>FWPU01012760.1_pt1 | contig 10966 bp, 15 predicted proteins | sample 2228361 | NCBI WGS metagenome assembly FWPU01 (sample SAMEA103939777, study PRJEB20133) | metagenome | reverse complement strand
CGGCGGATGCAGTGACGGTCCTGCTGGCAGGGCCTATCCCGCGCCTGCAAGCCTGGTACACGGCGCTGGCGGCGGATGCCCGCTTCCGCGTGGCCATGCAGGCCAGCGACCCGCAAGACCTGGCAACCAAACTGGTGACCAACCCCGACGTGCTGGTTGTGGATGCGGGGATTTACCCGGGTCCGCAACCTTTGCTCGCCGACCTGACACGCTATCACGGTGCGGCGTATGTCCTGCTTCCGCTGGAAGCCAGCCGTGAGGCCATGGACAGCGTGGCGCAAATCACGTGTGTCAAGGGGGTGTACAAGGGCGACTTGAATCTGGTGGCGCTGACCGGCGAGATGTACGCCGCGGCAACCGCACAGCGGCAGACACGGCTGAATGCGGGCATGGAGGCGCTGTGGAATCGTCCGCAAACAACTGGCGGTGGTGCGCCGCTGGGCTTGCGGGTGGTGGCGGTGTGGAATCAGGCAGGCGGTGTCGGCAAGACCACCATTGCCACGAACCTGGCGTATGAAGCGGCACGGCGGGGACTGCCCACCCTTCTGGTGGGTATGGGCGCTCCCGACGACCTGCCGCTCGTCCTCGGCTTGAAACCCGAACCCAACCTGAATCACTGGCGCGCCAACCCCACGGCGGAGGGATTGAAGTTAGCCTTGCAAAAGGTGGACACACTGGACGTGCTGGCGGGCTTCCCGGATGTGCTGAGTGAAGCCAGAGCCATCACCACCCCACTGGATGCGCCGGAGAGCGTGCCGAAGTTGGTGCTGACCGCGGCCTACATGGGCTACGCGGTGATCGTGCTGGATGCGCCGCCAACGGCGCTGGCGTCCGCGGCTTTGGCGGCGGCTAATACCCTGGTGCTGGTGGCTCGTCCCTCACTGGAAGGGGTAATGCGCACGGTGGAGGCGTATCGCACGGTGGTCGAACGCCTGGCAGGGGAACACCACATCCCGGCCAGCGGGGTGTACGTGGCGCTGAACCGTATGGGTGGGCGGATGAGTGTGGACGAGTGGCACAAGGCCGCATCCGCTCTGCTCGGCAGACCTTTCCCGCCGGTGGTGGCGCAAATCCCGGATGATCCGCGGGTGGGCGAGGCGCAGGACGGGCGCAAACTGCCGCTCAACGTCTCGGACACCTTTGCGCGCGGCTTGAAGCCGCTGGCAGATGCCCTGTTCTCCGCGCAGGGAGCGCAGCCACAAAGCAACGGCAAGGGCAGAGCCTTTGAAATCTTCGGGGTGAGGGTGAAGCTATGACCGGCTGGCTGGAGATGATGGCACAAACCACCCCGGAGCAGGAAGCGAAAATCGTGGAACTGGCGTCGGGGGAGTTGAAGAACCTGCCGCTGGCGGTCTTGCGTGACCGCCAGCAGGTGCAGGCGAGGGCGATGGCGGCGGTGTCCAGTGCCGCAACGCGCCTGGGCGTATCGCTCACCCCGCAGTTGCAGGCGGCGCTGGCCAAAACGGTGGCCGCGCGCATCGGCGGCCTGGGAGCGTTTGATGAACTGCTTCCCCCCGCACGCACGGATTTGAGCGAAATCGTCCTCAACCCGGACGGGACAATCTGGATTTTGCGCAAAGGGGAGCGCTTCTTCGAGAAGTACAACCGCCAGCCCGGGCTGGATGAGGTCTGGCGCAGTGTCGAGGCGCTTCTCGCCCCGATTGGACGGGCGATTAGCGAAGCCCAGCCCTCGGTGGACGCCAAACTGCCGCGCATGGAAGGCATGGGCGGAGCGCGGGTGAAGATCGTCCATCCCGTGCTGGCACCCGGGCTGGGGTATCCCGCGGTGAATATCCGTCTGTTCGAGCCAAGACCCGTGCCGCCGGAGCAGATCGTGGCGTGGGGTGCTGTACCGCAGAAGGTCATGGACGCCATGCTGGAGGCGGTAGCAGGCGGCTTGCGTGTGCTGGTGATCGGCGGCACGGCGACGGGGAAGACCACCTTCCTCTCGGCACTGGCGCACGGCATACCGAAAGAAGCGCGCATTGTGAAGATCGAAGATCCGGAGGAAATCTGGCTTCCGCACCCCAACGTGGTGACGCTGGAAGCGCGACCGCAGGTGGTGGGCAGTGATGTGCCGGGCTACTCCCTCTCGGACGGCGTGGATGATGCCATGCGCATGGCGCCGAACTGGCTGATTGTGGGTGAGGTGCGCACAGGAACGGCGGCGCTGTCGCTGTTCCGGGCGCAGATGAGCGACCATCCGGGCTTGTCCACCCTGCACGCGGAAGGCCCTGAGGCGGCGATTCACCGCCTGGGGGTGCTGATGTGGGCGGATGCGCAGGTGCGCATTGAGGCGGCAAAGGAGATGTTCGCCATGGCGGTTGACCTGGTGGTGCAGGTCGGCTGGCGCGAAGGACGCCGGCAGGTTATGGGTATCTGGGAGGTGAATCCGGAGTTGAAGGCGGGGAACGTGACCTTCCGCAAACTGTATCTTGCGGGAGAGGCACAGATGGCGGAGATCACCCGCCGGAGAGGAGGTGTGGCGTGAGGCGGGAGCGCTGGGTGCAGTTTTTTGCTCCGGTGAACGGAGAGAGTTTCGGATTGCTGGTGAATCTTCTGCAAAGTGCCGTGCTGGATGGAACGGAGCGGGTTCATCTATTGCTGTCCACACCGGGGGGCACGGTGTCATACGGGTTAACGTTGTATGCCCTGTTACGCGGGTTGCCGATTGAGGTGTGGACCTACAACGTGGGGCAAGTCGATTCGATTGGAGTCGTGGTGTACTGTGCTGGAAACCGGCGTTTGGCGGCACCACAGACGCGGTTCTTGCTCCACGGAATCCGCACATCCCTGGAAAGGGGTATTTACACCACTGAACACTTACGGGAACTGGTAACCGAAATGGAAACAGACCAGCGCAATATCTGCCGGGTACTCGCTGAAGCCACAGGGCAGGCGCTGGAAAAAGTAGAACGAGACCTTTCTCATTCGTTGACTTTGTTGCCTGAACAGGCGAAAGAATATCGGCTGGTGGACGAGATTGTGACCGAGATTGTTCCATCGCAGGTCTCATTGATGACCATCTTTATCCAGGATGAGAATCGAACGGCCAGAATGTACGTGGAGGAGAAATGACTCACACCATAGCACAGATTCTCATGGCGCTGTCCCTGGCGGCGCTGGCGTATTATGCTTTCGAAGCGGTGGTGAAGAACCGCGGTCGGACGGCGAAAACCCTGGCGGACTACTACCAGCCGCTTACCCCGCAGGAGGAGCATGTCGTCAAGACCGGCTCGTTTGAACACAAAGTACGCCTGGCGGCACTGCAGTACCGCCTGAATGTGGTGGGCAGAGAAAGCCTGTACTACTACGGCGCGATGGTGCTGGTAGCGCTGGCAGCCCTCATCTTCCTGATGTTCCTCGGCGTTCCTTTGCCGCTGTACCTGCTGGCGCCGGTGTTGGGCTGGGTGGTGGTCAGCGGGCAGGTCAACGGTGCGTGGAGCAAGATGCGTCTGGCGCTGGAGAAGGAACTGCCCACGTTCCTTCTGCGCATGAGCGCCACGATTCAGGCTACCCCCAACGTTCCGCAGGCGGTGGCGGACGTGACCGCTTCGCTCGACCCGTCCGCTCCGCTTCAGGCGTGGATGAAGCGCCTGCTTTCCGCGATGCAGACCGGCGGGCGCAAGGGGCTGGAGGAGATGCGCGAGGAAGCCGCGGCCATCTCCCCCTCGCTCATGCTGGCGGTGATGGAACTGGAACGGCTGTGGGAGACCGGCGGGAGCGGCTACGTCGAAGCCTTTCGGTTGGCGTCGGACAACCTGGCGTCCATCCTGGAAGGCAGAGCCATGGCGGCGGCGAAAGCCGATGGCGCCTGGGGTACGGTGCGGGTGATCCTGCTGGCGCTGGGCGGGTCGCTGGTGGTGGCCATGTCCAGCGGGGCGGGGTCAGGGCTGTTCAACACGCCGGCAGTGCAGTTCGGCTTGCTGGTAGCGCTGGCTTGGGCGGCGATGGGCTGGAACGTCATCGGGGACATGATTCGGGAGGTCATGGAATGAGTGCAGAAATGGTTTATTTTGGCTTTGGACTGGCGATTGGTTTCGCCCTGGGGTACGCCTTCCAGGTGTTTCGGGATTTGCTGGAACGGAGGTGATGGATGGAGTTGAGCCAGATTCTCATGCCGCTGTCGTTTGCCCTGCTGGTGTGGGGCGTGGTGGCGAATCTTCCCCTGGGGCGCGGGAAGGCGAGCAAGGCGCTTTCGGACTTCTACGCCGAACGGACGGGGGAGAAGAAGACAAAGCAGGAAGCCATTGGCGAAGCAGTTGCGGGAAAACTGCTCTCGGTCAAGGCGTGGGAGGATCACCTGCGCTGGGCGCAGAGGGGCGGGCAGTATCTGGGGCAGAGCCTGGGCGGGGTGGTCTTTCAGGGCTTGCTTTTCGCCGGGCTGGCGGCACTGCTGATCCTGGTCAACCCGGCGCCGGTCTCGTTCCTGCTCCCGTTTGGGGCGTTTGCCTACCCGCTGGTGCGCTTGCGCTCGAAGGCCAACACGGTGCGCAAGCGGGTGTTCCGCACCCTGCCGGAGACCGCCGCGCTGATCGCCGCTGAACTGGCGGCAGGGACGGCGCCGGATGTGGCAGTTTCCAGAGCCGCAGTCATTCCGGGTCCGCTTTCGGTACTGCTCAAAGAGGCGGTGGAGATGAGCCGCGCGAGCGGCAAGCCGCTCTTTTCGCGCAAGCCGATTACGGGCACGCTGGTGGAGGTGATGGGGGCTTCCGGTGTGCCTGCGCTGCACGCCTTTGGCAGCCAACTCGACCTGGTAGCGTCTAAAGGTGTGGCGGGAGCGGCGCTGATGAGCGAAATCGCCCGTGCGCTGGGGCAGGAGTACCGCGCCAAACTGCAAAGCGAGGTGGAGAAACTGGACAGCCGCCTGACGCTGGTGGTGGCGCTGTTTTTCTTCGTGCCGTTCGTGGTACTGCTGCTGTTTGCTTCGATCAATCCGGTGCTGACCATTTTCCTGGAGGGGTGAGGATGAGTAGTAAGAAATTCCTACTGCTGATGGGAATTTTCTCCCTGCTGGTGGCTGGAATTGCGCCGGCACAGGCGCAGAGCCTGCCGACGGTGGAGGTGTGGGTCACGGTGCGGGACGGAAGTACGCAGGAAGAAATCACGGATGCAACCGTGACCAATTCCCTTTGCGGCGAACTGCCGCCTGATTCTTGCACGGCTACCGGTGTTTATGATGTGAATAAACAGGCGTATGCCATGCTGGTGCCGCGCCTGGAGGCGTATGAACTGGTGATCCAAAAGGCGGGCTACCAGACAGCCGTTCGGCAGGGGACGGGGTTGGACCCGGTCAGCGTGCTGGTGGTGTTCCTCGTTCCGCAGGAAGGACAGCCGGCGCTGAATCAGGTCTTCCTGCCGCTCATCCTCTCCAGCGGCACACCCCTTCCACAGCAACCGTACAACCCGACAGCGGCGGTAAATCGTTTGAATTACTGGCGGAGCAGGGCAGGCGTTCCCTACGTTCAGGGAAATCTGGAACTGCACTCCGGCTGCCGGGCACATGCACGCTACATGGCGCAAAACGGCTTGCTGGGACACACGGAGGACGTCAATCTGCCGAACTACACCCCGGAGGGGGACTTCTGCGGGCAGGCGGGGGTAGTGAGCCTGGGGGTAGAGGTGTACCCCACGGATGAACAACTCGTGGATGCCATGGTGGCTTCCCCCTTCCACGCTCTGAGTCTGCTCGATCCCCGTTTGGTTGAGGTCGGCTTTGGCAGTTACCGCGCGACCGATATGTACAGCGGGATGGTGACCGGCGCGGCACTGGATGTCTTTCACGGACTGGATTACGGGCAGAGCGTTCCGCCTTACACCACCTTCCCGTATAACGGGATGAACCTGCCGGTGCTGTACTACAACGGCCTGGCGCAGCCCGATCCGCTCACGTCCTGCCTCGGGTATACCGCGCCGACCGGACAGGCGTTGTTCATTCTGTTTGGCAATGAAGGGAAACAAGGGCGGGTGTACCCCACTCGCGTCGCCCTGATGGACGGAGGAACCCCCGTTGAATCTTGTGTAATCACATCATCTACGTACACGAACCCGAATCTGGATTTGCAGATGCAGGGGCGCACGGCACTGTACGAACGCGGGGCGGTGATGGTTATTCCCCGAACTCCGCTGACTCCCGGGCACGTGTACAGCCTGGATGTGGACTTGAGCGACAACCGCGGCTACGGAATGGTCTTTATTGCGGGGGACATGCTGTTAACCCCGGACATGCAGGTGTTACTGCCCGATGCAGATTGAGATTGTTTCTCCTGTGAGATTTGCCGCATTCCTGGCAGGGCTGATCCTGCTGCTGGTGGGCGGGGTGTGGGGGCTTGGGATGCACGTCAGCACCTCCCCGATGGCGAGGGTACAGGCGCAGGTCTTGCCCTCGCCGACCCCCACACCCCTGCCTGCACCTACGGCGACACCTACGGTGATTCCGACACCCACGATCGTACCCACGCCAACGGCGGAAAACACTCTGGCTTACCTGGAGAAATGCCGACAGGGAGTGAGATTTGCTCCAGATTACGCGGAAGCGCAGGTCATTCCGTCGTGCAATCACGGTGGGGAGAACGTCCCGCAGGCGGTGGTGGTGCACGCCACGGAAGGGGAACGGGTTGGGGCGCTGGCGCATTTGCGTGATCCCGAAAGCAGGGTGAGCGCCCATTACGTCATTGACCGCGACGGGACGGTGTACCAGCTGGTGCCGGAGCGGGTGGTGGCGTACCATGTCGCCTGCGGTGTGGAGGGGTGTGTGGCGTCCTGCCCGGCGTTCCTGTGCGGCGACCGGAAGCCGGAGACGCGCACCATTGGCATTGAACTGGTGAACCTGGGGAAAGTGCCGCAGGGCTGGAAGGGCGGCGAAATCTACGAGGATTACGGCATGGCGTTTGGCTGGCGCTGGTGGGAGGATTTCCCGGAGGCGCAGCGGCAGGCGCTCAAGCGCCTGGTGGAGGACATTGCCCGGCGCTGGGGCTTTGCGGTGGATGCCGATCACGTGCTGGGACACTACCGTGTGCAGGGCAAGCGTGACCCGGGACCGGCACTCAACCTGTTCTGGGAGCGCAACGGCAGTCCGGCAAGGGAGGCGGTGTTCCCGTGAACGCTCAGGAGGGTTGTTGCAGAACGTCCAGCACGGCTTCAGGATGTTTGGCGGCGATGAGCAGCAGTGTCCTGGCTGCCCCGCGGGGTTTACGGCGGTTTTGCTCCCAGTTTTGCACGGTGTCAATACTGACACCCATCAAGGCGGCAAACTGGCGCTGGGAAAGCCCCAGACGCTCGCGGATGGATTTGACATCCTGGGCTTTCACCTCGAAGGAACGGGAAGGGGATTTCCGCCCGCGAAGAATGTCCGCGCCTTCCTGGACGCTGGACAACAGTTCGGCAAAGGTTTCGTTATTCATGGTACTCCTCCTCGACAATCTGGCGCAGCATCCGAATCTGTTCGGGTGTCAGGTCGGAACGCTCGTTCTTGCGGAAGGCAAACAAGAAAAGGACGGTATCTTGCTGAACGACCCAATAGTAGATTACCCGAACCCCACCACGCTTGCCGGTCTGACCGATACCCCAGCGAAGTTTGCGCAGACCACCGCTTCCCGGAATGATTCTGCCTGCCTCGGGTCTGGTAGCAAGGTAAAGCTGGAGTTTGCGATACTCTTCATCGCTCAACAATTCCACAATGCGGCGGGTAAAGACAGTGGTCTCGATAAAGTACATGTCTGGAGTGTTCTGAGAGATGCTGTTGTTCGTTTATGATTGTACGCCAATGGCGTATGCATGTCAAGGGATGGGGTCGGTTCGTCTTGCGATTCTGCTTTGGCTCATGGTCTGCGCCGTCTTTGACCTGCGCAGGCGGGAGGTGCCGGACTGGTTGACCTTGCCTGCGTTGGGGCTGGCGCTTGTGTGGCAGGCGTTGTATCCCGGCGGGTGGCTGCCCTGGGCGCTGGCAGGGGTGAGCGTTCTGCTCACCCTGGCGGGCGTGCTGCCGGGCGGGGACATGAAGGGGCTGGCGGCGCTGGCGCTCTACGACCCAACCCTGTATCTGCTGGCATGGCTGGGGGCGGGAGCGGTGTACCTGCTCTGGCGGGTGGTGCGGCATGAGCGGAAAATGCCGGGTTATGTGGGGTTTGTGCTGGGAGGATTGGTGTGGGTGGTGCTGTAAAAACTCGCAATACAACGAGTGTTGTATTGCGTAAATTGCCCAAAAACGCACGAAAACAGGGCATTTTCAGCCCCGTAAGGGGCAAAAAACACGCAATACAACTGAACGATTTGCACGAACGGTTTGTTTCTGGTATGCTATTGCCAGACGTGCACCCAAAGCCCCTGCCCCGGGGTGGGTGCTGTTTTGGTTAAATCGGTTTTTCATTTTCTCAAAGGAGGTTCAAAATGATTGCTACACTTTCCGACAAACTGACACTGGCCTATCTCAAACTGCTGTCCCGTCGCGCCGAACTGGACGAAAAGGCGCTGCTCATCGCCCTGTTCGTCCTTGCCGCGGTGGTCGGGCTGACCCCGCTTGGTCAGCGCATCGCCGCCAAGTTCCAGCAGATGGCCACGCAACTCGGCGGGTAGCGGAAAGGAGGGGCAGGGATGATCCAACGGCTCTTTTCGAAACGCGCCGAACTGGACGAAGCCGCCTTCGCCCTGCCCGTCCTGCTCCTGGTCAGCCTGGCGCTGATCAACCTGGCGCTCCTGGGCTTTGCCGCGGTGAATGCGTCCAATGCCGCCGAGTACGGCGCGCGCATGGGCAGCGTGGCGCAGAGCGGGCAGGCCAGCGTGGCGGCGCAGCACGCCAGCGCCAAAGTCTCCGCCGTGCAGGTGGGGACGTACGCCGTGAGCGTGAGCGGCGGCGGTGCTCCCGGCTCACGGGTCGAGGTGCGGGTGACCTACCGCGTGCCGAATTACTTCGGCGGGTTGGCGCGGCTGTTCGGCGTGAACCTGCCGGGGCAATTCCAGGGCACGGCACGGGCGTACTTCCGCCAGGAGGGGTGGTGATGCGCATCCTCCCCAAAACTCGTGCGGAGCTGGAGCGCGGCTCGAGTCTCGCCTGGGCGGCGGTGTTTCTGGCAGCGGTGATGCTGCCGCTGATGATCCTGATCGGGGACGGCTCACGGTTGTACTACGTGCGCTCGCGCCTGGCACAGGCAGCGGATGCCGCCTGCGAGGACGCCTCGTGGAGCGTCTCCGACCGCCTGATCTGGCAGCGGATCAGGGACGACCGCTACGCTGCCAACTGGTATTTGATCGGGCAGGCACAAAACACCTTCTACCAGATGCTGGCGGAGAAGGCAGTGGTGAAGTACTACCCCAGCCTGTCGGTACGGCTGGACTGGGACAACGGACGGGCGGCATGCACGGCACAGGCACGCGTGCCGCTGGTGATGACCGCAGGAAGGGAGGTGACCATCCGGGTGGCGGTGAACGCCAGGATGCGCTTTGCCAACCGGTGAACGTCAGGCTGGTCCCCGGGGCAGCCTGACGTCACTGGGGCGTCAGCGGCTCATACTCCCTCGCAAGGAGGTGAGCGATGACGAAGTCACTGGCAGGCGCCATGTGGGCGCTGCTCATTCGGGTGACACTTACGGCAATCGTGGGACGGCTTCTCGTGGAGGCGCTGATGGGATACTACGCGGGGATCACCCGCACCCTGATGCGCCTGCTGCAATGACCGGCAAGGGAGGGTTGGCGCTCACTGGGGGCGCACCCCTCGACCACGACCGTTTTTTGGGAGGTGCAACGGTGGAGATTGATTTGAGCGGTGTCAAAAAGGACGGCCTGGTGTGGGCAGGAATCGGGTTGGTGATTCTGCTTGGGCTGATGCTGCTGGGGCGGGCGTTCACGCCGGAGGGCAACCGCCTGCTGACATGGCAGGAGTGGCAGGTGCGCAAACTCCAGCAGGCCTACCGCGCTGAACGGCTGGCGCTGCTGGAGGACACGAACCGCCTGGCAGAACTGCTGACCAGCGAGCCGGACCCGGCGCGGGCGCAGGTGGTGGTGCAGAGCGTGCGCCGCAGCCTGCAGGCAGGCACGGTGGCGGCGCTGGCGGATGAACGCCAGCAGGTGGCGGATGCCGCGCAAGCCGTGCTGGACTGGGCAAGCGGCGTGGGGGACTACAACGCCGCGGTGCAGGCGGTGCAGAACGCATTGGAGGCGCTGGATAATGGTGGATGACCTGCGGCTGCGGATGCTGGACGATTTGCTTCAGGCGGAGCGCAACTTCCGCGACCTGGCAGAGCGCAAAGCGCGGGCATTGACGGGAGTACTCACCGAACTGGCCTACCGCCTGGCAGGGGAGAAACTGGAGCAGATGCGCCAACTCGACCCTTCCGCGCCGAATGGGTGGAAGCCGGAGGACTGGCGTAACTTCTTCCTGTCGGTCACACTCACCCCGCAAGGGGAAGGCTGGGGCAAATCCGGCGGCAACGGTCATGCCGCTGAAGTGGCTGCCTTGCAGTCCCGAATCACCGCGCTGGAACGGGAACTGACGCAGACACGGGCAATGCTGGCGGAGCGTTCGCAATACCAGCGCGAAGTGAAACAGGATAACCCGCTGATTCCAGCCAGCGGGAGACTGGCGGGCTTCGTCATGCCCAAAATCCCCAAAGCCTGGGAACACCGCTGGCAGGTGCGCACGGAGATGAGCAAGGCGGACGCCGAACTGCACCTGAAGCGGCGCGGCATGGCGCTGAAGTGTCTGGCGGAGGGGCTTGCGGTGCAGGTGGAGATCGGCAGGCACGTGGGAGATGCCACCGGGACGCAGTACCGCAGCGGAGCGATCCGGCGCGTCTTCGAGGCGCTGGAGGAAGCCGGGCTGATCGTGCGCCAGACGCTCATCTTGCAGGTGACGGGGAGTATGCCCACGCGCCTGGCGGTGGCACGGCTGTCGGCGGAGGGAAAAGAGTTTTGCAAGGCGGTTGGCTGGACGGTGGTGGAAGGCGAGTGGGAAAAACTCTTGCGCCTGCAT
>FWPU01012759.1_pt1 | contig 10966 bp, 8 predicted proteins | sample 2228361 | NCBI WGS metagenome assembly FWPU01 (sample SAMEA103939777, study PRJEB20133) | metagenome | reverse complement strand
TCAAGGCCGGCCTCCCGCACCAGCTCCTCGACGCGAGCATCCAGCTCCAGGTCGCCGGTCAGGAACCGTCGACGGCGCAGCGGCTTCTCGTTGGTCATCTGATTCCCCACCCTCTATAGTACACCGCCGAAAGCGGCCCCGAGGTATTATCGGTGGCCCGCCTCAGGCGGGCCAGCCGTCGAACCTCAGGGGCGCGAAGGTGTTACGCCCCGAGACCTGTCGTTAGAGCAGCCCCGCGGGGCTAGCCCTTACCAGTCGCCTTCTGCGGATTCGTCTTCAGTGAACGCCAGGCGAAGCACGCTATCACCCCCAGGCCCAGGGCCTCGCGCGCCAGCAACTGGGGCGATAGCTCCAGATAGAAGTGATGGTCCTCAGGAAGATCATACTTGACGAAAGGCATCAGCCAGGGAACGGGGCTCTCAACGTCGCCCGCCAGGTGGCCCACGTAACCCAGGCCAAAGCCGAGGCTGGCGCGGCGGCCGAACAGCTTCAACGCCACCAACGAGAGGAGAAGGCAGGAGAGCAGACTATGCCCCACGTATCTGCCGGAGGGCGTGACCTTCAGAACCCAGGCCGGGGGCTTATCGACCAGGTCCGGCGTCAGCGCGCCCAGGACGGCGAAAGATGTGCTGGCCCTCGCCGCCTTTGCGAGTATCAGCGCCGTCCCAACGTGCGCTAGTGGGAGCATACTAACCGCCAGTTGTACAGCGTCGCAGGCAGCCAACGCCCTGAGGCCTTAGGCGTGGGCGCGGCTCGACCCTGCTCGCCGAAGGCTCAGGCGAACGCTCTCGCCGGGGCGAGTCGCCCCCTCCGCCTCTCGGTTAGCGCTGTAGTGACCCTGTGCTGGTTGACTGCCACCATGTTATTGCTGAGCGGCTGGCGCGCCGGCACATACCTGACGTTGATTCTCTCCTGGGGGCTGTTTCCAGTATTCATCCAAACCAGTTTTGGGGCGGATATACTGCTGGCAAATTGGCGCCCGTTGACGCTGAGTGTACTGCCACCCACGCTCTACCTTTGGATTGTGGACGCAGCGGCTTTGAACTGGGGCACCTGGACGATCAACCCGGCGCAGACGACAGGGGTAAAATTGGGCATAATCCCCCTGGAGGAGATGTTGTTCTTCTTCATGACGAACCTGATCATTGGTTCCGGAATGATCCTGATGAGTTCAGCCGCCAGCAAGGAGAGAGCCAGGGCGTGGATCGCAGCACTTCGATCAAGAAGAACCGATTTACCCCAATCCAACGGCTAATTCATTACCCGGTCGGCTACCGGACAGCCTGGCTGATGACTCTGGCGGGCTGGTTGTTGGTATGGATTGCCACACCAATTGCCCTTTGGATGGCAGGTGCGGAAGTTTTTCCCCTCCTGGCAAGTCTGGGGGTATTGGCGCAACTATTTGCATCTATCTCCGCTCTGCGGCTCAGTTGGCCTGCCCGGCGCATCCTGTGGACAGGTCTGTTTGTCATTGTCTTCACCTGGCTGGTAGAAGTCGTTGGCGTGCGGTGGGCATTCCCCTTTGGCCGTTACTCATATACATCCTCTCTTCAACCTCAATGGGGCGGTGTACCAGCGCTGATTCCCCTGGCTTGGATGATGATGCTGGCGCCTGCCTGGGGGATAGCCCAGGCTATCCTGGGTGGTTTGAGAGAGCGCTTGCGCGGCTGGTACTGGATAGCATTCTCTACGCTGGCTGGCGCGGCTTTCACCGCCTGGGATCTGTACCTGGATCCACAAATGGTGAGTCGCGGGCTCTGGCTCTGGGAAGGAACCTACACCTGGTCTTATTTCGGCATTCCCCTCTCAAACTACCTGGGGTGGTGGTCCACCGCAGCCCTGATCACGCTGATCGTGCGCCCGGCTGATCTGCCAATGATACCGCTGCTCCTTATATACACCCTGACGTGGGCTTTCCAGGCTGTCGGGCTGGGGATTTTTTGGGGTCAGCCGGGAGTAGCGCTCGCCGGTCTGGTCGGCATGGGAGCTTGGACCGCACTGGCATGGTGGAAAATCTGGCGGGAAACTGGGCAATGAACGCGCTTCTGATGACTGGATTCGGTTTCTTACTGGGAGCAATCCCTTTCTCGCTGCTGGTGGGGCGGATGGCGGGAAAGCCAGATATCCGTCAATACGGCGATCACAATCCCGGTGCAGCCAATGTGCTACGGGCAGCCGGTGTGGGATGGGCTTTTCTGGCTCTAATCCTGGATGCACTCAAAGGCGCCTTACCGGTTGGGCTTGCCTGGTTCTTCCTGAGGATGAACGGGTGGGTAATTGTCCCTGTGGCGCTGGCGCCAGTTGCCGGGCACGCCTTTTCGCCTTTCCTGCGCTGGCGGGGAGGCAAAGCTATAGCCGTGACGTTTGGCGTTTGGACAGGACTCACCATTGGTGCTGGTCCAACCATCTTGGGGTTGCTGATGGGCATATTTTACGCTGCGACCAGCATCAGCGGCTGGGCGGTTATCCTTTCCATGGTTGCATTCGGCGTTTTCCTGCTCAGAGTCTATGCACCAACGACCCCGGTATTTTTGGCGATTTGGTTGGGCAACACGCTGATATTGATCTGGAAACATCGCAGCGAGCTGAGCCAACCTCCTAGAATACGTCGTTGGTTCGGGCATAGCCAATGACGTACGTCACCATCTTTGTTTTATGTGTCCTGGTTTTACTGGCCGGCATCTGCGTAGTGAATACGCTGAGTTTCCCACGGTTGAAAGTTGCTCCGCCAGCCTTGCAACGGCGCGTTTCGCTGCTGATTCCAGCTCGAAACGAGGCCGCGGTGATCGGAGAGACCGTGCTCAATCTACTGCATCTGGACTACCCAGACTATGAAGTGGTATTGCTGGATGACGCCTCAACGGATGGAACGCTGGAAATCGCCTGCCAGGCGGCCCAGGGCAACCAGCGCTTTCGGGCGTTGAGGGGGTTGCCGTTGCCCGATGGGTGGACCGGCAAGAACTGGGCCTGTCACCAGCTTGCCCAAGCAGCAGATGGCGAGGTGCTGGCATTCACCGACGCGGATGTGCGCTGGCAACCAGAAGCATTATCGGCGCTGCTGGCGCTGATGGAGCGAACCCAGGCGGATACTTTTACGGTCTGGCCTACCCAGCAGGTAATCACATGGGCTGAGCGTCTGGTTGTGCCGATGATGACATACGCCATCATGGTTTATCTGCCAGAGTTGTGCGTTCGCTACATACCATGGCCGGTCTTCGCCGCTGCCAACGGACAATGCCTGGTTTTTCACCGTAGGGCATACGAGCGTACTGGCGGACACGCAGCCGTGTGCGCGAGTGTAGTCGAAGACGTTGCACTGGCTAAAGCCACCAAGCAGGCGAGCATGCGCCTGGTGATGGCACTTGGAAATGGTATGATCGGCAGCCGCATGTATACCAGCTGGCGGACAGTTCGCCACGGATTTGCCAAAAATATCCTGGCAGGCCACGGAAATTCGCCATTCCTCCTCGGCCTTTCGGCGATTTTTCATTGGCTGCTATTCGTGATTCCCTGGTTGTGGATAATCTTAGGCGCGACCCGAACCAGCGTCATCGCCAACGCTGCACCAGGATGGCCGGTGATACCGCTGGCGATGATTTCCTTGGGCTTGGGCATCCGCCTGCTCAGCGCTGCAGCTACCCGCCATCGGCTGATGGATGGCTTGTTGATGCCGGTATCGGTAATCATGACGACTTTGATCGCCGCGCAATCGTTATGGTGGCATTATCGTTATGGCGGTCCACAATGGAAAGGCAGGCGCATCGTCCCTGTGCCCTCAATCGTCAAAGGAAAGGTAAACAAGCGATGAGCCGCGAGCCTGTTGTTGTCATTGGAGCAGGCATCGGTGGGCTGAGCGCCGCCATTCGACTGGCAGCAGCTGGAAGAAAGGTTTTGCTCGTCGAGCAAAATGCACACATAGGCGGCAAGATGGGGGAATCTCGTCAGGCGGGCTTTCGCTGGGATACCGGCCCCTCGGTGATCACCATGCGCAAGGTGCTCGAGGATCTGTTCGCCGTTGCAGGAAAGCGCATGGAAGATTACCTCCACCTGGAAGCAATTGATCCCCTGACGCGCTATTTCTTCTCCGACGGTCTGTGTCTGGATGTAACCAGAGATCTGCCGCGAATGCTGGAACAGATACACCAGCTTGATCCAGGCGATGTAGAAGGCTATTTGCGCTTCCTGGCGTATGTGGCTCGTCTGCACCGGATTACTGGCCCGGTGTTCATCTATGACCAGCCGCCAACCCTGCGCAGCTTGCGCCGTGTTCCACCGTGGGAGGTGCCCAGCGTGGACGGGTTGCGCAGCATGCATCGCGCCATCAGTAGCTTTGTCCGTTCGCCGCACCTGCGGCAAATGCTGGCACGTTTTGCCACCTATGTTGGCGCCAGTCCCTACCAGGCGCCGGCCACGCTAAACGTCATTGCCCACGTCGAATTGAACGAAGGCGTATGGTATCCGCGTGGCGGTGTCTATCGCATTGCCGTAGCCTGCGCCCAACTGGCGCGGGAACTAGGAGTGGAAATCCAAACCGACTGCCGCGTTGAGGCGATTGAAACCAAAATGGATCGTGTCACCAGCGTTCACCTGGCAAACGGAACCCTGTTGCCGGCAACTGCAGTTGTCGCCAATGTTGATGTTTCCACCGTGTACGAAAAGTTGCTCCCCCCTCAGGCGCACATCCGCAGGCGGCTGGCGCAATTGAAGCGGCAAAACCCATCTTGCTCCGGTTTTATACTGCTACTTGGCGTGGAAGGAGAACACCCGCAACTTGCCCACCACAATGTATTCTTCTCCTCGCAGTACCGCCAGGAGTTTGGAGAAATCTTCGTCGAGGGGGTTCCGCCGCGCCAGCCAACCATTTACCTCGCCATCACCAGCCGCTCCACCCCGCAGGACGCCCCGCTAGGTTGCGAGAACTGGTTTGTGCTGGTCAACGCCCCTCCACTGGGAGATCACTGGGATTGGAGAGCCCAAGCAGAAAGTTATGGGAATCTGGTGCTGGAGCGATTAGCCGCCTGCGGTTTCGATGTGCGGCATAAAATTCGAACGAAAATCATTTATACCCCGCACGACCTTGAGCGCCTGAGCGGCGCGAGCCAGGGAGCGCTATATGGCGCCTCTTCAAACAGCCGTCTGGCAGCTTTCCGTCGCCCGCACAACCGGTCATCAGAAGTCAGGGGGCTGTATTTTGCCGGCGGCACAGCCCATCCCGGCGGCGGCGTGCCCCTGGCAATCCTTTCGGGTAAAGTTGCCAGCCAGCTGCTGATCGAGGATGGATTTTGATGGAAATACCTACCCCCACCCCGGAAGCGGGCTTGAAAGCGCTCAAAGCGCTGCTGAGGGAGCGCAACCCGCTGGCAGCCATGCAGGTTTTTCATGCAGAGATGGGCGACGTCTTTCGCCTCAACCTTCCGGGATTCAAACCGGTGGTGATGGTTGGACCTACGGCGGCGCGCTTCGTGTTGGTGCAAGGTCGCCAGGAGCTGCGCTGGCGCAACGAGGAAGATCCGGTCGTTCGACTATTACGCCACGGTGTGTTGGTTGAGGATGGTGAGGAACACGACCGGTTGCGCCGGCTGATGAACCCCAGCCTGCATCGGCGCATGCTGGATGGATACGTTGAGACGATGGTGAGTTGCACCGACCAGGTAACTGCGAATTGGAAGCCCGAAAATGCCTATTCCATGCTGGATGAAATGCGCAAGATCGCCCTGCTGATCCTGACGCGCACGCTGTTTCGCGTGGATTACACGCCCGAATTGAAGCGCCTGTGGAACGCTGTTTTAGGGGTGATCGGCTATATTTCACCAGGCGCCTGGATGCTGTGGCGCGGCATTCCCCGACCGCAGTATCAGAAGGCTATTCGGCGCCTGGATGAGTATCTGTACCGCATCATTGCCTTGCGCCGGGAAGAACTACAGCAGGGCAGGGGCAATACCGATGACCTGTTATCCGGCTTGTTGTTATCTGGCATGGATGATGAGTTGGCCCGCGACCAGCTCCTGACAATGCTGATCGCCGGCCACGATACCAGCACTGCGCTGCTGGCCTGGACGCTTGCCCTTTTGGGACAACATCCGCTCTGGATGCGCAAGATTTTGGATGAAGTCGAAACGGTATTAGATGGTAAACCACCCTCACCAGCGAAGCTTAACGATCTGGTATTGCTTGGGTTGGTAATCCAGGAAGCGCTGCGCTTATACCCGCCCATTCACCTGGGTTCACGGCTGGCAGCCAGAGAGCTCGACTACCAGGGCTTTCGCATCCCGGCAGGGGAAAGGGTGATCTACTCTATCTACCTAACACACCGGCACCCGGAGTATTGGGAAGACCCGCACGAATTCAAACCCGAACGGCACAAAACCGGGATAAAACATGTCCCATATAGCTGGCTGGCTTTTGGGGGCGGTCCGCGCAACTGCCTCGGTGCAGCTTTCGGGCAGGTTGAGGCAAAAGTTGTGCTGGCGCGGATCTTCCAACAATACGAGTTGGAACTCCTGGATCGGCGCGTTCACCCGCATATGGGGGCAACTCTCGAACCGCGTCCTGGGGTAAGGATGCGCGTCCATGTACGCTGTTTCGCTCAAGCCTGCACGTAGCTAAATCAGGCATTATTCCATATAACCGCAGGCTTGTTCACCTTCGCCCAATCCAGCGCAACCCCTCATCCGCTTTGGGATGACCAAGCGCCTGAGCGCGCCTGAAACAATTTTCAGCGGTTCGCCGGTCCCCTTGCTTTGCCGCTGCCCAACCAAGCCAGAGCCAGGCGGTGGCGTTCTGTGGTTGCGTCTGGACAACGCGGCGCAATTTGCGCATGCCTTCGCCAAATTGGGCGGCTTTCACCTGAGCGATACCCTGTCTCAGAAGTTGGTTGAGCCGGTTGTCGGCGGTCTCAGGTTGTACCCGCTGAGTCTCGGCCTGTTTTGGAGACGGAATCTCTTGCCCAGCCCATGTGGGCGGTGTTGTGATGTGAATTTCTCCAGGCGACGGTTCTGGAGGTAAGCGGGTTGGTTGGGTATTAGAAAGAAGCACCTGCTTCAGTTGAGGAACACCGGGAATTCCTGTTGTCGGCAGCCTTTCGGGCTGTGTTACCCCGCTCACAGGCAGCGGTTTGCGCCGGCGAAATGCCTGGAGTAGAATGGCGCCGATGAGCAACAGCGCCAACAGCGCACCGCAAAGCAGCGGGATAGCCAATGAACTGCCAGGCGGAAACCCATTCGCCACCAGGAAGCCCTCCAAAAATCCGGGTACTTCCTTCACATTGGCAGGCCAATAAAGCGGCGTTGGCGTGGGGGTGGACGGCGGAATCGTGGTTGCAGCCGATTCAACCGCTGTAGTCGTTGCTGTAGGAATTGTCTGCAGGCTGATGAAATCCGCTTGTAAAGCGTCAGGTGGCAGGCTGATTTTACGGCGTTCCGGTTCGAACGGCGCGGCTTCTCCCTGGGGAGAAACACTGTATTTACCCGGCTTCAACTCGCTGATGACATACGAGCCATCCTCCGCGGTAACCGCAACCGGCCGGTCGTCCAACAAGATGGTCACACCTGCCAGCGGTTCTCCGGCTGTATTGGTAACCCTGCCACTGATCAGATAAGTCTCTGGCGGTCCCAGAAGCAGGCTGCCAATCCAGTATGCTGGAGTGGCGAGCATCGCCGGGAGGAGGCGGTCCTCGCCACCGCTCAGGTTGCGCAACACAAGCTGCCCGCCGCCCTCGGGCGCTGGTTCACCTTGCACATACCAGTTGCTGTCAGCCGAGAAGCCATCTACCACGGGAGGTTTTGCAGCAATCAGTTGCTCCCGGCTGCGCCCATCACAGCTTGCCAGGCCGCTTTGGACGCCGGTAGCGTCAGCCACCTGATAGAACAACCATTCTCCATCCGGGGTGAGCTGTGCCCATAAACCCGGTTTATATTCGGAGGGGGCGGAAGCCAGATTCGTGGTCAGTACATCGGTTTCCTCGCCGCCCGCTGGCTTCAGGCATACCAGAGTGACCAGGTCATACGCACCGATGCCAACCAGCAGGGTATTCCCATCGGCAGAAGCATCAAAGAGCACATCAGCAGCCTTGTTGGCAGCGCTCAAATCCGCAGCCACCCGGTATTGTCCAAAAAAATAGCCATCGCCGCTCTGGAGCCAGCTCTGTAAACCCAGGCCGCGCCCATCAAATTCGCCGATGAAGAGCTGTTTCCCGCTGGCGGGATCAACCGCAAAAGCGCTGAATCCGCTCGCAGACGGACGCCTCAGGGCAACGTATTTGCCATCTGGCGACCAACTCTCCACCTGCATCCCCTCTCCGAGCAAGGTTGTCTCACCGGTTACGGGGTTATGGAGGTAGGAGCTGAAAACACCAGCTTTCGTTGAATCCTCGGCAGTAAAAGCCAGCAGATCCTGCCCGGATGACCAGCGGTGCAGGCACTGCCCGGCCTCAGCGATTTTCATTGGCGGACGCGCTGATCCAATCAGCCATAAGCCGCCGTCAGCAGAGCAATAACTCAACCAGGTTCCGTTATAGGACCACTCTGGCAGGCTGGTTGCTTCAGGAACGCGAATGGCGCCGCCTTGCCGGTTCACCAACCAGACCGCGCCGTCCTGCCCGAGAAATGCCAGGTGAGACTCATCTGGCGACCAGTTGACTGCGCCATTTTTGGGAGCTATCGGCAAGTTAACAGCGTGCATGGCGAGCTTGCCGTTCTGGCGAAAATCCAGCGAAATCCAGCGGTTGCCAAATACCAGGTTTCGCCGGCTGGGGGAAGGAGTGAAACCGGCCAGGGTCATCGGGCGCGTCAGATCAACCTGGGTGCCAGCCTGTGGATTGGCAAGCACCAGCCTGTAATCCGGAGAGACGTACAGCAGCAAGCCCTCAGCATAAGGAAAATCCAGCAACGCATCCTGCGGAAGGCCCGCAGCCGGAGCAGGTTGTTGCGACAAAGGAGACCAATCAACTGCCCAATCGCCTGCAACTGCCAGAGCAAGGGTGGTATCGCTCGCCAGGTCGTACAGCATCAGATTGACCTGCTCGCCCTCGCCGTAACCGAACAGGAGCTGAGCGCCAGAAGGCGACCAGGCAAGCGGCACCAGGCTGTCCGATCCATGGTAGATACGGCGCAAATTCTCACCTTCTGGATCGATCAATACCAGACGAGTGCCAGGTTCGCCAAACATACTGGCGCTAAAGGCAATATTTTGACCATCCGGCGACCAGAGTGGATGGACGGCAGCGGCTTCGCTATTGGCGAAAATCTGACGCAGGCCGTTGCCATCTGGCGCCGAGACAAATAGAGCCGCACCCGGAAAACCTGTATAGGTTACCTGGTCAAATACCAGCCGACTGCCATCTGGCGACCAATCGGATAACCCGGGAAAGAGATTATTACCCAAGCCCAGCCAGTTTGCCAGCGTGCCGGTCTCTGCCTGCCAGGTGCGCAACACCCCCAGCCCTTCAATATAGATTAACTCATAAAAGCGCAGCCAGCGCCCATCCGGAGATAGATTCGGATAGATTAGCGGATTGTCGCCTGGTGGCGGTATGAGTTCGGTCTGTGCTCCGGAGAGAATATTGACCTGCCAAATGCCATAATAAGGATCCCACACAGCATTGCCCCCCGTTGCCATGGCAAAAGCGCGGGCGTAATAGAGCGATGATCCATCCAAGGACCAGTCGAAGAGTGGGATGGAAGAATCCTTGCAAAACACGTCCTGGCTGACCAGGTAAGGCAACCATTCCCCCGCCCAGACCATGTAGAGCTGACCCTTGCCCGAACCTTCCTTATCGGTGCCACAGTAAGCCAGACGACTGCCGTCAGCCGACCATTTGGGTGAGTGGTAGCGTCGCCCACCGCCGGCGTCATACGTTACAGGCAAAGGCACATCGCTGTCGCCGCGAAGCACCCACAGGTTGCCATCAACGCCGATGTAGGCGATCTGGCCTTCAATGGCTTGCCGCGGTTGTTCCTGGCTGCGCGTTGTCAGTGGTTGACCGAGAAAGGAGAGAAAACAGAGCAGGAAAATACAAAAACGAATTCGCATGATCTGCCGTCCCAAAATGGATTGGCACATTGCCATCCGTCCATGGTGCAACTTTCTTGCCGGGTTGTCAGGACGGCATGATTGTACCCCGAGCTGGGTGGATCAAGCAAACAAAAGGTTGGCTGTGCGCTGCAACATGGGCACTCCGCGCACCTCTGTCTCGAAGAGCGGCAGGATCGCCCTTACCTTACCATCAAACTCCTTCCAGATCGTCTGCATGTGCTCATCTTGCATGGCAATCCGATTTTTCACAAACTCCGGCGGGTTAGCGCCAACGTTCGCCTTATCGATCACCATGTTGACAATCACACCTCCAACCGGGATGCCAAACTCGTGGAACCAGCCGATGAAGCGGGTGATCACAGCGATGGGCAGCGCCTCGGGCAATGTCACGAAGAAAAATGCTGTCAGGCTCTCATCGGTCAGCAGCGTCTTAGCGCGGCTCATCCGCTCTCTTAATTTCAGCAAATATTCCATCAAGGGGTCTTTTTCTTTCTTTTTTCGGCTGTAGGATAATAGTTCGCGCAAAGTCATCGCTTCTTCTCGACTTTGCACCATCTTATTGACCCACATTGAATAGACACTGGACATGCCCAATAAGCGCCGGGCGTTGGCTGTGGGCGCAGTGTCGAAGACGTACACCTCGTATTTGTCCTCAAACATCAGGTCGATCATATTTTCGAACATGGCCGATTCTTCGAAAGCCGGGTTCATCGTAGCAGACTCGACGAACTCATCAGCTTTCGTCTTGACTTCGGCAAATTTGAGGAACCATTCGATTTTTTCGCGAATCTCTCGTTTCGATTTCTCGATAGTGTCTTTGGTATCAATCTCGTATGCGGTCAGATTGGCAACTCCAGCCACAGGCGTCGGTTTACCGAAGACGTTTTGGCCAAGCAGGCTGGAAAGGGAATGCACCGGGGTAGTCGAGGCTAAC
>FWPU01012756.1_pt1 | contig 10968 bp, 7 predicted proteins | sample 2228361 | NCBI WGS metagenome assembly FWPU01 (sample SAMEA103939777, study PRJEB20133) | metagenome | reverse complement strand
CAGCTTGATATGTTGACTGTCAAGGTGGGCGACTGGGTGACGAAGGGCGATACAATTGGTCGTCTATTAAACAGAGATGGTGGAGGACTAGTACATTTCTCCGTGATGGTCAATGATGAGATGGTGAACCCGGAGCCATTCTTTGGTGAGAGTGATCTGCAGGAGATACTCGAACTCATTCATACATATCATCCGGACTGGAATCTGTCATATCCGGCACCATAGTCTAGCAGAACTTCAGACCAGTCCACTACCAATGTAATGACAAGGACCTTTGAGCCGCACAGTCGATAGTATCCTCAATTATTTACAGGCCTGTCGATTATTAAAAGCGCGTTAATTCTAAATAGAATTTTGTGATACCTATATGTGGTCCTAAGATCGAAGACTGTAGGTATGCACAACTATCAAGTGTGCGCAACACCAATAACTGCTGAGGAGGACTGATCGGTGAACAGAGCCGCGCCATACTGCCAATTAATGAGTATATGCCGTAGAATCCAGCTCATGAATATAATCAGAGTTGGCTGTGTATTCTCGGTATCCATTCTAATACTTCTGACAGGATGTGTTCCTGCGGGAATACAATATAATGACGCTACAGACGACATAACAAGGAACAATAGTAATATCGAAGCATCAAACTTAATTAAAATTCCACTTCCATATACAGTAAACTCGCTGACAACAGGAAAGATCTATGCTGGAAATGGCTTTGCTTACATTCATGAACAGATACTCCGATTCAAGAATCCTGTGAGTAATATTGATGACATGGTCTCATTAGAGGGTGACTTTTTTGTACATTCTACGCTCATCAATGCAGACATAGACGTAGACAATAATTCGGAGTTCCTTGTGGCAACGTTCAGTATCATGGGTTCTGGTATCGTAATTGCTGACTTTGACACACACAGTTCGACTCAATACTTTGTTCCACTCGTAAATCCGACTAGGATACTGGTAGGTGATTTTGATGGTAACAGCATTACAGACTTTGCAGTCTATGGAGATACTAGCCTACTCATCATGAATATGACCGACAAAAGCATAATGATGCAAAATAACTACCCGGATCATATCATCGGTGTATGTGTGGGTGACTTTTACCCGTCGGCAGAGGATGAATTGGCAGTACTGTATAGATCTATGAGCAATGACTGCATTCAGGTGATTAATGGAACGCATATAATAAATGAGGTAGACATCTCAAAGTTTGGGGCAACCGATATCACCAAGTTCCAACATGGCGGGGATTTGGAAGAGATTGCTGTCATCGTCTCCGATGCTGGTGGGACTCAGATTTCGAACCAACTGATTGCATTCAGTGGAGACCTGACGATGACTCTATTTACAGCCAATAATTCTAGGTTGGGTGGAACCTGTTTCATCAAGACTGGTAAATTTAATGATGACTCACAAGAGGATCTGGTTGTAGTCAGCAACACTCATTCACTTGTATGGTTTATTGATGGAAGCGACGGATCGACCATACGAATGTCTGCAGAGCCATGTATTGCAACAGGTAGGAGGTCATTTGTGACAGGATTGTTTGATATGGATAGCTATTCAGACATTGCAATCGAGGGGGCGCGTGGCAAGCTCACACTGATAAGAGGAGTCAATGGTAAGACGGCATATGAGGAGCCACGTCTGCAGGGACCTTTTATGGATATACAATCATGTGATATTGACAATGATGGTCATGAGGACATATTGACGCTCTCTGACAAGATTGCAATCCTATCATGTGATATTGACAATGATGGTCATGAGGACATATTGACGCTCTCTGACAAGATTGCAATCCTTATCAGTGATACGCAACCGCCTGAGGTCAACGTCGAACCCATATACCCCCTACATCCCACACTCTATGACAGCTATATCAGGTTCGAATTGAGTGCTACTGACAATCTCATGGTCACAAATGCAACCTTGTACATCAAGAAAACAGGTATGCTGCCTATTGAGGTATATACACCATACCCGATGATGAAGACGGCTGGTGGCAGATTCATATTTCTCATGACAGATCTCACACCGCGTGTGATGGAGTACTACATTGAAGTGATGGATCCCTATCTCAATATATTCTCATATGGAAATATCAGCGCACCACACACATTGCGGGTCGAGGGACACTTCGCATGGAGCACCTACATTAATACGTCAATACTACAGGGCAGAACACATTCAATGGCAATTGGTAACCTGTCTAATGGTGAGAAGACTATAATTGTGGTTGCGCCTGAGAATGCAAGCAACCCTAGATTGTTTGTCTACGCAAAGAACGGTTCACTATTATATAATAGAGAACTCGGGCTTAAAGCCCGTAACTTGATCATAGAGGTCTATACGGGAATGTTAGACGGAGATGATCTCCTTGACCCTGCTGTTGTAGCCTATTCGCCTTCAGCTGACTCGAATGCAACACTAATACTCTTTAGAGGCAGTGACATGTCCGTCTGGAAGAACAAGTCCCTCTCAGTGATACCAGTCGGAATCAGAGACGCACTCATACTCTTTGACGACAACATGGATGGGCTAGATGAGTTTCACTATATTGGGCTCTTCAATAATACATATTCGCTCATCCGAGCCAGTCCCGACCTTAACTTATGGCAATCTGTGACTCTGCCGGGCAACTCGTCAGTCGTTGCAAAGGCAGTTGCATCTATAGAAAGGCCCAATCTGTACATTGGCATTCTCAGAACAGACAATGAACTGCAGATATATAGAGCAGACAGTCTGGAACTGGTACGAACACTCTACTATGTATCACCTGGTGCCACGATAGAGGATCGTGCGGTGGACATCAGAGCATATCATAATGCCAGTCATTCATCGGACCAATTTGTGGTGGAATACTCGGCATGGGTGGATGACACGCCCCGGACCTACCTATGTATGGTCGATATGAACACGCCCTTTGTGGGTGCGCCCCCATACTATCAGATAGATGGCAGACATTCTGCAATGTTAGAGATATACGATGCTGACAAGAATGGTATTGATGACCTCTTCTTCTATGACGTAATGGGCTATCTCACACGTCTTGACCCCTCTCACACTCAGCTCACTAGGTGGACCATCTACGTGAGCGATGCCATACCTCTCTGTGGTGCTATACTAGACTTTGACGGCGACTCTGGAGTTGAGTTGGCAATCTCGACCTCGGATGACCTCTTGAATGTGGTGAGTATGGATGGTGTTCTTGAGAATCAGATCTCTGTTGGAATGTTATTCAATATGATGAACATTGGTAATGTAGATGCGGGAACAGGAGATGACATTGTATCATATCCAGCACTTGGTCCCTCTGACACACTAGTAGTCATGAGAGACATTGAACTGTTCTACGTCCTCAATGTCAGTCTTACACTGGAGACCAACAGATTACTACAGGGCACAAGCATTTGGGTAAACACAACAGTACTCAACGTGTTCAGAGAAGCTGTTCCAGATGCCTTTGTGTCTCTAAGCACGTACTATCGTCTCGGTAATATAACAGCACACCAAAACTTTGGAGCCATCTATGACAACGCGACACAATACTATTCGTCAACAATAACACCCAATTGGCCGGCAGGTATGGTCAACCTCTCACTGCAAGTCACACATCCCTATTATCATTCATACATGCTCCAACTCACGGATGTCATTACAGTGATTGCAAGACTGAATCTTGAGATCAGTCTCTCAACACTCCGACCTATGCAATATAGTACTCTCAATGTGACTATACGCCTGACAGACAGCTATTCCGCACCTATGACTGGAGCAAATGTCACTGTGGAATTTGCAGACATGACATTCGTAGCATCCGAGGACTCACCGGGTCTATACAAAACCCAGATATATGTGTGGCAGATTCCACATGGTGACTATGATGTCAAAATCAATGCACATCATCGGTTCTGTATTGATGCTACAAAGACTGTTACAGTCCGTGTTACAGTCAGTCCGCCACAGATCTCAATGTAACTGCCAACGTTTGCGTCTGCAGTCTTAATATCATTTCTAGCGAGTTTTATCGGCCTCATGATATACTTCAAGATCTCATCAACACTTGCACTAGTTGAGACCTCTAAGACTGCTGCAGAGAACACTATTCGCAAGATGGACCGACTCTATCTCATGATTGTTGGACTAGGAACATTTACATTGGTCCACTCAATCTTTGCTGCGAATGAGAGGCAATTTGGACTGGCTGTGGCTGAGAGTGTATTGCTGTTAGGTATCTCTGTGCTTCTCTATGGTATCTGGCTATATCGGGATGCAAACCATGCCATATTCATCAACAACAGAATAGATAGGAAGCGCATGTTATTTGGGATCTGGCACCTTGTATTTGTCCCATTGGTCATTACCCAGATATTTGGATGGGGAATGTATATTGAGTGGTTCCAGGTCTATGTGCTAGAGTCTACATTCAGACTAGGAGATATCTACATTCCCACAATAATGGTGACCATCTTTGCAACATATGTCTCCTCAATTGGTATTGTGGTCTTCAACTTGTACAGAGAGATACGAAGAGGACTCACACGTATCGAGCAGATGAGTGTAGCAGGAACTCCTCCAAAAGTTATCATTCAGGAACGTATTCTCCTGGTAAATCGGATGGGCTCGTCTATTCGTATCAAGTTCTTCATGTTTCTAGTAGTTCTGGCAGCAACTACCGCAATGACCATGGACTTTCTGAGAAGCTATTCACTGGGCGTCATTGTTTTGTTGCCTGTTGTGTTCCTAGTAATAATTCCATACATCTCATCTCGTCTGCTCAGGAGTGCATCTCGTCTATCAGTCAAGATACGAGAGAAGACAGTCAATCTGAGGACCCGTGCTGAGTCAGTCGATAGTGGGACCAGCAGCACCACTCAAGCAGTTCCCAGTGACTCAGATAGGCTTGAGACTGATACAGGCAGTCATATTATGGAACATGAACCGGACACAGAGCCTGAGGATGAGGGTCACGAGTAATGTCTTCTTTGTAGCGCAAGATATGCACCATTCGAATTTAATACAATGGTACAGCATTGAGTCACCATCTACTGTAATGAGATAGACCCCATCAAGTCTTGGTCAGTCGTGTTGAGATCGCCTTACGAACCTCATCTGCAACAATCATCAGTGCGCCGAGCATCAGAATGAGCATCCACTCGAAGACTGTTAGGAGAGAGGAGCCATAGTCAACAGTTCCTACTTCGATATCTAGGAGGACATAGGCAAGTACTGGTACAAAGAAGATCATAACAACCAGCAGGGCAGAGATGGCAACAAGGACGAGATGTGCCCTGTTCCTCAGAATGCCAATCTTCAGAATTGAACTGTCCTGAGACCTGCAATTGAATGAGTGGGCCAATTGAAGTACAACTATTGTCAGAAAGAGCAACATGGATGCACGTCTTGTATCGACTGGTGCATAGAGTGCATATACACTCATACACATAACAATCATCAATATGGCATGAAAGATTGAGAGCGATAGCACACGACGCGAGACTATCTTTTCTCTGGCTGAGAGTGGTGCACGTTCAAGCAGTCCCTTGACTTTTGGTTCCAGTCCAAGTCCAATATCGGTGAGACCTGTGGCAGCAAGGTTGACCCAGAGAATCTGCATTGGCGACATGACTGGTGCCAAGAACAACATCAGTCCCAGAATGATCACCATGTTCTGTGTAAGTGCAGTTGTAAGATAGAACTGTACTACCCGCCGCATACTCAGTAGAATATTGCGTCCCTCATCAATTCCATCGACTATGGTCTCAAAACGTTCCTCCTGAAGTACAATATCTGCTGCCTCCTTTGCCATGTCAGTACCAGTGACGCCCATTGCTATACCTACACTGGCTTGACGCAGAGCCGGACTGTCATTGACTCCATCGCCAGTCATCACTACAATTCGTTTGTCATGAAGGAGTGCATTGACAATTCTCAACTTGTGTAGTGGATCAGTCCTAGAGAATACGCGGACGTTCTCACGGATCGCCTGAACGAGTTCGGAGTCGTTCATCTTATCGATCTCAGGCCCTGTGAGCGAAACATCACCACGCTCCGGTCTGAATATGCCGACCTCCTTACCAATTGCCTTTGCAGTGAACTCGTTGTCACCTGTGATCATCAAGACAGTTATTCCTGCGTTCTCACATGCCTTCACGTAGTCTGCAACGCCTGGACGTGGAGGGTCATTGATACCACAGATACCTAACAGAGTCATTTCATGCAGGTCAGACGGCTGTAAGACGTCCTTGTCAGTAGGTACAGCCTTGATAGCACAAGCAATTACACGTAGTCCCTGTGATGCATACTCTTGTACAGCCGCTTCAAGATCCGGTGGCACAACTTCAAGATACTCTTTCACGACCTCCGATGCGCCCTTTACAACTATCACATTATGAGACAGGTCTATTCCAAGGTCGGTCTCGTTGGCCTGAATAGGTCCAACCTGATGTAATGTTGCCATGTACTTTTTTTCACTAGAGAAGGCGATCTCACTCACACGTGGCCATGCCTCTTCACAGCTCTCTTTGTTCACACCCATGGCATCGGCAATCACTAACAGAGATGCCTCTGTAGGGGATCCTCTGGTCCTCAGGATGTGAGCGACTTGAGGACGAGAGTCACCCTTGCATTTTCCGCCCGTGACACACTCGTAGTATATCTCAGCATCGTTGCAAAGGGTCAATGCAACCAACAGACGCCTAACGTCTGAATAGTCCTCAGACCTTAGAGTGTCAGGAGACAGCAATATTTCTTGTTGTAAAACCTCATCTGGCATCTCTGCCGCCCTGTCCGGAGTACTTGAATGAGACTGTCGATGCGAATGGCGTTCCACAACACGTAGTATGTGTGATTGGTCATGAGAGGGAGTGCCAATTATCTCAAGAGAGTGGTCTGGTGTCATTATACGTCGTACAGTCATCTGATTCATAGTGAGAGTACCAGTCTTGTCAGTACAGATGACATTAGCCACTCCGAGTGACTCAAGGATTGACAGGTCACGAACAATCACTCTCTTCTTTGCTAGTCTGTACACACCAACTGACAACACCACTGTTATCACAGCGGGAAGACCCTCAGGTATAGAACTGACGAGGATGGACACAGAGAGCAGTAATAGACGATAGATTGGCATCTCTCTATAGAGACCCATGATAAAGATGATGACAAGAAAGAACATGGAGAACATTAAGAAGAACAGGCTGAGTCCCTTTATCTTAAGTGAAAATGGCGACTTCTCCTTCTGAATGGTTGTCACTTCACGATTGATCTTTCCAAGAACAGTCCGGTCACCGGTCGCAACCACTAGAACACGTCCTCTGCCCTCTGTCACAAATGAACCTGCAAGAACAAGATTTGAGTGCTCGGGAGTTGTTGTAGAGTCGGTTGTATCAGCTGCGGTCTTTCGTACTGGTACACTCTCACCAGTCAGAATGCTCTCGTCAATATGGAGATTTGACTCGTAGACAACCCTGCCATCTGCTGCAACTCGCTCACCAGCTCGAATTAGGAGCATATCACCAGGAACTACATTCTCTGCGAGTATGTCCAACTCCTCACCATCACGAATTACTCTGGCACGTTCTTGAAGAAGCGACTTCACAGCCTCGACTGCACGTTCTGCCTTCCATTCCTGTGCGAAACCAAGTAGAACGTTTGCAAGCACAGTCACAAGTATGACTATTGCATCAAGTCCGGGCTGTTTGAAAGGTACCTCGTTCCCAATAAGATACATACTCTCAAGTTCGATTACGACTGAGAGAACTGCCGCAATCAAGAGAATGTAGATCAATGGACTCTTGAACTGCTGGACAAAGATAATGAGTGGACTCTTCCGTTTTTTTATAGTCAGTCGGTTGGGCCCATATATCTCAAATTGTGATCGGGCCTCCTCTGAACTCAGTCCGTGAACATCTATTTCGCGCTCAAGAGAAGGACCAGTGCTATTCTGACTCAGACCTTTTGACATTATGAACTATACACCACCACCACAAGTTCTAGAGAACTGGCCAAATTATGGATGTACACCATAGACTGTAGCCTGATATATGTATCACTAATTGTGATGCAGACATGAAAAGATGGTTGAATGTCACGGGGTTTGTGTACACATTACAGGCGTTTCTCATGTTTAGGGGGAATGAAAAGACATACGTGGGTCTTTTCTGTAGAGATATGTAGCAACAGATTCAAACAACTCATTCACATTCTTACCGCTCTTTGCACTAGTCTCAAAATATGACACACCAATTTTGTTAGCGTACTCTGTGGCCTCCTCGGTAGTCACGATCCTTCTCGTTTCCAGGTCAATTTTATTTCCCACGACTGTCACGGGAATGGACCTCTTCTCTAAGGCTTCAATAGAACTCTGAAGACCCTGATACCAACCAGCAAGATGTCTAAAAGACTCGGGCGATGTGACATCGAACACTAGTAACGCATAGTGTGCACCTCGATAATACTGTGTACGCAGAACAGTGAAGTCTTCTTGTCCACCAAGGTCAATAGCGGTCAATAATATGGGGTGTTTGTGCTCTACTATGACTGCAAGACCATTCAGATCCACACCAACAGTTGGGCTATAGTTCTCCTCGAATTCACCAGACAGGACTCTGCGTATCAGGGAGGACTTGCCTACGTCTGCGTCACCTACTAACAGCACCTTATATACAGCGACACCCATGTTCTCAGTCCAACAATAAAATGACTCATAAATGGTCTAGCAGAATAATATTATGAACACTTGTATGATAGAACCAAAGGTCAACCCAGTGTATATTATCAGAAAACATCATCTGCGGACTATACGGTAGGATGCATAGATGGGCCCAATATGGGTCAAATTCGAATAATGACAACATCTCAAATTGAGATCACTTTGTCATACTGTTCCATTAGCAGGTCTACCATTTGGTCGTAATCAACTATGGTTGCAGTAATGGCAAGACGTGAAGTGAGGCCACGTGACTCCATGTGAGGTCGAGACACATAGAATACAACACCATTATTGACAAGGCGACGGGCGTGTTCGCATCCCTTGTCTGCCATGAGCACACCGTCTTGCACAAGGAGCACTCCAACATCGTGGCCAGCCTTTCTCAGATGTGTTATAATCTCCTCAATGTTAGTACAACCTTCTGATAACCATATGAGATATTTAGTCATTTTCATAACCTCCGACTAGACTAAAAAGAGATCACCAATTCATTCTCATCCAATATTCTGCCAACAAGTTCATCGTCAGCGATCTCTACGTCTTCAACGATCTCAGAGGGGGATATACCACGGGCCTCGAGTGCACTTCGACTTGCATAGGCCTTACCATCAAAAGACTGGTATGTAGACTTGAACAGCCGTATACCCCTATCGTCCATGTCCTTTAACAGAGAGTATACACCGTCACCAGTGAACAATATTGTGGGTTGGTGATCCAGCCCAAACATTCCTGTTGCTGCTCGCCAGCCCTCTGCGTACAGAATACTGCCCATTGGTGGACTCTTTATCACGACCAGAATTTTGCGTTCTCTAAAGTCCAATTGTTGTGCCTCCTATGGTCCAAGTGTCACCACACGGTCACTCTCACCAATCAACTCTGCAAACTCGGTGAGCCCTGACACGCTAACACCAGTGATAAAGTCCTTTCCCTGTTGGTCAAATCCTCGGGCGGTGGTACACAGTCCACATGCATGAAAGACGACACCTGCATCTGCAAGTTCCTGAAATCGCTGGTTCATGGGAGTGTCAGGTTCTGGATCCTGCCCGAGATGAGCATTGTATACACCGTCCACATATAGGAACGCACTCACTTTGTAGCCCTTATTGAGTGCACTTCGTGCAAGATTCACAAAAGTTTCGGAGTTTTCGTACGTATATGGACCAGTCATTATTAGGAAAGTAAGCATCTTAGTGCTCAGAATGTACACCTCAGAACATCTGCGTATTTAATATACTAATTAAAGAGATTGGTCGGTATATGAGTCAACACTAAAGCCTGTACGTATCGGACTACAAACACATGGGAATTTAGACCATTTACCTCAGTCATAGAGCAGGACTTCATTCAGAGACGCTCTCATGATGATATGCTGACAAGAATTGTTGTGATATCTGTCTACTGACACAGACTTCTTATAGTCGTATTGCACGGACTAGCTCTGAGCGGGGTCACGGAGGAGACCAATAGATCACTCATTTCGTGATTGCCTCTCCTGTGACTAGCACACGTCTCAAATTCGCGTAACCATAATTGTATATCCTTGGAAAGTATAAACTGTGTTGAGTCATGTCATATGTACCCTGTCTTCATAACTACAAGGAGAAACGAACAAAGTGGACTATGTGACTATTAAATACGTAAAACGAGATGGCTCTACGGTAGAGATCGAACATGACTGCGAAGAGACGTCTCTCAGATTAGACAAACTAGACATAGTGAATATTGACCTGAGCCCGCTTGTGAATGTGCCTTATTTTAAAGAACTAAATCTTGCCGAAAATAGGATAGAGAATATCGACCTCACGCCACTAGGACAGTGTACTGACATTGAGGTCATATCGTTATTCAAGAATCCACTGAGAGCAATAGAGCTGGCACCGCTGGCATCTTGCATTCGTCTGAGAGAACTCAACTTGGGCTCTTTGGGACTCGGTGAAGTCAATCTCAGTCCACTCAGTTCATGCACAGACTTGAGACGGCTTCGTCTATTTGGCAACCGACTCACTCAGATTGACCTATCACCAATAGGAAAGTGTACCGCCCTTGAGATATTGGAGATTGAAAACAACAGACTACGAACAATTGATCTCTCGCCTCTAAAGATGTGCCCGCACCTCATTCAGCTAAATCTCATGTACAATGCAATTGATAGAATTGATCTATCTCCACTTGCCAGCTGTCACGAACTAAAGTATCTGTATCTTCAATCAAATGCAATCATTCGGATTGACATGACACCCCTTGCT
>FWPU01012750.1_pt1 | contig 10974 bp, 7 predicted proteins | sample 2228361 | NCBI WGS metagenome assembly FWPU01 (sample SAMEA103939777, study PRJEB20133) | metagenome | reverse complement strand
CGCCTTTCTCCGGCTCCAGCGCCATCCAGCGCACGCTGCGCTTCGTGCAGCACCTGCCGCGCCACGGCTGGGAGCCGCTGGTGCTGAGCGCCTGGCCGCCGGCGTACGAGTCCACCAGCGACGATTTGCTTTCGACGCTGACGGCCGGCCTCGTCGTCGAGCGCGCATTCGCCCCGGATGCCCCGCGCCGAGAGCGTCACGGCTCGCCGTGCCTGCTTTATCTCTTCGACGAACGCGGGGACGTGCAAAACACCCCGCACGGCAGTTCCCGTCAGCGAGGCATGCAGCACGCAAGAAAGGGCGTTGTCGCCGCGGTTCAGGACCATGCCGTCGAACCGCGCGCGGCTTTGCTGATTGCGCGAGTTTGCGTCCGACGAACTGCGTCAGACTGCCGATCGCCGCGAAAGTCGAACCGTCGACCTCGTCGTCGATGACAAAGACGAAGTTCTGCTCCAATCCCGTCAAGACCCCGACGACGGCCATCGAATCGAACTCCGGAACCGCTCCGAGCAGCCGGGACTGCGGGCCGAACCGGTCGCGAGGTAGTGATATGTTCAGCGACGCGTCGAGTATGCGCATTTACGCGCTTTACGTATGCCTCCGATGCGAGACGATTGTCGCTACATGTGATACTTGGTACGCCGCTCGGCGCAACGGCCTGGCCTGAAAAACGTCCTTGGAATACCGGTGACAAGAACTCGCCTTCTTTTGCCCAGGCTCCCTGTGATTGGTTGGGATTACTTCATCGGAAGCCAAACGGCTGCACTCGCGCGTGTCACGGATCAGCCATTCGTTCTGTACACGACGAGCGGGCGCGCGGCGATCGCGTTGGCACTTCAGGAGCTTGGGATCGGTCGTGGCGATCAGGTGCTGGTGCCGACGTATCACTGTCCGACCATGGTCAGTCCGATCGTAGACGCGGGTGGAGAAGCGGTTTTTTATGCAATCGGCCCGGATGGCTTGCCCCTGGTCGCCGAACTGGAAGGAATGGCACTGCCGCGCGTGAGAGCGATGCTTGCTGTCCACTACTTCGGTATCCCACAGGCATTCGATCAGGTGCGGGAGTTTTGCGATCGTCGCGGCATCGCGCTGATCGAAGATTGCGCGCATGCATTTTTCGGTGCGGCCGGTGAACGACCTGTTGGGGCGTGGGGTGACTTTGCTGTGGCCAGCCTCACCAAGTTCTTTCCCGTGTCCGAAGGCGGGTGCCTGGTAACGGCACGGCAGCCGCTTTCGAAGGTGACGTTGAGATCACGCGGGTGGGTGGACAGCGCGCGGCAGCTTTCTCGAACACTGGAGTACGGTGCGACATTCGGTCGGCTGGGGAAGTTGACGCTCCCTCTCAGAGCAGCTTTCGCGCTCAGAGACTACCTTCGCGGCCGAGGCAGTGCAGCGGAACGCGTGGCGCTCTCCGGTGCGGCGGATACGAACGGCGGAGGCGAAATCCCGGAGTTCAACGCCGCGCTGGCGCGCCGACGTCCAGCCGCCTTCGTTCCCTTTGTAGTTCGTCGTGTCAATTCTGAACGGATCGCCGCGAATCGACGGCGCAACTATCGGTTGCTTGCCATGCTTCTTGCTGATTTACGTGGTGTGAGTGTTCTGAGGCCGAGCCTACCTGACACAGCCGTTCCATACGTCTTGCCGCTGTGGGTCGATGATCCGGAGCGCAGCTACAGGCTGCTGCGAGCAGCCGGAGTGCCGATTTTCCGCTGGGATGCACTGTGGCCGGGTGTGCCTGAATTGCATGGAGACTGGGGGTTGCGCTGGTCGCACCACGTGTTCCAGCTCGGCTGCCACCAGGACCTGTCGGAGGATGACATGGGTGCAATTGCGGCCACGATCAAGCGATATGTCGGAGCTGCGTCGTGAAGCGCGTGCTCATGGTGGCGTTTCATTTTCCCCCATTCACCGGCTCCAGCGGGGTCCAGAGGACGTTGCGCTTTGCACAGCAGTTGCCGGCGTTCGGCTGGGAGCCTCTGGTGTTGACCGCGACCGAGAGCGCTTACGAGCAAACTCGCGGCGACCTGGAGGTGCCTCGCGAACTGGTCATTCGCCGCGCGTTCGCTTTCGATGCGGCCCGGCAGTTATCGATAGCCGGCCGATATCCGGGCTTGCTTGCGCGTCCGGACCGCTGGATGACTTGGCAGTTCGACGGCATGCGCGTCGGCGCGCGAATGATTCAGCAGTTCAAGCCGCTGGCGATCTGGTCTACCTATCCGATCGCGACTGCGCATGTGATAGCCGCCCGACTGCGCGCCCGTTTCGGTTTACCCTGGATTGCCGACTTTCGCGATCCGATGGTTCAGGACAACTACCCGCCCGAGCCGAAGCGACGCGCCTCATTCCAGCGGGTCGAAGAGACCACCCTTCGATCGGCATCGATGTCGGTGTTCACGACTCCCGGGGCCGCACGCGAGTACGAAAGGCGCTATCCCGAAGCGCGCATCTGTGTGATCGAGAACGGCTACGACGAGGAAAGCTTCGCAGCGGTCGAAGACGAGGCTGCGCGCCTGGGGCCTTTGGTCCGGGGTGCGGTCACGATCGTTCACAGCGGCATCGTTTATCCGTCCGAGCGTGATCCGACGCAGCTGATGGCGGCGCTGGCGCGCCTGAAGGCGTCGAGCGGGTTGCTCAATTCGGGAGAACGGCTGCTGATCCGATTTAGAGCGCCGGCGCACGACAGACTGCTGGCGTCTTTGGCCGCGCGGTATGGCGTGTCGGATCTGATCGAAATCAGCCCACCGGTCCCGTACCGCGAGGCATTGGTCGAGATGCTTCGTGCCGACGCGCTCTTGGTACTGCAGGCGTCGAACTGCAACCAGCAAGTTCCCGCCAAGCTTTACGAATACCTGAGGGCGCGCCGACCGCTGTTGCTGCTGACCGATCCGGCGGGTGACACCGCCGCCGTCGCCGCTCGCGCCGGTGTCAGTGAAGTGGCCAGACTCGACGACGCGGAGCAGATTACCCAGCTGCTGGCGCGTTTCGTCAGCCATCCGAACTGCCGCAACCTCTTTGTTCCGAGCGAGTCGGCGATTGGCGCGGCATCGCGCCGCGCGAGAACGGCGGCGCTGGCTGCGCGATTGAACGACGTGGCGATGCCGCAAGGGCCCTCAAGGGGGTTGGACGGATCTACCAGCAGACCGTCGTGGACACCTGCGCGAAGGTGAGCTTTGCCAAGCTGTATGACCGCAAGACCCCGATCACCGATGCGGATCTGCTGAATGACCGCGTGCTGCCCTTTTACGAGGAGCACGACGTGCCGCTCGTGGCGCATTCTCACCGATCGGGGCACCGAGTTCTGCGGCAACCCCGAGCGCCACGAGTACGAGCTGTACCGGGCGATCGAAAACATCGACCACAGCCGCACCAAGACCAGGAGCCCGCAAACGAACGGCATCGTCGAGCGGCTGCATCGCACCATGCTCGATGAGCTCTACCGCGTGGCCTTCCGGGAAAAGATCTACCGCTTGATCGAGGAGCTGCAGCAGGATCTGGATGCCTGGCTCGAGGACTACAACCTGCGGCGCCCGCATCAGGGGCGCTGGTGCGTCGGCAAAACACTGATGGCCACGTTCTTGGACGCGCGCCGCATCTCACAGGAGAAACAAATGGCCGCCTGACGGCTACGATCTCCTCCAGCACGGGGACGCCGATTGTCAGATGAATTAATACACATATTCGAAGAATGACTTGGGAATTCAAACCTGCCCGCGAACACTTCTCCGCTTTCGTCGGCGATTGGGATAGGCTCAACGCTGAGCTATATAGACGCCACCCGATGTTTGACAGCCGCTTCGTCGGCCCGTTGCTCCAACATTTCGGTGACGGCACAGAACTACTCTGCATCCACCGCACTGGCGACACCATCGACGGCGCGCTGATCCTGCGCCCGCGCGGCCTTGGCCGCTGGTCACTCTTCCTGCCAGCGCAGTTGCAAGCCGGCGCAGTTATGGTCAAGGATGCCAGCTTGCTCGATACTCTGCTGCCTACCTTGCCAGGCCATGCTTGGAGCCTCGACCTGCTGGCCATCGACCCGGCGTACGCGCCTGACTGGTCCTTCCTGCGGCTGCCGCGTATCGTAACCCTGCATGCCACGACCATGGCGGTAGCCGTCGATGGCAACTTCACCGCCTACTGGCAGGCCCGGCCAAAAAATCTGATCAAGAACGTTCGCCGCTACCAGCGCCGCGCCGCAGCAAGCGCCGGCCCGCTGACCGTGGCCACCTATACTGAACCCGACGCCGTCCTTGCCGCGGTCGCGCGCTATGGCAAGCTGGAATCCGCCGGCTGGAAAGGCAAGGAAGGCACCGCCATTGCCTCCGACAACGCCCAAGGACGCTTCTATGCCGAAACGCTAGCCCGCTTCGCCGCCAGCGGCCAAGCAAGGGTGGTGGAACTGCGCGCCGGCGACCGTCTGGTCGCTTCGCGCCTGTTCATTTGCCACGAAGCAATGTGGATTATCCTCAAAACCACCTACGACGAAACACAATCCGCCTATGCCCCGGGCCGACTGCTACTGCATGCCGTTCTAGAACGCGCATTCGCCGCAATGCCCGACGGCAGCGTCGAGTTCTACACCAACACTAACCGCGACCAAGCTGAATGGGCCAATGTGCTGCGCCCCATCTTGCACCACCAGATCGTGCGCAACGATATCACCATCGGCTTGCTCGGTATTTTCAAGGCTCTGCGGCGAAGCAGTGAAAAAACCGCCAAAGCCACGGGCCTGAACCCGGTCGTCATCCACAGCTACCCCACGATCGCTACCCTGCCTTCCAGCGCTCGCGCCCTCTTCGACCAAGCCGAAACTCAGCATTTCGAATTCGCAGCCGGCTGGTTCGCCAACCTTCAGCAAACCCTTTATCCCAACGACCATGGCGTGCGCTACTACGTGGCCGAACGCGCCGGCCGGCCCGTCGCTATCCTGCCGGTGCGCCTCGCTCGGTACGGAATGGTGCGGCGCGTGGAAGCTTTCGCCAACGTCTATACCTCGATCTATAGCCCCATTCTCGCCACCGGCCCCAATGGAGCTAATGAACTCGACCTCGTCGCGCTCTTGCAAGCCGCCAGCCGCGACCACGGCTGCGCCCACGAAATGCGCATTGCCCCCATGGACCCGGCTGCCCCCGCCTATGCCGCCACCATCGCCGCCCTGCGCAGCATCGGCTGGGTGTGCTTCAAGTACTTTTGCTTTGGCAACTGGCGCATGGACGTCGACAGCGACTGGAAAACCTACCTCGAGCGCCGCAGCAGCAAACTGCGCAACACGCTCAAGCGCAAGAGCAAGAAATTCGCCGCCGCGGCAGGCACGCTGGAAATCATCACCGAGCCGGCGCGCGCCGAAACTGCCATCGTCGACTTCAACCACGTCTATTCGCGTAGCTGGAAAAAACCCGAACCCAACCCGGAATTCATCCCTGGCGTGATCCGCTGGCTCGCCGAAAAAGGCTGGCTACGCTTGGGCATCGCGCGCCTTGCCAGAGAACCGATCGGCGCACAAATCTGGATTGTCGCCCACGGCAAGGCGAGCATCTTCAAACTCGCCTACCATGCGACTTTCGGCGGATATGGAGCTGGATCGCTGCTGACGGCCCACCTGATGCAGCAGGTCATCGATTACGACCGAGTCTGCGAGGTTGACTACCTGAGCGGCGATGATCTTCACAAGAAAGACTGGATGAACAAACGCAGGGAAAGATGGGGAATCATAGCCTACAACGCGCGGACCGCACTTGGATTCATGCTTCTGGTCAACAAGACACTCCGCAAAATTGCCCGTCACCTTTTCCTGTACCGTCCGATCAGCGGTAAGTGACGCCAGACGTCCTGGCGGAAAAACTATTGCACACTTTGGCGCCCAATTAGCGAGCGATGCTTGATAGTGACCAGCCCCTTTGGATAACCGTGTGGTTCAGCGTCACAGCGGCAACTTACGGAATGAATCGCCCCCAGTAAAGACTACGTGTCCCGGCATTGCATGCGTAGGATGCCGGTCACTGCGTGCGCCATGCGAAAGATGGACTGGAAACGGACACGAGAGACTGCACTTCTCCATGAACTCGTCCTGACGGCGGCCGAGGCCGGGGCGGCGCGCACCGCACTCACGTACGGCGAGTCCGCATTGACTTACGCGCAACTGGCCGACAGCGTACGTCGTTTCGCCAACGGTGTTCTGGCGCTCGGGCTGGCACGTGGCGAGAGAGTCGGCATCTATCTCGAGAAGCGGTTTGAAATGGTCGCGGCGGCCTTTGGCGCGCCGGCGGCGGGTGGCGTGTTCGTGCCGATCAATCCGTTGCTGAAGGCGGAACAGGTGGGTCACATCCTGCGCGACTGCAACGTGCGCGTGCTGGTTACCTCGCCGGAACGATTCGCGCTGCTGGCGCAGACGCTGGTTTCATGCCACGACTTGCGTCACGTGGTGCTGACCGACGGATCGGCGCTGCACGCTTCGCCGGCGGGCATGACGAGTCATCAGTGGGATGCGCTGTGCGATGCGCCGTCGGCGGCGTGGCACCGTGTGATCGACGTGGATATGACGGCGATCCTCTATACGTCCGGCAGTACCGGTAAGCCGAAAGGCGTGGTTTTGTCGCACCGGAACATGGTGGCCGGCGCCAAAAGCGTGGCGAGCTACCTGGAAAATCACGCCGACGACGTTCTGCTTGCGGCGTTGCCGTTGTCGTTCGACGCGGGTTTCAGCCAGTTGACGACGGCGTTTCACGTCGGCGCGCGTGTCGTGCTTCTGAATTATCTGCTGCCGAAGGATGTTCTGAATGCCATCGTGCGCGAGCGCGTGACGGGCCTGACCGCCGTGCCGCCGCTATGGATCCAGTTGACGCAACTGAAGTGGCCGGCAACGGTGACCGAGCACTTGCGCTACATCGCCAACACGGGCGGCCGCATGCCGCTGGAGACGCTCAAGCAACTGCGCGCCGCGCTGCCGAAAACGCGCGTGTTCCTGATGTACGGCCTGACCGAGGCGTTTCGCGCCACGTATCTGCCGCCGGAAGAAGTGGACCGCCGTCCCGACTCGATCGGCAAGGCGATTCCGAACGCCGAAATCCTCGTACTGCGCGAGGACGGTACACCTTGCGCGCCGAACGAACCGGGCGAGCTGGTCCAACGCGGCGCGCTCGTGGGCATGGGCTACTGGAACGATCCGGAGAAGACGGCCGAGCGCTATCGACCGCTGCCGGGTCGGGAAGCCGGTCTGGTGCAGCCCGAGATCGCGGTGTTCTCCGGCGACACGGTGCGGATGGACGAGGAGGGGTTCCTGTACTTCATCGGCCGCCGCGACGAGATGATCAAGACGTCGGGGTATCGCGTCAGCCCGAACGAGGTGGAAGAGGCCATCTACGCGACGCAGCGTGTCGCCGAGTGTGCGGCGTTCGGCGTGGAGCATCCGACGCTGGGCCAGGCGATCGTCGTCGTGGCCACGGCGCCCGACGGCCAGGCGCTCGACGCGCAGACCGTGATCGCCGCCTGCCGCGAAAGGTTGCCCGTGTACATGGTGCCGGCGCACGTCGAGATTCGGCAGGGCTCGCTGCCGCGCAACCCCAACGGCAAGATCGATCGCAAGCTGCTCGCCGGCGAGTTCGCCCACCTCTTCCACGGGGCCGCGCAATGAGCACGCACGCCGCGCTGGAGCGTCTGGCCACGGCCGACGGCGAACTGCTCTTTGGCGGCGTGCGCCTGTCGCAGCTCGCGCAGCGCGTCGGGCGCACGCCGTTCTACGCGTACGACCGCGAAGCGCTGCGCGCACGCGTGGACGCACTACGCGCGGCGCTGCCGGCCGGCATCAGCCTGCACTACGCGATGAAGGCCAACCCGATGCCCGCGCTCGTCGCGTACATGACGGCACTGGTCGATGGCATCGACGTGGCTTCCGCCGGCGAACTGGCGATCGCACTGGACGCCGGAGCCGATCCGCGCGAGGTGAGCTTCGCCGGACCCGGCAAGAGTGAGGCGGAGCTCGCGCAGGCGGTCGCCGCAGGCATCCTGATCAACTGCGAGTCGATGCGCGAGATCGCGCTGCTTGGCGAGATCGCGCGCCGCGCCGGGCGACCGGCGCGCGTGGCGGTGCGAGTCAATCCCGACTTCGAGCTGAAGTCCTCCGGCATGAAGATGGGCGGCGGGCCCAAGCAGTTCGGCATCGACGCCGAGCAGGTGCCTGAGGCGCTTGCCGAGATCGCGCGCCTTGAGCTGGCGTTCGAGGGCTTTCACATCTTCTCCGGCTCGCAGAACCTGCGCGCCGAGTCGATCTGCGAGGCGCAGAACAAAGCGTACGAACTCGCGTTGCGCTTGTCCGCGCATGCGCCCGCGCCGGTCAAGGTGCTGAACCTGGGCGGCGGTTTCGGCATTCCGTACTTTCCGGGCGAGCGTCCGCTGGAGCTGGCGCCGATCGGCGCGAACCTGGCCGCGCTCCTCGATCGCGCCAGGCAAGAGATGCCGCAGGCCGAGCTGGTCATCGAGCTGGGCCGCTATCTCGTCGGCGAGGCGGGCATCTACGTCTGCCGTGTGATCGACCGCAAGATCTCGCGCGGCGAAGTCTTCCTCGTCACTGACGGCGGGCTGCATCATCATCTGGCCGCCTCCGGCAACTTCGGCCAGGTGATCCGCAAGAACTATCCGGTGTCAATCGGCACGAAGATGAACGCCGCCGCGCGGGAGATCGCCTCGGTCGTCGGACCCCTGTGTACGCCGCTCGATCTGCTGGCCGACCGGATGGAACTGGCGCGCGCCGATGTGGGCGATCTGGTGGTCGTATTCCAGTCGGGCGCGTATGGCTTGACGGCTAGCCCGACGCGCTTTCTGGGCCATCCGGAGCCGCTTGAGGTACTGGTCTGAACGAGACTGCAAGTCGGGCGTGCCGCGTTGGGTCGTGCGCCGAGCGGATTAGCGGGGAAAGGCGAGGGCGCACCGGGGCGCGATGACCGAAAATCACGCTCAACAGACAACCGGCGGAAATGCGCTTGAGACACACAGCCTACCGGTCCTTGCTGTTCGCGGCCTGCGCGACGACGTTAACGGCGTGCCTTTGGACCGAGCCACTCCAAGGCGACGGAGGCAGCCCGACGAACCCGGGTGCGCCGACCCCTTCGCCCGCGCCAGCACCATCGCCGACGCCGCCCGCACCGGCTCCGGTGCCGCCACCCGCGCCGCCGCCTGCGACTCCGCCGCAGCCGTCGCTGGGATCGGCGGCGTTGCGCTGGAGTGCGGTGACTGCGAGCGATCTGGCTGGCTACCGCGTCTACTACGGAACCGCGGCGGGCACCTATAGCCAGCCCCGTGGGCAAGGGTTGGACGCGGGTCGGACGACGTCCCTCACTGTCAACGGTCTGCAGCGCGGAATGACCTACTACTTCGCTGTCACGAGCTACGACTTCGCGGGTAATGAGAGTTCATACTCGGCGGAAGCCAGCAAACGAGTCGAATAGCAAGGCGTGAATTTCTCATGCGTGCAATCACTGGTAGAGCGTTGACCGTTGCCGCCGTAGCCCTCCGCGCATTGTTGATCTGCTGTGCAGCTTGGGCGCCGTTGACCGTGTCCGCCGGCCCGTTGGCGGACGCGGCAGCGAGCATGCAGGCCGGTGAATGGCGGGTGCTGAACCGCGCGGGCGATGGCAGCGGGTACGGCTACGACCTGCTGATTTCCTGCAAGCCGGATGGCTCTGACTGTGGCGACAACATCCTGAACTTCGCGGACAGAGGGTTGTGGAACCCGCATACGCGCGAGGTGCACTTTATTGGCAAGGGGCATCTGCGCGAGCCCAAGCACATCGTGTACTCGGAGGCGACCCATCGGTGGTCGATCGAGCCGCTGCCGAGTTGGGCGTATGGGATGTGGGCGCTTGGGCACGGCTACGAGCACAGCGCGATCGACCCGTCCACCGGAAACATCTACCTGCGGCTTTTCAATTCGACGTCGATCTACCGGTGGAGCCGTCAGACCAAGCAGTGGACGTTGCTTCCGGCAGGGCCGAACACGGCGGTTGCGGCGGCGATCGAGTACTTCCCGGAGATGGGCGGCCTCGTGTACGTGGGCGGCGGCGAGGTGCATTTTTACAGCGAGTCCCAGGGTCGCTGGTCACGGCTTGCCAGCGGTCTCACCATGGGCCCGTATCACAATGTCGCCTCGTACAACCCGGTGCACCGTGTCGTCATTTTCGGTGGCGGAAACGGCAGCAACCGGCTGTATCGGCTCAACGCGAGCGGTGCGATCACGGAGATCCGCTCCGCGCCGGCCAACGTTGGCATCTTGGCTTCGGTGTTTACGGTCGATCCGGCCAGCGGCCGTCACTTGCTCTTCACCTCCGGCGGCGGATTCTTCGAGTACGACGTGGTTGCCGATAACTGGTCGAGTCGATCGGCAAGCAACGTACTGATGTTCAACTCGAACGCCAACCGTATTCTCTATCGGGTTGCCGTCCCTGTCGTATCGCTCGGCGTCGTGAAGTTTCTCGGGTACGACGGTAACAGCAGCGCAACCTACGTCTACAAGCATGCTCCGGGCACGGTTCAACCGCCCGACACGATGCCACCACCCGCACCGGGCGGCCTGGTGGCGGAATAAGGTAACCTCGTGCATAGCGGCGTCGAACACGCCGGGCGGTCCACTCTCGGTCGTACCCATCGCTGGAACAGCCGGAGCAGCCGCTGGGCGCCGATGCGGCGCACCGTCGTGCGACGCGTTGCCCGCCTGTTGCCGTCATTAAGCTAAGAAGTACGGGCGTCCGCCCCGTTTCTTGGTGCCTGAAGTGCCCGCGCCAGCCGGTAATAATCGGCGTGGTTTGCGCGGCCGCATGGGCACTCGCGGTGCGCACTGTCCCTGCTCAGAACATCGAATCCGTGGCGCGAGACCAATTCGACCGGCCGGAGTCCGATCCGCCGCTCTGGCCGGCGGGTGCTGAGATGGTCCAGCCGCGATCCGCTGCCGCTCTGACTCCGGGCACCTGGCAGCTCGCGGACACCGAC
>FWPU01012749.1_pt1 | contig 10976 bp, 9 predicted proteins | sample 2228361 | NCBI WGS metagenome assembly FWPU01 (sample SAMEA103939777, study PRJEB20133) | metagenome | reverse complement strand
AAATCCTTTCATTGAATCTCTTACAAAAAATTACTTTTTAAAAAATACTCAGTTTTTCAGAACCCTCATATTATTAAAATTTTGCCTAAGAAAACACCAAAAGCGCCCGCTGCCTTTGTAGGTACCAGTGGCTTCATCTATCCCCACTGGGGTGGAGGTGTCTTTTACCCTGAAGACCTGCCACAAAGAAGGTGGCTGGAGTACTACACCGAATATTTTGATACCGTAGAACTAAACGTCGCCTTCTATCGCCTGCCAACAGAAGAGGCGTTTAAGTCATGGCATAAAAGGACGCCCGAAGGATTCGCCTTTGCCCTGAAGGGCAGTAGATTCATTACACACATAAAAAGGCTGAAGGACTGCCAGGAGCCACTTAAACTATACTTTGAAAGGGCGCGGCTGTTAAAGGAAAAACTCTCTGCAGTCCTATGGCAACTACCCCCAAGATACAAAAAAGATACACAAAGGCTGAAGGCCTTCATCAAATCCCTAAAACCCTATACCAACTACCGCCATGCCTTTGAATTCAGGGACGAAAGCTGGGTGGCGGAGGAGGTCTACGAACTGCTTGGAGAGGCAGATATGGCCATTTGTGAGGCAGACTGGCCAGGGATGCCACAAAACCTCCCCACAACGGCCAGCTTTGCCTACCTCAGGCGACATGGCCCCGAGGCCGAATGGGGACTCTACGCTGGATGCTACAGCAAGGCATCCCTCAGAAAGGATACAAAGAGGATAAGGAACTGGATGAAACAGGATAAGAGCGTCTACGTTTATTTCAACAACGACGCCGAGGGCTGGGCAGTAAAGAACGCCCTGGAGTTAAAAGAGATGCTTAAAGAGTAATCCGCACCACGAGCGTTAAACACACGACACTCCCTCATATTGACTCAATCCTCTCACAAGGGTAAACTGTTTATTTTATAATCCAAGACCTATTTGAAGAAAAAAGATGCTAGATAAAATAGTACCACTGATTCTTTTGTGCCTCTGCCTTGGCTGCACTTCTGAGCAGTGGGTAAAGGAGTACGTCAAAGGTGAGACTCTCGGATTGCAGGAGGCCCTTGACGGCCACATAGCCGATATAGACAAAAAGCAGGAGGAACTAATAAAGAGACAGACCGTGCTGGAAGAACAAATAAGAGAAATGCGGACGTCTCTGGAAGCGATGGATAAAAAACTCACAGAATGGTACGCATTCATTGAGTGGCTCAAAGAGGCTGGTAAGCCTGGCGAAGGGCCTCAAATAGCGGAAGGAGCGTCGGCTAAAACAACAGATATACTTAACCTGAAATCGGAGATGGAAAATAAGTTTGCGAGGTTAGAGGAGATGGAAAGGGCTTTAAACCGTTTAAAAGAATCCGAGCAAATGACCTCAACAATGAGTGACAAGGCACTAGACTCATTAGCCGCTCAGATAAATGACGCCAAGAGATTCGTTGACATGAACATAACCGAGGTCTTAAAGGCACAAAACCGCCTCAAAGAGTTTATTATTGAGGAGGTCAGGCTCTTGAAGGTGGAACATCAAGGATATGCCAAAGAACTAGAGGCTATTAAGAGCAGGCTTCAGACGCTAGAGAATGCTACAGGAGAAAAGAAACCCCCAGAGGTATAGTTAGAAACCTTCGTCCTTGTGTCCTCTCCATAAACCCAGTAAGCAGTAAGTCTCATACCTACCGCCTGGTCCTTACTGCTTACTGTCTCTGCACAGATTATAGTCTACCTAACGCCGGAACTACCCATTCATTCTGAGAACGTTTAAGAAGGTAATTTTAATACCTCCTTCTCCGTTCTCCTCCAGCCCCAAAACCACCTCTCCCGCCACCAAAGCCGCCCCTCCTGCCACCACCCCTGCGCTCTTCGGCGCGGGCCTCGTTTACGATGATTGTACGGTCCCCCAGGGATTGGCCGTTCAGCTTGTTTATTGCCTCCTGCGCCTCCTGGTTACTGGACATCTCGACGAAACCAAATCCTCTGGGTTGCCCGGTATATTTGTCCGTAATTACATTCACGGACTCTACCGTTCCTACTGTGCCAAAAAGAGTCTCTAACATCTCACGAGTAACCGAACTTCCCAGATTCCCTACATAAAGTTTTTTTCCCATTTGTCTTTCCTTATTTGTGTACCTAAAAGATTTAAAAAGTCCCAGAAGCCAGAGAAAGCCTTTGGAGCTAGACCAAAACCTCAAAGGTATTCAGTGATCATCTTTAAATGCATTTTAAACGATTAAAGGAAATTACACAACAAAAATAACAAGAAACCTCTGCAAAATTCCACAAAATTCCGGCGCTTTCCCTGCAAAAGAAAGCTACTTAAAAAAGAATGACCATGATGGTCACACCTACGGCTTCTGAGAGGAGGGTTACCGTCAGGCCCACCTTTAAGAACTCGAAAAAGCCTATTTGAACCGTATCCCTGGAGAGTTCCATCACAATCATGTTGGCCACGGAACCAACAATGGTAAGGTTGCCCGCCAGGGTACTGGACATGGCCAACACCAACCACATAACCGAAGGCTCCGAGAACCTGTTCATCCACTGGCTGGCCAGGATAACGTAAGGGACATTAGATACCAGATTGGAGGCCAGTAAGGAAAACACGCTGAAGCTCACCATCTGTTCGTGGAGAGATTGACCAAGAAAGGGCTCCATACGCACGTAGAGCATATCCACTACCCCCACCTTCCTCACCCCTGCCACCACTATAAAGAGACAGCCAAAAAATAGCAAAAGCGACCAGTTAATTCTATCCAGGGCATAGGAGGGCTTAGTTCCCGAGAAAATCAGGGCTGCCGTACCGCCAATGATGGAGATTAGGGGCAGGTTTCTTGAAAAGGTAGAACCCAAAAAGATAAATACCAGTATTAAACCGAGCCGAGTCATCAGGTCCCCATCAAGAAGCGGCTTGGAAAGGGCCAGATGGCCAAGATTTTTGTTAGCTATGTCCTTGTAAAATAAGAGATATATCACCACCACGTTCAATATCAGGGCTAAACAGCCCACAGGCAACATGTAGAGGCAGTAATTCCAGTAGGGCCACCCCGAAAGTACCCCAACAATCATGTTTTGGGGGTTACCTGTCAACGTCACCACACTGCCTATGTTAGAGGAAGTAGAAAGGACAATAAGGAAAGGTACCGGGTTCAGGCGGGTCTTACCCAGGGCAGAAAGGAGCAGGGGCGTAAATAGCAGACAGATGGTGTCGTTTATAAACAGGGCCGATAGTACGGCACTGGAGAGGCTGACCAGACACAAGAGGCCGGTGGCGCTACGAGACCGCATGAGGAGGACATAGGCAAGGTACTCAAAGAAATTAGCCACCTTCAAATAGGCAACGATTATCATCATGCCCAGTAGCAGGACTACGGTGTTAAGGTCAATAGCCCTATAGGCCTCATCCAGGGTCATCACCCCAAGACCCACCATGAGCACTGCCCCAAGGAGGGCCCCTGTGGGCCTATCCAGCCACAACCAGCTCACCCGCTGCGCCGAAATGATAAAGTACGTGACGAGAAAGACAAGGAGGGCCTTTATCATCCAGAGGCCCCCTCCTCCAGCCCCGGTTCTAACCTTCTAACCAGCTCCCTGAGTTCTGGTCTCGGAGGGGCCTCCAGCCCCCTTACCTCTTTTACCCTTGTAAGGAGGAATATCCCCGCCATGGCCCTGAAGATTCCAGAAAGTAAAAAGAGAGATAGCAGCCTATAGCCCATGAGATGGGGGAGATGGTTTGCCAGAAACCCTCCCAGGAGGATACCAACAAAGGCCGCCATACCATTCATGGCACTGTAGTAAGATACACACCTGGTACGCTTTTCAGGGATGGCAGATTCATAAACGAAATTCGTGGAGCAGAGGTTAAACCCTCCCCATCCTATACCGCTTAGAACCTGGACAAAAAAGAGATAACGGACGTCCTGGCAGAAGACCCACAGGACGGGGAGAAAGGGCAGGATACAGGAACAAATCCTCAACACCCTCAAATTTCCTACCTTATCGGCGTACCTTCCCCAGAGAGGCCCGGAAAGGATGGCAACCGTCTGGGCCACAGTCACCAACATGGAATAAGTAAGATAGGAGAACTTAAGTTCCCTGAGCATGAATACGGCAAAGAAGGGGCCTGACATCAAGGCGGCGAGGTGGATGGCTGCCACAAAGGCCACGTAACGTCCGAAGTTACCTTCAGGGGCCCGCTTTAGAAAGTCCCAAAAGGAGAAATAATGCTCCTCTTTTATCCTCAGAGGTGGCTCATAGATTAAGGTCATCAGATAGCCGGAGATTAGCCTGGCCAACCCAGCTACCAGGAATACAACGAAAAATCCGAAGAGGGCCTCTTCCTTCTTCCAGTTCAGGTAGGAACCCGCTAGAAATACACTGAGGATGGATACAAAACCCAGTAGTCTATCCCGCTTCCCAAAATAACTCCCCCTCCTCCTCACAGGGACAAGGTCCGACATCATGGACCCCCACGCAGGACCGGCGAGATGGGCCGAGACCATGCACCACATGTATCCAGGGATTAGTAACATAAGGGCTGTCTCCCCACCCAAAAACGGCGTAAAGGCAATCGGGAGAAAGGATAGTGCGTGGAAGAACACCGCTGGGACTATCAGCCTCTTCCTTGAGCCAATCCTCTCTACCAGGTCTGCAGTCTTCAACTGGGCCAGGGAAACAAAGAGCCTGGGTGTGGAATTCAATACGCCTATCTGGATATTGCTGGCCCCCAGGGCTACGGCCAGGGGATTAACAAAGTTGTCCATTATCCCCAGGGCTATACCTGCTGGTGCCCCTTCTAGAAGGGCAAACCTTAAACTACTTTTTACCTTCTCCTTAAGTACTGTTATAGAGACCATTTAAAAACAAAAATCCTGTCGCAATCAAGTTATTTACAAACTTTTGGGTAAAGGACACAAGACGGAGGGTAAAAAGAAATTAACACCTGTACGTTCTATTGTCAAGAGTCCCTGCCGAAGTTGAGACTGTGAGTTCAGATGGTATTACTTAAATACGAGGTATTTCCCTTGACTGGTGGGAGATATCGTTTATATTAAAGCACCAAAGGGGTGGGGGGTACATAAGACAGGAGACAAGGGAGACACTATTTTTGAAGTTAATCCATAAGATGGGAATCACCTTGGGAGTAGTCGTCTTTCTGGCAATGGGCCTGGGGGCTGCCGGTGGACTTTCCATTATATGGTTGAGGCGGAATGCCGTGGAAATGGAGGAGATTACCAAACATACCTCCATGCTAGAAGACCTAAAGACAAAGACCCACCAGTGGGTGATTTCTGCAGAGTCCATCCTCAGGGGGGAAGGGGTTGGAAACTTTTTCTACGTTACTTCCCTGTTGTTAGAGGAAAGAATCTCATCCTTCTCAACCCAGCCCCTCCCAAAAGACGAACAAAGGTTGATGGAGAGTATCTCTACCCATTTCTACAAATCCAGAGGCCAACTGGAAGAATTGCTGAAGAGAGGTTCTCCAAAAGAAGAAGGGATAAATAACGAAGTGGTTATGAACATCAGAGAAATCTCAAGGGAGGTTGAGGTGCTTATAAATAGCCATGGGATTCATGCAGAAAAGGCAATAGCACGTATAAACAAGACAGAGGACATTGGAAAGGCCATCTCCCTAGCGATTCCTTCTACGTCCATCCTCCTGGCCATCCTCTTGGTATTGATATTGGGGCGCGGCGTCATCAATTCTGTAGGGACACTGGTTTCAGCTTCCAGGACAATAGCAGAGGGAGACCTGAGCAAACCAATAAGGCTGAGTTCCGGAGACGAATTTGGAGAGATCGCCAGGGCCTTTGAGGAAATGAGGAAGGAACTCAGACAGAAGGAGCAAAAGCTGGCACAACTGAGTATCACAGACGAGCTCACGGGGTTGTATAACAGACGCTATCTAAACGTCAAGCTAGAAGAGGAAATAGCCAGAGCAAAACGCTTCCATCATCCTCTTTCCGTAATCTTCATTGACATAGATTACTTCAAGAAATACAACGACCGCTATGGGCATCTGGAAGGGGACAAAGTCTTGAAGTGCCTTGCCGCAACCGTGCTAGAGAACGTGCGGGACAAGATTGACACGGCCTGCAGATACGGTGGGGAGGAGTTCACTATAATTGTCCCAGAGAGCAACACACAGCAGGCCCTGATCCTGGCCGAAAGGATACTCAAGGGCTTCAGCTCCAAGCCATTACGCCCCAATACCGCCACGGGAGAGGTTGCCTCTGAACCAATCTATGCCACCTTCAGCGCCGGAGTCACCACCTTCAAAGAAGACGAAGACAGTCCGGAAAAATTCCTACACAGGGCCGACGAGGCCTTGTTCAAGGCCAAGACTCAGGGGAGAAACAGGGTAATTACCGCATAGACTACATCTTGCGCCCTGGATGGATTAGTCTCCCTTATCTTCTATACCAAAGGCCCTCTTTATCAAACTAAAAACCTCTGTATTATCAATCCTCCCATCTATGGTCTCAGCCCCAGGGCCTTCGGCCCATATAGGGACATCTGCCGCAGTATGATTCCTTGTTGCCCAACGCACCTCCACCATTTCCCCCTTCTCAGGAAGATGTCCATCCGGGCCTACAATGGCCAGCCCTCCTGTCTCATGGTCAGCAGTGACTATCAATAGAGTCTCCTTGTTAGCTGTACCACTGGTAGATACATTGCGAGCCAGTCTTACCATTACTTCCCCCACCGCCTCATCAAAATCCAGCACCTCATGGACCAACTGATAGAGGTCGTTACTGTGTCCTGCATGGTCTATCCTGCCTCCCTCTACCATGAGGAAGAAGCCCTCCGGGTCTCTCTGAAGGATTTCAAGGGCCCTCACTGCCATCTCCTTCAGGGAAGGTTCATGAGTCCCCCTCTCCACAGTGAAGGCCATATGACTGTGGGCAAAAAGCCCCAAAAGCTTTTTTACCCCGATGGAATCCAGGGTATCCAGCTCCTTTTTGGTGAAGATGGTAGTATAGCCGAGACTCCTGGCCTCTTCTAACAGGCTGGGTGTCCATACCCACGCCCCACCTCCCATAAGTACGTCCGGCTGGGCACCACCCAGGTAATCCAGGGCAATAGCCTCGGCCTCCTCCCTGTCGGTCTCGTGGGCCGCAAAGACTGCAGGCGTGGCATGGGTTATCTCCGTAGTGGTTACCAGTCCTGTAGCCTTCCCCATCTCCCTGGCTAACTCCAGGATGCTTCTATACTCCTGTCCGTTCTCTCCTTGCCCTATAATTTTGTTCTTCGTCTTATATCCCGTAGCAATTGCGGTGCCTGCCGCAGCGGAGTCGGTGATAAAGGAACCGATAGGGTAAGTTGTAACGTAGCCGAAATGTCCTAAACGCTCCATATACAATCGTCCCTCGGGGCCATGAGCAAATACCCTAGCGGCCAGGACGTGGGTAAACCCCATCCCGTCACCAATAAAAAGGATGACATTCTTTGCCTGGGCGGCATGGAGGGAGGGTGAGATAAATATAAAGAGGAATAAAATCAATAAGGTGGGCCAAGGGAGATGTCTTTTGAGGGTCACTTAACCAATACGGTGAGGTTTACAAATTCCTTACCAGTTTCCTGAGGCACGGGCAGGCCATCTTCTATGAGACATTCCACGTAGGCTTCAATAGCCTCCTTGATATTTTTAAGTGCCTCTTTCTTGGTTTTTCCCTGGGAGACGCAGCCCTTCAGGGCGGGGCAATAGGCCACATAACCGGATTCCCTCCCCCTTTCTAAGATTACAGTATATTTCATGGCATATTTCTATCAAAGAGGGGACAATAAGTCAAACTCTTTTGAGCTTGGCAAGGCTAGAAAACGATTGGGAGATCTCACAGGAAGGACTGTAAGTGTGGGTGTCTAGAGGAGGTCTAAGAAGTCCTCTACAGAGAGGTCGGCCCCGCGAAGGATATTTGCAAGGGTACCAGTGTCTATACTTTTGTGGGCAGGAACTGTTACTTGAGCAAAAGGACTTCTGCGTTGCATAATAATGTGACTGCCCCTTTGCCTCCTTTTGAAGAAACCGGCCTTTTGGAGAGCAGTAACAACCTTTTTTCCAGCTCGGCAATTTGGATTCTTTTGCCATCGTCAGTGTCTTATCCCCTTTTTAATTTTCTGACTCATTTCTCTCCGTTGCTCGTCCCTAAAAGGGAAATAATCCCCTCTTTCACCCCCTTGGATGGAACTGCTTGTGTATAGTCTTCAGATGTTGGCGGTCTATATGGGTATACACCTGGGTAGTAGCTATAGAGGCATGGCCGAGCATCTCCTGTACGCTCCTGAGGTCGGCCCTCCTTTCCAGGAGGTGAGTAGCAAAAGAGTGCCTCAAGGTGTGGGGAGAGATGGCCTTTATACCTGCCCTCTTGGCATAGTCCTTAACAATGCGCCATACGTCTTCACGCCTGAGGGGGTGACCCAGCCTGCTCAAGAATACCGGTACGTCCCAGTCTACTGCCTGCCGTGTGGTGCTAACGTCAGGACAAGCTTTGGCGTAGTCCCTGACCAGAAGTGGCCTAGCCTCTGATAGATACTTATGAAGGAATTCCCGGGCCTGGGACCCCAGGGGAACTATCCTCTCCTTGTTCCCTTTACCCTTACACCGCAGGTAGCTGTAATCCAAATCCACATCTTTTAACCTGAGGGAAACTACCTCCGAGGCCCTTGCCCCCGTGGCATATAGCACCTCCAGAAGGGCCTTATTCCTCGACCCCAGGGGGCCGGGAGGTGGTGTTAATGCAAGTAGCTTCTCCACCTCCTTCCAGTGGAGTACCCCGGGCAGGCGTTTCCACAGCCTTGGTGAATCCACCACCGCAAGCGAGTCCTTATGGTATTTTCCCTCAAGGATTAGGAACTTGTAAAATTGTTTTATTGCCACCAGGTTCCGGCATACGCTGTTTACGCTTATGCCGCGTTCCTTCTCAGAGGACATGTAGGTATTCAGGTGTTCGGGCTGGACGTCCCTTGGGTGGCGAAGTCCCCACGCCTTCATGAAGGTAGAAAACTTTCTCAGGTCATTCCTGTAGGCCAAGACAGTATTCTTTGAAAGACCACATTCCAGTGCGAGGTAATCCAGGAAAGACTGTATTAGTTCCTCCATAATAATTTTCTATTGTAGTATCCGAGCTTGCTCGGCACTATCGTCGGTCTGACAACAAGAAGCAAAGCAAGCTTTGCCACTACAAAAGACATTTTTATATTCATGTAGTGGCAGAGCTTGCTCGGCATAATGCACTATAGACTGCCCTCCTTTATTTTCCTCCATCCCCTGGAGGCACTATCTGGGCGAGGTCGGCTATCCTTGTGGCGTAGAGCTCGTTTATGCTCTTCAGTAGAAGGAGACGATTGTTCCTACGCCTCCGGTCTTCCACATTTACGAAGACCTTATCAAAGAAAGTATGCACGGCCTGGGCAAAGGAGGTGTAATACTCCATAGAGGCCTCTTCGTATCGTTCCTTATCAATGAGGGATAATATCCTGTCCTTGTGTCTCTGATAAAGTTCCCAGAGTTGGCGTTCCTCTTTTTCCTGCAAGAGTTCCTCCTCCACCTCCCCCGAGGCTGCCGCCTTCTTGCCAATATTAAATGTCCTCTCCACTACCGTGACGAGACCCTGCCACTGGCTGGTCTGTGATAGACGGGAGACCACCTCCAGCCTCCTGGAGAAATCGGCCACGCTGTCAAACCCAGCCGCCAGCACGGCATTAATAATGTCGTAACGATACCCCCGCTCTAAGAAGGTCTGGTACAGTCTGTCCCTGAAGAACTCCAGGAGTTCTTGAAGCGTTGCCCCCTTACCAGGAAAGTTTTCCAGGGCGGCCGTTAGAGAATCCTTCAAGGAGAGGTTAAGATTTTTATCTTCCAGTATACGGATAATACCCTGCGCCTGGCGCCTCAGGGCGTAAGGGTCTTGTGAGCCAGTGGGTACAAGACCGATGGAAAAACACCCACACAGGGTATCTAACTTGTCAGCAAGGCTCAATAGTGTACCTAGCCGTGTTTCAGGAATCTTATCCCCTGCAAAACGGGGCAGATAATGCTCCAGTATGGCCCTTGCCACCTCCTCCCTCTCCCCCTCCTCTCTTGAATAATGATAGCCCATTACTCCTTGAAGTTTCGGGAACTCTCCCACCATCTGGGTCAACAAGTCGGCCTTGCATAGCCTGGCGGCCCTGTGGAGGGACTCCCTTTCGCCAGCTTCCAGTCCCATCCTCAGGGCAAGGTAGCCTGCCACCCTATCTATCCTCTCCGCCCTCTCCCAGTAGCTCCCCAGCCTTTCATGAAAAACCACCTCTTTAAGCCCTTCTAGCCTCTTCCATAGAGAGACCTTGCGGTCTTCCTCCCAGAAGAACTTGGCATCTGCCAGCCTGGCCTTCAGTACCCTCTCGTTGCCCTCTATGCAAAGGGCCGATTCCTTCGCACTCCTGTTGGTAACGACCACAAACCTCGGCAGGAGCTTACCCTGGGCATCCTCCACAGGAAAGTACCTCTGGTGCTCTTTCATCACTGTCTCTACCACTTCCTGTGGAACCTTCAAGAACTCCTCAGGAAAGGTACATTCCACCGGGCACGGATACTCCACTAGAAATGTCACCTCTTCCAAAAGTCCCTCTTCCGTCAGTTGAGAACCGTGTTGAGCAAGAATCTTGTTAATCTCTTCTCTGATGCAGTCCCTTCGCTCCTCTATGTCCACCAAGACCTTTTCCCTCTTGAGTATCGTCTTGTACAGATTCAGGTCTGCCTTTTTCAGCTCAAGGCTCTTGCCGGAAAGGAAGGAATGACCAAAGGTAGTTCTCCCACTGGTTATGCCGTTAAGTTCCAGAGGGACTACCCGCTGGTCCAGGAGGGCTACTATAAAGCGTACAGGACGTGCAACGAAAAGGCCCGGACACTTCCACTTCATCCTCTTTGGAAAACTCAGGGAACGAATTATATTAGCCAGGAGGGGAGGAAGGATTCCGATGGTCTCCTCCCCTGCATG
>FWPU01012743.1_pt1 | contig 10981 bp, 7 predicted proteins | sample 2228361 | NCBI WGS metagenome assembly FWPU01 (sample SAMEA103939777, study PRJEB20133) | metagenome | reverse complement strand
TGGCCGCTCCTTGTCATGGTGGCCGCAACCGTGGGGTTCTTCGCGGCTGGCTGCGGGAACGGCGGCTCCTCCGGCCACGACACTCCGGGCTGGACCGGTGACCCGGTCGTGAAGACCAGGCACGGCGCGGTGCGCGGGTACGAGGACAAGTCTGAAACATGGTCCTGGAAAGCCATCCCGTTCGCCGCCCCTCCCGTGGGCGAACTCCGTTGGAAGGCTCCCCGGGATCCCGAGCCCTGGGACGGGGTCAGGGAGAACAACGCCTTCTGCTCTTCTTGCACGCAGTATGCCCCTGTGGGCGACTGGATTGTGGGAAGCGAGGATTGCCTCTATCTCAACGTCTGGAGGCCCCGGTCGGCCGAACGAAACCTCCCCGTGTATTTCTGGATTCACGGTGGCGGCAACAGCATCGGCAGCGCAGGGTCCCAGGATTACAACGGGGCGAACCTGGCCTCGCGCTCCAACGTCGTGGTGGTCACGACGAATTACAGGCTCGGGCCCCTGGGATGGTTCAGCCACCCCGCACTGCGCAGGGGGGAGCCCGGAACCTCGGAGGACGACTCCGGCAACTACGGCACACTGGACATGATCCAGGCCTTGAAGTGGGTCCACGACAATATCGAGGCCTTTGGCGGCGATCCCCGGACGGTGATGATCGCAGGAGAATCGGCGGTCGCCGTCAACGTGTTCTCCCTTATGATTTCTGCCCGTGCTGCAGGACTCTTCCACAGGGCCCTGGCCGAAAGCGGGGTTGCCCGCACGAGCACGATGGAAGAGGGCGAACAGGCGGCCCGGGAGCTCATCGAGCGCCTTCTGGTCCGAGACGGGCGCGCTGCGGACCTGGCGCAGGCGGCGGCGGTTCTGGACGGCATGTCGCCGGCCGAGATCGAGACCTACCTGCGCTCAAAGAGCTCCAAAGACCTCCTCGCAGGCTACGAACCTTCCTTCGGCGGGATGATCCGCTCTCCGGACGTCTTCCAGGACGGCCTCGTGATTCCGCAGAACGGGTTTGCCTCGCTGGATGACGGTTCTTATCCGAACAAAGTTCCGCTCATGGTGGGCAGCAACAAGGAGGAACTCAAGCTCTTTCTCTTCCTGGACCCCACCTTCGAGGGCCGGGACGACCTCTACCAGGTCGTGGCCTCATACGGCAGCGACGGCTGGAAGGCTGCCGGCGTCGACGACGTTGCGAGGAGGCTCAGGGCGAAAAGCGATCAGCCTGCGGTGTACGCCTACCAGTTTCTATGGGGAGCGGGCGGTGAAACAGGCCAGAGCCAGATCCCGGATCCCTGGGGATTCCGCTTGGGTTGCTTCCACGCTCTCGAGATCCCCTTCTTTTTCGGCAACGACACGGTTCTGGAGGTGTTCCACCTGCTGGTGTTCAACAACCAGAACCGGCCCGGCCGGGAGGTACTCACATCGGCCATGATGGCCTATGCGGCGCACTTTCTTCGCACCGGAAACCCGAACCCGCCGGGTTCAGGGCTTCCTGAATGGCTTCCCTGGTCCAACGATCCGGGAGGCCCAAAGTGTATCCTGTTCGACGTGACGCCGGATCAGGCCCTGGATGTCGCGATGTCCAATGTGGAACTCACCCTGGAGGGCGTGCAGGCGAGCATGGCCGCAGAAGTGCCGGAGCCTCTCTATTCAGAAGCGGCGGCATACCTGGAGTCGTTCCTGTCCGGATTGTCTAGACAGTAGACTGCCCGGGATGCGGCAGCCCCTTACCCATTGAACCGCCCGGCCGGGCATGCAGGGTGCTTGGAAGCATCAAACCGCAAACCCCGGGAATTTCCCCCGCGCCCCCTCCGGCCGCAGGGTCTTGTAGCGGCTGCGGATCCAGTTCTGGAGGTCTGAGCAATACCACCGGGAGAAGCGGCGGTCCGACGGCCCGCCGGCGAGGTTCGTGCGCGCTTCGTCGCGCGAAAGGTCCGTGACGAAGCGGTAGGAAGGGCAGAAGGTGGTGATTCTGCCCCCGCTGCGGTAGATCTGGCCCTGGTGCACCGTGGCCCGGCTTCCCGGGATGGTGATCGGGCCCCGGTCGAAGCCCAGCCACGAAGGAAGCTTCCCGCCGAACAGGATGTGGCTCAGCATGACTTTTCGCGTTTCCCCCCAGGGTCCAGGCCGAACGGCCAGGGCGGCTGCGGCGGCCTTCCTGTAGATCTCTTCTCGCGGGAGCCCCGAGAACCAGGCGGACTGCTCGGCAAGGAGCACTCTGTCGAAGTTGAAGTAGAAATCGGCGAACGTTCCGGTCTCCTCCTCGAGAAAGGCGAGCGCAGATTCGCCCAGGCCCTGCCTGCCGAAAACTTCCCTGTGGAGAGCTTTGTAAAAGGCTTCGAAAAGAGTGGCGCCCTTGGACCCCGCGTCGTACCTGAGATCCCATTCGGCGAGGATCCTTGCGGCCGGCGCGTCGGGAAGAAGGGGTTTGAGGACGCCCATGAACCGTTCGGCCTGAGTGGAGTACACGTCCATGTGCATGCCGAACATGTCCTCGACCGTGAGCGGGCGTGTCCTTTCTCGGATAAGGCGGGCGATCCGCTCGGCTCTGTATGGACCCATGGGCATGTTGATGGGTTTCGCCCTGCCGTAGCGGTTCAGGTCTTCGTTTGCGGTCGCGAAGAACCCCTCTTGCGGGTTGAGGCACCGCGGCAGCTCTTCAGGTTCTGCAAATCCCTGCCAGTCGTTTTCACGGAGCCAGCCCTCGAGCGGGACGAACCCGCTTACGCCTTCCCGGCGCTTCGGAAACAGGCCGGACATCTGATAGCCGATGCTGCCGTGGCGGTCTGCAAGCACGAAGTTGAACGCCGCCTCGGCTCTGCCCAGGAGCGCCATTCCCTCGGCCACGTCTCTGCAGTCCCACATCCTGAAGATATGGTTGAGGGTAGCCGCGCCGGATTCGGAGCCAGCCCACCGGGTCGCAAGATAGTGGCCTTCCGTGCGGGGGTCTCCGTCCAGGACGCCGTGATCGTTTTCGTAAAAGAGAGCTTCCGCGGCCTCTTTCCCCTTGCGGAGGATCCGCTCCTTGCGCACCCGGAACGGGATCCAGCCATCGCCCTGCCGGTAGAAACAGCCGTCCTTGCAGCGCTCGATCCAGGAGTCCTCCGCATCCATGAAGGCGTACGTCGCCCCCCAGGCGATGTCCTGCGTGCGGCCGACCAGCACACCGGGCAGCCCCGGCATGGACCCTCCCATGGCGTACCGGCCCCGGCTTTTCAGGACCACTTCGCACCACACGCTGGGCACCCGGTTCACTTCCAGGTGAGGATCGTTGGAAAGGATGGGCTTGCCCGAGGCCGTCAGCGCGCCGGACACGACCCAGTTGTTGGAGGCGAGCGGAATCGGCACGCCCGCGCCCCAAAGGGCCTGCGGCACCGTGCGCCGGCCGAGCTTGACCTCCCTGAGCAGGTCCATGTCCAGGCCGCCCAGGATCCCCGGAAAGAGTTCGTCGAGCTTTTCCCTGGACACCCCGGCCTGAACCATTTCCACGAAAAGTCGCTCCATTTCCCCCTGGGACTGGGCCAGGGTGATGTACCCGAGCATGCGCACCATGAGGAAGATGTCCTCAACCGTCCACGGCTCGGGCCTGTACCCCAGGAGCTTGAGCTCCCACGGCACCCGCCTGGCCAGCGCGGCCTGGACGCCTCCGCAGTAGGCTTCGCAGGCTTCGAGGGCGTCGGGGGAGAGGGTTTCGAGGTGCTTTCGCGCGCAGTCTCGCCAGTTCATGCAGCGGAAAAAGAGATCGATCTCCAGGGACGAGTCGCTCCCGTCCAGAAGCTCCGAGACCCTGCCCTGGCCCACGATGCGAGTGAGAAGCATCTGCAGAGGCCTGTCCGTGGCGTGGACATACCCGAGGCCCCAATACAGGCCGGCAGGTTCCTCGGATTCGACATGGGGGATTCCATGCTCGTCCCTGGCGATGCGAACGGCGTCTTTCATCTATCGCTCCTAGCCCCCCTGCCGGCCATCGGGCTTCTTGAAGACCACGATTCCGAGGGGAGGCAGGGTCAGGGTCAGGGAAAAGTCCCTGCCGTGAACGGGCGTGTCCTCGGCCTCGACGCCGCCGAAATTGCCGTGCCCGCTTCCTCCGTAGACGTGGGCATCGCTGTTCAGAACTTCCTGCCAGAGGCCGCCCGCAGGAGCTCCCACCTTGTAGCCCACGCGCGGCACAGGGGTGAAATTGCACACGGCCAGGAGGAGATCTCTCGTCGAGCGGCCCATCCTCATGTAGCTGATGATGCTGCCTTCCCAGTCTCCGCAGTCGATCCAGGAAAATCCCTGGGACTCGAAATCCACTTCGTACAGGGCCGGCTCGCTCCGGTAGAACCGGTTCAGGTCCCGCAACCACCGCTGAATCCCCTGGTGGCGGTCGTACTGGAGGAGATGCCAGTCCAGGCTTTCCTCGTGATACCACTCGCGCCACTGGGCCATTTCGGCTCCCATGAACAGGAGCTTCTTTCCCGGGTGGGTGAACATGTAACCGTAGAGAAGCCTCAGATTGGCGAACTTCTGCCAGTCGTCCCCGGCCATCTTGCCGATGAGAGACCCCTTGCCGTGCACCACCTCGTCGTGGGACAGGGGGAGCAGGAAGTTCTCGTAGAAAGCGTACCAGATGCTGAAGGTGAGCTGATTGTGGTGGTACTTTCTGTGGACCGGGTCCTTGGAGAGGTAGTCGAGCGTGTCGTGCATCCACCCCATGTTCCACTTCAGGCCGAATCCCAGGCCCCCCACATGGGTGGGCCGTGTGACCATGGGCCAGGCCGTGGACTCCTCGGCCACGGTCACGACGTCCGGATATTTCCCGTACACCGTTTCGTTCAAGGTGCGGATGAAGTGGATGGCCTCCAGGTTCTCCTTTCCCCCGTACGGGTTGGGGATCCACTCTCCCTCCTTGCGCGCGTAGTCCAGGTAGAGCATGGAGGCGACCGCGTCCACCCGCAGGCCGTCGGCGTGATAGAGGTCGAGCCAGAACAGGGCGCTGCTCACCAGGAAGGCCCTGACCTCGTTGCGGCCGTAATTGAAAATGCAGCTGTTCCACTCCGGGTGGTAGCCCTTGCGCGGATCCGCGTGCTCGAAAAGATGGGTTCCGTCGAAGTAGACCAGGCCGTAGCCGTCGTTCGGAAAGTGGGAGGGCACCCAGTCCAGGAGAACTCCGATCCCGTGCCGGTGAAGCGTGTCGACGAGATGCATGAAATCCTGCGGCGTGCCGTAGCGGCTCGTGGGCGCGAAATAGCCGAGGGTCTGGTATCCCCAGGAGCCGTAGAAGGGATGCTCCATCACGGGGAGAAACTCGACGTGGGTGAAGCCCATGTCCTTCAGGTACGGCGGAAGGTCCCGGGCCAGTTCCCGATAGGTGAGGAGCCGGCTCGGGTCTTCGGGCGCCCTGCGCCAGGAGCCCAGGTGAACCTCGTAGACCGAGAAAGGCGCTCCCAGGGCGTTTCGCTCCCTGCGGGTGCGCATCCACTCTCCGTCCGCCCAGTCGTAGCGAAGGTCCCAGACCACGGAGGCCGTGTTCGGCGAGACCTCCCAGAAAAAAGCGAAGGGGTCGCCCTTGTCGGTCTCGAAGCCGTTCACGGCCGAAACGATATGGTACTTGTACAGGGCGCCCTGGCCCACTCCCGGAATGAAACCCTCCCAGACGCCGCTTCCGTCCTGGCGTGCCGCCAGGGGATTGGAGTCAGGATTCCAGCCGTTGAAGTCTCCCATGACCGAAACCCGTGCTGCGTTCGGCGCCCACACGGCGAAAAGAGTCCCCTGGGCGCCGTCAACGGTGAGCAGATGGGCGCCGAGCTTTTCATACAGCCGGAAATGATTCCCCTCCTTGAACAGGTACGTGTCCAGATCCGTAAGAAGGCTTACGCCGTGCCGAACCCGGCATCCGTTTTCGCTCATGTTCTGCCGTTCCTCGTGGGGACGGGGACGACGGCCGGCCTTCCGGCCTGTCCCGCCCGGTTCCTGCGCTAAAAGATGATTCCTACCACAGAACCCTGCGGCGAGCAAAAGGATCGCTTGACAACTCAACAGCCTCTGGGGTAAATTACCTTAGATCTAAGGTATATCGTCGAGGCTTTCCCGGATGTCCCTGCGGCACATTCTCCTCGGCCTCCTTTCGGAAAATTCCGGCCACGGGTACGGGCTCAGGAAGGACTTTCTCTCCCGGCTGGGCCACTTCCGGAACCTCAACGAAGGGCAGCTTTACACAGAACTGGCCCGGATGGAACAGGAGGGCCTCGTGAAGCGGGAGGTGGTGGTTCCGGAAAAGGGGCCGGCCCGCAAGATGTTCCACATCACGGCCAAGGGCCGAAAGGTCTTCCGGCAGTGGCTTCTTTCGGACGCCCTGGAGGACAGCGGGGTCCTGTACGATTTCATGCAGGGGTACGGGTTCTTCACCAAATGCACGTTTTTTCAGCACCTGGATCCGGCCGAGGCGGCCCGAAAGATCGACAGGCAGCTCGAGATTCTGGCGAAAAAGAAGGAGGCCTATCGGGAGATCCTGGCAAGGATGGAGCGCAGAAAAGTGGACCCGGTGCGGGTGAAGATTCTCTCGTTCGGCCTGGAGGAGATCGAGCACCGCATGAGGTGGCTTGCGAGTCTCAGGGAGGACCTGGCGTGCCAGCGTCCGTGAAGGCGGCAGAGCCTGAAGGCGACCGCATGGGCGAACGCATCGAGGCGTTTGCGAGGGAGGAGGTTTTTCCTTCCCTCGACGACCGGTACCGGAGCCGGACCTTTTCGAAGGATCTCTGGAAGAAGATGGCCGCGCAGGGCCTCTTCCGGATGATGCTGCCCGAAGGGGAGGGCGGCCTGGGCGAAAGGCCAGAGGAGCTTGTCCGGGCGGTCGAGGGTTTCGTGGCAGGCGGGCAGGACCTGGGCCTGTGCCTGTCCTGGCTGGTTCATCTTCTCATCCACACGCGGGCCGTCGCTCTTTGCGGGACCGAGGAGCAGCGGAGAGAATGCCTCCCGCGGCTGCTCTGCGGGGAGTGGGTCGGAGCGCTTGCCGCCTCGGAGCCCGGAACAGGAGCAGACCCCCGCAAGATGCGCTCCCGGGCCACAGAGGAAAACGGAGGCTTTCGTCTTTCGGGCCGGAAGGTCTTCGTGACCAACGGGCCTGTGGCGGATCTCGTGGTCGTTCTGGCCCCGATGGGCGACCGTGCGCACGCCGAGACGGTCACGGCCTTTCTCGTCGAGGCTTCGACTCCCGGATTCGGCCGGAAACCGATGGACCTGGGCTACCTCAGCACGTCTCCCCACGGCGAGCTTGTGCTCGAGGACTGCCGGCTTCCGGCCTCTGCGATGCTCGGCCGGCCCGGCGACGGCCACGCCCGCATCTCCCGGGCTGTTTTCGGATGGGAGAGGTATCTCGTCACCGTGGCACTGGCCGCGGCCTTCCGGCTGCTTCTCGACCGGGCCGTGCAGTGGCTCGCCCAAGGGCCGGATCCGACCGGGAGCGCCCAGGACCCGAGCCGCGGCGAAATCGCAAGGCTCCATGTCGCTCTGGAAGCGCTCAGGGAGATGGCCCGGGGCCTGGCTGCCGAGGTTCTTTGTCGGACCGACCTCACCAGGCGCCTGATGGAAAGGCTTCTCTTCCTAGGCGACGGGCTTTCGGACTGGTGGGGGCATTTTTCCGCGATCGCATACCGGTGCGGCCTGCCCCGGGATTTTCCCGTTGAAATCCTCATGAACGATGCCCGGATCCTCAACGTGAACCAAAGGCTGCGGGCCTTCCAGCTGGAGAGGACCGCCTCTTTCCTCCTGGAGAACGCGAGGCGCGGCCAGGGGTCGCCGCAGCCTGCCTCCGAGGCCTGACCTTTTGCTGCAGGGGAGACAGAACATGTTCGCATCGCCGGCAGAGATCCAGCGCGTTTTCGAAGGTCAGGGCTACATCTGCCAGACGGATGTGGCCACGGTCGTCTACCTCGCCCTCGAGCTGAAAAAGCCCCTGCTTGTGGAGGGGCCTGCCGGAGTGGGAAAGACCGACCTCGCCAAGGTTCTGGCCGCCGCGCAGGGTCTCGAGCTCATCCGGCTCCAGTGCTACGAGGGCCTGGACGAGACCAAGGCCCTCTACGAGTGGGAGTACGCCAAGCAGCTTCTTTACACGCAGATCCTCAAGGACAAGATCGGCGCGGCGCTGGACGAATGCCGGACTCTGTCGGAGGCGGTCGAGCGGATCGCCCGGGAGGAGAGCGCCTTTTTCTCGGACCGCTTTCTCGTGCCCAGACCTCTGCTCAAGGCGATCCTGGCGGACCGTCCGACGGTCCTGCTCGTGGACGAGGTGGACAAGAGCGACCCGGAATTCGAGGCCTTCCTGCTCGAGGTGCTGAGCGAGTTCCAGGTGAGCATTCCGGAGAGCGGAACGATCCGGGCCCGTCACATCCCGCAGGTGATCCTGACGAGCAACAACAGCCGGGAGCTGGGCGACGGCCTCAAGAGGCGCTGCCTGTACCTGTTCATGGACTACCCCTCGGCCGAACAGGAGTCGAGGATCCTCAGGAAAAAGGTTCCGGATATCGGGGAGAGGCTGCTGGCCCAGGTGGTGGAAGCGGTTCACGCCGTCCGAAAGCTCGATCTGCGCAAGGCGCCTAGCATCGGCGAAACCCTCGATTGGGCGAGATCCCTGCTTCTGCTTCACGCCGACCGGCTCGACCCGCGGGTCGTCAGGCTCACCCTGCCGGCCCTGGTGAAACATCCTGAGGACCAGAAGCAGGTCATCGAAAAGATCGGAATCTGGCTGCCCGCGAATCGTGAGCCCGCCTGAGGGGGAGCCAGGCAGGGCCGCCGCAAGGGGGCGTTCCATGCGTGCGGCGCCGCAGGCTCAGAGGGACCATGCAGGAGCACGTCGTCCAGTTCGTTCAACTGCTTCGGCAGGCCGGCCTCAGGGTCTCCACGGCTGAAGTCGTGGACGCTCTTTTGGCCGTTGAGCGGGCCGGCCTGTCCGACAAGAGCGTCTTCAGGTCCGCGCTGAAGGCCACTCTGGTGAAGCGTCCCGAGGATCTCGACGACTTCGACAGCCTGTTTGACCTCTATTTCTCGGCCTTCGAAACACCCGTGGAATCTCTCGCCCCGGTCGCGGATCTGGGTAGAGCGTCCGAGATCCTTGCCGATGTCCTGGCCGAGGCCGACGGCGCCTTCTCGCCCTGGTTCCGCAAACTTCTGCTGGAAGGCCTGCCCGCCTTTTCGGCCCTCCTTCTCGAAACAGGCCGCAAGGTGGGCCTTGCCGGCATGCGCTATCCCCTTCAGGCAAGGCATTTCGGCCAGAAGATGCGCCGCGAATTCGGGATGGATCTCTGGCAGGAGCAGACAGAGCATCTGCTCAAGCTTCTCGAAGCGAGGTCTGTCCCTGCCTCGGATCTCGCCGGCCTGGAGCAGGAGATCGGTGAAAGGATCCGGCTTCTTTCCGAGATGATCCAGGACCATGCGGACCGCCAGGCCCGGGCCCTGCACAGGGCGGACCGCAGCCGGGACATGCGGCAGGAACTTCTGCAGAAAGGCTTTGGCGCTCTCACGGCCCACGAGATCCAGGCCATGCGGCGGGTCGTGCAGGAGCTTGCGAAGAAGATCCGGGACGAGGCCGCGCTCCGGCAGAGGAGATCGAGAAGAGGGCGTCTGGACATCAAGCACACCCTGCGCAAGAGCCTCGCCTACGGCGGGCTGCCCCTCGAGATGGTCCTGAAAAAACGCAAGCGCTCCAAGGGAAGGATCGTGGTCCTGTGCGACGTCTCCCAGTCGGTCTGGAACGCCTCCCGGTTCATGCTGCACCTGCTCTACTCGCTCCAGGACCAGTTCGGCAAAGTCCGCAGCTTTGTCTTTGTGGACCAGCTCGGAGAGGTCACGGCCTGCTTCGAGCGGTACGAGGTCAACACGGCCGTGGACAAGGCCCTGCGGGAGGCCGGGATCCCCTACCACAGGTACACGGACTACGGGAGCGTGTTCCGGCAGTTTTGCGAGCGCCACATGGAGGCCGTAAACCGCAGGACCACGTTCATCGTGATCGGCGACGGCCGGAACAACTTCTTCCTGCCGGGGGAGGAGTTCCTGGAGCGCATCCGGGCCCGGGCCCGCAGGGTCATCTGGCTCAACCCGGAAAGCCGGGGCTTCTGGAAGGTCGGCGACTCCATGATGCACCGCTATGCGAAGCACTGCGATGAGGTGCGGGAGTGCCGCAACCTGGAGCAGCTCATGGCCTTCGTGAACGAGCTTGCGCTGTGAGGGCGGCTCCTGGCGCCCCCTGCGTCTTGCGCCCCTCCTTCAGCCGCGGTCAGCCGCGCGCGAACTGTAGCGGCGCACGGCTTCTCAAGGTCGGACGACCGTGTAACAAGGAAGCGCACCCGGGCAGGTTCTGAACTTCAATCCCATCAGGCGGCCGCCGGCCGCGAAAACTGCATTGAGGCGAAGGGCTGGATGAGGATCCGGGTCCGAGTATAGGACGGGTCCGTTCGGATTCTCGCTCATGGCAATTGCCTCCACGAGCAAGGTCAGGATCTTGAGGCCAGAACGTTGGGGCGACGAAATGGCGCTTCTTGCCGCGCCTGTCGATCATACTGGGCAGCCGGGCCCTGACATGTGAAGGTCACATGGTTTGTGGATGCGGCTTGCCGGACTGCTTCAGCGTGTTGTTAGACAAGAAAGGTCATGCCGATTTACGAAGGGGTCGGACCGCGATGAGGTCCGTATCTCCGACATGACGAACATCCCTCGGGCTTAGTGTGACCAGAGCCTGGGTTTTCCCGGCTGCCGTCACAAACTCGACCTCAAGTCCACGAGGTTTGTAGACCTGTACAACCGCTCCGAGGTCTCCCTTCTTAAGTCCGAATTCAGGCAAATCCTTGTTCAACACAACCGTGTCTAGGGCCTTGAATTGCATCATTAGCCTCCAGGATAGGCGGTAACAAATCGGGGAAAAATTCTCGTCAGCGAGTATAATCCAAACACTTGTCACATGTGCGGTTCTACCAGCAGTTCCTTTTATGTTAGCACGAATCTCGTACTT
>FWPU01012742.1_pt1 | contig 10981 bp, 15 predicted proteins | sample 2228361 | NCBI WGS metagenome assembly FWPU01 (sample SAMEA103939777, study PRJEB20133) | metagenome | reverse complement strand
GGTCGCACCATGCAGTCCAGTTTACTGGACTTCGTAAGAGTAGCCCAGAGTTTCAACTCTGGGTTTTGTTAGGTGCTCTTATTGTAACAGATTTCTGTGTGACTGATTCTCACAAGCATTATGTGACGACCCGCTTAAGCGACATCGAACCAAGCCCTACAACCAAGTCTAATGCGAGCGCTGCGCACACCGCCTCTACGCCGAGGGCGGGGTGGAGAAACTCAAAGAAGTCCACTTCTACCGTCCAGAAAGCGCACTCCAGTCCCACAGTGCCTCGCTCGAGGACTACTTCCGCGCCAACCCACCAGCCAGCATCAAAGAGGCGCAAAGCGAGATCGAAGCCTTGACCGGGATCCAGCGGAGCGAGTCCCAAGTGCGGGAGTTTCTAAAAAAAACTCCATCTGCGTTGCCGCAAAGTCGGCATGATCCCGGCGCGAGCCGATCCCGATGAACAGATCCGCTATCTGGAGCAGGAAATCGAGCCCCGTTTGGCGCAAGCGCAAGCCGGTCAACGCGCGGTGTTCTTCGGAGACGCCGCACATTTTGTGCTCGCCCCCTTTTTGGGCTTTTTATGGTCGGTGGTGCGGGTGTTCCTCCTGGCTCCTGCGGGGCGGCAACGCTTCAATGTGTGGGGCGTGAACGCGCTCACCCGCGCACTGATCACAGTGAGCAATGACACCTACCTCACGGCTCAGAGTGTCTGCGAACTCCTGCACCAACTGGCGGCGTTCAACTTGGGGGTGGCGCTGGCGGCGCGGATGCGCCATCCGCGGGGGAGCGCGTTGGACTTCAAGTTGAGATGTGTCGAAGAACTCGAACAGACGCCGCTCAATGCGGCGCAGAAACATCTGCTGGTACAAGCGGTGGACACCTTTCTGCCGCTGGCACCGGAGCCGTTGTAGACGCCCCGATTCATCCCGATACATCGGGATACATCGGGATACATCGGGATACATCGGGATACATCGGGGCTTGTCAGGCGTTGCAGAATTCGATTCGGTGGTTGAGAGGGCTGCCCTTGCCTTGTAGACGACTTATGGACTTACTGATTATTTTTTGCAGAACTTTTGGCAACCCACTTAGAGCCTATCCCAAAAATGTTCGTAGTCAGCCGCGCAGCGCAGCGGAGTGGCGTCCCAACGGCACTCCACTCCGTTCCGTGCCTGACTACAAACGAATGCAGGAAACTAACGCCACGCGGCGAAGTGTTATCCGTGCCTCACGCGAATCCTCACGAGGAGAATTCGCGCGAGGCGCGGATGGAAAGCCATTCTCAGGAGAGTGATTTAATGCCCGAATTCAGCGTCGTATCCGATTTCAAATTCAGCGTCGGTCCGTGGAACCTCCACCCCGGCGCGGATCCGTTCGGTCCGCCCGTGCGCCGCGAGCGGAAGTTCGCGGAGAAGTTGAAGATTTTCAAAGACCTCGGTTTTGATTATGTGCAGTTCCACGACGATGACGCCGTGCCCGACACCGCCAGCGCTGCCGAGCGCGTGCGCATTGCGAAGCGCGTCAAGCGAATGTTGGACGACCACGGCTTGAAAGCCGAGTTCGTCGCCCCGCGCATGTGGGAACATCCGCTGACGGTGGACGGTCCCATCACCAGCAACAATCCGAAGGCGCGCAAGTATGCGATGGATAGAGGCAAGCGGGCGGTGGACGTGGCGCGGCTGCTGGAAACCGACCGCATCGTGCTGTGGCCCGCCCGCGAAGGGGCTTACATCCGCGAGAGCAAGGACGCTGTGCAGTCGTTTCAATTCATGCTGGAGTTCGTGGACGCGTTGCTCGACTACGACAGCAGCATCCGCATCCTCGGCGAGATGAAGCCGAACGAGCCGATGGACTTGATGTATATGCCTTCGACGGGACATTTCCTGAGTTTGTGCTACAAGACGAAGGACCCGTCGCGCGTCGGTGTGCTGATTGAAAGCGCGCACTGCATTTTGCTCGGGCTTGACCCGTCCGACGAAATGGCGTTCGCGATTTGGCACGGCAAGTTGTGGGGTGTTCACCTGAACGACCAGGACGGGTTGAAGTATGACCAGGACAAAACCTTCGGCAGCGTCAACCTGCGGCGGGCGTTTAACACGGTGGACGGTCTCGTGCGCAATGGTTACGGTAAGCGTGGCGAGGTCGTCGGCTTGGACGTCAAAGCCATGCGCACGCAGCCGTTCGACAAGAGCCATCTCCACCTCAAACATTCCAAAGACATCTTCCTCGCGCTCGTCGAGGTCTGCCACCGCGTTGACCGTCAGGAGTGGCAAGCGTATCGTGAGGCGCAGGATTATGAGGGACTGGAGATGTTCATTGTGAGGAATTTGATGGGGCTTTAATACTGCTGATCTGATGGACGAACGCGGACAAGGGGGGCGTTGTGCCTTCCGCGTCCGTCCATTAAGAGTGCCTAACAAAACCTGTTTCGCTCTCTTTTGTCCCACGATTGAAATCGTGGGCTACTTTTACAAAGCCCCGATGAATCGGGGCTGAAAAAGGGGTAAGCCGGTCGCACCATGCAGTCCAGTTTACTGGACTTCGTAAGAGTAGCCCAGAGTTTCAACTCTGGGTTTTGTTAGGCACTCTAAATCTGTGGTCTCACCCGATGGAGGTTCACCATGAAACGAGAAACCTTGCGCATCTTTTTGCCCATCGTTCTGGGCGTCCTGCTCATTGCGGCTGTGGGCATCACGCAGTCCAAAGAGAACATGACGGTTGAAAAAACAAAGGCGGGGGATTTGACGATTCAGGCGTTGGGACATGGCTCACTGCGGTTTGAGTTCAAGGGGAAGCAGTATTACGTGGACCCGTGGCGCCGCGCCAACTTGCAGGGGCAGCCGAAAGCCGACGTCATTTTCATCACGCACGAGCACGACGACCATCTGGACAAGTCCGCCATTGACCTCATCAAGAAGGGCGCCGTGCTCATTTACACCAACGAACGCTGCGTGAAACAGTTGGGGACGGGCACGGTCATCCATCATGGCGAAAAGAAGAAAGTCGCTGACATCACCGCTGAAGCCCTGCCTGCCTACAACACCACGCCAGCGCGTCAGAACGCTCATCCCAAAGACCGCAAGGACAATGGCTACGTCCTGACCTTCGGCGACAAGCGCGTTTACGTCGCAGGGGACACGGAGGGCACGCCCGAAATGAAGGCGCTGAAAAACATTGACATCGCCTTCCTGCCAATTGACGGGCAATACACCATGCCGCCCAAAGACGCCGCCGAAGCCGCCCGCGCCTTCAAGCCGAAAGTCCTCTATCCCTATCACCAGTTGCAGTCCGACCCGAACGAAGTGAAAAAACTGCTGTCAAACGAGAAGGGCATTGAAGTGCGCGTGTGGAAGTTGCCGTGAAGGTCTTTTTTCACGCAAAGACGCAAAGACGCGAAGGTTCGGACTTTATACTTGGCGACTTGGCGTCTTTGCGTGAAACGAAAAGCCGTTAGAGAGTGACAGAAGAAGTAACACTCAAAACAACAACGAAAGTGCAAGTTGGGGACACAACGAAGATTGACAAATTCCGCCTGTCTCTTCTCGCCGTCGGGCACGCGGTGACGGACAGTTACGGGCAGAGTTTGCTCGCGCCGATGTTTCCGCAGATTGCGGAGCGGTTGGGGTTGTCATTAGCGCAGGTGGGCGGGTTGCCGATGATGATGGGGTTGTCGTCATCGCTGTCGCAGCCGCTGATGGGGTGGGTGTCAGATAGACGTCCGCGCTGGTGCATGGTCGCTGTGGGTCCCATCATGGCGGCGTTTTTCATCGGCTTCGTCGGTCATGCGGAAAGTTACTGGCAACTTGCCGCGCTGCTGTTTCTCGCGGGCATCGGCATCGGCGCGTATCATCCGCAGGGTGCGATGTTGGCGCGTCTCGCGGGTCGCGGCAGCGGATTGGCGATGAGCGCGTTCACCGTCGGCGGCAACGTCGGGTTCGGCATGGCTCCGATGATGGGCGGCATTTACTTGATGTATCTGGGGCTTGACCGGCTGTATCTCGCCGCTCTGCCCGCTGCGTTGTTCGGGGGCGTGATGATGGGCGTGTTCTACGCGGGCGAAGGATTCCCCGCGACGGTGAAGAAGAACGCGGTCAAAACGGTCGAAGGCACATCACATCCGCTGGCTCTCACCGCTTTGACCGGAACCGTGATGGTGCGCGCCGCCGTGCAAATCGGCTTCGCGACGTTCCTGCCGTTTCTCATTCAGCAGCGATTTCCCGTCAGTCAACATGCGATGATGAAGAGCCTCGCCGTGAGCGCGCTGCTTCTGTCGAGCGCATTCGCTGGTCCGGTGGGTGGTCTTCTGTCCGACCGATTGGGACGCAAGCCGGTGATGACGTTCTCGTTTCTGCTCGCGCTGCTGCCTTTCATTTTGGCGCTTCAGCAACCGGGCTGGGGATTGATTGCGCTCCTTGCGTTGGGCGGATTCATCCTCATGCTGCCGCATCCGAGTAACGTCGTGCTCGCCCAGGAATTGATGCCGCGCAGCGCGGGCATTGCCGCCAGCCTCATCACCGGCGTCGCGTGGGGCTTGGCGCAGATTTTGGCAATGCCTTTAGGGAAGATGGCAGAGATGACTTCGCTTTCGATGGCGCTGTCGGGTCTCTGCTTCGTTCCGCTGGTTGGCGCGCTGCTGGTGCTGCCGATTCCAGAACGTGTCTCTCGATAGGGAGGGTGAGGAAACGTGACGAGACGTGAGCGACCTGTTGTCGCGATTCTGCTGTTTGATAACGTGGAGGTGCTGGATTTTGCGGGTCCGTACGAAGTCTTTGCCGCAGCGCGAGATGAATCAGGCAATCCTTACGCCACCGTCTTCACCGTCGCGCAACGCCCTGAGGTGCATTGCTCCGGCGGTTTGCGCGTCATTCCCGATGCAACCTTTGAGAATTGTCCTGATTTCGACGTGCTCATTGTTCCCGGCGGCTCTGGCGCGCGGGAGAAGAGCGACGCACAAGCCGTGATGATTCGATTTATCCAAGAGCGCAAGAAGAACCTTCGACTGATAGCCTCTGTCTGCACGGGTTCGTTTCTGTTGGCGAGGGCGGGTTTGCTCAACGGGCGCAAAGCCACAACGCACAGAAGTCGTTTTGAGTTGTTCTCCAAAGAGTTTCCTGATATTGACCTCGTTGCCCAGAAGGTAGTGGACGAGGGCGACGTGATAACAGCAGGGGGTGTGGCTTCGGGGATTGACCTTGCGCTGTATCTTCTGGAACGCTGGTTTGGGTTGGACGCTCGTCAACGCGAGGCGCGGCGACTTGAGGGACCCTGGATATGACCGCGACCACAAACAAGGAACTCATCCGCCGCTGCTACTGTTCCGTCAAGGGAGGATTGACCGGTGGGAGAGTGAGGCTCCTGCCGAACTCCCTCGGCGCGGCGGGAGCCTTGCCCTCCCTTTTTCAACCCGTCAATCCTCCCTTGACAGAACACTACGAGGAACTCTGGAACCACTGGAACCTTGACGTTGCTGACGAAATCATCGCTGAGGACATCGCGTTTCGGGGTTCGTTGTCGGTCACTGGGCAGGGACGCGACGGATTCAAACAGTAGGGGGCAACCGTTCGCGCTGCTTTCCCCGACTGTCACAACCCCATCGAAGACCTCATCGCCGAAGGCGACAAAGTCGTTGCGCGGTTGACCTATCGCGGCACGCACAAAGGCACACTGTTCGGTATCGCTCCGACAGGCAAATCAGTGACGTACACGGGCATCGCCATTTTCCGTATCGCAGACGGCAAAATCGTGGACGGCTACGTGATGGGAGACACGCTGGGACTTGTGCAACAGTTAGGCGCAATGTCAGAAGGGAAGTCAATATGAACACTCAAAGTATTCATGCCTACAACTTGCCCGCCACCGTCGCAAAGTACGACAGCGACATGGACATCATGCACCCCAACCGGGCGAAGATGGTGGACGTCATTTTAGAAGTCCTACCGTTTGAGCCGCAACAATCTTTGCGGGCGGTTGATTTGGGCGTCGGCACGGCGTATCTGACGAAACGATTTCTTGAACACTTCACGCAAGCCACCGTTGTTGCCATTGACGATGCGTCAACAATGATAGAGCAGGCGAAGGCGCGGCTGGGCGCGCTGTGCGAAAAAGTGGAATTCTGCTTGGGCGACTTCCGAAATCTGGACGTTCTCCTCAAAGACGCGCCGCCAGCGGACGTTGTGATTTCGTCCTGCGCGCTGCACCACTTGAGGTTGGAGGAAAAGCGAGCCGTCGCCAAAAGTATCCGGCAATGTCTCAAACCCAGCGGATGGTTTCTCAACGCTGACATCATCATCGCCGCAGACAAAGACACGGAAAGCCTCATTCAGAAACTCCGCGTGAAGGGCATTGTCAGGCGCGCGCAGGGGAAGGACGAACGCTTCCGCGATGAGACGTCAACCCGCCAATATCTTGACGAACTGGAAGCGCGCGACGGAGACAGCCCGCTCACGCTGGCGGAGGATTTGCGGATTCTTGAAGAAGCGGGATTTGCGCGCGTGGCGGTTTTCTGGCAGGAGTATCGGGAGGCGGTGCACGGAGGCGTCAACTGCTGATAAGGCGAAAAGCCCCCGGAGTGGAGAAGCTCCAGGGGCTGGAGGACACTGTGAAACGTGCCTCTTCGCACGCTATTCCCAGTCCACAGTCGTAGCGGGATCCCAGTCCCACCCACAGTCGTAAGTGTGAACCCACCAGTGAAGGTCTACTTGTGTAGCCCCGCATCGCATCATTTTGTGCTGCGACATGCGCATAAACTTGACGTGACCATCTGTGAAACCGACGACTGCAGATGAACCGCGATCTCCGGTCCAGTAATTTTCTCCGTCGTGCGGAGCGCTCGTGTGCCAGTTCTCGATGAGCATGAACTGCTGCGCGGGCTGTCCCCACGCTGCCATCGAGCGTCCGCACCTCGACGCCAGCGCAGCGGCAAGTTTCCACTCGTAGTCAATGCCCTTGAAGCCTTGAGCGTTCAAAGCCGCTGGCGATTGTCCTCCCGAAAACCAGTCCTTGTAATTTCCATCAACCATGCTAGGACAGCGAAAAACCTGCGGGTTTTTCACGTAGGGTTGAATGAGAGCCGCATACCACTGCGCCTGCATGTGGAAATCGTCAATCCCCATCCCGCTCTGGTTCCACGAGTCAAACGGTCCATGCGAGCAGTTGGACTTGCCCGCCGGGAATCGCTCATCGTAATCCTGCGCGTACATGAGCATCCCCATCGTCATCTGTTTCATGTTGCTATGGCAGGATCCCTTCCGCGCCTGTTCCCTCGCTCGGGCGAAGACGGGCATGAGGATGGCTGCCAGAATGGCGATAATGGCAATGACCACCAACAACTCAATCAGGGTAAAGCCGTGCTTTTTCATCATTTACCTCTCCCTTTCGCGCGCTCTATCCCCGTGGCAAGCCGCCGGGAACCCGCCCCGGCATCAAGCCGCCGGGATTTGCGCCCCCCGGCTTGCCAGCGTCCCTCCCCGGAGGTGCGCCGGGCGTGAGTTTACCCGGCGGGGGCGCTGGCGGTTCAGACACACTCATGACTCTCTTGAAGACGAATCCAATGATGGCAATGACCACCACTAACACCGCTATCACAAGCGGAGTGCCCACGTTTCGTTGCATGACGACACCTCTTTCTTTCGCTAAGTGTCCTCCACTATACATGATACCCTCGAGGGCGAGGCGCGTATGGGGAATAACCAGAAATTAGAAAAAATTAACCTTTGTCAAACCAAAAAGAGAGCGCCTCCCATCGCATCTTCATCCGATGCGCGAGAAGGCGCTCTCTTTCACACAGGTCTTTACGCGAGTCTTACAGCGACATCAAGTAAGCCACCAAGTCGTCAATCTCCTGGGGCGACAACCCCTTTGTTCTGCCGTGCTTGTCCTCCTTGTTGAACGTTGTCAGCACGTCTTTGAGCGTGAGGGCGCGTCCATCGTGCAGATAGGGCGCGGTCTGGTAGGCTTCGATGAGCATCGGCGTGGCGTAACGTCCATCGGGTTCGTTCTCGCTGAGGACGCCGACGTTGTGCATCTTCGCGTCGCTGAACAGCGGCGGGACGTGGCAACGCGCACATTCACCCTTGCCCTCAAAAATTTTCTTGCCGCGCTGCGCAGCGGGGGACAGTTTGCCGTTGACGAGGTGCGGGCTGGGTTCGGGCTTGAGCGACTTGAGGAAGGCGAAGAGATTGTCCACGTCTTCCTCTGTGGGCGACCCCATGTGCGTGCTGGTCAATCCGCCTTTGACACATTCGCGGGGATTGTTGCCGGTGGCGCGGCGGTTCATCAAGGGCATTTTGTCCATGTTCAGCAAACTCAGGGTGTCCTTCGCGTTGCCGATGCCGTCGTTGAGGAAGTCCCAGCGCAGACCGTCCACGCGCCCGTCAGTGTGACAGGAGTTGCAACTGTGCCAGTGTTGGAAGGCGCGGGTGGCATCGTTGAAAATCTCCTCGCCCTTGCGCACCGCGTCGGCGGGCGGCTGCGTGCCGACGGCAATGTGGTGGATGGGTTTGTGGCTCTCGGTGTCCATCACCGTAATCGCGCCGGTGTAGCAGTGAGCGATATAGAGTTTCTTTCCCTCCGGCGACAGCGCGACTCCACGCGGACCGCTGCCGCCGGAGGGCACGCGCTGATTGATGCCTGCGATGTAGAGTGCGGTTAAATCATCTGCCAACGCCTCGCGCGCTTCCGATGACTGGCTGACGCGCACCCAGATGTTCGGCTCGCCCGGCGCGCCGCCGGGAATCTGCGCGACGTCCTGCGGCACTTTGCCCGCGAGGAGTTCGTGTAGTTTCGCCGCGTCAATTATCTCAATCTGATGCACGCCACCCAGACTCACAAACAGCCGCTTGCCGTCCGCCGAACAAGCGATGCCGTAAGGGTCCGCCGCGCCTTCCGCCAAATCGTCCAACAGCACCGTTGCAAGCCGCGTCGTCTTCGCCACGTCAATAATCGTCATGCCGAAGGTGTTGACCCAGCCGCGCTCCATCTGCGTGATGGGCACGTTGAACCGTCCCAAGCCGTGAACGACGTAAGCCCACTTGCCGTCGGGTGAGGCGGCCACGCCTCTGACCATCGAAGAGCCGGCGGGCAACTTGACGTTGCCGATGAGTGTCAGCGACTTCGCGTCCACGACGCTGATTTCGGCTGCGAGAGTCGGGTCAATCCCGACGCCGTGCGGCATCGCATTTCCGACGATGAGACGCGAACCGTCGGGCGTCACCGCTGCGAAGTAAGGTTCGCGCACGACGCGCACGCGCTTGACTTCCTTCATTGTCCTCGTGTCCACGACGGAGACGCTGTGCGACTCGCGGTTGCACACGAACAAACGATTGCCCGACACCGTAACCCCCTGCGGACGCAAGCCGACCTTCGCCCGCTTGCCGACTCTGCCGCTGCGCGTATCAATCGCCGCTACCGTCCCCGCGCCGTACTCGGCAACGTAAAGCGTGTTGCCCTCCGCCGACAGCGCGACGCCGACGGGCTGACCTTGCACGGAGATTTCGCTGACCTTCTTCCCCTGTGCCGCGTCAATCACGACGACCTTGCCCGCCGTGCGGTCAGAGACGTAGAGCCTACTGCCCTCCGGCGACAGCGCGACGCACAGCGGCGAACGATACGGCGGTTTGGATGACTGCGACTCCGCCCTGCCTAACCACATCGTCGCAACGGCGCACACGCCGAGCAAGCAGAGTCCCCCCAGCATGAAACGACCAGAACTACGCTTGAACATAACATCCCTCCAGTATCCGAAATCCGAATCCCGAACTCCGAAAAGTGTCCTTTATTGTGACATCATTCAGCGCGAGGGGGGCGGGGGAAATCCCGTTCAGTTGTGGGTTTTGTGGTTAGAAAGTTTGACCTCGTAGGGGCTGCCGTCCACCTTCTTCATCAGCGGGCTGGCGGAACTGCCGATGCTGCGCGGTGGGCGGTTGCCGTAGGCGTTGCGCCCGTCGGCGAACTGTCCCAGCAGCGTCAGCGGGAAGTAACTGTGCGAGAACATCGGTCCGCGGTCTCCCGTGAGAATGACGCGCCCTTCGCGCTTATCGTAGTCGTGACACGCAACGCAATGCCGGTCCAAAATCGGCGGGATGTCGCGCGGAAAGTCGAACTCATCGGGCACGTCGGGAATCAGCTCAATCGGACTGGGCGGACGCCGCAAAGCCAACAGCTCCCGCCCGACGGCACTTCAAACACCATCGAAGCCATCTCGCCCGTGTCGGTCATGTTGAAAGCGAGGCTGCCGTCCAGACACGGCGCTTGCTTCGGCGGCTTCTCACCGCTGCCCCCCTCTTCCGCAGTGCGGGAGAGGGGGTGGGGGTGAGGGTAATCAAACTTAATCGTGAACGTATGCGCCCGCCCCCCCCGCGCTGACGACCTCGCCGCGTTGCGGGAGAGAACGACGCCCATTATCTTCTCTCTTGACCCCAACCTGAAAGAGGACTGGGAGGACATCCAGCAGCGGCGCGCTCCCAAAACGGCTGGACCCGAACGCTGCTGCGCAATGCCTGCCTAACGACCTCATCGAACCCGCGCACAATTGCCCTTGCTTGCTCATCTTGGGCAGGGGACATGTGCCAACGACCAGCGAAGATTGCGTCAAGCGTTCCCATCGGTATTTGCCTCCTTCACAATCGGCGGGGCTACCGCACTTCAATCCCACCAAATTGACACCACCGCATACGGTCGCCCGGTGCCACCCAGCCCGCTCTCCACCTCACGCTCGTCGTCATGGACTTGCACCATCCCGCCCCAGTCCTCCGTCTCGGCGACTTCCGCCAGTTGCCGCGCCTTCACTGCATCAGGACAGAGAATAAACAGCGTGTCCACGTTCCAGTCGTTGTGGGACAGGTCGCGCAGTTTGATTAAGAGCACCTAACAAAACCCCGATTCATCGGGGCTACTCTTACGAAGTCCCGATTTTTCAGCCCCGATGCATCGGGGCTTTGTGAAAGTAGCCCACGATTTCAATCGTGGGACAAAAGGGAGCGAAACAGGTTTT
>FWPU01012741.1_pt1 | contig 10983 bp, 10 predicted proteins | sample 2228361 | NCBI WGS metagenome assembly FWPU01 (sample SAMEA103939777, study PRJEB20133) | metagenome | reverse complement strand
TGTTGTGCAAAAGATGATGGTTTTAAAAATAAGAATGCTTATTTTTCAATGGGTTAGAAAAATTAACTGATAAAGTCAAGAGTCTTTCTTATCTCGAGATCATTGTCAACGATTAGGATGTTTGCCATCCTGGTATTAAAAGTATAACATTTTATATTCTGCTGTCAATCCTGAATATCTGTCCTGTGACAGAGGATGTCTGGATCAAAGAGACTATAAAACCTGCAACATCCTCAGGACTGGTAAGTCTCTTGAGAAGACTTTCCCTCACTGCATCATTCAATCCTTCCACAGATGTCCTTCCCATCTCTGTATCCATATATCCAGGTACAACCACATTAACCTTTATATTTAAAGGTGCGAGTTCTTTGGCAGATGTGAGGCTCAAACCTATGAGTCCTGCCTTAGATGCACTGTATGCTGACTGACCTTTCTTCCCTCTTATACCTGATGAGGATGAGATATTAACTATATGTCCTCCATTCACCGAAAGAAGTTCCGAAAAACTCCTTATGGTATTAAAACACCCCTTAAGATTGACATCTAAAATCTTTTGGAAAAGATCTTCTTCCGTCTTTATAAAAAGCCTGTTGTCTGTTATTCCTGCGTTATTGATCAGTGCATCAAGCCTCTGAAATCTCTCTTTCACGAAATCAGCCATTCTCATGCACTCCTCTATTATCGATACATCAGCCCTGTAAGGGATTATACCTTCACACTCCTTTTTGAGCTGATTGATCGCATCCTCTGATCTATGGAAATTAGCTATTATAACGAATCCATTTCTAAAAAGTGCCTTGCAAAGGACCCTTCCAAGTCCACCCGACGCACCTGTTATAAGGCAGATCTTCTTTTCCATTCTTTTAAGACCTTCTTCAGTCCCTCCATGTCTTCGAAAGTATGAATTGATGTCACGGTAAACCTTATCCTAGGCATCTTTACTGTTGGAGGTCGTATGGAGGGAGCATATATCCCATTATCTCTTAAGAATTCTGACAATCTATTTGCCTCATCAATATCCCTGCAAATGAGTGTCATTATGGGGGTCTCCGATACCGAGATACCATATCCTAGCGACTCAAAGATATCATGCATCATTTTTCTGTTCTCCCATAATCTTTCAATAATGTCTGGATCTTTCTCAATGATCCTCAGTGACTCAAGAGTCTGGGCAATGATATGAGACGGAAGTGCAGTGGAATAGATAAATCCTCTTGCTTTATTGATGAAATATTCGATTATAGATTTTTCTCCTGCAACATATGCGCCGAATGAGCCAAGAGCCTTCGAAAATGTACCCATCTGTATTATATAATCCTTGTGTTCTATATTGAAGTGCCTAAGAGAACCTCTGCCTTTTCCAAGAACTCCTGTGGCATGAGCATCATCTATATAAAGAAGTGCTTCGTATCTTTCTGCAAGTTCTATAATATCAGGAAGGGGTGCTATATCACCATCCATGCTGAAGACAGAGTCAGTTATTATCAATCTCTTTTTATGCTTACTCTTCTTGAGGAGACTCTCAAGTTCCTCCATATCTTTATGTCTATAGATATATACATCTGCCTTAGAGAGTCTACATCCATCGATTATGCTTGCATGGTTCAATTCATCGCTGAATATTGCATCACCATTTTCGACAAGAACAGGTATTACTGATGTATTTGCTGTATACCCTGAATTCATAACTATTGCCCTCGGAGTTCCCTTAAATTCCGCTATCCTCTCCTCGAGTCTCCTGTGCAGGATTGAACCACCTCCAAGAAGTCTTGATGCACCTGAACCTGTTCCATACTCATATATTGCTTTTATAACTACCTCTTTTATTGCAGGATGATTTGCAAGTCCCAGATAGTCATTTGAGGAGAAATTTATATACTCTCTTCCTTCAAGTATTATCCTGTTGCCCTGAGGTCCATCTTTATCGATAACCCTTCTTAGAAGGCCTTTTTCAGTTAATTCCATGATCTTATCTTCAAACATTTCAAACCTTTAAAAGCCTTTGTACACCTAAAGTGCTAACTCAATTTATGTTATAATAACACATGCTACACACAGGGAGTAAAAGAGATAACACCGTAACAAAGGCTGTTTTACCTGCTGCTGGTCTGGGTACGAGATTCCTTCCTGCAACAAAGGCCTCACCAAAGGAGATGTTACCTGTGGTCGATAAACCCATGATTCAATATTCAGTTGAAGAGGCGTTATCATGCGGCATAAAGGAGTTCCTTATAATAACCGGTAAACATAAAAGAACTATCGAAGACCACTTCGATTTTGCTCATGAACTTGAGGAAAACCTGAAAAAAAAGGGAAAGATAGATATCCTTGAACGTATTGCAGAACTCAACCATATTGACTTTGCCTATATAAGACAAAGAAAACCCCTTGGACTTGGTCATGCCATTCTCTGTTCAAGACCATTTATAAAGGATGAACCATTTGCTGTTATTCTCAGTGATGATATAATAGACCCTGATGAAAAACTTTTAAGTAATATGATCGAGATCTATAAAAAATACAGGTGTCCTGTAATAGCCCTTGAAGAGGTTCCGAAAAAGGAAGTGGACAAATATGGCATCGTTGCATCAAAAAAGGTCAGTGGTCCAGTCCTCAAGATTACAAACCTTGTAGAGAAACCAAAACTAGATGAGGCACCATCAAATCTTGCTATAATAGGGAGATATATCCTAACACCAGACATATTTGATGAACTTGAAAGACTCGAGCCAGGTAAGGGCGGTGAGATACAATTAACAGATGGCCTCAAGAGATTATTGAGAAAAACAGAGATATATGGTTATCTATTCAATGGCAAAAGGTACGATGCAGGCAGTAAGCTTGGTTTTCTTAAGGCCACTGTTGAACTTGCATTGAAACATGAGGAACTTTCAAAGGATTTTAGAAAATATATTATAGAACTTGCCAATGCATTATCTGAATCTGATTAATATTGGATTTTTCAGTATCGAATTTACATGTAAGTCCCCGTATCTTGATCTCTATGAGACAGACGAAGATCTTGTAGTGGAGATTGATATCCCTGGTATAGACATTGAAAACTTAATCGTAAAGGTGATAGATAATTCTTTGATAATAGAAGGTATCAAGAAAGTAAAAGAACGCAGAGACATCAGAAGGTACATATGTCTCGAAAGGAGTATAGAGCATTTCAGAAGGATAATAGAACTGCCGGTTCCTATTAATCCATTTGAAGGAAAAGCAACTTATAGAGAAGGCATACTTACTATAAATTTTCCAAAAACAGATTCAAGGGTTATAAGGATTAAGATTGAAAAGGAGTGAAGATGGTTGAAGAAAAAGAGATAGTAATTCCTGATAGTCTGCCTGTATTGCCTGTAAGGGACATGGTTATATTCCCTTACATGATAGTACCTTTATTTATAGGCAGAGACATTTCAATAAGAGCCATAGATAGCGCTCTCAATACCAACAGACTGATTCTTTTGCTTACCCAGAAGGATATGTCTGTGGAATCACCCGGTCCTGAAGATCTCTACAAGATAGGAACTGTTGGCATGGTTATGAGGATGCTCAAACTACCTGATGGAAGGGTAAAGATACTCGTTCAGGGTCTGAGCAGGGTAAAAGTTCTTAGCATAACAGAAAAGGATAATTACCTTATTGCCAACATCGAAAGGATTGTTGAGAAAAAACCTGAAGAGATAACCATAGAGATGGAAGCCCTGATGCGCACAGTAAAAGAACAACTCGATAAAGCGATCTCTCTCGGTAAAGCGATTCTTCCCGATGTAATGGTGATAATAGAAAACATGGACGATCCAGGAAGACTTGCTGACCTCGTTGCATCAAATCTTGGACTGAAGACAGCAGAGGCACAAGAAATATTCGAGATAATCGATCCTTTGAAGAGAATAAAAAGGGTGAGTGAGATACTGACAAGGGAGATAGAACTTCTGACCATCCAGCAGAAAATACAGTCTGAGGCAAGGGGTGAGATAGATAAGATTCAGAGAGACTACTTCCTGAGAGAACAGTTGAAGGCAATCCAGAAAGAACTTGGTGAAATGGATGAGAGAACAGAGGAGATAGAAGAATTCAGGAAAAAAATTGAAGAGGCGAAGATGCCAGAGAAGGTTTTAAAGGAAGCTGAAAAGCAATTAAAAAGATTACAGAAGATGCACCCTGATAGTGCAGAGGCAGCAACAGTGAGGACATATCTCGAGTGGTTAACAGAACTTCCGTGGTCTAAATCCTCAAAGGATAGCGTTGACATAAAATATGCTGAGAAGGTCCTTAATGAAGACCATTATGATCTTGAGAAGGTGAAGGAAAGGATACTCGAATACCTGAGTGTAAGAAAACTCAATGAAAAGATGAAAGGCCCTATCCTCTGTTTTATAGGCCCGCCCGGTGTTGGAAAGACATCGCTCGGAAAATCTATTGCAAGGGCTCTTGGAAGAGAATTTGTGAGGATATCCCTTGGAGGAGTAAGAGACGAGGCAGAGATCAGGGGACACAGAAGGACATATGTTGGTGCACTTCCTGGAAGAATAATTCAGGGAATAAAGCAAGCAGGAACGAACAACCCTGTATTTATGCTCGATGAGATAGATAAGATTGGCCTTGATTTCAGAGGAGATCCTGCCTCAGCACTCCTTGAGGTATTAGACCCTGAACAGAATAACTCCTTTGTGGATCACTACCTCGGGGTTCCGTTCGATCTTTCAAAGGTTATCTTCATAACCACGGGTAACCTTGCAGACACTATACCGGCTCCATTGAGAGACAGGATGGAGATCATATATCTCAGTGGCTATACTGCAGAAGAGAAGATGCACATCGCAAAGAGATACATTATACCAAGGCAATTAAAGGAACATGGCTTGAAGAATGAACTTACAATAAACGATAATGCCCTCATGAAGATAATAACCGAATATACAAGAGAGGCTGGTGTAAGGAATCTCGAAAGGGAGATTGCCAGCATATGCAGGAAAGTGGCAAAACAGATTGCGGAAGGAAAGAAACAGGACTTTGTTATAACCACGAAGAATCTCTCGAAGTTCCTCGGGGTTCCAAAATATCTACCCGAAGAAGAGGTCGAGAAGAATCTTGTGGGCGTAACAACAGGACTTGCATGGACAGAAACTGGTGGCGATGTTATATATGTAGAAGCAACTATAATGAAAGGTAAGGGCAACCTGATCCTTACAGGACAACTCGGGGATGTGATGAAGGAATCCGCTCAGGCTGCATTGAGTTATGTAAGGTCAAGGGCAAAAGAACTCGGAATAGATGAAGAAACATTTTCAAAGACAGACATACATGTCCATGTCCCTTTAGGAGCAATACCAAAGGATGGACCATCTGCAGGTATAACCATCACTACATCTATAGCATCAGCCTTTACAGGAAGACCTGTAAGGAGAGATGTTGCGATGACAGGAGAGGTCACATTAAGGGGCAGGGTTCTACCCATAGGCGGCCTCAAGGAAAAGGCATTGGCTGCCAAGAGAATGGGAATAAAAAAGGTGATTGTCCCCATGAGAAATAAAAAGGACCTCGATGATGTCCCAAAGTATGTAAAAAAGGATATGGAGTTTATCTTTGTAGAGACCATGGATGATGTCCTGAATATCGCCCTTTTTCCTGCTAAAAAAGAACAAAAGGCAAAATAGTGCATGGTTTAAGAGTTAAACCTATCCTCTATGAAAGACGAGATCGAGATAATTGATACCATAAGGAAGAGATTCAATACATATCCACCTTCAGTTGTTAGCCAGATAGGTGACGACACCGCTGTTGTAAGACATGATAACAGATATCTCCTCTACACAACAGATTTTATGGTAGAGGATGTACATTTCAATCTCGCCTTTGAAACTCCTTACCAGATAGGTTTCAGACTTGTATCATCAAATGTGAGTGATATCTTTGCAATGGGTGGTGAGCCTGAGTTCATGCTCCTCAATATCGCATTGAGGAAAGACCTGGACTTTAGTTTTCTCGATGAACTCATGGATGGAATAGAAGAATGCCTGAAGAGATATAAATTATCACTCATAGGAGGAGACATCTCGGAATCAAAAAATAACATCTTCCTCGGTGCAACCTTAATCGGTTATTCAATAAATCCCATTTTGAGAAATGGTGCGATGGCAGGTGATAGAATATATGTCACAGGAACCACAGGAGACTCAGGCGCAGGTCTTGAATTATTAAAGAGAATTAAAAAGCCATTAAACATAAGATTGAATGAGATAAACCTAACCACTGAGGACTATGAAATGCTTAAAAGATTCAGTGCAGATATGGATTCAGTATTATATCTATTAAAAAGACATCTTTTACCCGAACCAAGACCATTACATAATATATTGAAGGATATAAACTCAATGATGGATATAAGTGATGGACTCTCCATTGACCTCTGGAAATTATGTAAAGAAAGTGGAGTGGGTGCCCTTATATATGAAGATAAAATCCCTGTATCTGATGCCTTGAAAGAGGTATCCTCTGCCACAGGACTGGATGCACTGAGCCTTGCCCTTACAGGTGGTGAGGACTTTGAACTTATCTTCACTACCTCAAAACAGATAGACACATCATTAATTTCAGAAATAAAGATTACAGAAATAGGCATCATAATAGAAAAGGACTTTTATATCGAGAAGATGGATGGAAAAAAGAAATCCCTCACCCCTCAGGGGTATGTACACCTGAGAAAACACGATGGCTGATCTCAAAGAAAGTATAAGACTTCTACTATTTATAAACGAATCCCCTCACAGGATCGCCCTTACATTCAGTATCGGTTTATTCATAGGTATCTCACCATTTATCGGAATGCACACTATCCTTGCCCTTCTCGTGGCATTTATATTCAGGCTCAATAAGATCATAATACTCCTTGGAACATATGTCACAAACCCATGGACAATCATTCCCATATACACATTCTCGACATTCATTGGCACAAAAATACTGGGCATAAAAAGTGTCATTCCTGATATTGATTGGACTAATATAACATTCCTTAAGATTATGAATGGTATGAAGCCGCTGATTATACCTTTTTTCTTGGGCACCACATTCGTTGGTGCCATATCTTCAATAATTATTTACTTTATACTCTATGCACTCATCAAAAAGACAAGGCGTTTACATAGCAACACTAGGATGTCCTAAGAACATCGTGGATTCAAGACACCTAAGGGAGATGTTCTTGAAAAAGGGGATATCTGTCTTCGATTCACCTGAAGAGTCGGATACCATAATAATAAATACATGTGGATTCATAAAGGATGCCAAAAAAGAATCCATAGAGGAGATATTGAGATACATAGAGTTTAAAAAAGATGGAAAGAAGATAGTCGTATATGGATGCCTTGCACAGAGATACAGAAATGAACTAAAGAATGAAATACCTGAAATAGACATGATATTTGGGATAAATGAAGAGGAAAAGATCATTGAAGAGGTCATCAAAACCATCGATATTCATCCTGACGGTGCAAAACCATTACCATACCGCAATTCAGCCACACCATACGAATACATAAAGATATCTGATGGATGTGACAGAAAATGCACATTCTGTGCCATTCCATCTATAAAGGGCAGGATGAAGAGCATCAAACCCGATATTATTCTAAAAGAGGCAGAATCACTGATAAAAGACGGGGTGAAGGAATTGATTATAGTGGGTCAGGATATCACATCATATGGAAAGGATACGAAAGGATTTCCTACACTCATCGAACTCATAAGGGAACTCACCACCATTAAAGGCGATTTCTGGCTGAGGCTGATGTATCTTTATCCTACAGGGATAGATGATAAACTGATTGAGGAGATCAGAGAAAACCATAGAATCTGCAAATACCTCGATATTCCCATCCAGCATTCAGAAGAAAAGATATTGAGACTCATGAACAGGCCAGCATCAAAGGAATTTTATCGAAGACTGATAAAAAGAATAAGATCAATAATTCCTGATATTGCATTACGGACATCCATAATAGTTGGTTTTCCAGGAGAGACATACGATGATTTCGATGCACTGAAGGACTTCATAAAGGAGATGGAGTTTGATCATCTCGGTGCATTCATCTATAGCGAGGAAGAAGGTACTCCGGCAGTCAATATAAAAGGTAAAGTCAGTGAAAGCATAAAGAAAAGAAGATATGAGGAACTCATGAGGCTCCAGGCAGAGATATCATTGAAAAATAATCTCAAACTTGTTGGAAAAAGACTGAGATGTCTCATTGATGATGTCGATAAAGCAGGATTTGGAAGACTTGAGAGGCATGCACCAGAGATTGATGGCATGGTCATTGTAAAAAGCAATGAACTTAAAAAAGGCGAGTTTGTTGATGTTATTATAAAGAAAGCCTATGATTATGACCTTGAGGCAGAGATACTATGAAAAAATTCCCTTATGTAAATATTATTCTTTTTGTACTTACTGTGATTACCACACTTTATGCTGGAGCATTCCAGAAGGGAATCGATATATTCGTAGAACCCCTTAGGTTCTACGAGGGCTGGCCGTTCTCTCTTTCACTGTTATTAATACTTTTAGCCCATGAGTTCTCTCACTACCTGACATCAAGGTGCCATAATACTGATGCCACACTTCCATACTTTCTTCCCGCACCCACCCTCATAGGAACATTCGGTGCCATCATAAAGATGAAGTCTCCTATTCTCACAAGGAGTGCGCTTATAGATATCGGAGCATCAGGTCCCATAGCAGGATTTCTGGTATCGATAATCGTCTCGATTACAGGGCTTTCATACTCTCATCTCGAAAAGACAGAGAATATAGATAATATGATGAGTTTTGGCAGTTCCATAATATTTTCTATCCTTGTACAACTCACGATTGGAGATGTGGAAGACAATTATGTACTCATACTCCATCCTGTAGGTTTTGCAGGCTGGATAGGCACCTTCATAACCTCCCTTAATCTTCTACCTGTGGGGCAACTTGATGGTGGGCATATAGCATATGCACTCTTTGGTAAAAAACACAGGTATGTATCTCTGTTTGTTATGATTCTCTTACTAATAGGAGGAATATTCCTCTGGCAGGGATGGCTCATATGGTTACTTCTTCTCCTTATCGTTGGTATAAAACATCCTCCTGTTAAAAATGATAAAGAAAACCTCTCAAGGGGAAGAATAATAACAGGTATTCTGAGTTTCGTTATTTTTTTAATATCCTTTATCCCTGTACCATTTGACCTTTAAAATATTAAAGGCCCTCCGGGGGAGGAGGGCCATGCCGGGAGTGGGGGAGTCTCCCGACCATGCGTGGAAATGGGAGGGTACATCTACACGCAATTCAATTTTACAACAAAAAAAATTAATACTTCAAGTCCCATAACTTGGGGGAGACTAGATAGGTTGGTAGTTGGTAGTTTCAAATTATTCTCTCACCTTCACTCCCTGAGTGAGCAATTCAAGAAGAAGAGCAATCCTGTTCTTTAATTCCTTTCTTTCGACCACCATATCAACAAAACCGTGGCTCAAGAGAAATTCTGCCCTCTGGAAATTCTCAGGTAGTGACTGTTTAGTTGTCTGTTCTATGACCCTCGGTCCAGCAAAGCCTATGAGACTTCCTGGTTCAGCGATTATTATGTCACCGAGCATCGCAAAACTTGCGGTGACGCCTCCAAATGTTGGATCACAGAGGATGGCTATATAAAGAATTCTCTCTTCCTTGAGCCTTGCAATTGTCTGGGATACCTTTGCCATCTGCATGAGAGAAAACATTCCTTCTTGCATCCTTGCACCGCCAGATGATGTTACTAGTACAAGGGGTAATCTCTTTGCGATTGCCCTCTCAACTGCTCTCACGATCTTTTCACCAACAACAGAACCCATGCTACCACCGAAGAATGAGAAGTCCATAATACCTATTATTACTGGATGAGCTTTTATGAGTCCCTCTCCTGTAATTATTGCATCTTTAAGACCTGTCTTTTTCTGGTATGATGATATCTTTTCAGGATAACCTGTGTTTCCATCATAAAATTGTAGCGGATCAAGGGGGTTCAGGTCTTTATCTGTTTCCTCAAATGTGCCTGGATCTATCAGTATATTCAATCTCTCGGTTGCGCTGATCCTGAAGTGATAATTACACTTGGGACAGACCTGTAGATTCTTCTCCGCTTCCTTTCTGTATATTATCTCCTTACAACTCTCACACTTTACCCAAAGGCCTTCCGGTATTCTTACCTTCTTTTCAGATGTATCCTTTGTCTTCTTGAACCATGCCATCAGATGTTTATTGTTTCTCCTCCTTTCAGTAATCTTATATTAGGTATGCCAATCGAGTCGAGTTCTCTCTTTATTATATCCAGATACTGGGGTTTTGGGTGTGTTATGTAAATATGTTTTGGTAATTGTCTTATCTTCACGAGTTCCTTCTTCAGAAGAGCTGGTGTTAAGTGTCCTGTCTTGATAGCAAGTGATTCCATCCTCGATGGAAAAGAGGTCTCCACTATCAGGATATCTGCACCATCAGCATAAGACCAGAGGCTCTCTGTCGGCCCTGTGTCTCCTGAATATACTAATGCTCTTTTTTTGCCTCTCTTTATCTCTTCTATCTTGTAACCAACAGAAGGTACAGAGTGATTTACTTTGAAGACGCTGACGGTCAGGGAATCTATCTTTATCTTGGTTCTCAGATTCATGGGTGTCAGTATTATTACAGAACCATTTGAGTTCTTTATCTTTGTGAAGTCAGGCCAGATGTCATTGTTCAGAAGATTCTCCTTTATGGTCTGTAGAATCTCCTTTGTGCTTATAAGGGTGACATTATGCCGCTTTCTTTTAAGGAGTATATTATCTGCAAGAAAGGGAATCCCCTTTATATGATCAAGATGGGCATGACTGATAAGGATGTACCTTATCCTCCACTGTTCATTTTCTTTAAGGATTGAAGTGATTGTGCCTGCATCCATGAGAAGGAAATCATTGATTAGATAT
>FWPU01012735.1_pt1 | contig 10985 bp, 13 predicted proteins | sample 2228361 | NCBI WGS metagenome assembly FWPU01 (sample SAMEA103939777, study PRJEB20133) | metagenome | reverse complement strand
GTGACACACTGGGTCAGAAAAGGCCCGTGTAGCAGAGGAAACCGCGGCCGATCGAGGGACGGCGGCGAACGCGGCGCAGTCCCCGCCGGACGCTCTGGCACAGTCGGTACAGATTATCGGCGTGGGTATTCGCCAAGGCGGTGTTGCCCAGCTGATCCCCGAACGGTTCCATCGGATGGAGTTCGGGCGCATAGGCGGGCAACCATTCCGTGTGGAGCCAGGACGCATGGGTGTGCAGGGCTTGTTGGACACAGCGGCGGCGAGGGACGGGGAGCCGATCCCCTAGCGACAGCACCGGCTTGCGACGCTGCCGGGACAAGGCGCGAAGGAAACGGACACTGTGCGGCCCACGGATGCCTCCCCAAGGAACGGCCAGGAACCCACGCCGACGGCGCCCGTCCGGGCTCGTCAGCACGGCGGTAAGGGTTGAGAGGCGTTGCCCGTTGAATGGTTCTCGAAGCACCGGGGTGCAACCCTGCAGCGCCCAAGTGGCGTTCAGACGCCAAGCGTTTTTTTACTCAGGGCCATGGCGAAGTCTGACATGGCCGTGCGCACGCTTTGGACCGTCGGCTGCACTTGCGTTTTCACCGCCCGGCAGTCTGCACAGGTCTCCCGATGGCGTCGTATGACCTCCGCCGTTACCCCGTCACGCTCATCGATCACATAAGAAGTGAGTTTTTCTCGCGTATCGTTGCCGTTCATGGGGCACCCCGTTTTCGCGAAGACCCTTGCTCCGATAACAGCCGCGATTTCGGTATAGGGGACACCCTGCTCCAGCCTGAGCAAAAGAACTTGCTGCTCCGCCAAACTCAGACGGGGTCGGTTGCTCAGCACCCATTCGCGTTGGGCGGCCACGGTCTCCTGGCCGTGAACTTGGTCCTCGCAGGCACCAAGCTATGATTCCAGGGCTTGCACACGTGCCAGCCGCTCACGGGATTCGCGGCGGATATGATCGACAGCGTCGTTGTGGGTGACGGCAAACAGCCAGGCCCTGAGCTGCGCGTTCGGCTGTCCGTTTTCGAGACAGAGGCGACACAGTTTTATAAACACGCGTTGAACGATATCCTCGACCGCCGCGGCGTCATGCACGATGCGCACGGCATAACGGACATACTCGTTCGCGATCGCTTCCAACGGAGTCAACCGATGGGACACTGAGGCGGTTTCGGAATCATGTGCGAGATCCGAATATTGGGGATGTCGGCGGCGTCATACTGACAGGCCATCAAGTCGGTCCATTCGGTCTTCACGAAAAAAACGTTTGGGAATAAACAAATCTTTGCGTTTTTTGTGAACGGTTCTACTCAAAACACGAAAGGGTTCCTTGCCGTTGCATCTCATAGCCGTAACCCCGAGTCACTAACCGGTCATGAGATTCGGAGACAAAAGCCTGCGACGAAGCAGGAGCGGTAGGACAGCCGGGGAGAGACATCGCCGTGGGCGATTTGCAAGGCGAAGGGATTCCGAGCCGGGGGACCCATCGCTGTGGTCACTCTTTGGGAAGATCCAGGGGCGGGATGTCAAACTTGGGCATTTCACCCCCTGCCTCCGGTGCAGGCGAGGAGGCTGCGCCTTGCGGCACCAGTGCGCCCTCTTCAGCTACGGGAGTTGCCGTTTCTTCCGGCCTATCGGCATAGGTGATTTCCTCCAATTTGGTCCCGATGGGGGAAATCACAAGCATCGCCACAACATGCGCCTGTGTCGGTCCGTGACGCCGGTGGTTGAATTTCACGGAGGTGCCCGGCTCAATCCGGATATATTTATAACCTTCGCCCGGGGGAGTCAGGCGAAGCTCCTCAAGCATTTTCGCTTCAGCATTGAGCTCCTCCACGGTTTTGAGTGCTTCCTCCTCCTCTTTATCGGGGTCTTTCGGATTTCGGACTTTCAGACCGTAAATGCCCTTCACGCCAACCACGCGGATGAAGGTGTTATCCAAGCTTCCCCGTACACAGATGGCCTTTTCCCGGCCGCGTTCTGGCGCTTCTAGAATCACCTCGAACAACGAGGGATAATAGACGCGGATATTCTGCTCGTTCGCGTAAATCAGAGCCTGATTAAGATCATCTGCTTGCGACAAATCGACCGTGAACTGGCATACATTCGTGGCATCAATGAACGCTGCCCCCGCTTCTACCGTCACCCTGTTGCCGTTTTCCTCAATTCCCTTTTCAAGGGCGATCGAAAGCTTGCCCTTCTCGAGGCGCAGAATTTTAATTCGGTTATCCTTGCGATCTTCGTCAAAGATAACCGAACTATTAGGGCCGATATGGCAGTTGCTGATGCGATTGAAAAAGGCGTTCACCTGGCCGTCCGGTCCTGTGACGACGCGCGTGCCGTATGGATAGGCTTTTCGGTCCAAGGCCGCCGGAAGCACTTCGCGACCTTCGAGGTCCTTTGTAGGAATCTCGCCGGGTTTTTGCACCATGACGCTTCCACGCATCTGCATGAGTCGGAACACCGGATCAAAACGAAAGGCCGTCTTCACGGTGCTCATGGCCCATCCGGCCAGGAGACTGACGACCAGCGCAATGTATCCTGTCCGCATCCGGCCAGCTTTCATGACCGCACCTCCTGGGACACACCTCGTACGCATCGTCCCGGAACCACGCTACCCATTCGGCTGACTGTCGTCAAGGAAATGACGTCATCTCTGGCTTCGTTATACGGGGCGGCGTCTTTTGCCGGGAAGTACCAGACGTTCGGTTGCGCAGGATCCGGTTGCCCAATCTCATTCGTTTGACGCGACGGACGGGAAGCGCTGACCGGGTGTCCACGCCAAACCAAAAAATATCGACAACGATTTTCCGACGAACGGGATCGCCGCGTACAGCCCCGATATAGGATGCCCTCCGTTGCTCGATGCCGGCGGCCGGTCTTGTTGGTTGCCCCTGCTGCCGTTAAACGTTTCATCAAGCACCCACTGCGAGAGCGATTCCTGATGATGAACCCGATCCACGCCTTTGGCGCATGCCCCAGCCTCGCCTGCCGCGCCCATTTCCGCACAGGGATCACGCCCCGTTTTGATGGGCAGGAAGTCGGCGTGCCGTTCCGCTAAGGCGAGATCAGCGGCGGAGTGAGGAGCGGGCGTCCGTCACCTTGTCCCGACGGGCTGCAACGCCCAACGTGTTAGCCATCAACCGGACAGGCTCGTCCGGGCGTCTTCCCGTTGAAAGGTCCCGTAGGTGAATCGGGCCATCGATCAGGGGTGTCGCTCGTGAATTCAACGGGGTGCCTCAATCACGGGACACCGGTGCCGGCGTGATTCCGACGATCCGATGAGACCCTCTGGCGGTGCGGACGCGACGGTGACGCGATGAACAGAACGGTCCCCATCACAACGCGCGTGTCTTTTCTAAAGCCGTCCTTTCTGATCATGGGGACATCTGGAAAGTGCTCCGGAAAGGGGGCTGAGCGGTCCGACTTATTCGATTCCCTGAGGAATACGGCGTTGAAACGCGTCAGCATGCCAGGGGGTCAAAAAAACCTGGTCGAGCTTGATGCCTTCTTCGCGGTTTCGGAGCACCAAACGATGGCGCCCAGCTTTGAGTTCCACAGCATCCGCCGGCTTTTGTCCCGGGAAGCGCACCAGAACCCAATGCCATGTTTTATACGTTGCATCCTGCACGATCACCGGCGGCTCGTCATTAATTTGAAGCCAGATGGAATTGCCGCAACTGTCTCCCCACCAGGCGCGAATCCACAGGGCAAACACACCGCCGACCGGTAAGTGGAGGGAACATTCCAGCTCGCCTGGTGTGCGACCAGCATGAGCCGGCACAACGATAGCCGTTCCGTCTGCGGCCGTAGAGTCTGCCACCCGTTCAAAGGGGGGCGCAATGCGCTTGGCATCTTTCAGGTGGAAAATCGCTGTTCCGTCGGCTTGAACACGTGGAACCGATCCTGTCGCGTTTGTGGGTACACCGGCCGCGCTAACGGGATGAAAGCGGGAGAGATCCGATACGCGATTTTCGCATGGGGAGGAGGCGGTATCCATTGCGGATTCTCCCGCAGAGGCTATATCACAAAAAATTGGTTTTTCTTTTTCGGCGGGAACCGCGCCTTTCGGTGGCTTAGCCGTCGCGGCGATGGGCTGTTGTTCGCGGCGGCATCCCGGGACGATCCCACCGTTCATTGCCCCCAGCAAGAGGAGAGCAATGGTGAGAGTCGGCAGAAGATTTTGTGTCGGTCGCCGGACGCATGTTTCAATTCGGTTCATGTCCGTGTTCGCATCCGCAAGCCGGGTGGCAACGCCACTGGCGTTGAGGAATCGTTTTTAGTATATCCTTCCTTGTCTTTCCCTGTAAACGTCGAAACGCCCCAGCAAATTGTTTCTTTCTGACCATCCCGGTGTCCACCAGCCCATTTAGGGGGATTCGCGTGCCGGCGGACACTCGTCTGAGGGACGTTTCGGCTCCTGCGGCCGGATGTTCAGCCGTATGCGCGTGTGGCGGAAAGAACCTGTTCGGGAAGCATCGCAAGGGCTTTTCCGTATTTTTGTCCAGAATGAACCAAAAGCGCGCTGGCTCAGCCCTTCCCTCTTCCCCCCCACCCGCCCCGCAGCATGGTTTGGCCAAACTTGACAGGCGAAAAGGCTTTTCCATACGGTTGCGGGAGACAGGAGAAGAGGCCTATCCCGGCCATTCGGTTTGGCATGCGCTCACGTAGCATTCGTGTGATGGATCGCATACGCACACAGCTTGTTCATATTCTGCAGGCGCTCTTGAAGATTCCCACGGTCCCTTTCCGGGAGTCCGGAGTGCGGCATTGGATCGCGGAGTTCTGCCGTGTCCGCGGTTTCCGGGTGTTTCTCGATGAGATAGGGAACCTGGTCGTCACCGGCGGAGGAAATTGTCGCAGGAAACCGATTTTTGTATTTAGCGCACACATGGATCACCCAGGATTCATCCTGCGACGGGATGTGTGCGACGGGACAGTGCCGGCGATCTTTTACGGTGGAGTTGAGCCGGAGTATTTCCGACAGGCCGCCGTGCGTGTTTTCACGCGGGAAGGAGAGCGGCGTGGACGCGTGCTCTCCGTTCGGACCCGTTCGCCACGCGCCACGCGTCACGCGGTCCTGCGCGTGCGGGGGAAGGCCCGGCGCGGCGATCCAGCTATGTGGGATCTTCCCTCGTACAGGATGCGAGGAGAGCGCCTGTATGCCGGCGCCTGTGATGACCTGGTAGGATGTGCTGCCATCCTCACGATGCTCGATGCGGTACGGAGGAAGAGGGAAGCGCAGCGGATCGCCGCGGTGTTCACCGTGGCGGAGGAAGTGGGATTTCACGGCGCGATAGGCCTGTGCCGCGAGCATCGGCTGCCTGTCGGAGCGTGTGTTGTGTCCATTGAGACAAGTCGAGAACTGTCTGGTGCACGCCTGGGCGATGGGGTGGTGATACGAGTGGGGGATCGGGCGGCAACGTTTCGGACGGAGGTCACAGCGTTCATGGTTCACGTGGCCAAGCGACTGGCCGCGCGCGACCCGCATTTCCGCTTTCAACGGCGGTTGATGGATGGCGGAACCTGCGAGGCTACGATTTACCAGGCCTTTGGACATTTCGTCGGAGCGGTCAGTGTCCCACTGAAGAATTATCACAATCGCGATTTTCGCAAAGTCCGCATTGCGCCCGAGTGTGTTTCGCTTAACGATGTCGTGTGCATGGTGAAACTGTTCGTGGAAATGACCCGCTGTGCGGGCGAACTGGCGCGGTTTATGCATCCGCCGGTCCCCCGGTTTCAGGAACGGCGCGGGAGTCTCGGGGAGCGATGGTTCGAACGCGTTGTAGGAACGTGAAGAAAGGAGGTCCTCGCATGCCCCTGCTGTTCGACATGCCGCTGGAGAAATTGCGTACCTACACGGGGCGGAACCCGTGTCCCAATGACTTCGACGTAGTTTGGGATCGCAGCCTGGCGCGTTTGAAGGAAGTAGCTCCCCAGGTGGAACTGATTCCCGCTCGGTTTTCCGTTCCGTATGCGACTTGTTACGATCTGTTTTTCACGGGCGTGGGCGACGCGCGCATTCATGCAAAATTGCTCCACCCCACTCGAGCGCCGGCGTCCCATCCAGCGGTCCTTGCCTTTCACGGCTACAGCGGAAGCGCAGGGGACTGGACGCACTATCTGCCTTATGTGGCGCTGGGGTTCACCGTGGCTGCCATGGATTGCCGTGGACAGGGCGGCCTCTCCGAGGATACAGGGGGTGTCTCGGGCTGGACCTTGCGGGGCCATATCGTGCGCGGACTCGAGGATGAGCCCGAAAAGATGCTCTTTCATCAGATCTACCTGGACACGGTTCAGCTCGCACGCGTGGTCTCGGAGATGCCCGAGGTGGACCCTGAGCGGATCGGCGTCATGGGCGGAAGTCAGGGGGGCGGGTTGTCACTAGCCTGCGCCGCACTGGAACCGCGCATCAAGCGGGTGGCCCTACGCTTTCCTTTCCTTTGCGATTTCAAGCGGGTTTGGGACCTTGACCTGGACGAAAACGCCTACGCCGAACTCCGCGAATACTTCCGCCGTTTTGATCCCCTTCACGAACGCGAAGAAGAAATCTTCACGAAGCTCGGCTACGTGGACGTGCAGTTCCTCGCTCCTCGCATCCGGGGCGAAGTGTTGATGGCTGTCGGCCTCATGGACAAAATCTGCCCGCCTTCCACCCAATTCGCCGCGTACAACAAAATCAAAGCCAAGAAGTCCCTAGTGATCTATCCGGACTATGGCCACGAAGATCTCCCGAGGATGGCGGACCGTACCTTTGAGTTCCTCTCTCGGCTGTAGGCCCACACGGCGGAACAGAGAAAGACCCGGCACGGCTCCGGTGCACGATGCCCGCCCGCCACGGGTTCAATCCACTTGTCCGCCGCGCGAGTCATCCGTTCCAGGGCTCGTGCCCTCACCCATCTCGTGAACAAACGGCCCTCACCGAGGGCGATCGCACCCCCAAGAACGCGCTCATGGCATCGCGGCCAATGGAAGGGACGCCTGCCCCTGCCTCGGCCGGCCGTCTCAGGGACACACCTTCCTGGCCGGGGCACGTGCGGCGGTCTGCCCCACCCGGTCGCAGGTCCCTCCAAGCGCACCGCAGAAATCGCTTGAGTCATCCGTTTGCCGGTAAGTCCTATCGTGGCGTTTCCGGCCGCGCGGCGCGCCGTTTCGACGCACTGGCCGAGTCGCCCCCCCCTGAGATCCCTGTGTACCAAAAGCGTCAGGGCCGTCAACCCTTCGGTGCCGTTCAACCCATTTGGGTGACCGTTTGCGTTCCCCGGGAGGCAGCGGCGGGCGAGTATGAAAGCCACGTTCGCATCCGATGTGAAGGGATAGAGACTGTTAGTGTTCCTCTGCATGTGTCGGTAGCGGATTGGACGCTTCCGGATCCGACTCATTACGCGACGGTTGTGGATTTTGTGCAATCACCCGAATCAGTGGCCTTGCGTTATGATGTGCCTCTATGGTCGGATCGGCATTGGGCTTTGATGGAGAGAAGCTTCGCATACCTTGGCGAGATTAGAAACAAGACGGTTTATATTCAAATGAGTTGCAAGACGCATTTCGGAAACGAGCAAAGCATGCTTCGGCTTATCCGTCACGCCGACGGCCGGATCAAGGCTAATTTGAGCATCGTGGAGCGTTATCTGGACCTGGCGAGCCGATACCTCGGAAAGCCGCCTGTAGTTTGCCTCTATATTTGGGATCACTTTGTCGGAGGTGGCGATTTCAACGCAAAAACAGATCCGAGCAAATGGTCAACAATCCCCATTACGTTGATTGAATCAGAGGTAGGGGCTGTTATCGAATATGCGAGCCCGCGGTATAGTGATCCCGAGGCAGAGGTATTTTGGAAGCCGATAGCGGAGGAGCTGATGACGATATTCCAGAAGCGGGGATTGGACAAGTCCCTGATGATTGGAATATGCAGCGATGTGCGTGCCGCCAAGGAAGTCGTGGAACTCTGGCGTCGGTTGTTACCCACTGCTCAGTGGGTCCTCCATACTCATGGACTCGAGCGCCAACTGCATGGTGTACCCGTGGGCTACTGCGCAACCGTCTGGAGGACAAGATTCCCGACGGATCCAGAAGGCGGGTATACGTACGGATGGACGCGAATAGGCCCGAAAAACAAGGGGCCTTTTATCGCCATGTTCCATCGGGATCTCGTTTTCGACCGTCGTCTGACCGAGAACCGTCTGCTCCCGGAGAATAACATTGGAGGTGAACAGGCCGGCTTTGGACGCAACGGAGCAGACTTTTGACCAGCGTTGAAAAACGAGAGAGGAGAGTTTGTCGGGCGTCTTGCAGGACGATATCCGCAGAGTGACTGGCATCCGTTGGGACTGAAGACGTGTTTCCTGGCCCCAGGCCCGAAGGGTGCGCTTTCAACGGTGCGATTCGAAATGACACGTGAAGGTGTGCAGGAATGTGAAGCCAGAATTTATATTGAAAAGGCACTCCTGGACCAGGATCAGCGGACGAGCCTGGGTGAAGCACGCGTCCAGCGGTTGCGGACTCTTCTCGACGAACGGATTCGTGCTGGTCTTTGGGGATGGAATAATTACGAGTGGTACATCAGCTCGGGGTGGCAGGACCGCAGCGTTGCATTGTATGCCGCCGCGGCCGAGGTCCGGCAGGCGTTGGACAGGAAGGAGTAACGCACGTATCGCGTCTTGACGCGGAAGGGTGTGGTTCGCTTGCCATCGGCAGGTCCCCCAAGGTCTCCCTCGTGATGGTCGGTTCGGTGTGGGGGAGGCGTGGCACTAAGGTCCACCGACCGCAGGGCGGTACAGTGCGGGTGTAAGGGGGCAGGCAACGATCGAAAAAAGGGCATACCTCAAGGACATGAGCGAGACCACGTCGAGCATCGTATCCGCTATTGCGTGCTACTTCCCACGCGCACGAACTGGGTCTCTCCCTGATACTGGAGAAGGACTCCTTGAACACCAATGGACACCACGGTGATATCGTGAATAGACTCCCCCACGGGCACGATGTGACCATTGATAATCGCCGAACCTTTCGACCCCTGGCCGGCGATGCCAGTGACCACTACATTGGGCCAGATGAGAACAGTTTTGGATTCCGCCGCGGTCGTCATGCCTGATGTGGGCTTGGGGGAAGGTGACAAGGTCGAAAGGGGCGGATTTCCTGCAGGGGCAGGAATTCGCGGCCGGCCAGGCATTCGTGGGGCTGGAGGTGCCTCGGACGTTCCAGGGGATGCGTTGACCGTCGGATCCTCTTGTCGCGTCGCATGCCGCTGCGGAAGGACGCCTCCCTTTTGAAGCATGGGCAGCGTGACGAATCCCACAACCCCTACGACAATCACGAGGAGAATGACGAGAAGAACGATCTGCTTTTTTTTCTGGGCGGAGGCGAGAGCTTTTCGACCTCCTGCCCACGGCGGGAGTTCTTCTTCCGTTTCGACCGGCGGGGAAGGGGATGCGGGCAGGGGCGGCGTCGTCGGGGATGACGTGTGCCGTGTGGTTCCTGGCGTGGGGCGTTGCGGCGGAGGTGCTCCGGCCTTCAGATCTCCCGCCCCCTGCTCTTGGAGTTGACGTTTCAGCGCTTCCTGAATGAGGCTCATGGATGTCGCCCTCGCAACTGTTCAAGAGCGGTCTGCACACAACGCAGATCGATGTCCCGCGACCGCGCCACGTATCCTGCCAACAGCGCGCCGTCACAGATGGCATTGATAAGGCGAGGACAGCCTCGCGAATACCGATAAATCTCCCGCACAGCCTCTGGCTCAAACGTTAACCGCCCGTCCGAACCCGCCACCTTCAGACGATGTTCTATATACCGCATAGTTTCCTCGAGGGTCAAGGGGGAAAGATAGCACCGGACTGCAATACGTTGGCGGAGTTGCCTCAACTCGGGTTGGTCTAAGCGGTTGCGCAGTTCCGGCTGTCCGCAGAGCACCATTTGGATCAATTTGTGTTGATCTGTTTCCAGATTCGATAAAAGCCGAATTTGTTCCATCACGTCAGAGGATAAATCCTGCGCCTCGTCAATGAAAAGAGCCACGTTGTTGCCCAGGCGATTCTGCTCCAGCAGAAACTCGTTCAGAGCCTCAATATAGGCCAGTCGATCACGTCCTCGGATAGGGAGCCCAAAGTCGTTGAGCATGGCGCGAAGAAGTTGCGTCGGCGACAGGCACGGGTTGAGGAGCAGCGCGGTGGATACGTCACTCCCAAGGGTGCTCAGGATCGCCCGGCAAAGCGTTGTTTTCCCTGATCCCACATCGCCCGTCAGCTCGATGAATCCCTTGCGGTTTTGGATACCGTAGAGGATTTGCTCGAACGCTTCACGGTGGTGGCGTGTCCAGTACAAAAAACGCGGATCCGGCGTGACATGGAATGGCAATTCACGCAAGTTATAAAACTTGATGTACATTCGGGCTCTGCTTCCTATCGGGTTTGCCTACCACGGCAGCGGTTCGTGTGCGTCCCCTGCCCCGTCGGTTGTCCGTTTCTTCGTGCCGCCCCGTCTTTCTGTGCAGATCTGTCACTCGCTGTGCACAACGTAGCCTATCGTGGTTGCCGATTCAACACCTGGCGCAGCGATGAGGCCTGCGCTTTGGAGAGTCCGGTTTAACGCGGGGCATGTGAGGAAGGGCCATGGGATGCTTGGGCACTATTTTTTCGAGACGTGGCAGGTATAGCCCTGACATGGGGGCGTCGGCACGGCTGAACCGGCCGGAGAAACACGTTTCCTTTTAGATAGGGCGTCGTTTCTCGGAGCCAAGCGTTTTTTCGGCCGTGAGGCGCAGACCCAAACGAAAGTCGGAAACACTGCATCGAGCGAGTCGATTACCCCTGATCATTAGCGAACCAGAAGAAAAGTCAAAAATGGGTGAAAAAGGGGTTGACAGAACGTTACCGGCGTAGTGATGGGAAGCCATGAGCAAATTTTATGGCAAAGGGCGGACGGGTTATCACATTCGGTTGGGAGTAGCGGAGTCGGCGAGTGCGCATGGCGGGCAGGTGTTGGGGGATGCCTTG
>FWPU01012733.1_pt1 | contig 10986 bp, 8 predicted proteins | sample 2228361 | NCBI WGS metagenome assembly FWPU01 (sample SAMEA103939777, study PRJEB20133) | metagenome | reverse complement strand
AATTCAACAAGGTTTTAATAGAACCATTGTTTTTTATCAATCAAAAAATGCAATTAGAATGATGTAGATGTTTCAAAAAAATTTATTTTTCGATTTTTTGGTGTACATTTAACTAATGGTTCTATGAATATTTTTATCATTTAACAAATAATAATTTAATAAATTTCTCGATTTAAATAAAGTTTGAGCAATGTCTGCATTATTCGGGCTAAATTGAATCAATAACCGATGGGAACATCCTTTTCGATAACTGTTGGCACTAAAAATCCTTCTTCTAAAACAGGTTGCTGGGGTGTAGAAACCCTGTTTGACCTTGCTACAGTGATAAAAATACCTTCGTATATTATCCCAATGTCAGCTATGAATTCTCTCATTGGATTGACGTCAATATATTTTCTACCGATTCTCTCTTCTATCGGAATATCAAAAAAACTATTTGCCTCAGTCCGCTCAAGGTCAACATCAGTGACATCATACACTCTTATATTAAGCTTACCCTTAAATATTTTTAAGGTATCTTCCCGAACCTCCCAGAAAGTAAAGATTTTAACCGGATCCACAATGATCAGCGTTATGCTATTTTCTCCATATTCTGGAGGTTGTTCTCTGGTGGGCAGGAATAGGAATTCTTCTTTGAAAAGTGGAGGAACAGGCTCGATATACTTTGATACCTCTTTTAATTCTGCCTTGGGCTTTGATGGTTTTAAGACAGCACCTTTTTTTATTTTTTCTTTCTTCTTGGGTAAAACCTTCTCTGGCTGAGTTAACTCAGCTACCTCAGGACCTCTTCCTGTTTTTAAAACCCTCTTTCGGGGTTTTACTTCGGACTTCGCAGCAATTTTTTTCTTCGGCTCTTTAACGTGTTCTTTTTCTCGCTTTTTAGCTTTAATCGTTTTGGTAATTTTAACGCGCGGTTTTGCCTTTTCTTTAACTTTTGATTTAATTTTTTTTGGAGTAACCTTTACTTTTTTCTTTATCTCTTTTTTTTCTTTCTCTTTTGACGCTTTTATCGTCTCCGGCGGTATTGTTTTTTTGGTAATCATCTTTTTCTCTTTAGTTTCCTTCATTCGCGATGGTACACGCTTTCTTGTCTCAGGAGTCGCTCTTTCTTTCTCAGATACGATTCTCTTTGCAATCGTACTCTTTTTCTTCTTTTCGACCCTGCTCTCTTTAGTACTCTTTTTTCTTGTAACAGTCTTTGAGGAACTCTTAGCGGTCTTTTTTGTCTTTTTAGGCGGCCCCTTTTTTATTTTTGTATTGTTAGGCTCTTTAGAAGAGTTCTTAGAGGCTTTCTCTTTCTTCATAATCCCCCCTCATCCTTGCTTGACATATTTTACCTAAAACCTGCGTTAAAGTTAAACAAAGCTTTTACTTGTAACAATCTTTGAACCAATTAATGTACCTCTGCCCAATTTCTCCCATACTTAACGCTAACGACTAACGGAACAGAAAGTATAACCGCCCTCTCCATTTCATTTTTTACAATTTCGCTTAGCACATCAACTTCCACTGTAGGAACTTCAAACAAAAGCTCATCATGAACTTGAAGAACCATGCTCGATTTAAGACCTTCGGCTTTCAGTCTTCTCCATATGTTTATCATTGCTATCTTAATAATATCTGCAGCAGTCCCCTGTATTGGTGAATTTATTGCAATACGCTCCGCCTGCTGCCTTATATTTGAATTCTTACTGTTAATTTCTGGTAAAGGCCTCTTTCTTCCTAAAAGTGTTGTAACATAGCCTCTTTCTCTAACCTGCAAAATTATTTCTTCTATATATTTTTTAACACCTAAATGTCTCTCAAAATAAAGATCTATGTAATTCTTTGCTTCATCTTTTGAAATATTAAGGGTCTCCGAGAGTCCAAAGGGAGACACCCCATAAATTACACTGAAGTTTACAGTCTTGGCAACCCTTCTCATTTCAGGGGTAACTTTATCTATATCGACATTAAAAATTTCTGAAGCAGTTCTTGAGTGAACATCAATATTCTCTCTAAAAGCCTCTATCAAACCCTCATCATTACTTAAATGTGCAAGTATTCTCAGCTCGATCTGTGAATAATCAGCTGACAGAAGAAGGCTTCCTTCCTCTGCCACAAATGTTTCTCTAATCCTCCTTCCCCATTCTCCCTTAACAGGAATATTCTGGAGATTCGGATCGCTACTACTAAGCCTGCCCGTAGCCGTCATGGTTTGATTAAATGATGTATGAACACGTCCTGTCTCTGGATTGATGAGAGCAGGCAAAACGTCGATGTACGTAGTCTTCATCTTGCTTAATGTCCTGTAGTTAAGAATTTCACGGGGAAGTTCGTGTACTTGTGCAAGTTCCTCTAGCACGCTCATCTCGGTAGAAAATCCTGTCTTTTTTTTCTTTCCTGGCTGTAACTTAAGGTTTTCAAAAAGAATCTTTCTTAGTTGTTTTGGAGAGTTAATATTGAATTCCTCGCCAGCAAGAAAATAAATCCTCTTCTTTATGCCTTCAATTTCTCTCTCCATTTCTTTAGATATTTCATATATTTTCTCTGAATCTATCTTTACGCCTTTTAATTCCATATCAGACAATACATAGATAAGAGGCATTTCAATATTTTCATAGAGTGTATCCAGTTTTTCCTCTTTGAGGCGATCAAATAATATTTCTTTTAATTCAAATATCAGTGCCGCACCTTCACAAACATATAAGGCGGTCTCCTGCATGGGAACATCTAAAAAAGAAGTTCTATTACCCAAGAACTCGGTGCGGGTCTTCTTTCTGTAAGATAGATATTCGAGAGCAATATCTGCGAGATTATGATTATTTTTATTCGGATTGATAAGATAAGAAGCTATCATAATATCCAAGCATGGTCCTTGAAACTCTATCCTGTTTCTCTTTAGTATCGTTACAATATCTTTAAGATTATGTCCTATTTTAGTTATCTCTCTATCCTTAAAAAAGTCTGAAATTTTTTCTAAAAATAATCTTTTGTCCACATCCAAAGGCAAATCTGACCTAAAATTACAAACGGATAAATAATGGGACATCTTTTTATCTTTACAGAAAGCCATACCTATTATTTGCCCGGTAACAGGCCCCGTTCCTTCTATCTCTACGTTAATAGCTACTTCATCTTTTATAGACGAATATAGGTCTCCAAATCTTTCTAAACTGTGAATTACTTCACAATTTATCTCGCTTTTTGCTACTGTGGGGATAAGTTTTATTAAACTTACAAACTCAAGCTCCTTAAAAAGTTGTAAGAGTTTTTCCCAATCAGGTTCGTTTAAAGAAAGGTCATCTATATCGATATCTATGGGCACCGACGTATCAAGAGTTGCAAGTTTTTTACTCAACCTCACGATATCAGCATTTTTGGATATAAGTAATCTTAGTTTCTCCTTATCTATCCTGTGAGTGTTTTGTAATAAATCTTCAATACTATCGAATTTAGAAAGAACCTCTTTAGCTGTCTTTTCACCTATTCCTTTAATTCCGGGAATATTGTCTACAGAATCTCCTGTAAGAGCCATAAATTCGGGTATTCTTTCAGGCTCGACCCCAAATCTTTCGATTATAAAATTCTTATCAAATATCTTATCTTTCATGGGGTCATAAATCTTTATCTTCTCATCAACAAGCTGTAACATGTCTTTGTCTGCTGTAACGATATAGACGTCGAGACCTTTCGCTGCAGCCTTTTTTGCAATCGTTCCTAATATATCATCAGCTTCATATCCGGGTAACTCAAAGGTTTTAATATTGAATGCAGATATTATCTTTCTTACATAAGGAATTTGTTCAATCAAGTCAGATGGCGCTTCAGGTCTATGGGCTTTATATTCTTCATAAATTTTGTGTCTTTTTGTAGGAACAGGAGAATCAAAAGATATTAAGAGCCTCTCTGGTTTTTTTTCTTTTATGATTTTTAAAAGCATATTAGTAAAACCGTATATCGCATTTGTTGGGATGCCCTTAGAACTTGAAAGCATCCTTATGGCATAATATGCCCTGTATAGATAGGAATTACCGTCAATTAAATAAAGGTTCACAGAAGATTATACCCTATAATCAACCAATTCTGAAAATTTTACCAAAATTGACAAAGCCCTAATACGTATTTTAGAGTAAATAATAATGATTCCGTTTAAAAAGTTAATGGGATCTTAAATACACGGAGGATGAATGCTTAAATCGATAGAACATATAAATTCAACAAAAAAGAGGCTTAAGATCGAGATACCTCAGGATGCAATAGAAAAAGAAATCAATGATTCGCTTGAGAAATTAAGACAGAGGGTCAAAATACCGGGCTATAGACAAGGAAGAGCCCCTATAAACTTACTCGAAAAGCGGTTTGGCAAGGAAATCGAATCAGAAGTTCTTGAAAAGATAATCCCTGAATATTACAGTATGGCCATCAAAGAAGCTTCTATAAAACCAGTTGCGTTGCCTGTACTTGATGAAGAAATAGAATTCAAAAGGAAAGAGCCTTTAACACTTTCTTTTACGGTAGAGGTCTTGCCACCCATCGAAAATATTAATTATGAAAATATAAAAGTAAAAGATGTTCAGGTTAGTGTTGAAGATTCTGATATAGAGTCTGCAATTAAAAAACTTCAAGAAAAAAAAGCTATTTATGAGGTAGCTGAAAAAGAAATCGAAATGGATGATCTTGTTACTTTTGATTATCACGACGGTAAAATTACAAACGGAGATCCAGTTTCCTCCCTTAAAGATATTGTAACTAATATGGGTAACGAAATTTTCCCTCCCGATATAATGGAAAAAGTACTTGGCAAAAAACGGGGTGACTTAGTTGAAATTACTGTAAACTTTGATGAAAACTTTAAACATAAAGACCTTGCCGGAAAAACAGCCAATATTAAACTTATAATAAAAGAAGTTAAGAAAAAAATTCTTCCAAACATTGATGATGAATTCGCAAAAGATCTCGGATTTGAAAATATGTCCGAACTCAGAGAAAATCTAAAAGAAAAAATATTGAATCTAATAAGGGAGCATATTAAAAAGATACAAAAGGCGGAGATAGTAAAACAACTTATCGAGTCAACTCCCATCGAAGTGCCTGAGAGCATGCTACAGCAGGAGATCGAATCACTTGTGATGGAAGGGAAATTTTCTGAAAAGCAATCTAACGAAGAAAATATACAACCATTATCCGATGCTGATGTGATAGAGGGTGAGTCCGACGCTGGAAAAATCTTAAATGAGAGCCAGCCTAAAAATGAGGTTGAGGATGTACAGACAAAAATACAGAAGATGGCCTTGAATAATGTTAAGGCCTCAATAATTATTCATACAATCGGTCAAAAAGAAGGAATTAATGTAACTGATGAGGAGGTAAATGAAAGGATATCTGTTATAGCGAACAGACTTTCGACCTCCCCTGAAGCAATAAAAAGCTTCTATCAGTATAGAGAAGGCTCTCTGGAAAGTATCAGGCGCTCTATATATGAAGAAAAGGTTCTGGACATGCTTTTATCAAAAGCTATTTTAGAAAGAGAGGAAACTTCATGAGTATAATACCTATTGTTATAGAACAAACAGGACGTTCGGAAAGGGCATACGATATTTATTCAAGATTGCTTAAAGACAGAATAATATTCGTGGGAAGCGTTATCGATGATTATGTCGCAAATATAGTAATTGCTCAACTTTTATTTCTTCAAACAGAAGATCCTGATAAAGATATTCATCTTTATATAAACACACCGGGAGGTATAGTTTCTTCTGGACTCGCAATTTATGACACTATGCAATATGTGAAACCCGATATCGCAACTTATTGCATTGGGCAAGCAGCCAGTATGGGAGCGTTGTTGCTTGCAGCTGGGACTAAAGGAAAAAGATATGCGTTGCCTCATTCAAGGATAATGCTTCATCAACCCATGGGTGGTTTTCAGGGACAGGCAACTGATATCGAGATACATGCAAAGGAAATATTAAGGATGAAAGACACCCTGAATAAAATCCTTTCAAATCATACAGGTCAGTCTCTTGAAAAAATACAGGCAGACACCGATAGAGACTTCTTCATGTCTGGAGAAGAAGCTAAACACTATGGTATAGTGGATGAGGTAATCAGTAGCATTAAGGACAGGAGGTCTTAATGGCAAAAAAAGATGAGAACTCTTTAAAATGCTCATTTTGTGGTAAAGGCCATTCCGAAGTAAAAAAGCTTATTGCGGGACCAACCGTTTATATATGTAATGAGTGCGTAGAACTGTGTAATGAAATCATTGCTGATTCCTTATTAGAAGAAATAAAGACTACAACGTATCCAAAACTACCTACCCCAAAAGAAATACATCACTTCCTAAATGATTATGTAGTAGGGCAAGAAAGGGCAAAAAAGATTCTCGCTGTTGCTGTCCATAATCATTATAAAAGAATTTATGGACCTATCGAAACAGAAATTGAATTACAAAAAAGCAATATATTATTAATAGGCCCTACTGGTACAGGCAAAACCCTTTTGGCCCAAACACTGGCGAAAATACTCGATGTGCCTTTCGCTATCGCTGACGCTACCACCCTCACTGAAGCAGGATATGTTGGTGAAGATGTCGAAAATATTATTCTCAAACTTTTACAGGCCTCTGATTATGACGTCGAAAAGGCACAAAGAGGGATCGTGTATATTGACGAAATTGATAAAATAAGCCGGAAATCAGAAAACCCATCTATAACCAGAGATGTCTCGGGCGAGGGAGTCCAACAAGCACTTCTCAAATTAATTGAGGGAACAATAGCAAATATACCCCCTCAGGGAGGTAGAAAACATCCACAACAGGAATTTATTCAAATAGATACCACCAATATACTTTTCATATGCGGCGGTGCCTTTGTCGGTCTTGACAAGATAATAGAACAGAGAATAGGACATAAAACAGTTGGCTTTGTTTCTGAAAATCTAAAAAAACTGGATAGAAAGATTGGAGAGATTATCAGTCTTGTAGAACCAGAAGACTTGATAAAGTACGGGTTTATACCCGAATTTGTTGGAAGAATGCCTGTTGTAGCCGCACTTGATGAGCTTGATGAACAATCTTTGATAAAAATACTTACTGAACCTAAAAATTCGCTAATAAAACAATATCAGAAACTTCTTGCGTTTGACAATGTCAAACTCAAATTTACTGAGGGCGCATTAGCAGCTATTGCAAAAAAGGCAATACAACGTAAGACAGGGGCACGCGGTCTGAGGGCTATACTCGAAGAAATAATGCTCGATGTAATGTATGAAGTTCCTTCTCGTAAGGGGATTAAGGACTGCCTGATAACTGAAGATACCATTTTAAAGAATGAAAAACCTATACTTGTTTACGAAAAACAGGTGGAATCCGCATAAACAATCGAAGATACAACTATCTTAGGCTAAATCAGGATTCAGATTTTTGAATTTGTTGAAGTATAAAAGATTTCATCATTGCATTTCTTATTCTATCTCGTAATTCACTGTCACTTATCACAGATAAAGCATTTTCTATAAAAGATAATTCTTCAGGAGCAAGAGAATTACTTTTTATCTTGTGAGGGGTAAGATTTGATTTTATTATTTCTTTAAATATCTTACCAAGTCTGAATCTTACGTTCTTTATCCCATAAGACTGGAGTTTCTTTATCACCTCGTCTTTGTAAAAATTCAATTCCTGCAACCACATATTTGAATCAACATTAATCACTAAGTTGCCCTCTGATAAATTAGAGGGGAACATATGTAACGAAAGCGGCTTCGCAAACAAGCGATACCAGTTCTTTTTTATTTCTAAAAGTGTTATACTTTCCTGGATTCCGTTTTCTCTAATAAATTTATTGAGTATCAAATCTGCTCTGAACAAACTAAACCACCTTCTTTACAAGACCCGACCGAAGACATCTTGTGCAGACGTATTGCCTTCTGATTCCCTTATCTGTCATTATTCTCATCCTTTGAAGATTTGGGTTAATCACCCTCTTTGTCTTATTATTTGCATGACTGACGTTATTGCCTATAACCCTGTGTTTTCCACAAACATAACAACTCGCCATTCCTTTTCCCTCCGAATCGTTTTTATAAATGTTAAAATAATATTAAATATTCTCCTCTCTCGTTTGCATTAGAGAGGTTTATTATGATAACATGTAAAAATTCTTCTTAACAAGAATAGTTTTTAAAAAGGGCTTTAAAATGTCAAAAATACGAATATATGAATTAGCAAAACAAATAGGGGTTTCAAACAAAATAATACTCGTTGAGCTTGCAAATCTCGGGATAAAAGGCAAAATGCATTCTTCTAGTATTGAAACTGATTTAGCTGAGAAGATAAAGGATATTCTCAGTAAAAAGGCCTCCGAATCTAAAAAAGAAACACCCCTTGCTAAACCCTCAGAAACTGAAGTAGAGGAATCAACTCAGGCTATAAAAGCAACAGAAATTCAGGAAAAAGAGATTAAACCAGAAATAGCAAAACCCGCTATCTTTGAAGAATCAGTCGTCGTTGAGAAAGACGAAGGGCTGGAAATGAAGGAAAATGTGAAAGAGTCTTCTCTTTCACTCGAAGAAGAACATAAAGCTGAGATCGAAAAGATAGATATTGTTCAACCTGAAGAAGAAGAGCTAAAAATTCCCGAAAGGTTTAGAAAAGAGATAGAGACGGAAAAGATAGAGAAATTCAAAACAAAACCGGGCATGCAAAGGGCATTCCAGAGCATCAGAAAGATAGAGCCCAAAAAATGGCACGAACCGAAAGTGATAAAGAGACACGGGAAACATAAAGTTGTCCATTTTGAAGAAAAGAAGTCACAAGTACAACCTGTGGTGAGTCGTAAAAAAACTATCAAGCTTATGGAAGGGACGACCGTCAAAGAATTTGCTGAACTTATAGGCATTAAAATCTCTGATATAATCAAGAAATTCATGGAATTAGGTTATATGCCCACGATTAATCAGCCCGTGGATACTGATGCAGCACTACTTGTAGCAGACAGTTTCGGAATAAAAATCGAGGTGGCACGTGTTGAAGAAGATATAGTTGATCTTGAAACTCCTGAAGACGAGAGTAAACTACTTCCACGACCACCTGTTATAACAATAATGGGACACGTTGATCATGGCAAAACTTCTCTTCTTGATGCGATAAGAGAAACAAAAATAACTGAAACAGAAGCGGGCGGAATAACACAGCACATTGGCGCATACAAAGTTAACCTAAAAGGGAAAGAGATTGTATTTCTTGACACCCCAGGCCATGAGGCTTTCACCTCAATGAGAGCCAGGGGTGCAAAGGTAACCGATATAGTCGTATTAGTCGTAGCAGCAGACGATGGGGTTATGCCTCAGACTATTGAGGCAATAAATCATGCCAAAGCAGCGAATGTACCGATAGTAGTAGCAATAAACAAGATTGATAAACCCGAGGCAAATCCTTCGAGAGTTAAAAATGAATTGGCTGAGTACGGAATAATACCTGAAGAATGGGGTGGCCAAAATATCTTTGTCGAAGTCTCAGCCAAAAAACGCATAGGCATCGAAAACCTACTTGAGATGATACTACTTCAGGCTGAAGTGATGGAGCTAAAGGCACATCCGGATAAAAAGGCGCGTGGCACAATAATTGAGGCAAAACTTGATAAAGGAAGAGGCCCAGTGGCAACAGTTCTTGTACAGTCCGGAACACTTAGAGTTGGTGATGCATTCATAGCGGGTATACATGCCGGAAAAGTTCGGGCGCTAATTGATGATAGTGGCAAGCGGGTAACAGAAGTCGGTCCCTCTACACCTGTAGAAGTAATCGGCTTTTCTGATGTCCCATCTTCTGGGGATATCTTTACCGTTGTGGAAGATGAGAAAAGGGCAAGACAAATAGCTTTATCACGACAGCAAAAGCAAAAAGTTGCAGAGATGTCAAAATTAAAAAAGTTTACCCTTGATGATTTATATTCAAAAATTAAAGAAGGAGAAATAAAAGAGCTAAATATAATTATAAAAGGAGACGTTCAAGGCTCTGTTGAAGCAATAAAAGATGCCCTCGAAAACATTACCCATCCACAGGTAAAAGTAAAGGTTATTCATTCATCCGTTGGAGGTATCACCGAGTCTGATGTCATGCTTGCAGCCGCCTCACATGCAATTATAATTGGATTTAATGTAAGACCCGAACTAAAAGCCTCTCAGTCAGCAGAGAAGATAGGAGTTGATATAAGACTTTATAACGTCATTTATGAGGCAATCGAAGATGTTAAAAAGGCCTTGGAAGGACTGCTTGAACCTACCCTCAAAGAAAAAACTATCGGAAGGGCAGAGGTTCGACAAACATTTCATATTTCTAAAGTTGGAACTGTTGCAGGTTGTTATGTGATTGAAGGTTATATTAGTCGAGCGAGTGACGGTATAAGAGTTATAAGAGACAATATAGTTGTTTACGAAGGCAAGCTTGCTTCTTTAAAACGATTTAAGGAAGATGTTAAAGAAGTGCAGTCAGGTTACGAATGTGGGATAATGATCGAAAATTTTAATGATGTTAAGATCGGTGATATTCTCGAAAATTATATAATTGAAAAAATAGCTGCAAAATTATAAGAATTATTTGGTCTAATTAGTAAATGGTCAAACAACTTGAAAATAAGCTATAAGTACTTGACCAACGACTAATGACTATTGATTGAGGCGAAAAATGCATCCATACAAACGTTCCCAGCGGGTAAGTGATCTTCTCCGTGAGGAAATAGCAGAGATAGTTAAGTTTAAACTTAAGGATCCGAGATTGGGTTTTATAACAGTTACAGGTGTGGATGTAACAGAAGATATTAGAATGGCTTCAGTTTATGTCAGCGTGCTTAAAGATGAGGAAAAGAAAAGTACAATAGAAATATTAAACGCTGCAAAGAGCTTTATACGTTCTGAACTCTCAAAAAGATTAAGGATGAAATTTATCCCAACTATTGAGTTTCGTCTCGATCTATCAGCAGAGTATGGGAGTAAGATAGAAAAACTTCT
>FWPU01012732.1_pt1 | contig 10988 bp, 10 predicted proteins | sample 2228361 | NCBI WGS metagenome assembly FWPU01 (sample SAMEA103939777, study PRJEB20133) | metagenome | reverse complement strand
TAATTATTTTTTCTCTATTTTTTATATATAAATTAGGACTTTTTCTCCTTTCTTATAGTAGACAACCAGCTTTCCAGAGTAGATATCCTTTTCCTTCTTTCATCTGTTTTTTGATCCAGCTTGCCTTTTTGGTAATCTTCTTGAATAGACTCCTCTTTAAAAAACTGTTTATTAGTTCGAATATTAATTTTATTAAATTCTTCTATTAATTCTCTTAGCCTATTAATTGCAGCTATATTATTTGGTTCAACAAGAATAATTTTTTGATATATTTTAATAGCTTTTTCATAGCAGCCTTGAGATGCATATATTTCTCCTAAAGTTTGTGTTGATATTTCAGTCGTTATCTCTTTATCTTCTATTTCATACTTCTCTTTCTCTTTTTCTAACTGCAACTTCTTTTCCTTTAAATCATCTTGCTGTATAAACGAAAGAAATTCTATAGGCTTTTTATTCTCCTTAGCATCAACTTTTAATTGAATTTCATTTTTATTATATTCAGCAAATTTTTCTTCTTCTACTTCTTCTATCTTTTCTTTTATAATTTGACCTGTATCATTTGTTAATACATTATCTTTAACTTCTTTTGATTCTTGCAAGTTATCACTCTTTTTACCTTCAGATAAAGTTTCTTTAATCAACGACATAGAAAATTGTACAGTAGGTGTCTCTTCTATTTTTTTGTATTCTATTTTTTCTTCTATAAATTTAATTTTATTTTCAGTTTCTTGATTAGGAGATAATAATTGAAGGATTCTATATTTATCTAATGCTTTATCCCATATATTTAATTTTTCATAAGTTTCAGCAATAAGTGAAATAGCTTGAATATTGTCAGGGGAACCTGATAAAGCTTGCTCTAAATATTCTTTTGATTTTTCATATTCTTCTTTTTCAAAATAACATTTTGCTAATAATATATAAGCAGTCCAATAGTTTGGATGATGTTTTATTCCTTCAATGCATACATTTATAGCATCATCAATACGACCCATCTTCCTATATTCTTCTGCCAATTGAACAAATACAATAGACGATGGATCCTTTTCTAATTTTTTTTCTAATTTATCAATTTCAATCATTTTTTTTGAAAATAAAGGGGAGCCTTCTAATTACTCCCCTTTATTTTTATTTATTAATTTTTTATTCCTTCCTTTAGATTTAAAGCACTATACCTGTACATACAGCAACTTTTCCTTGTCCATCAGTAATTCTAACATAAACATCAAATGGCCCAGGAGAAGTATATATATGATCTAAACTCATACTCTCAGCTGATGTTGTAAAATTATAAATAGTTCCATCACCAAGATCTATGTGCCATTTGTAATTTGGTACACCATTGCTGCTGGTTATACTTATATTACTTACACCTCCGGGACCTCCCGAACTGGTACTTATAGCACATCCAAATACACTACCGACATTAATTGAACCTGTAATAGAGCAGGATTTACCATCATTATCAGTTCCAGTTAATATTATTAGATAATTACCTTCCATTTTGTAAACATGTTTAGTTGTTATCCCTTTTCTCTTTGTACCATCACCAAAATTCCATAAATAGCTTACTATATAACCATCACTATCATATGAGCCAGCAGCAGAGAATGTTACTGTATTACCTGGGGACGGATTCGCCGGTTGAAAATTCATAAACAACGATGGATATCCCTCCTGACCACATACTCCAGTAGGTGGAACGTCCGGATAATTATTCGGTTTTACTAAATGAACTATTGTTGTTGCAGTTACCTGATAAGCAAACTCTGCATCATAAGCAGTAGCTTGAATGAAAACAGTTGTATCAACTTTAAGATTAGGTGATATCCAGGTAGTATATGCCATACCATCTCCACCAGATACAACTCTATTATTTGTAAATTTACCTATATCATATTTTTCTTTGTCCTTATTTAATGTTTCCAAAAAGATTAATACATTGCCTCTCGGGTTTAATAGATAATCACTTACTCGGATACTTATGCTCGTTGATGACACTCCATCAGAAACAACTATATCAGGATTAGTTACAATAGTCATAAAAATTTTTGCTCCCGATATCCCTGTGGGCTCCGGTATTTCTACATCATCCATTCTGCATGCTGCTTGATAAATTATAAATAAAACAACTAGTAAACTAATTATTTTTAGATTTCTTACCATTATTTTCCTCCATATTCTTATAATAAAATTACTCATCACTCCAGTTTGAAAATAAAACTTCTAAATAAGCATGTGTATATACTTTTCTTCCACTTAAATCTGCTCCCCAGAATTCCAAATGTGTTATTGTCGATATAACTACCTCATTATCACCATGCAGTAGATCACTTAATGGTTTTTCTAATTTAGCTGCTGCTCTTACTATTGTAATTGTTTGAGATTTTTCTGAATTAACAGGAATAGTTAATGCAAAACCTTCATCAAAAGGATATGGTACATCAACACCTGGGGTGTTTCTATTATCCGGTCTTGTATAAGTCACTCTATACCTAAACATATTAACATCATTCCAAAAAGTGGGCTCCTCGAATGAATTAATAAAATCATTTCTAAATTTAATGGATGCTACATCATTCACTATACTATATTCATATATAACATCAGAATACATTAACGTTCCTTGGTCTCCATTAGTACTTGTAGCTGATATATCAACTACAGTTATCAAAGAATCTGACCGACTATCATCTTCTACTTTAGAACAGTATGTAATTAATCCTAATATTATAAACAATAAAATAAATCTTCTTATTTTCTTCATTTTCTTCACTCCTTATTTTATAATTCGCGGTGTTAAGAAAATCAATAATTCTCTATTCTCTCTTGTTATATTCTTATTCTTAAACAAATATTTTATGATAGGTAAGTGACTTAACAAAGGAACACCACTTTGAGCATATTCATCTCTACCAGTAAGAATACCGCCTAAAACAGCAGTAGCACCATTATCCATTAAGATTGTAGTCTTAGCTCTTTGGGTTATTATTGGCGGAGTTGCATATACTACATTAGTAAAATCAGGTCTATTATTTTCTACTGTTACATCCATAATTACTGTATCTTCTGCAGTAATCTGTGGCTTAACTTGCAAACTTAATGTAGCATTAACAAAAGTTGTTGTTACTGTATTATTAGCAATAGTTTGAACAGGTATTTGATAACCCTGTCTTATTTCAGCTTGCTTATTATTTTGTGTAGCAATTTTAGGATTTGATAATACACGCCCATGACCTTGATTTTCTAAGGCTTCCAATGCTATATCCAATCTAAATGTATCTAATTTATTACCTGCACTGAGAAGAATAGCAGCATTTGGAGCCTGTGCTGTTGGTAAATTAACAGCATATCCTCCTAATGGATTACCTGCAATACCACCTCTTGTCGAAAGTATTTTATCACCATAAATATATAAAGAATGAGGGAAAGTTAAACTTGTAGAAGTACCATAAGCAGGAGACATTAATCCTCTAAAACCCCATTGTATACCTAATCCCTGAAAAAATTCTCTGGTCGTTTCTACCATCCTCGCTTCAATTATAACTTGTGGAATCCTTAAATCTAATGAATCAATCAAACTTTCAATCGCAGGTATTTTTGTATCAATATCTGTTATAATTAAAGTATTTGTTCTATCATCTATATCAATTGTTCCTTTGGGCGATAACATTTTCCTTAATAATTGTACTATTTCCGATGAAGATGCATAGCTTAATGGTCTAATAATAGTTCTCATTGGTCTAACTAATTCTTCCTGCTCTTTTTGCTTTCTCCTTTCCTCTGCTTCTTTTGATAATACAGATATAGGAGCAATTCTTATAACATTTCCTTCAATAGCATAGCCTAACCCTTGAGACCTACAAATTAAATCAAGAGCTTGATCCCACGGTACATCAACTAATTTTAATGTTATCTTACCTGATACTTTTGGATCCAATATAATATTTAAACCACTTATATCAGCTATAAACTTAAATAAATCTTTTATATCTATATCAGTAAAATCAAAAGTAAAGATTTCCCCCTCATATTTTTTTTCTTCAGTTACTATTGTATGAGCTTTTAAACTCGAAATTACCTGCTCTTTTTTCTCTTTCTCTTCTCCACTTGAAAATAGAATTCGTTCACTTTTGCTTAAACTCTTTTCTTCTCCTTTACTTACTTCTTCCAATTTCTTCTCTTGAGGAACTTCATCTGAAACATTTTCCAATACAATATTTTCTCTCTCTTTTACTTCTTGCTGAGTATTTTGTGCATCAGCTATCTCAGTCTCTTTAGAAGTTACATTCTCCTCATCTCTATAATCAGGTATCCCTATTAATAATAAATCCCCTTTTTCTATTACCCTATATTTAGTTTCCTTCTTCATATCAACAACAGCCCTCAGTATCTTTGAAGGCGATGTTTGAAATTGCGCTACACGAATCCTATTAATAAGATCTGTATCAACTGGCTTCTGGAGCTCACCTTCTTTTGATATTAAATCATAAAAATCAATTACTATACGCTCCGGATTATGCAATATAAAACAATTATATTTCAATCTTCCATCAGCCTGAAAAACAACTAAATCATTTTCATCCTTCTTCATATAAGAAACTTCCTGCAACATCGTAGCAGGCTTCATTTCCTTGTAAGATTTTTCTTCTGCTACATTTGCTTTTCCACTGCTATTTTTATCCTCCTTGTTAACTTGTTTTTGATCAGATTCAATCTTTTCTTTCTCTTTATCTATCCCTTCAACAATTATTATAAGCTTGTTATCCTGTGATTGAATATTACATGGATACAATGAAACTCTTTGAATCGTTAAATAATAAACATCCGCTTCTTTAAAGAATTTAATAGCTCTGATTTGCTCAGTATCTATTACCAATTCTCTTGGTAAACTGCTCAAATCTAATTCTTTAATAAGCACTGTATAATCCAATTCTTTCGGGTTTGATACTACTTCATAACTTATTTCTGCTTTCGCTTCTAAAACTATCTTAGTCTTTTGAGGCAATTGCTCCCAATAAAAATTAGAAAACTCATTCCCTGAAACTGCATTCTCACTAAATAAAATAGATAAAAACAAGCTTATCATTATTACAATGAATAAATAACTTATCTTTCTCATTTATTTTCCTCCTCAACTATATATGAATCGTTTATTTTTATTTTTTTTCTGCATTTTATTTCCTCCTATCTTTTTATGGCGTTTTACCTTCGGCTGGATGCAAATAAACAATCACTTCTCTAAATTTAATAATTTCTGTAGGATCTTGTACCTCTTGCTTAATAACAACTTTTTTAATATCTATTGACATAATTTCACCATCATAAAATTTATCCCCTACTTTCATTTTATGTGTTTTTTTATCCGGACCAACAAATATAGCAATAAATACACCACTAGCATCTTTAACTATACCTTTCAATTCCATTTCCGAAATTAAACAACCTCTTGGACATTCTCCTGTTCTGCCAGATCTATCCTGCGGCGAACCTTTTCGGCCCATCTTCAAAGGTACAAATGGATCTCTTCTATCTCCAGGATCATATGAATATCCTTGATCTATGTCAGGCATCTCTTCCTCAGTAACTTGTTGTTCCGAAGAGCTTTGCTGGGTCGCTTTTTCTTTTGAAATATTTGACTCCTGAGACAATAACAATAAACCATATAAGCTAAAAAAAATAACCGATAAAATTATTAAAAGCCACCTTAAAGCCATCCTCCTATCTCCTATATTCAATATAATTTAAATAATTTATCTTCTTATATCTTCTCATTTTAACAAATCCCCTCACTTCTATAAATTAATTTTATTTTTCAGGTGTTTCTTTGTATGTATATGTTGATGCTACTATCTTACCTTCCAATGTATAATCAGTTTTATCTTTAACTGTTCTTGCCTGTAAAGAAATATTACTTATATTTACAATCCTTTGCAGTTTTCCAACATCCTCAAAAAATTTTGCTAATCCATGATAACCTGAATTTAAAGTAATATCAATCGGATATTCTGTATAATACTGTTTGTCAGCTTCTTTTGCTGGTTTAAACATAACTACCCTTAAACCAAAATGGGAAGCTCTCTCTTGAATTTTAGTATACAAATCAGCAAGTTCTTCCTTCTCCGGTAATATCTTCTTTAAAAAATTTAATTGTGCTTCAATTCTTTGTAATTCCTGCTTAAATTGTTCAGTACGTTGCTTATTTTCCCTTCCTTTTTGAATATCTCTTTGCAATCTAGCCCATTCATTTTTATTCGCTAATGTTTTCGTTTTCATATCCTTGATACTTAGATAATAAACTAAGCCAATTATAACTATAGCAATGGCTATAAAAATAAGCAATTGACCAAACCATGGAAATTTCATAAATTCATCTTTTATAGTCATACCTTCTTCTCTCCTAATTATGAACTTTTACTTTGTTGCTGAAACGGATTCGCTATATTAGCAGTAATAGAAAAGGAATATGATTCACTACCACCCGAACTTTGACTTAATGATACTTGAATAAGTCTTACATTTGAAAAGAAATCTGATTGCTCTAAATTATTAACAAAACTAGATGGATCTAATTTATTAGTACAAGAACCTTTTATCTCTAATAAATTACCTTTTACCGTAACAGTCTCTAACCATAAAAATTGAGGTAAACTCTTTGATATTTCATCTAAAATATGAACTGGCATACTTCTACTTTTCCTAAGTAAATCAATAGCATCTTTCTTTGCTGCTAAGGTATTTTTCTTTTTCTCAAAAAGTACAACCTCTTTAATATAGGGTTCTAATTCCTTTAATTCTTTTCTTGCATCATCTAATTGCTTTTGAGATGCAACTAATTCACTATTAGTTTGATACCACCATATTCCAGCAATTATAATCCCTATAATCACTATAATAATCCCTAAAATAACAATAGATGAAACAGGCGGTGCAGCTTTAACAGCTATTGCTTTTGCTTCTTTTTCTTTAGGCATTTCAAGTAAATTTATCTTAATCATACTTCACCCACCTTCCTAATTGCGAGCCCTACTGCAACAGCAGCAGAAGGCCCATATTCACTAACAAACTCAATATCAACCATTTTATTTTTAATATTCTTAAATGGATTCATTATATCAACATAAATTCCAAATTTGCTACCTAAAAATTCTCTAATCCCAGGTGTTTTAGCTCCGCCTCCACAAATGTAAATTCTACTAATCTCTTCTTCTGCAGCAGTAGCTTTAAAAAATTCAAAAGTTCTTTTGATATCTTTTGACAACTCATCTAATATTTGATTAATAGAATTCTGTATCATTCCCAAATTAACTCCTTCAGCTGGAACTCCTCTCTTTACTGATTCAGCTGCTTCTCTGCTTATATTAAAATCTCTAACAATAGCTTCAGTAATAGCATTTCCACCAATCCCTATATCACGCGTAAAAAGCGAACTTTCACCTTTAATTATATTAATATTTATTTTACTAGCTCCTATATTCAATAAAGCTACTACTTCATTCGAATCAATTACTTCTTTATAATTTAATTCAAACGCATTTTGAATAGCAAATGAATCTATATCTATTATAACCGGTTTTAAACCTGCTTGTGTTATTGCATTACTATAAAAACCTACTATATCTCTTTTAGCTGCAACTAATAATACATCCATTGCTTCTGCTTTAGAAGTTTTTCCTAAAATAGTATAATCAAGATTAACTTCTTCAATAGGAAATGGTATATATTGCTCTGCTTCCCATCTAACTGACTCGTGCAATTCTTCTTGACTTGCAACTCTTGGTAATGTAATCTTTTTTACAATTACTGCACTTCCAGAAATAGAAGTTGCTACTAATTTCCTTTTAACATTCTGAGTATTAACAAGTGTCACTATCCCATCAGCTACTGCCATAGCATCAATAATAGCTCCTTCTACTATAGCATCAGGTTGAAGAACTTGAACACCAAAACTAACCAGCTCTTTACTTTTTCCTCTATGTTTTAATTCAACCAATTTTATAGCGTGGGAACCAATATCTAATCCCACTACTTCTTTTTGACCACCAAATAAAGCCACATTTCCTCTCCTTTATAATATTATTAATTATAAATACCAGAAAAAAATAAAGCTGTCAAGCATCTTTGATTTTTTTAATACCTTCAATTTAGCTTCTAATGCCATTTTCTTCCTTAAAAAATTAGTTCCTATTCTTTTATCCCTTTATTATGTTATATTTAAAAAAGCTTTATTTTTTGCAAAACTTATCACCTGTCTATAAACACTTTCATTTATATTGTATAACTTCTCCCTGTTATAATCCAGCATTTACTCCACCTTTTAATGCTTCTCCATATTCTATTATACCATCTTTTATCCCCTTCACTATCGATAATTTATATTCATTATCACACAATTTCTTTGCATCAACTGGATTACTTATAAATGATACCTCTAATAATATAGATGGCATTTGAGCTCCTATCAATACATAAAATGGCGCTCTCTTCACCCCTAAATTTATAGCATCATATTCCTTCTTCACTGCTGTCATTATATTCTTATGTACTACCGAAGCAAAATCCATCGACTCCTTTATCTTTGAATTTAACATTATCTTCTTTATTAATTTCTGTAATTCACCTACACTCTTCTCTGATGTCGCATTCTCTCTCGCTGCTACTTCCATCTCACTTTCTGACACAGCAAAATTTAAATAATATGTCTCTATACCCCTCAGTCTCCTGTTCTTGCTTGAATTAACATGTATTGAAACAAATAAATCAGCTTCCAATGAATTAGCTATTGCTGTCCTTTCTTCTAATGTTAAATATATATCTTCATCCCTTGTCAAATATACATCAAATCCATCTTTCTTTAAAAATTCAGCTAATTGTTTTGCTATTGCTAAAGATATATCCTTTTCTTTCATCCCATTTACACCTATTGCACCCGGATCCTTTCCCCCGTGACCTGCATCTATTACTATCCTTTTTATACCCAAACCTAATTGCCTTACCAAACTATATGTTCCATCAGCATTCTTATTCGGTTGAACTATTGGAATCTCTTTCTCTACAACACCTTCTTCTTTACTAACAACTTCGCTTATCTCTTTTCTCTCATCCGCATATATGTCTATTACAATCCTATAAGGATTATCTAAATTAAATATATCAAATCTCTTTATCTTATCAAAATCCAATACTACTCTGCCAGTATTTTTTGAGAATTGACCTGTTCTTATTGCTTGTAAAAATCCTTGCTTAACTTCTATCTTTTGCTTAATTAATTCTTGTGTTAATATAGCAGGTTGTATATCTATAAATAACCTATCCGGATCAATCAAAGTTCCATATGAATAATTTGTCTTCCTATCTATATCTATCACTACCCTTGTATACTTCTTCCCGGTCCAATGTCTTATATTTTTTATTACAGCAAGCACAGAAGATACCTCTCTCGCTCCCTTTAATTCTTTCTCTATCTCCTTCCTTAAAATAATAGCTTTATCTTTATAATTTGTATTAGGATATAACTTCTCTAATTGATTTAAATAATTAATAGCTTGATCACCTTCCCTCTTTTCCCATTCAATTACTGCAATCTTATATATTGCATCATCAGCATATACACTACTCGGATAATTTGACACTAACTTCTTGAATAACTCAATTGTTTTTAACCGATAATTGTCCTTCAAAAATATTCTATATGCTCTCTCGTAAACACTAGCTTCCTTAAACAATGAATCATCTGCTATCTTTATCTGTGGATATTTCTTATATATTACACTATATTTTTCAGCTAATTCTACTATAGCTTTTTCCTTTAAGTTCTTTTCTGAGCTAAATAATTTTTTCTCCTTTTTATCCAACTCTATAAATTTATAATACTGATCTTTAGCAGAATTACTTGCGTATATATAACTTATCATACTAAAACTTAATATATATATAATTATCTTAACCAATCTATTCATTCCTTCTTTTTCTACGCTCTTGGATGTGACTTCTTGTAAATAGCAATTAAATTCCTTATATTTAAATGAGTATAAATTTGTGTGGTTGATAATCTTGAATGACCTAACAATTCCTGAATAGCTCTTAAATCCATTCCACTATTTAATAAATGAGTGGCAAAACTATGACGTAAAGTATGTGGACTTATCTTTTTTATAATAGCAAGTTGATATACATATTTTTTTAAAATCCTGCGAATAATTCTATCATTTAGTTGTTTCCCAAAACTATTAATAAATAAATAATCTGAAATCTTTGTTACTCCTTTCTTTATTAATGATTTTCTTACATTTAAATATTCTCTTAATGCTTCTTCAGCTCTAACACCATAAGGTACTATCCTTTCCTTTCCGCCTTTCCCAACTATTCTTAATAGCTGCTCATTAAATAAAATATCCTGCATCTTTAAATTAATTAACTCAGAAACACGTATACCACTCGAATATATCAATTCCATTAAAGCTTTATCTCTTAATCCCTTTGGGCTTTTATCCGTTAAATCTATTAACTCATCTATTTCAGACTCCTCTAAAAATAATGGTAATTTCTTCTCTTGTTTAGGCGTTGGGACTGCCTTCGCCGGATTATCATCTCTAATACCTATCTTAAATATAAATCTAAATAAAGTCCTTAATGCTGCTAATTTTCTTGCAATGCTCTTTTTTGCCAATCCTTTATTAATCAAATATTCTATATATTCTCTAATTTGATTAATATTTATTCGCTCCCCTAAATCAGAAACTTCTATTTTATATTCTTCTTTAATAAAATTCACAAATTCTTTTATATCAACCAGATATCCTTTAATTGTACTATTTGTATATCCCTTCTCATATACCAAATAATCTTTAAATAGATCTATTATGTTTTTATCCATCTCAATTAATATAATAATTTATTCTTTAGATTAAAGCAATAATTTTATTGAGAAAAACATACTCTTATCTCTTTATTCACAATTCATCTTTTTAAAATATCTCCTTAAATCT
>FWPU01012729.1_pt1 | contig 10989 bp, 7 predicted proteins | sample 2228361 | NCBI WGS metagenome assembly FWPU01 (sample SAMEA103939777, study PRJEB20133) | metagenome | reverse complement strand
GGGAATAATGCTATATGCTATAATTTGTTAAAGGTAATTTTGGATAAACAAATAGAATTTATTTATTTTAAAGGTATGTATATTAAATGCTGAGAAAATTTATTTAAAGATGATTATTCATAATTCATAAGATCATATTATCTTTTACATCTTTCTTTATCATTGTTCTTTAATCCTTTTATGCTCTGTGCTCTTTGTATCTCTGTGGTTTATTTTAACCGTTGTAGGGGCAATTCATGAATTGCCCCTACAATACAATATATAATTTATTATGATTGATATTTTTAGGGAAACTTCAGATGCAAATTTATTGACATAACATCGTTTATTTTATAAAATGAGTTATCAAATAAGGAACAAATAAAAAAGGAGGTATATATGAGATTAATTAGATTTAATGTTACATTTGTATTAATTGTGTTAGTGTCTATGTTTTTAGTGAATGTTATTTTTGCTTCAGAAAGAGGAAAAGTTGCTAATAAAGATGGAGATATAAAAGCTGATAAGCATCCAATTTGCCAGATGATGATGAAGAGTGATAAATGGAATAAATTATCAGGTACATCACAACATTTTATAAATCGTATATGTGGGGAGCATAAAAGATTTAAGAAAGTAGCGAAGCAACCGAAGCCAGTATATCCAGTTATAGTTCCGGGTACAATAATAAATGATCCACTATTAGATAATATAGCTGATCAGACAACGCAGAGTCAGCCGTCAATTATTAAAGATACAGTTAATAATGTAATATTAGCAGCATATAATGATGATGGGGAGTTTGAATTTGAAACAACTGATAGTTTTGCAGGGTATTCAATTTCTACAGATAATGGAGCGACATGGATAGATATGGGTTCTTTACCTACGCTTGAAGATAATTGGAATGTTGGTAGTGTAGGTTTAGCTTATCATGAAGCCAGTGGCCGTCCTTTTTTCGTTTCAATTGGATGTAATTCTTCCGGGTGCAATTTTGATAAATTGTTGTTTGGTGCCAGTACTGATGGAGGAAATAGCTGGTCAATATTACAGAATATAGCACCATTAGGTGTATGGGATAAGCCCTTTATAGCAGTGGATAATAGTGGAGGAGCTTGTGATGGATATATTTATGTAGTAGCAACTGATTTTGCATCTGCACCGGTAATTAAACTTATTCGCTCAACTGATGGTGGTGGTACATGGCAGAATCCAGTTATTTTAAATGCGGGGCATGAAAATTGTGATACAGGAGCATTTCCAGTTGTTGCAAAAAGTGATGGAACCGTATATGTAGCATGGGAGGATGGTGGTTGCATACAGCCGGGTAATATGCCAGGAATAGAAATAGTAAAGTCAACTGATTGTGGTGAAACCTGGTCGCCAATTACAACTGTAACTACAATAACACCTGTACTTGATCCGCAAGCTTCATCTCAATGTGGTGTTCAGGCACTTAAAGGATTAATTAGAGCAAATGATTTTCCTTTTGTAGGAATACATCCAAATGATAGTGATCTTGTAGCTATTGTTTATAATTCTGATCCGGATGGAGACAATGCAACTGGAGATCATTCAGATATATATTTTGTAAGATCTGATGATGGTGGCTCAACATGGATTACTCCTATTAAAGTAAATGATGATAATACACTTAATGATAATTTTATGCCTTTCTTAACAGTATCGCCGGATGCAAGGATATTAGTTGGATGGTATGATAGAAGAGAAGATGAAAATAATCTTTATATGAGGGTTTGGGTTGCTATGTCAACAAATGGTGGTGATAATTGGACAACAAATTTTCCGATAGGTTCCGTAATTTTTCCGCCGGCTGTTAATTTTGATCCTGCAGTAGAGGATTGCTATATGGGAGATTATAATTATGCTACAAGTGATAGTCAGGATTGGCATGTTGTATGGGGAGATAATAGAAGAATAGAATCAAATCCACCACATACAGGACCGAGAAATGATCCGGATGTTTATTATGGGCAATTTCCTTTATATGGACCTGGAGGCGTATTAGTTTATGTATCAAGTACTATATATGGTGGAGATGTTGATCCTTATCCAGAACCAGGTGAAATTCTTAGTTTGGATGTAACTATTAGTAATATAGGCTCAGCTTCCGTTAATAGTATTATGAGTTATTTGGATTCTTCTACGGATGGAATAACAATAATGCAGACTGAATCTACTTATCCTGATTTGGATGTTGGACAATCGGCTATAAATGATACAAAATTTCAATTTAAGATTTCTCCAGATTTCACATGTGGAGATAAAATAGATTTTATATTATATGTTATTTCCAGTGAAGGTTTAGATCAATTACATTTTAGTTTAAGAACTGGTTATATAGGACCTGAAGAAGAAGTATTTGCTGAAGATTTTGAGAGTGGATTAGGAGATTGGGTAGCTTATGATATGTGTGCAGGGAATTTAATGTGGCATTTAACCACTGAATGTGAATCATTGTTAACAGGGCATTCATTGCCGACATCTGCTTTCTATGGTATAGATGCATTTTGTGATTATGATACCGAAGAATGGGAATGTGGCGCTTTAGAATCACCTTCAATAGATTTAAGTAATTATTATGGAGCTTTACTTGATTTTAATTATTTTCTTTTTACAGAAAGTTTTTGCGATTGGGATTTAGCAACAGCACAGGTATCTGTAGATGGTGGATTAAGCTGGACAACAGTTGCTGGAAATTGTGAAGTTGGTAATTTAAGTGATCCTTCAAATGATTGGGAAGCAATTGAAGATTTAGAGTTACCTGGCTCAGATGGAGCAGAAAATGTAAAGATAAGATTTACTTTTGATACTATTGATGAATTGTATAATTCCTATCCTGGCTTTTATGTAGATGATGTTGTAATAAAAGCTTATGAATCGTTATGTACTATAGATCCTTTTGCTGTTCAACCATATACAAGAGCCCATATAAATGATGCTAACGGTAATGGTATTATAGAGCCAGATGAATTAATACAATTACAAGGTCATATGGCAAATATTGGAGTGAGCATAGCTCCAAATGTGATCGGACAATTATCAACAAATGATCCAATTAATATTCCGGATACTGAAGCTACTTATGGTGATATTAATGCTGGAGAAAATAAAGTATGTACAGATTGTTACGATAATGTGGTTGTTCCTCATGAAAACAGACCTGACACACATTGGGATGTTGAATTAACAGAAAGTGTTCAAGCATATGGATATGGTCCGTATGATTATAATTATCAATATCATGTAGGTAATAGTTTTACAGATGTACCACCATCTCATATGTTCTATGCGTATATAGAGACTGTTTTGCATTCGGGTGTAACAAGTGGATGCACAGCAACGCAATATTGTCCTTCAAATAATGTATTAAGGAATCAGATGGCAAAATCTATATGTACAGCAATGGAGAATGCGTATCATGGATCATGTTCTATAACTAATTGTCAGGAAATATTTAGTGATGTTCCTGCTACTAATCCATTCTGTCCATTTATTGAAGCATTATATAATGCAGGTATTGTAAGTGGATGTGGTACAAATCCTTTACGTTATTGTCCAACTAATACTACAACACGACAAGCTATGGCTAAATTCATATGCCTTGGTATGGATGAGGCTAATCAAGCTGAATGCACAGTAAATCCATGTGCCGGTATATTTCAGGATATTCCTGCTACGAATCCATTCTGTTCTTATATTGAGACTTTATATAATGCAGGTATAATTTCTGGTTGTAGTACAAATCCACTGCTTTATTGCCCAAATGACAATGTTAAGCGCGGTCAAATGGCTAAATTTATTGTTAATGCTTTTAATTTCTCTTTATAAAATTAAATTTTATAATTATTTTTGGGGGCAAATTTATATAAATTGCCCCCTTTTTATATGGTATTATTTTTTAGCAATATTATGGTATGTGGACATTAACTCCTAATGAAATCCTATATAAGTAAAGCGAGCTTTTTGGATGAGTCCAGGTAGAAATTTCATAATATATTTTATCAAAAATTAAATCCGGAGCTAACTCTGTATTCCATATAATATCAGCAATAAAAGCTAAGCTAAATGATATTCGTTTATTTAGTTTGTAAGTAATTGAGAAATTAGCTTCAGTAATTGGTGAAAAATCTCTTTTTTCTGTATCAAAAGAATTTGTCTGCATTCTTTCAAAAGTTTCTCCAAGCCATTCGCTCTTTCGAGAGATTAAAAAAGAGCCAAAAGATTCAGTATTTTTAATAAGAAATGATTGTTTAAATGTATTGGATATGCTAAGAAATTTGTATTTACCTTTAAGTGAAAAACTGAATGAAGGGCCCCAAAAAAGATTACATTTTGAACTTGAATTATGAGTCGCAACTATTGTATAAATTGAATAAAAAATTTTTTCCACTTCTTCAATTTGTTCATAACGTCGATTGGTAAATGAACCAAAATCTAATCCGAAAGACATTGAAGCAATATTTTCCTGTTTTTTAGAGAAATAGTATATTGCGTTTATGTTAGCTAACCATATTCTTAGTGTATTATTTGCTGAGAATATTATAGGAGATTTTTTAGACGGGAAATCAATATTATAAAGAGCTGGTATGTAGGTTCTCCATAAATAGATACCGCTTTCATATTCATATTTTATGCTATCATTTGTCTTAGTTTGCTCAGTTGTTATAATCTGATTTATATTACCTTTTGTATTGAATGCCCAAAAAGAACCTTCTATTCCCTAATTGGATTTTGATGCTAAAAATTTTGCCCGATAAGTTAAGTCTTTTTTCATTTCAATAAAGATCGGTGTGTTTTCATAAATTAAATTAGTTAAATAGTAATCTACATATTTTTTTCTATTTTAATGTAATCTCCTAATTGAACATCATTACCTTTAATATTCATTAGCATAGGTTCAATTGATAAGGTAAATGACCATTTGTTATCATCAGTAGCTTGTTCTTGAGATATTAATTTTACCGACTGAAATAGACACAAAAATAAAATAATTAAGCAATATTTTTTGTTCATAAGCCACTTCCTCCTTAAAAAAATTTATGCTTAATTTTTATTTAATTTATTTCTTTTCTATATCAATTAGCTCAACTTCAAAGATAAGTGTGCTGCCCGGCCCGATTACATTACCAGCACCACTATCTCCATATGCTAATTCAGGGGGGATATAAAATTCATATTTTGACCCTGCTTTCATAAGCTGAAGACCTTCGGTCCATCCTTTGATTACGCGATTTAATGGGAAAATAGCTGGTTCACCCCTTGAGTAAGATGAGTCAAATTCAGTACCATTTATTAATCTTCCTCTATAATGAACTTTTACAGTATCTGTTTCTTTAGGTGATGGACCATTTCCTTCTTTTATAATTTTATATTGAAGCCCACTTTTTGTTGTTTTTACATCTGGCTTTTTTGCGTTTTCTTGGAGAAATTTTATCCCTTCTTCTTTATTGGATTTAAGCTGTGCATTTTTTACTTCCTCTGCATGTTGTCTCATATCTTGCCCAAGCTGCATTATTACCTCTCTTAGTTCCTGCTCGTTTAATAATCCTTTCTCACCTTTTAAGCCATCTTTTATTCCTTTAATTAAACTTTCATTATCTACATTCTTGTATAATTGAGATATCCTTTTTGCAAAATCATATCCTACTGCATAACTTGCTTTTTTATCTTTTGTATCAAGCTTAATTTCTTTATCTTCAATATTATTTGAACAACATAAATTGATGCTTATTGATGTGCATACTAATAAGCATAATAAAATTCTAAAATTCATTATTAACTCCTTTAAATAATAATATCATAAATTTTTCATAATAGCAAATATATCTTTTTTTCAGTTTCCTCTGTGTTCTCTATATCTCTGTGGTTTATTTTAACCGTTGTAGGGGCAATTCGTGAATTGGTATTGGGGCAATTCGTAAATTGCCCCTACAAATAAAATTATGTTCTACATAATATTTAATTAATTATGATTAATATTTTTGGGGAAACTCCCTGGGATTAGATATATTGACTATGAATTAAAATCGTATTAATATGAGATTTATTAAATAAAAATTTAATTAGGAGGGCAAGATGAAGCAATTTGTTTTAAAATTATTTATTGTTTTTTTACTTGTAATACCATCATATTCATTTGCTAAAAGGGCGATCACATTTGATGATTTTATAAAAATAAAGAGAGTAAGTGATTTTCAATTATCGCCGGATGGAAAAGTTATAGCTTTTGTAGTTACTGTAATGAATAAAGAAGAAAATAATTCAAATAGTGACATATGGTTAGTAAATATAGATGGTAAGAATTTATTTCAATTAACTAACTCGCCTAAGAGTGATTCTAATCCTAGGTGGTCACCGGATGGTAAGAAGATAGCATTTATTTCGGGCCGCTCAGGAAGTCCTCAAATTTGGTTAATAGATCCGACAGGTGGTGAAGCTACTCAATTAACGGATGTTCCTACAGGTGTTTCAAGTCTTATATGGTCAACAGATGGAAAGTATATAGCTTTTGCTTCAGAAGTATATCCTGATTGTAAAGAGATGGCTTGTACTAAAGAAAGAGAAGAGAAAAAAGAATCAAGTAAAGTTAAAGCACGTATATATGATAGCATACTTATTCGTCATTTTGACTCTTGGCGAGATGAAAAAAGAAGTCATATATTTATTATACCGGTTGAAGGAGGAGAGATAAAAGATATTACCCCAGGCAATTATGATGTGCCTTCAATTGCATTAGGTGGGGAACAGGATTTTGTTTTTTCACCCGATAATAAAGAAATGTGTGTGGTTATGAATACTGATCCTTTATTGCCAATTAGCACTAATAATGATTTATTTGTTATTTCTTTATCAGATAATGAACAAAAAAGAATTACTACAAATAAAGCAAATGATAATTCTCCTTTGTATTCATCTGATGGTGCTTATATAGCATATAAAGCTATGTCTCGTCCAGGATTTGAAGCGGATAAATATGATATTATGCTTTATAATAGGAAAACTGGTGAACATACAAATTTATCTAAGGAACATGATTGTTCTCCTGATATATTTAGATGGTCAAATGATAATAAATCTATTTATTTTATTTGTGAAGATAAAGCTTACACAACTTTATATAAAGTGAATATAGATGATAAGAAAATAGAGAAGATATTTGGTAAGTTATTGATAAATAATTTTGCATTGGCACCTGATAATCAAACAATAGTTTTTTCCAGACAAGCTGCTAGTTTACCAACTGAATTATTCACATATGATACTAAGAAAAAAGTTGTAAAGCAAATTACAGCTATGAATAAAGATTTATTAGATGCATTGGAAATGAATCCGATTGAGGAATTCTGGTTTAAAGGAGCAAATGGAAATAATGTGCATGGTTTATTAATGAAGCCTCCTTTTTTTGATCCATTAAAAAAATATCCTTTAGTAATGCTAATACATGGAGGACCGCAAGGTGCATGGGGAGATGAATTTCATTATAGATGGAATTATCAGATGTTTGCATCTCCAGGTTATGTATTGGTAATGATTAATTTTCATGGAAGCACAGGTTATGGTCAAGCATTTACTGATAGTATTAGTGGAGATTGGGGTGGCAAACCTTATGAAGATATTATGCTTGGTTTAGATTATGTATTAGCTAATTATAATTTTATTGATAAAGACTTATATTGTGCTGCAGGTGCTTCATATGGTGGATATATGATTAATTGGATAGAAGGGCAGACTGATAGATTTAAATGCTTAATTTCTCATGCAGGTCCTTTCGATATAAGAAGCAAATATGGTTCAACTGAGGAATTGTGGTTTCCTGAATGGGAATTTAAAGGTACACCATGGACTAATCCTGAATTGTATGCTAAATTTTCACCAAGTTATTATGTCCAGAATTTTAAAACTCCTTGTCTCGTTATTCATGGACAAAATGATTTTAGAGTAACAGTTGAACAAGGCTTCCAAATGTTTACCGCACTCCAGAGAATGGGTGTTCCTTCTAAATTGCTTTATTTTCCGGATGAAACTCATTTCGTTCTTAAACCACAAAACGCTGAATTATGGTGGAAAACTGTTCATGAATGGCTTGCTAATTACCTTAAACATACTAAATAATTAAAATATAAGATTGAATATTTATATGATATCTTAAAGAAATTCTCTCTTTATTGTAATTTTGCGAGAATTTTCATTTATATATTCTAAATTAATTTTATAATGTGAAAAATCAATATCTTTCATTCTGTCTGCCCATTCAATAATTACCAATCTATCTGATCTTAACAAATAATCTAATTCATTTTTAATAAAATCATCATCTTCTTTTATGCGATACAAATCAATATGAAATATTATTTTATTATTTATTTTATATTCTTTTATTAAAACAAATGATGGACTAACAACTTCATTGCTATCTTTAATGTTTAAGCCAATAGCAATGCCTTTTATAAAAGTAGTTTTTCCACTTCCAAGTTCACCATAAAGTAGTATTTTTTCATTTTTAGATAATGATTTTGCAAATGATTTAGCTACTTCGATGGTTTCTTCTGCTGAATTGGTAATAAATTCTAAAATCATTTATTCTATATATTTCATAACAGATTTAATAGCTTTTGGGATATATTTCATAATATCAGATGCTATAAGTGGAATTTCACCTATTTTTTCTTTAGCAAGGTCTCCTGCTAATCCATGTAAATATACAGCAGCTAGTGTAGCTTGTTTAATATTATCAAGATTTTGCGCTACAAAACCTGCTATCATACCAGTTAATACATCGCCAACTCCGCCAGAAGCCATTCCTGGATTGCCTGTTGGATTAACATAAATCATACCATCCGGAAATGCTATTAATGTCCTGTATCCTTTTAGGACTAATATTACATCGTATTTTTTAGCAAAATCACTTGCAATCTGTACACGGTTTTCTTGTACTTTCTTGCTTGTCGATTTTATAAGACGAGCCATTTCTCCTGGATGAGGTGTTAATATTATTGTCCCCTTTTTATTATTTAGTACATCAGTATCTTTTGCAATTGCATTAATTCCATCTGCATCTATTACTAATATTTTGTCATAGCTCTTAATTAATTCATGAACTAATTTTATGCATTCTGAATGAATGGTGAGCCCCGGTCCAATTGCTATTAAATCTTTATCTTTTGCAAAATCTAAAATTTGTTCTAAAGCGTTTAATGAAAATGTTCCATCTATAGTCGAATTAAAACCAATAGTCATCAATTCAATTATTTTACTCATCATTGCTTGATGACAAATCTCGGGAATACCAACTGTAACTAATCCTGCACCTGATTTTAATGCAGATTGTCCCGTCATCCATGCTGCGCCTAATTTACCAGCTGAACCAGCTACTGCTAAAATCTCTCCGTAATTGCTCTTGTGTGTATCAGGTATCCGCGGTAATAATAAATCAATAATATCCTCTTCTGTTATTAATTTTAAATATGGTTTGGATTGCTTTATTACATATTCCGGAATGCCTATATCTTTTACAAATACTTGACCGCACATATATTCTGCAGGTGGAAAAATATGACACCACTTCATTTCAGCTAATGTTACTGTTATATCTGCTTTAATATATGGTCCAATTATCCTATTAGTATCACTACTTAAGCCAGAGGGTACATCTATAGATATAACTAATGCATCTTGATTATTTATTATTTCCACTACTTCTTTATATATACCATCTAATGGATTGGTTAATCCAGTACCAAATAATGCGTCTATTATAATGTCCGCTTCTTTAAATAAATATTCTTTGCTTCGTAATTCTTGTTCCTCTGATAATTCATATATTGAATCTTTGTAAACTTTCAGCATATTATAATTTATTAATGCATCTCCCTTTAATTGATCTGATTTGCCAATTAATATTACTTCAACATTAATATTTTTTCTTATTAAATGACGAGCTACAACAAAACCATCCCCTCCATTGTTACCCTTACCGCATACTATTAAAAATCTTAATCCTCCTATATCCTCTATCACTTCCTCAATTACATCTACTACTGAAATGCCTGCATTCTCCATTAGTATAATACCAGGTATCTTTAATTCTTCTATTGTAATTTTATCAGCTTGTTTCATTTGAGTACTATTTAATATCCACATTTTAGTTTTTTCCTCCTTATATTAAATACTTAATCAAATAACATTTGCTTTTATTATAGATAATAGTTAACTTTTTAATTAATGTTGTTTTAACCAATTATTTATTTTATCTATGAGATTTTCTATCACTTCTTCATTTAAAGCGAATTTATGATTTTCAATCCCATAATAATGATTTGCTTTTGGTATCGTTATGTAATTTTTTTTTATTGCATGTATTGAGTTAAAATAATTTTGTAAGAATGCTATATCTTCTTTGGATTCTAATTCTCCATCAATAAATAAAACTGGTTTATTAAAGTAATTATTTTGATAATAGTCAATAGTAATTGGGAGAAAGATTGGCTTTATTAAATCTATAGGTACTTCTTCTTTTAAATGCATATCAGTTTTAATTTTGTGTTGTATCCATTTTAACCCACGTGTAGGTCTATCTCCAAAATATAGTTTATGAGTTCTTCTGCCTGGAGATATGCTTACTATTTTTTTTATTCTCTCATCTTTAATACCATCAGCTATAGCAACACCTCCTCCAAATGAGTGTCCTATTAAATATATTGAATTAATTTTATGAAAGTTTGTATTAAGATAAGATATTGCATTTATCACATCAGCAATGAAATCCAAATCATTAGCTGATTCTACCTTCTTAGGTGAATCAGATTTATTAAAACCACGAAAATCAAATAATAATATCAAATAATTTTTTTCAGCTAATCTAGTCGCCATTGTTTTGTATAATAAATGATCTTTTCCTGATTTATTAAAGCTATGCAGCAATATTATTGCTTCAGAATAATTATTTTTCTTTGGAATTAATACTGTACTATCTAATTTAATATTATT
>FWPU01011773.1_pt1 | contig 10992 bp, 9 predicted proteins | sample 2228361 | NCBI WGS metagenome assembly FWPU01 (sample SAMEA103939777, study PRJEB20133) | metagenome | reverse complement strand
GAATCACATCAGGATGGAAATTCACATTCAGAAGAAAATATAAAGCACGATTACAGAAAAAATGAACGATTATTAGAGGTCTCACATCAGAAATCTTCTCTAAAAAAAATATATTTTATTATTTTTATGGCAGGGTTTCTTGCCGGCTGTATTTTTCTCTGGTTATATCTTATATTTAAAAATTCTCTTTAGCTTTGCCGGCAATCTTATGAAGGATTATACCAATATACTTATTTATGGGATTTGATCTTTTGAGATAAGGTATAGGTGGTTTTCTTCTAATGCCTAATTTAGTCATCTCCCATATAATATCCCGATTATCCCTATCAAAAGAGAGTCCCTTTTTGAATGACTCCACCGCCTCTTTCTTTTTGCCCGCGCTCAAATAAGCTCTCCCGAGATTAAGATAGAAAGTGGGATAAAATATTTCCTGTCCAAAAGGAGTTGTATTATCGAGTAAATCAATTGCTCTGCGACATGTTTCTATCCCAAAAGCATGATTTTTCAGGATCACAGCTTCAAGACAACCATAATATGACAGCAAAAAAGCATCGTCAGGATATTTTTTAAGTGCTTGAAACAATACCTTGAGAGCTTCCCTGCTTTCCTTTTTCCTTAGAAGAAGTTTGACTTCATCAAGATATTTTGAAGGACTCATGCTCTTTCTTTCATTTTCCTTGTTCAGCATCTTTATTAATGTTTGGTGCTGTTGATGAACAATTTCAGCCATTTTTTTCTCCGGGTCAGGGAAATTAAGAACGTCTTTACACTCAATATTCCTCGAGGAAATAATTCTTCCGTTAAGATATATTTTAGTATTGACAAATTGTCTAAAAGGGCTTACATCTTCAGTAAGAATTAAGTATTTTTTCCCTCTAATAACAACATTGGTGCTTATTTCTTTCTGAAGGCTGGACCGGATTTTAATAGAATTCTTGTCTTTCATACTCTTAATAATAATTATACCTATAACTTATAGTTTTACAATAAAAAACATCTTTCTATTAGAACAATCTATGAATAATATTAAGTTCTATTCAAATGCTATGAAACGTTTAGGGTCGATTTTTCTTACAACAACAGATGGAATTAATCCTGATAGCAATGTTGTAGAGAAAAGCAACATAAGCACTAAAGCTATGTAGTGATAAGGAATGCTAAAATATATTTTCCAGCCAAAAGAGATTTTATTAACAACTTCTATCAATATAAGACTCATAAGTGGGCCAAGAAATATACTGTAAAAAATACCGGCAGCCGCTATTATTCCTGCAGATAATATGAATGTTTTTGTAATTTGCTGCCAGGTTCCACCAAGATAACGTATTATACTGAGTTCTCTTTTCTTCTCAAAAACAAGAGCGAGCAAGGTATTGACAACTCCTATAAGTGAAATAATAATCGATATAATTTCAATAGCATAAGTTATTGAAAATGTCCTGTTAAATATCTCAATTATTTTATTTTTTAATTCCTGATTATTCATAATTTCAAGAGAATAATCTGCTCCTAAAACATGCCGCACTTTCCTTATGAAGGCATTTGCATCAACACCTTCTTTTAAGTAAATGCTGAATTGAGTTGTATCATCAAGCTTCCAGTATTTTTCAAGCCATTTTCTATCTATATATACAAAACCCGAGGTCGTTGAATAGCTTGCAAAAACATCATTGATCTTAAAATTAATAATGCCTTCAGGAGTATTGACCGGCAGCATATCTCCTTTTTTCAGCCCATATTTAATGCCAAGAAAATCTGAAATCCCGGCTATTGGCTCATCCGCTTCCATTTCAGAAAGGATCTTTTCATAGCTTTCATCTTTATATTTTTTATAAATGTGTTCTCTTTTTACTTTAATATCTGCAAATCCAGCGATAACTTTTTTGCCATACACATCCACCTGCATACAACTGAATTTATCAATGCCTGAAACCTCCGGAAAGCTTTCGATAGTTTTAATGACATCTTCGGAAACAGGATAAAAGCAGTAATTAGCTTTGCATGATGCTGGCTTTATATAAACATCAGCTGTTATATTTTTATTAATCCATTTATCCAGAGATGTTCTGAAGGAAAATATAATCGTAAGAAATGCTATAATCAGGGCACTGCTTATAGCAACACTTACAATAGCAACAGAAAATCTATGCAGATTCCCCTGTATATCACTATAAGAAATTTTTCCAATTACACCTAAAATTTTTTTAATAAAAAACCCGAGTAATTTAAGTACAGTAAACAGATAAAATGTGGAGGATAGAGTAAATCCTGTAATCAACATAACAATTCCTGCATAAGCAAGAATCGGGAAGGAAAACGGTGCATAAAGGTAATCAATATATGATATGCCAACACCTGCTAATATAAATAAAATGCCTGATATAAAAAACCATTTATGAAACTTTGAATATCTTCTTTCGAATGAGCCTTCACGTGAACTCTCATTAGGTCTTATATTTGACGCTTCAAAGGCAGGTATTATTGAAGCTATTAATGAGATTACAATTCCAAATAATAAAGCAATAACAGCATCTTTCCATTTAATTCCATAATCAGCGATTATTATGGGAGTGTACATTGTTGAGATAGTCTTTTCAACAGCAACAGCTGAAAAATATGAGGTAATATGTCCTAAAAAAATGCCAATAATAGAACCTGTTGTTCCGAGAATCAGGCCATGAAATGTAAAGAGCATGATAATAATCTTTTTGTCAGCTCCAAGCCCTCTCAGTATCCCTATTTCAGTTCGCCTTTTAACAACTGAAATGAAAACTGTATTGTAGAGCATGAATATACCAACCAGAATAGCTATAAGACTGATAAATTGAAGATTGTATCTGAATGAACCGATAATAGCCTTCTGGTTCTTGAAAATATTTTCTTTTTTCTCAATTAACAGATTTGAAGGAAGTGCGGATTTTATTTTATCTGCATTGTGTTCATCGGTAGAAATATCAATTTTTGATAGGACCCCTATCTTTCTAAAATATTCCTGGAAATTTCCAATATCCATAATAATTGTATTTGTAATCAGAATATCAGAATCAATGATATCAACGACTTTTAATGAATATTCTCTGTCATAGACTATAGCTTTTAAAACATCCCCGTTTTTTATTGAATGTTTATTAGCGAAATATTTTGTTACAAGAACAGAATTTGTCTGTCTATAAAAATCATTGATATTATATTTTTCAAAAAATCCTGCATCTGAACTCAGAGAACTTGAAGAAAGAGATTCAGATGGAGGAAGCAGCTTTAAGAACTGTATTGCTTTTACAGTAAATATTCCGTTTATTTCAACAGAGTCCTTTAATTCAGGAAGATAGGCATGGGCCTGCAATAAAGGGAAACTATCTTCTTCAATTTCACGTATTTTTTTGTAAATATTCTCATTAAAATCAACCCCTGACATATCTACAATCTCATAATTTGCAAAAGAGATAATTCCCTGAATATTGGATTCAAAAGAAGAAATGGCTCTATCAGATGCAATTTTAACACCAGTAAAAAGTGCTATTCCAAGAGCAATTCCCAATATAGATAAGAATGTTAGGAATTTGTCTTCACGGATATTTCTTATGACCAGAAGCCTTAAAAGCCTGAAGAAATTCACCTGTAAATTACCCCATCTTTTATAGTTATAATTTTACTTGCGTATTGGGCGATATAGTTCTCATGTGTAACAACGATGACTGTTTTATGAAACTCTCTGATAAGTCTGCATATAAGATCCATGATCAGTTTTCCTGTTTCGCTGTCAAGACTGCCTGTTGGCTCATCAGCAAGAATAATCTCAGGTGAATGCACAAGAGCTCTTGCGATTGCCACTCTCTGTTGCTCACCTCCTGATAATTGAAATGGGAAAAATTTTTCTTTGCCTTCAAGCCCTATAAGCTTTATAAAAAATTTAGCTTTTTCCTCATCCATTGAATTATTAAGAATGAGGGGCATTGAGATATTTTCAAGTACAGTTATATTCGGCAACAGATTAAAAAACTGAAATATGAAGCCAACCTTTTTCCTTCTATACAGAGTTAGTTCATCATCAGAATATGAAGATATATCTTCACCATCAATGATAATATTTCCTTTTTCAGCTCTGTCCATTCCACCTATGATATTCAATAAGGTTGACTTCCCGGAGCCTGATCTTCCAATAATAGATATAAATTCACCCTTACCAACTTGAAGTGAAATATCTTTAAGAACGTGGAAATTGCCATAATATTTATCCACATGTTCGAGCTTTATCAAGTTAACCTTCCTTTCTTTAAAGATATTATTGTTAAACCCGAAGAATGCTGCCTCTGCTTAAAAATTTTGTTTAAATTGGTCATTTCATACTGCACCAAACAATTTTTTTTCGTAACATCTGTATTATTCCTGCTGCTCTTTTCGGGTTAATCTTAATAATGCAGTTATAGATCCTCAAAAAAGTTCAGGGCATTTCATCATCTCCAATGCTGTAGGCTAAACAGTATCAGAGTTAATAACCTGTCATTTCAACATATGCTCTGCCATTTGAAGAGCCTTCCACCTTACATGTTCCTTCCCAGTAATAATTGCCGGTTGTTCTATATGCAAGCACTTCCTGATCCTCAACTAATGCAGTGATTATTATATTGACTGCTTCTGAAGGAACTTTGACTTCCCATTCTATCGGATATTTTGCCTTAGTCTTTTTGGAAATATAAAATGACCTCGCGGTTACAGAAAATTCTTTAATGGACAAACTCCTGTATCTGCCATCACCATATACAAAAGTTCCTGAAGAATAACGATCGATTGAACCATCTTTATTTCTTAAGACATATAACATTATCTCTCTTCTATCATCAAGTTTTATAGAAAACCAATCCCATCCCGAATGTTTCTTATCAGTAAGGGTTGAAAGGATTTCTCTATCAAACCAGCTTTTACCTGCAACTCTGAATCTGTGATTTCCTATTTTTATAGTTCCATGTGTGTAAAGATTGGTGTATGAAAAATAATAAGAGGCAATAAAAGGCGACTCTTCAGATTTTCTGAAATACCCGTTTTCTCCGTGAAGAACCGGAGGTTTCAAAGGGTTCAAGAACAGTTCTATATCTTTTTCTTTATCCTGAGCTCTAATGTGGAACCCGCTGGAAATAGAGTATTTTAAATTATTTTTATCAATCCTGAAATTGAGTTCATTTTCACTCATTTCAGCAAATCCAAAAACACCCGAATCAGCTTTCTCACTAAAATAAAATTTTTTATTCAAAACATCTGTTATAGCAAAATGTGAAATATAAATCCTGTTTACTCCAAATTTAGAATTGAATTTCTTTTTCTGTACATTTACCACAAAAAATGTAAGCTCATATCCGAATTCCCTTCCCTTTTCATCATAAAGATGACCGGTAAAATACCACCACTGAATTCGAAAATCTTTCTTGAAATTTAGATCTTCAGGAAACTTCAACTGATAATCTTTTGCAGGAGATAATAATTCTTCAGGCAAACTAATGGAAATGAACGACAGGAGAACAATTGTTAATAATAAGACTGTAATATTAATTTTCATATATATAGATTACCATTCAAGCTTTATATTTATCTTTATGATATGTATAATTTTAATTAGATCTGTCATGGAAATTCAGATATTAAAAGAAATAGGGCAAAGACTTCTTAAAGAAATTAATTCTCTACAGGATAAGATTGGAGAATCTCCTGGCAGAGGAGCTTCAGGAGATATAACCTATCAGATAGATAAACTGGCTGAGGAAATTATTATTTCAACTCTTGAATCAACCAAAGAACCATTAACTATTATCTCTGAAGAAATCGGGATTAAAAAAATTAAAGGCGGCGGAGTAAATGTATTGATTGACCCTGTTGATGGAAGTAGAAACGCAGTTTCAGGTATTCCTTTTTATTGTTCTTCAATTGCTGTAGCAAATGGAGATAGGATAGCTGACATTGAGCTCTCATATATCTTAAATCTGATTAATGGTGATGAATTCTTTGCTAAAAAGGGTAACGGTGCATTTATGAATGGAAATCTTATTAAACCTCAGACAGATGACACTTTTTATACAGTAGCTTATGAAGCCCAATTACCATCAAGAGATTTAATAACTATTTTCTCTTTACTAACAGAAGCGAGAAAAGTCCGTTGCTTTGGCTCAACAGCTCTTGATCTTGCATACCTTGCTGCAGGTTCTTTAAGTGTTTTTGTTAATCCTTCTCTTTCAAGGTGTATTGATTTTGCCGGTGGATGGCTTATTGTAAAAGAATCCGGCGGAGTATTTACAGATATAAAAGGTAACCCGATAGAAAACATCAGGGCAGGAATTGAAAAATCTACTTCCCTTCTTGCTTCGGGGAATATCTTACTGCACAGAAAAGCTCTTAACCTGATTAACTCGAAAAATTAGGCCTTTGCTCAAAAATTTATTCAATTTAATCATTTTATTTGAAAACGATATTATTAGTAATACATAAAAAGGTTTATGGTAAAACATCTTTAAGCTTACACTAATGTAACGAAAAATAAATTTTTGAGCAATGTCTGTGTTATTCAGGTTAAGCAATTTTTTTTATGGGTTTTAACGGAATAATAATAGTAGCTTTAGTGCCAAATCCTAATTTTGAATCAAATTTAAAATGACCACCAAGATATTTGATTCTCTCATGTATAGTGAATAACCCGAAGCCTTCTTTCTTACTTGTATAGGGATTTATTTTAGTTGTATCAACTCCAATGCCATCATCTTCAACCTGTATCTGCATATTTTTATAGTCACGATTTATAGAAATTTTCACATTTTTCGCTTTTGCATGTCGGGCAACATTTATCATCAATTCTCTTACAGCCTGATAGAGAAGTATCCTTGTTTCATCACTTATTGGTTTTGGCCTTAAATCATCCTCAAACCTGAAAATAAGCCCGAGTTGTTTCTGAAATTGATAACCCAACCATTTCAGTGCTGCTTCAAGACCTTCTTCATATAATATAGGCGTGCCCAGTTGAAATGTAAGCGATTTTGTATATTCCATTGTCTGGTTTATCAGGTCAATCAATTCATCAGTGAGCTCTGTTGATTTGTCATATGATTCAGATTCCATTAGAGACTCGAGTTTATTTTTACAGTAAAAGAGAGTTTGTCCAATATAATCTTGTAATTCAGAAGCAATACATCTTCGCTGCCTTTCTTCAACCAGGGATAATTCAGACGACAATTTTCTTAATTGTTCCTGATAAGATATCAATTCTTTTTCAGCTATTTTTAAAGCGGTAATATCTGTAAATACACCAAAACTCCCGATAAAATTTTTATTTTCGTCAAAAAGAGGTCTTGGAGAAACCAGGGTGTAAAGCTTCTTTTCGTCTTTTCCTGTTATTGTAATTTCATAAGGAGAGGAATCACCCTGCATTCTTGAAGACCAGTGTTTCTGAAATATTCTCTGATTTTCTTTGTCAAAAAGAACCATAATCTGATAACCAATAAGTTCTTCCTTAGAATAACCTGTCATCTTACAGAATTGTTCATTTACAAAAGTAATTATGCTATTTCTATCTATCATCGCAAGACCCTCGCTCATTGGTTCAATAAGGGTGCGATGATGTTCTTCGCTCTGTCGAAGCGCATCTTCAGCACGCTTTCTATCTAATATTTCCTGCTGAAGTTTCTCGTTTGCAAGAATAAGTTCCATTGTACGTTCTTTTACCCTTTGTTCCAATTCATCGTGTGCTGATTTCAAAGCCTTCTCTACTTTTTTTCTTTTTGTAATTTCCCTTTAGATATTTACAATAGTTTCGTTGGTAACTCGTTTAAGAGATTCAAGCAATTCAACTTTTGAATCACCTTTTACCCTTACATTCAGATTCCCTGTCGAAACTTTATGAAGCACATCAAAATGTTCAGCAAGACCTATAGCTATTTCGTGTGATTGATCAACTATTTCTCCTATTTCTGAAGCTGTAAGATTGATGAGTTTTTTCAGTTTTCTAATGAGCTCAATATTTGAGTATTCGGATATTCTTACAGTAGGATCTCCTGATGAAATTTTCTTTAATGCTTCAAAAACTTCTGACATGCTTAAAGCCAGTTCCATACTCATAGATTCGAGTTCTTTATCTCTTTCGATAATCATTCTTGAAAACTCTTTAAATTGCCTGTTTACAACTTTAATAGTTGCTTTCATAGCATTTACATCTTTATTTTCTTTTAACATCTCGCAATCAAGACACATTTCTATTTTCTCAAGAAATTTACCCTGAATAGAATCTCTACACTGTGTCTCTGAAAATAGCCAGCATTTAAGATCATCTGATTCATAGGCAGGGCATTGAATTTTGTTGCACTTAAATATTTCCCAGCATTTCATTGGTTTCATTATTAAATTCCCCGAATCTTTCCAAAAATTACCTGCTTTAAATATTGCTGCTTTATTTAATTCTATAATATTTTCAAATATTTCTAAAGTTGCCAGAAAATACACTGTCTCCGGGAAAATGCGGTTAAAATGATTCGAATGCTACGAAAAATTACTGAGTATTGTCTGCGTTATTCGAGTTAAATAAATTTTTGAGCAAAGCTCCATTATGCAAGTTAAAGGTTTTTTTTAAGAAGTGCATATGTTAAAATTTATTCATGGATATACATCATCTCAAGGTATTTTCTTCAGTTTTTAAGAATAAAAGCTTTTCTAAAGCATCTGAAGAGCTTTTTTTAACGCAACCTACTATCAGTAATCATATTAAGGCACTCGAGGACGAATTGGGATGCAACTTATTCGATAGACTCGGCAGATCCATAATGCCTACAAAAGAAGCAGAGGTTTTATATAATTTATCAATAGAACTAATAGAAAAAATTAACAGCATTAGAGAAGCAATAGCAAACATAAAAAAAGAGATTGCAGGAAATTTACTTATTGGTGCAAGCTCTATTCCGGGTGTATATTTAATCCCGGGTATCATAGCTGGTTTCAAAAAAAACCACCCTGCAGTCTCTTTTCAGATAATTATTTCTGATTCCATGGACATTTCAGAGAGGATCTCTGAACATAATCTTAATGGGTATAGTTGGAGCAAAACTTGGCAATGAGAACATCAGATACACTCCTTTTGTTGAAGATGAGCTAATAGCAGTCTCTGCTCCAGATTTTGTTAAAAAGAAAGTTCTCTCTCTGAAAGAACTGGTTCAATACCCCATGGTTTTACGCGAAGAAGGTTCAGGCACACGTAAGGTTACTGAAAAATTCTTTATAGAAAAAGAAATTTCTCTGGATGATATTCAGATAGCAGGTCTATTTGGTTCAACAGATTCAATAAAACAGGCTGTAAAAGCCGGGCTTGGAATTTCAATATTATCAAAGTTTTCTGTTTCGGAAGAACTTGTTCACGGCACACTTGAGGAGATAAAGCTTTCTGATATTAAAATGAAACGTAAATTCTATATAGCTACTCACCGTAAGAGAACTCTACCGATACTTTATGCAGCATTCTTAGAACATTTAATTAAGATAAATTCAACCCATATAAGCGTACAAGATTAAGGTCTTCGCATGGATTTCTCCCTGGAGTTGTTAAATAATTTCCTGTAATCATTCCATCAGCGCCAGCAGCAAAAACAAGAGAGTTGAATTCGGAAAGCACCTGCAGCCTTCCACCGCATACTCTGATTTCTTTTTCCGGTAGAATAAACCTGTACAAACTTATGATTTTCAATGCTTCAAATGGATGTAAGAGTTTTCTTTCACCTAATGGCGTCCCCTTAATAGGGATCAGGAAATTTAAAGGTATAGAATTAACATCAAGATTCTTTAAAGTAAAAGCCATCTCTATTCTGTCATCCCATGTTTCACCCATCCCAAAAATACCGCCGGAACAGATAGATAGTCCTGCTGAAACCGCAGCATGAATAGTTTCAAGTTTTTCCCTGTAAGTGTGGGTGGTACATATCTTTTCAAAAAAAGATTCTGAAGTTTCAAGATTGTGATGATAACGCTCAAGTCCTGATTTTTCAAGAAATTTCAAATTTTCCTCTGATAATAATCCAAGACTGGCACATGGTATAAGTCCAATTTTTTTTATATCCGGGATAATCTCTGCAATTGTTAATAAATCATTTGAGTTTAAAGAACGCCCGCTTGTCACGATAGAAAATCTTCTTGCTCCTGATTTATACAGTTCTGAAGCTTTTTCAAGTATAGTTGCTTTATTTAATAAAGGGTAGATTTCTATTTTAGCTTTGCTTCTTGAAGACTGAGCACAATAGGCACAATCTTCCGAACATAAGCCGGATTTCGCATTTATTATGGAGCACAAATTTACATTATTTTTACGGAAGTGGATTCTTATATTATTTGCTGAAGCAATAAGTGAAAATATTTCATCCTCTCGGATCGAGGCAATAAAATTTGCTTCTTCTCTTGATAAATCATTACCCTGTAGAACTTTTCTTTCGAGGGTTTTAATCTCCTCCGCTGCCTGACGTAAATCCATTTCCACCGTGGTACTTCATTCTTTCTATTGCGGGTAAAAGTTTTATCATAACCTTAATTTCACCTTCTTTTTTAAGCCAGTAATATATATCAATAATATCACTGAACCCAAAATAGAAAGGCAAATACAGAGGTTTTATCTCATATCCTATGGTTTCGCCCTTTATGCTGATAATTTTTCTTATCTGTAAACGCCAGAAAGCAGGATGGAATGAGACAAATTTTCTGGATTCTTCGAATGCTTCTTCTCCTGATAACCCTTCTTTAATTTTAAAATCAAAATCTGGAGCAAAAGGGATTAGAGTATATCCATCACCCTCTTTATCCAGTAAAGCAACTGTCTCAAAATCATCGGCATATCTTCCACCATATTTAATTAAAGTGAAAGAGCCTGAAATATCCTGGGGAGTTGCCTCTACAGTTTTCAGCTGACTGTCAAGACCAAAAACTTCAGGTGTAATAAGAATTGTTAAAATAATTATAAAATAATTCAGATATTTCATTATTTAT
>FWPU01008484.1_pt1 | contig 10993 bp, 8 predicted proteins | sample 2228361 | NCBI WGS metagenome assembly FWPU01 (sample SAMEA103939777, study PRJEB20133) | metagenome | reverse complement strand
TGAGAGATATTCACGAATATATTCTGGTTTTTTCCAAAGGGATGTTTTCAAGAGAAAATCTCGGAAGAAAAAGCACAATTTCCAAAGAGGAGTTTCTTGAATTTACCAAAAGTGTCTGGACATTCGCAGCAGAACCAGCGACAAAAGTGGGGCATCCTGCACCATTTCCGGTCGAATTGCCGTATAGGTTGATTCAACTTTATACTTTTGAAGGAGAAATTGTCCTTGATCCGTTTATGGGAAGTGGACAAGCTGCTATCGCTGCAATAAAAACTCGTCGCCTTTATGTTGGATATGATATAAATGAAGAATATGTGAAATTGGCAGAAAGACGAATTAAGGAATTCTTGTTAGAATTTAATGCTCCCAAGTTGTTTGAATCTGAAGAAAAAAGGGATGAAAGAAATGGCGAAACAGCGCATAACATAGAATAAAAGAGTTGTGCCTTGCGGCACCACCCCTGTCTGCGTGCTATGGACAGGCAGACGAATTTTTGCTTTGAAAAAACTTCTTTTATGCTGATAACGTTATATGGCATTCCCCCTTTAAAAAGCGAACGAAGAGTAATTTAGATGAATAATGAGAATATGAAATACGACTAAAAGTTGTTAGAAAACCTATATTAGTAAAATTTAAAGAATCCCCATCGGCTACTCGCTTCTTCGCAGGTTGCAGGGGGAAGAGAGCCGAATATTAAAGGATTGAATGGATGAGTTTACGAACAAACGATTCGTCACTGCTTGTGCCAAGAAATTCTATCACTGAGACCATCTCTAACAATAAAAGAGCAAGTGACTCTATATGGGAGAACAAAGATCGGTTTGTTAGCGGGCAGAGTGGTCATCGAAATCAAAGCTTTCGGTTCTTTCGGCAATGACGCTGAAAAATACAGAAAATATTGAGCTAAAGTCGAAAAAAGGATAACATATTTTTATTTGACAAGGAGTGAGTCCTACCATCCTCTTGTGGCTCAACATTTGAATCAGTTTTCGGAAAGGAGTGGACTTTTTTCTTGGACACAGCTGGAGATTGGGTAAGGTTTTAAAGAGAAGTCCGGAAGTATTTAGTAATAACAAAAAAAACATGCACAATTCAAGAATAATTAGGGAGTTATTAAAAATGGGTATGAATAAAGAAGAGAACGCTTCGGCACCCCGTGCCTCGCCTTTCTTCGTTCGGATCACTTAACAAACATTAGCACATGTTTGACAAAATTTTAGTCTGAATTTGAATTTTTTAATGTAGGTTTTCTTTTGTTGGCTTCTCATTCGATAGAGCGAGTGACTCAACAGAGGGTAAGAATGAGAGAAGAGGATAAATCCACAGGATGAAGAAGAGCAAGCGTTTTTCCTTGACAGGAAGGATAAATTTTCAGAAATTAAACAGGGGAAATTTTGAAAAGGAACTCCTCTCTTTGTAAATTCGTTTTATGAATCGACTCTTACAGAAAAGGTTTTAAAGATTTTGCTGAAAATTTGTTCTACTTTATCTGATATTTTTCCTTACCCATCTCGTAGAGATCATTACCGTAAATATCGTTTATCACAATGCAAGGAAAATCTTCCACTTCCATTCTGTATATGGCCTCTGGACCAAGTTCAGGATAGGCTACTACCTCAGAGGATTTTATAAATTTTGATATCAGAGCTCCTGCTCCTCCAACTGCTGCGAGATAAATTCCTTTGTATTTTTTCAATGCCTCTTTGACCTCTTTTGACCTTTCACCCTTTCCGATAGAGGCTCTTAATCCAAGAGAGTAGAGAAGAGGAGTATATTTGTCCATCCTGCCTGAAGTGGTAGGGCCAGCTGAACCCACTGCTTTTCCTGGTCTTGCAGGTGTAGGTCCAACATAATATATAACCTGATCCTTTAAATCAATGGGTAATGGTTTGCCCTCTGATGCGAGCTCATAGAGTTTTTTATGAGCAGTGTCTCTTCCTGTATAGATGTATCCAGAGATTATTACCTTATCTCCTGCTTTGAGTTTCTCCACATCCTCTTCTGTAATTGGAGTCCTCAGTTTATACTCTGGCATTTCCTACCTCATAACTTCATAAGGTCTATTAATGTCTTAACAGCATTGGCTGACTTCTCAAGAGATGCTTTTTCTTCTGGGGTGAGTTTTATCTCAACTATCTGTTCGATACCCTTAGAGCCAAGTTTAACAGGAACACCAAGATAAGTTCCTGAGATGCCAAATTCGCCCTCTACATAAGCGGAGCATGGCAGTATTTTCTTTTTGTCTTTCAAAATTGCATCTACCATAAGATGAACAGCTGAAGAAGGTGTGTAGTAGGCACTGGATGGAGCTCCAGGGATCCCAGCTTTTCCGAGAAGAGCCACGATTTCTCCGCCACCCTTTCTTGTTCTCTCAATAAGGGCATCCAGTCTTTCTTTTGAAATAAACTCTGTTATGGGAATTCCAGCTATAGTGGTATAAGAAGGAAGGGGAACCATTTCGTCTCCATGGCCGCCAAGAACCATAGCCTGTATATTTTCCACAGAAACATTCAACTCCATGGCTATAAATGTAGAAAATCTTGCAGAATCAAGTATTCCAGCCATTCCCATTACCCTGTGTTTCTGGAACCCACTCACTTTGTAAGCAACATAGGTCATCGCATCCAGTGGGTTTGTAACAACTATTATTATGCAGTTGGGCGAGTGTTTAACAACATTTTCAGTCACTGGCTTAACAATGTCGAGGTTTTTGAAGAGAAGATCATCTCTGCTCATCCCTGGTTTTCTTGGAAATCCAGCAGTGATAATCACAATGTCTGAATTCTCAGTATCTTTGTAATCCTGTGTTCCTACTATTCGGGTGTCAAAACCGTAAACCGGACCTGATTGGAGCATGTCAAGAGATTTGCCCTGAGGAATACCCTCAATTACATCAAGAAGAACCACATCCCCCAACTCGGCTTCTACAAGCCTCTGAGCTGTTGTGGCTCCCACATACCCTGCGCCAATTACTGAAATCTTTGGTCTCATAATTCCTCCTAATTAAAAATTTGGTATTTAAATTTTTCTCGAAATTTGATAAAGGAGAGACCGAGAGGGTGTGACTCCATGATACCTGATTTTTAGACTCCCTGAGGAGTCTGTTTTCTACTCTTTCGGTCTCATATTGGTTGATTAAGCTTTCAAGGCTCACCTCTGCCAGGAGGCCGAGAAGGAGAGCAGCGCTCTCTAAACCATCCATGGAGGTGATCCTATGATGAATTACTTCTGTGATATCCACTCTTCCAAAAAAGAGTCCTTTGAAATGGTATCCTCTGTCCTCAAAAGCAAAAGGAAAATCAAAGAATTCGAATCCGTCTTCTATCTCACTTAGTCCTCTATAGCAGGGGGTTTCCCCTTTCTCCAGAATCTCCTTAGATTGAAAATAGAAAGGCTTTTCTATCTGAAGAGTGGCTTCTGCGGACTTGACCCAGTGATTAAGCAGACAGGGAAGTTTAGAGGACAATGCGAAATCTCCAAGAAAGCGAGTTCGCATCTGAGAAGGATTGTCTGGATTATGGGTGAGTGGGTGAGAAGGCGCTCTCCTTACTTCAGGGATTACTACAGAGAGAGAAGAGAAAGAGGAAAATCTTACACAAAAGCAGTTTCCGCTACCTCTACAAAGCTTCTCATGGTAATATACGCACTTCTCACTGCTAACCGCCTCATCCAAGAACAACCTCCTAAACATAAATCAAAAGGTTGACTCCTTATTTTTTATCTTATTTTATTTGGATGTGTAACTTTCCCACTTCTTTTGAAGATTGGGATCCGAAATTGTCTCCAAGATGTAATCGCAAAATTCCCTGCCAGTTGCTCCTGTGGAACGACCAGTGATTACAAATTTCTTTTCATACTGTCCACAGATATCCAGCGCCATTTCCAGTTTATTGCCCAGCTCATGATATCCAATGTGATTCAGAAGCATGGCGCCCGCTTTGATAACAGAAGATGGATCAGCGAACTGGGTTCTTCCCTCTTGAACCATTCTGGGAGCACTTCCATGAATTGCCTCGAACATGGCATACCTTTTCCCTATATTTGCACTTCCAGCAGTCCCCACACCTCCTTGAAATTCTGCTGCTTCATCAGTGATTATATCGCCGTAAAGATTAGGAAGAACAAAAACCTGGAAATCTGTTCTTCTCTTTGTGTCAATCAGCTTCGCTGTCATAATGTCTATAAACCAGTCATCCGAATTTATTTCTGGATATTCTTTCGCTATCCTGTAAAAAGTTTTCAGAAATAGACCATCTGTGGTCTTAACCACATTAGCCTTTGTCACTGCAGTTACTCTTTTCTTTCCTGTTTTGCGAGCATATTCAAAACCGAGTCTGATTATTCTTTCGCTGCCAGGTTCTGTGATCAGCTTAAAATCTATTGCTAAACCATCCACCACTTCAACACCGTAAGGACCTAAAGCATAAACATCCTCAGTGTTTTCTCGGAAGAATATCCAATCAATTCCCTCGGAAGGAACTCTCACAGGACGAACATTGGCAAAAAGATCAAGTTCTTTTCTAATAGCTACATTAGCACTTTCCACATTAGGCCAGGGATCGCCAGCCTTGGGAGTGGTGGTGGGTCCTTTCAGAAGAACATGGCATTTTTTGATTTCTTCAAGGGTATCATCGGGTATAGCTTTATTCACCTGAGCTCTTCTCTCTATTGTTAGTCCTTCAATTACTTTGAACTCCACTTTTCCCTTTTGAACTTCATCCTTTAAAAGATGCTCAAGAACCCTCTGAGCTTCTGAGGTTATGTAAGGTCCTATTCCGTCTCCTCCGACCACTCCTATTATTATAGGCCTCAGCTTAGGGTAATCTATCCACTCCTCCTCTTTTTTTAACATCTCAAACCTCTTGAGCTGAGCCTCGAGAATCTTACCAAAATGTTCCTTTGCCTTTGCGATTTTTTCTTCATAATTTGGATTACTCATTATTCCTCCTTCTTATTTTCAAAGTAAAGTATAATCCATAAAAACAGAATAAGTCAAATAGAATAAACCCTTTGATTTTGAACTTAAAGAGAAAATCAAAATTATGATTTAAGCCTTTTACTTTTTATAACTTTAGATCTCTTCTCTATTCAGTTTTTTCCAGTCATTTAAAAGAGCTCTAAAGACACGTTTTGTTCTTTTTATAGTATCTTTTAAATCATCTGATGTATCAATAATGTAATGGGCAAATATTAGTTTTTTCTCATTGGGTAACTGAGATTTGATCTTTTTAATTGCAAGTTCTTCGCTTATCCCATCCCTCTCCATTAGTCTCCTCACCCTTAGCTCTTCTGAACAGTGAGTTACAATGACCCTGTGATAGAAAGTTTGAAACCCTGCCTCAATGGTAAGAGCGGCTTCCGAAACGAAAATTTTGAAATCCCCTGATTTTTCAAGATCTTCAATTATTTTTTTCTTCTTCTCAAAAACAAGAGGATGAATCAGGTGATTGAGGAATTTTCTTCCCTCCTCTGAAGAAAATACAATCTCACCAAGTTTTTTTCTATCTATTCTTCCATCCTTAAGAAGAATACCTTTCCCAAAATGGTCTAAAATTATCTGATAAGCATAATTTCCAGGCTCCATTAGTTCATGAGCCAGAAGATCTGAATAGCAAATATAACAACCCTTCTTTTTGAGATATTCGGAAACTACAGATTTGCCACTCGCTATTCCTCCTGTAAGAGCAACTCTTAAAATTTTCATTCTAAATCATCAAATATATCCAATCTTTTTGAACCAGTATATAGCTCTTTCAATTGCATCATCGATGGGGAAAGGACTGTAGCCGAGCTCTTTTTTTGCTTTTTCAATACTAACAAAGAAACTGAACTTTGCCATGTGAATCCCTGTGAGCGGGATTAAGGGTTTTTTCTTTGAACGATAAGAAAAATACTCAGAAATATAACCAAAAGGAAGAGCTATAGAATAAGGAATTTTTATGAAAGGAGCTCTTACACCACCGAGCTTAGCAATTTTTCCAAGGAACTCCTTTATGGTTAAATTCTCTCCGCCGAGGATGTATCGTTCTGAAGTCCTGCCTTTTTCCAGAGCGAGAATTATTCCACGAGCTACATCCTTTACATCCACTGCATTCATCTTCCCATCTAAATAAAATGGCATCCCCTTTATCACTCTCGGTATGAGACAATACTGAATGGGCTTTCTCTCATATTCTCCCACACAGAAAGTGGGATTTACAATTACAGGTTCAATTCTAATCTTTGAATACACTTTCACTTTTTCTTCCATTAAATACTTAATCCTGTGATAGAGCCCCTTAACTTTTTTATAATCAAATGGTATATCCTCCCTTCCAATTCCATTCTCATCCTTCCATATTGTTCCAATCGAGCTTACATAAACAAGTTTTTTAACTCCCGCAAAAACTGATGCTTCCAGCACATTCGCTATCTCTTTCATGGCTTGAGAGAGCTCCTCTCTTTTTCTAATTGAGTATCTGGGATAGTAGCCCGCACAATGGATTAAAGCGTCGCATCCTTCCATCGACTTTATCAAAGGCTGTTTATACTTAAAATCACCTTCAAATATTTTTACATCTATGTTCCTCAATAACTCCCTATCCGAAGATTTCCTCACTAAGACCCTTACCTCATATCCTCTCTTCAGAAGTTCTCTGAGAGTATGGTTCCCTATAAATCCTGTAGCTCCAAGTAAGATAACCTTCATCCTCTTAATTATAAGCCTTTTGTTAAATTGTTCAATAATTTTGTATAAAATAATTTTAAACAAATGTGCAATGAAATTCGTATTTTAGAAAGGAGGAATTTATGAAAAGGTTCATATTTGTTTTTTCTTTATTGCTTAGCTTCTTACCTGTTTTTTCAGAAAAAAGAGGAATGGAGCCAGAGGACATTCTCAATATCAAGGCAATTTCAGATTTGGCCATTTCTCCTGATGAAAAAGCTATACTTTTCACTGTTACAGAGTGCAATTTGAAAGAAAACGAGTATAACACTGACATATGGATCTTAAACCTTAAGGATGGCAAATATTTTAAGCTCACCCAATCTCAGAAACACGATAGAAGGCCCAGATGGTCTCCGGATGGAAAATTTATAGCTTTTATTTCTAACCGTGATGGAAAGAACCAGATCCATCTCATGAGAACAGATCTGGGAGAACCCTGGAAGTTAACCGACTCTCCCACAGGTGTAGATTCTTTTGAGTGGACACCAGATTCAAAATTTATAGTTTATATTATGAGAGATCCCAGAACAGATGAAGAAGAAAAAAGGATAAAGGAAAAAGATGATGCCTATTCTCTTTTCAAAAATTTAAAAAATTCCCATCTCTGGAAAATTTCCATAGATGGAAAAGAAAACAAAAAATTAACTGACGGAAATTTTCATGTTTCAAGTTTCACAATTTCAAAGGATGGAAAAGACATTATTTATTTTTCTCCTCCATCTTCAAGAGTGGATGATTCAATTTCTGGAGAACTTTATCAAATCTCCATGGAAGGAGGTTCACCTAAAAGACTAACGAATAATAGAACAGCGGAAAGAGCCTTCAAATTCTCACCGGATGGAACAAGGATGGCATTCCTCTCTTCCTGCGACTTGAGGATGAAATATCCTGGTTCTTCAAAACTCTTTGTTATTAACCTTAATGATCTAAAAGTGACACCTGTTATCCCCTCCTTTAAAGGAGAAATCTCATTTTATGAATGGATTTCAGAGCATACAATAGTTTTCAAAGGTGAAGTGGGGGTTAGCTCCAACTTATTTAAGTTGGATTTGACAAAGAATTCCCTCTCTCAGTTTTCCAGTGTTCAGGGTGTTATAATGGAAGTAAGCGTTCCAAAATTTAAAAAGGAGATTTATTTTACTTTTTCAGAACCAACTTCACCAGTCTCAATATATGCTACATCCCTTGGGGAATTTAAACCTGTGAAACTTGTAGATTTAAATCCTCAAGTAAAAGATTACCATCTTGGCGAATTCAAAGCCTTTAGATGGAAAAGCAAAGACCGAAAAATTGTGGAAGGGATCTTAGGGCTTCCATCCACCTTTAAAAAAGAGAAAAGATATCCCCTCATTGTTCAACTTCACGGAGGTCCTGCATCTGCTTACATGCTCTCTTTTCCAGCTCGTATCTCTACTTACTCCCATGTCTTTACAGGAAAGGGCTGGGTGGTTTTCCAGCCAAATTACAGAGGCTCAACTGGTTACGGAGAGGATTTCATGAAAGAGATAGCGGGAAAGTTTTTTGACAAAAGTATAGATGATATAGTCACTGGAATTGAAGCTCTTATAAAGGAGGGAATTGTAGACAGAGAGAAGATAGGGGTTATGGGATGGAGCGCAGGAGGACACATGACAAACTGGCTCATAACTCATTATCCTGACATGTTTAAAGCAGCCTGTTCAGGTGCTGGAACTGCCAACTGGATCTCCATGTATGCTCAAACAGACATACAGTACACAAGGGAATTCTACTTTCTTGATAAACCATGGAATAAAATTGATCTTTATCTTAAGTATTCGCCCATTCTCTATGTTAAAAATGTAAAGACTCCTACCCTGATACTTTGTGGAGAAGAGGATGAGAGAGTCCCTCTGCCTCAGAGCAAAGAACTTCACATGGGTCTTTTGAAAAATGGAGTGGAAACAGAACTCATAATATTTCCAAGAGAACCTCACGGTTTGAGAGAACCCAAACATCAGCTTTACAAAATGAAGAAGGAGTTGGAATGGTTAGAGAAGTGGGTTTTAAAAAGGCAGTGATTGTTGCTTTTGGGAAATTTTCTGATACCTACATTTTTCTCTAAAATTGAAAAGTTTAAATTTTAAAAAGTTTTCAAGGAAGTCAAAAGCTGAGAATCTTTATTTCCTTCTCAGTGTTTTTGATGGAAACATAAAGCTCTGATACTTTTTTCTTTAGGGAAGAAAGCTTGCCACTCATTTTCTCTATGTTTTTATCCATGTCCTTAAACTTCTCCATCTCTACTATTGTGCTTGCGGTGATACTGTTTAAAGATAAGGAAAGATCTTCCACAAGTTTTCGAAAATCCCATTTGAAATCCTCACCTTCCTTTAAAAAAGAATCTCTCAAAAAAGAATCAATTTTGTTTCGCATTTCTTCAAGAAAAGAAGAAATGGAAGAAAACCCATCCTCGCTTTTTCTCAAAGAGAGTTTTATTGTTTTGGTAGAGATCTCTTCTATTTCATCACTGATCTCATCCACATCCTTTTCTAACTTGAGAAAGATGCTTTTTAATTTCTCTTTATTTTTGCGTATTTTTGATTGAGTTGTTTTTTGCCAGAAGAAAAGAAAAAGGGGCAAGGAGAGTATAATTAGAAAGTTCAATGCCCCGAAAATCAGACCCTGAGATTTTATTTTTCTTTCCAGGGATTTCTCTTTCTGGGTTAGAGCCTCATTTATAGGTTTTATAGAATTATTTATTTCATGATACGCAGTAAAAAACTCCTTTGAGTCTCTAATGTTTTTAGTGAGAAAATTAAGATTTTGAGCAGTATCTTTCCAGAGGAATAAAATACTCTGAAGGTGAGAAGGACTTAAACCAATTTTCCCCTTTACTGAATCTGAAATAAAATTCTCAAATTTTCTTTTTTCATCCTTTATAACAGTAATACTTTGTGAAACATCTGCTCCACTGAAAATTCTGGAAGATGCAACAGAAATTGAACCCAAGGCATGACAAGCCTCGCTTATTCTTTTTCTCTCTTTTAGTGAAATGTTCAAACGAATAAAAAGGAAAACATCAAAAAAAAACGTAGTTAAAATCAAAATAGCCATTAAATACAATAGAACTTTTCTCATAATCCGAAGTCCAAATAATTATAAGAATATAAAAAAGAAAAGTCAAAAATCCATTTTTAATTTTGTCTCTTTTTTATATAATAAAAAATGCAAAAGAGGTTTGGTAAGGAAATTTATCTGATTGAGAGTGTGCTTCTTTTGATTTATTGCTCCACTTCCATGCTTCTTCTCCTCCCCATCTATTTCAAGAAAATAGGGATTTCAGAAATTTACATTGGTTTGCTCACAAGCACATTTTATCTTTCCTCCCTATTTTCCAGAGCAATAATTGGAGAAGTGCTCGATAAAGGAAATCCTAACAAAGTTCTTCTCATGGGAATCGTTCTCTTCTCTTTATCAGTCATTTTTTATCCTTTCATAAAAAAAGCCTCTTTTTATCTGTATTTAATCAGAGTTCTTCATGGAATCTCTCTTTCTGCAGTTTTGCTCTCCATCCTTCTACTGGCTGTTATGTTTTCCAGAGAGGAAAATAGAGCGGGGGTCTTGAGTTTAATTTCGGTTTCCTTTCTACTTCCTAATATTTTTATGCCCTTTGTAGGGGAGAAAATAATTGAAAATCTTGGTTTCGGATACTTTTTCAGTTCAGCCTTCCTAATATCTGCTATTCCGATAATATTTTACTTTCAAATTCCAAAGGTTAACGTTTCTAACCAAGAAAAAGGGAACAGTTTTTTTGAGCCACTTAAAAAACAAGGTTTTGCAACAATTCTTATTTTAACTACTCTTTTAGGTTTCGCTGTATCCACAGTGAACACCTTTACTCCTTTGTGGGCTAAGCAGATGAAAGCCTCTGTGGGGGTTTTCTTCACTTCCGCTGCCATTGTTGCTGTATCCATAAGGCTATTTCTTCCGGGGAAATTAAAAATTTGGGGGAAGATGTCTCTTCTCTCCGTATCTTTTATTGTTTTATCATCTGGAATTTTCTTGATATCCCTTTCTTCATCCCATCTCCTTTTTCCCATTGCAGGAGTAATCTATGGAATGGGAATGGGTTTTATCTATCCTAATCTTTTGTATATGGCTGTGGAAACTGTGAAGGATGATTCAAAAGGAAAAGCTCTTGGCATATTCACTGCTTCTACAGATCTTGGATTCTCCCTTGGACCGACTCTTTCAGGATTTATTTTAAACTATTCCGATTATTCGAATATGTTCAAAATCCTTTCAATCTTTGTAATCTTCACTTTC
>FWPU01005720.1_pt1 | contig 10993 bp, 11 predicted proteins | sample 2228361 | NCBI WGS metagenome assembly FWPU01 (sample SAMEA103939777, study PRJEB20133) | metagenome | reverse complement strand
AAATGGTTTCCCTAGAAATATCCATTTTGCGTAACTCCTTCCCCGCTGGGGGAAGGAGGCTGAAGAGAAATCGGGCAAAGTCTGCGTGCCTCTGTGAAATCTGGGGTTTCGGCAGCGGGGCCAGGGATGAAAAACGGCCGGCCTGATGGCATCTGTTTTGACGCCCGGCCGACCTTACCCTATAGTCCCTATAGTGGAAAACTCGATAGAAAAAGCCGATCCTGAAAATCAGGATCGGCCGGACATAATGGAGAGGCGACGGCCGGATTCGAACCGGCGATCGGGGTTTTGCAGACCCCTGCCTTACCGCTTGGCTACGTCGCCATGCTAAGATGGTTGGCGTACCAAAACCCTGTCATGCTTCAGTCTATCAACTGGCGCCGAGATTGTCAAATCGAGGAGGAAGCAGCAAGGATGGCCCTTCCAACTTTACGGGATGAAATCCGCTACTGCGAACGGTGCGGCATCACCTTCCTCTGGGAGGTGGAAGCCCAAAAACGCCAGCGGGGGGAGCCGGCGCCCACCCTATGCCCCGGATGCCGCCGACTTCTGCCGCCACCGGGCAGGGAGCGGGGCGTGGTCAAATGGTACAACCGCCGCCGGCGCTACGGCTTTATTGTGCGGCCCGGCCAGCCAGACATCTTCGTACACGGTTCCCACCTGGAGGGGCGTCAGCATCTGCAGCCGGGCGACCTGGTGGAATTCCAGGTGGTGATGGGGGAGCAGGGCCCCATGGCCACGTCGTGTCGGGTGTTGGCCCACTACCCGGACTGGGGCGGGTGACCCGCGGCCAGCCGGTCCACCAGGGCATCATACCGGGCTGCCACCACCCCCCAGTCATAGTGGGTCAGGACATGCTCCACCAGGGAAGGGGGGGCAGGCCGTGGGAAACGTAGGCGCTGGGCCGCCTTCTGAAAGAGATCCTCGTCATCCTCGTAGAGGCAGGCCGGATGGAGGGCCGGCGGGATCAACTCTGGGTAACTCAGGCGCCGGGGCAGGAGCGGAAAGGCGCCGGCCGTCACCGCCTCCAGGATGCTGATGCCGAAAAACTCGTGGTCGGCCGTGCTGATGACCAGGTCGGCCTGGGCCAGGAGCTGGAGATAGGCCTGGTAGGAGGGCACATAGCCCCAGTGGACGATGGATGATGCCAGCCGCTGCCGGGCTTCTTCAAATTCCTCGGGCACCTGGCGGAAATTTTCGCCCGCCACCGCCAGGCGAAAGGCATGGCCTGTCTCGGCCAGGCGGTAGAGCAGGCGGAAGAAGCGGTCGGGCCGCTTGTCATATTCCCAGCGTTGATTCCAGAGGATCAGGGGAATGACATCCTCCTGGGGCCCACCGCGCCCCCCCTGGGCCACCGCCACGATGCGGCGGGCGTCGATGCCCACCGGCAGTACTTGACTTTTCCGGCGGACATCCTCCACCAGCCCCAGGTGGTTATAGTCCGGGAAATGTTTCAGGAGCCGGGGACACTCGGAGAACCAGCTCTCCAGGTGAAAGCGGGAGTTGAAGGCCACGGCGTCGACTGCTACCTGGCTTTGCCAGTTGATCATGGCGTAGGTCAGATCCTTGCGTTCGCCCGGTCGCCAGGGGTAGGTGAGCTGGTTTTCGTGCATGTAGAGGAGCACCGGCACAGCCGGAGGCAGATGGCGGCGAAGCAGCCCCAGCCAAGTGGGTAGGTTGACCATGTCGGTGGCCACAATGCAATCCGGCGGAGGCGCGGTGGCCAGCCGCTCCCGGGCCTGGGCAGCCAGCTCCAGCGCCCCGCCCTGCATGCGCCATTTCCAAAAACGGCCGGCCATGGTGAACAGGCTGACCTGATGGCGGCTGTGGCGGACATAGCCTTCCGCCCAAGAGCGATGGCTGCCTGTGTGGTAGGGGGAGAGCAGCCACACCCGCCGGCGAGGATCGACCGCCCTACCTCCTTGGGCAGCAACGGGCTGGATGGCATGGGCCTGGGCAACATCCCCGGTATTGGGCATCAGTGTCAGACCAAATTGTGGCAATTTTGGCACTTTTCAGCCGCTCGTGCTACACTATGTCGTCAGTCCGCCGCAAGTAGCACGGCAGAGCGGGTATTGGGAAAAGGGCTATGGCCCAGCGCCCCCCGCTGCCGGGACGCATCTGTGACGGTCTGCAACGGGGGAGCTGATTTTGAATCAGTCCCTCGTTCTTTCTGTCCGCAGGGCGGTCCTGCGGACATCTCCAGAGAAAGACGCAGTTCAAAAAATCAAGGAGAAATGCGTACGCATGGCCGAGAATGGACGTCACGAATACGAATTGGTGTATATTCTACATCCAGATATGGATGAAGAGGGAATCCTGGCCCTGAATGAGCGCCTGGGCCAGGTGATCCAGGGACAGCGGGGTGAGCTCACCACCACCGAACTGTGGGGGCGGCGCACCCTGGCATACCCCATTCAGAAGCACTTCGAAGGGCACTATGTGCTCCATCGCTTCCTGCTGCCGCCGGAAGCCACGGGAGAGATCGAGCGATTTCTCCGCTTTAACGAAAATGTGCTGCGCCATTTGATGCTCCGCCTGGACAAATAACGCCGGAACACACCTGCTACACGAAGCCAAACGGGGATGGGAGCTTCCCGTAGATCCCGGCGGCAAGCCTCCCACAGCGCCTGTGGGAGCAGACGCAGCCAGGTTTTCGCCGTGGTATTGACGCCAGACTGTACTGGAGAGAAATAAGGAATCACCATGACCGAGCAAGTGAACCCCACCGCCGAGGAACCCCAGGCGGAACAGAACGAAACCAACGAAACCCAGGCGACCGAAGAGAAAACCGCCCAACCGGCCACGCCCACCTCGTCGCCCGCCCAGGCGGCCCGCCCCGCCCAGGTCAGCCTGCGGGACCGGACAGCCGATGATCTGGACGACGAAGACTACGACGTCGATTACGACGAGGATGACGAGGACTACGACGAGGACGAAGAGGAGGACCTCTACGTCGAAGGGCCTGCCGAGTATGTGGAGCGGGAACGGGGCGGCCGACGCAGCCGACGCATCGGCTCCGACGTGCGCCTGGAGGACATCGACTACAAAAACATTCCCCTCCTGTCCCGCTTCCTGGATCGGCGGGGACGGATCCTCTCCCGGCGCAAGACCCGGGTTTCGGCCAAAGTGCAACGACGGATCGTCAAGGCGATCAAGCATGCACGCCACCTGGCCCTGCTGCCCTACACGGCCGACCAGACGCGCATCGTGCGGAAGCGCAGGTGATCCATGGCCAGGCGAAAGAAGCGTGCCGAGGAGCAACCGCGCGAACTGACACGCAAAGAGGTTCGCCTGAATGCCCGTACCCGGGAACGCAATCGAAAGTTGATCATCGGCACGGCCATCGCCGTCGGCTTTGCCCTGCTGGTGATCACCTTTGGCGCCATCGCTGAATTCGCCATCAAGCCCAACAGCACGCTGGCCCGGGTGGGCGACGAAACCATCGTCACCCGGGATTTCTGGAAGCGCGTCTACCTCCAGCGGAGCCGGCTGCAGAACCAGTTGATCCAGATGCAGCAACTGGAACAGCAGTTCGGCGGCCAGGGCTTCTTCACCGCCCAGATCAACCAGGTCCAGGCGACCCTGAGCAGCCCCTTTGCCCTGGGCGTCCAGGTGTTGGACCAGATGATCAACGAGGCCATCATCCGCAAGGAAGCTGCAGCCCGGGGCATCACCGTCAGCGATGAAGAGGTGGAAGCGGCCCTGCAGGAGGAGGTTGCGGCCAGCCAGGGGGCCGTCACGGTGCCCCAGGCCACGGCCACCGCGGAGGCAGCCAGCGCAGCCACCGCCACCGCGGCCAGCTGGACGCCTACGCCCACCCCCACCATCGACGTGAGCGCAGCCGTGACTGCCACCGCCACCCCACTCCCCACGCCCGCGCCGGCGCCCACCCGCCCCATCCTGACCGACAGCCAGTATCAGGAAGGGCTGGCCCAGCTGGAGCAATCCCTGCGGGAGATCGCAGGCATGAGCCTGGACGAATACCGGGAGGTGATTCGCATCCGCCTGCTTTCGGACAAATTGGCGGAAGTCATCGGCAAGGAGCAGGTGGCAGAGACGGAAGAGGCGGTGCACGCCCGCCACATCCTGATCCGCTTCACGGAGACGCCTCCCCCGCCTGAAACCAGCCTGGAGGTCAGCCCGACGCTGACCAGCACAGTCCCCCTGACCGTTTCGGCGGCCATCACGGCCCAGGATATGCTGAGCGACACCGCCGTGGAGGCGACGGCAAGCAGCAGCACCACCATCACCGCGACCGGCGCTGTCAGCGCCACTGCCGAAATCACGGCTACAGCCAACCTGAGCGAGACCGCCCAGGGCGAATCGGTGGATCCGTCCCTGCGCAGTGAAGCCGAAGCCCTGGCACTAGCCCAGGAACTGCGCCAGCGCATCCTGGGCGGCGAAGACTTTGCCACCTTGGCCCAGGAGTACAGCGACGACCCGGGGAGCGCAGCCAATGGCGGCGACCTGGGGTGGTTCGGCCGGGGGATGATGGTGCCCGCCTTTGAAGAAGCGGCCTTCTCCCTGGCGGTGGGCGAGGTAAGCAAGCCCATCAAGACGGACTTCGGCTACCACTTGATCGAAGTGCTGGAGAAGGATCCCAACCACCCGAAGGATGCATCCACCCTGGCCAATGAGCGACGTCAGGCCTTCCAGGAATGGCTCCAGGAACAGGTGGCCGCCACGCCCATTCAACGGCCAGACGACCTGGTCTCCAAGCTGCCCCGGGATCTGCGGTCGGCCTCCCTCTCGGGCCTGACGCCGTAGGGGTAGCCCCGCCAGTGCCAGATGAAGCAGAAAGCAAGGCCGGCCCATCACTAGAGGGCCGGCCTTCTTGTGAACAACAGCTTTTGCCAGGTAGCGGAAGACTCTCCTGCAAACAGCCACGGATGGGACGGATGGTATCGCTTTCCTTCTGGAAAATCTGTGTTCATCTGTGCAATCCGGGGTTTCCGCGGGGAAGGCCGGAATCGACCCGAAATTGCCAGATCTGGGCGGCGTGCTCTGCCTCATGGCGGGCTATTTCAAAGAATACCCCTGAGAGGGGCAGGGGGCCCATCCAGGTCTCGCCCTGGGTGTTCAAATCCTCGTCCGTGGCCTGGTCGAAGAGGCGCAAGAGCCGTCGGTGCCAGGTGATCAGGCCATCGGCGATCTGGATGGGATCCAGGCTGGATCGGGCATCCAGCAACCGCCGGTTGAGTGCATCCAGACTTTCTCCCGGTTCTTGCTGCCACGGGGCCAGAGAGGCAGGCGCAGGCTCCGGCCAACCTTTGGCCACGTGATAGCCATATTCATTCCAGGCCAGCACATGGGCCAGCACATCGCGGATGCTCCAGGAACCGCACACCCGGGCGGACAGCAGCGTGTCCTCATGGAACCCACCGATGGCGGCCATCAGGGTTTCGTACTGCTCCTGAAAGAAATGGCGCAGTCCGGGCCGCGTCCAGCGCTGGAGGGAGCCGCAGTAGTGTAACAGCTCCTGGGTGTGGCTCTGGGTGTGGTGAACCATATGCCGGATCAGCCGCTCCAGGTTCAGGGTCTCCTCACCTTCGGGATAGGCGACCTGGAGCGTCTCTGGCGTCAGCTGTTGCACAAACTGGACCATTCGGGCCCTGGCGCCGTCGGCCTCGGCGATGATGGCCGTCCACGGGCGATGGGCATCTACCCGAGCCCGTTGATCGTTGTCCATTTGGATGGGTTCCCGGCCCCGTCGGGCCGCGGTACCGGCCAGGGCCGCCTGCATCCGCCGGGTCTGGTAATCATCCCAAAAGGCGATGTGGGCCAGGAGCGCCTTGGGGGTCCAGCCGCCCGACAACACCGCCTTCTCCAGTTCCTGGGGCTCCAACAGGCTCAAGGCCTGCCACAGCCGCTCATAGCTGGCCTGGAGTCGGCTGGCCAGGGTCTGGGGCGTGCCGGGTGGGGATGGATGCGTGGCGTTCATTTGTCTCTCTCCAGGTTCTTTCCAGATAAAGGAAGCGCCCTCCGAGGACAGGGCGCATGGGATGTCCGGCCGCTCCATGGGTGGTCGATGAAACAACAGGTGGATCTGAGGGAAAGGGAACCATGCCGCTACGTTACTGGCTGTTTGTGGCCGTCACCCTTGGCCTGACGACGTTCATCGGCTATGGGACCTATTCGACCGCCCGGCTCCTGCGTACCTGGCGCCCAAACCGCAATGTGCTCCTGTTGCCGGCCGAGAACCTGCTCCGCCTGCTCCTCATCCTGGTGTGTGTGGGGCTGGGTCAGTTGAGCGGCCTGCCCCACACCCAATTGGGGTGGACCTTCCCCCGGGCAGGATACCAGCTCGTTTTGGGGAGCAGCCTCGGGGTGCTGCTGGCCCTCTTTTTCTACGGCGCCACCCATTGGCTGATGGCCCAAACCGGCCATCGCTACTACTCGCCGCTGCTGCTGGAAATCATCGTGCCTCGCACGTCCTGGGAGCTGCTGGGGGTCCTGCTGGCCCTGATCCCGGTGGTACTCCTGGAAGAGCTGCTCTTCCGCAGCCTGCTGGTGGGCGGGCTGTTGCCTATCCTGCCGGCGCCGCTGCTGGTGGTCGGCTGGGGAATTTTGTTTGGGCTGATGCACAGCCCGCAGGGATTGTGGGGGATGGCCGGCGCCAGCCTGGCGGGCATCTTCTTGGGTGCCCTTTTTCTGGAGCAGGGAAGCCTCCTGGCGCCCCTGGCCACCCACTATGTGGCCAACGCCGTGCAGATCTGGCTGGCCATGGGGATGGAACGCCGCAGTTCGGGCCAGTAATACGATGACGCCAGATCAGGAAATCAGTATAACGGCGGGGCTATTTCACGCCCATTCGGGCTACGCGGCGGGCAGTTCGTCCGTCACCGGAGGCACAGGTGCCCGCTCGTAGAGGCCGGCCCGGCCGTTGCGGCGAATTTCCAGCAGCTCGGAGACCATGTGGATGGTATCCCGGATGGGGTTGACCCGGCTGTCCTCGCCGTAGTACCAGTTCACCGGGATCTCCACAATGGGGATGCCGTGATGCAGGGCGATGTAGAGGAGCTCCACGTCGAAGCCCCAGCCGGAGATGCGCTGCAGGGGGAAGATCTGGCGGGCCGCCTCCTGGCTGAAACACTTGAACCCACACTGGGTATCCTGGATGCCCGGCACGGCCAGCAGGCGCACCAGCAGGTTGAAGACGCGCCCCATGACATGGCGGTAGACCGGCTCACCGTGGCGCACAGCGCCCGGGATCTCCCGGCTGGCGATGGCGATGCCGTAGTTGCGGGCCGGGAGCGCAGGCGGGAGGAATTTGGACACCTCTTCGATGGGCACCGCCAGATCCGTGTCGGAAATCAGCAGATACTCTCCGCGGGCGGCCATCACGCCGGTCTTCACCGCGTTGCCCTTGCCCTTCTGGCTGTGGAGAAGCTGGACCGTGAAGGGATCCTCCGGCCGCAACTCCCGGGCACAGAAGTGTCGGACCACCTGGGCTGTGCCGTCGGTGGAGCCGTTCTCCACCACCAACACCTCGGCCGGGTACGACTGGGTGCGGAGGAAATGGGCAATCCGCATCAAAGCCGGCGGCAGACGCTTCTCTTCGTTGTAGGCGGGAATGATGATGCTTAGAAACGGCGTCTGCTTCAACTCACTCACGAATCGTCTTCCTGTTTGTCCAGCGTCCATCCGCAACCAGACCGGCAGGGCTCAGGACCCGCCGTCGGGACGGGAAGAGGTCACCCCGGGTTGAGGCCGTTGAGGATGAGGCTGTGCAAGGCCAACAGGGAACAGATCTGCACAATCAGGGTGCCTCCCCACAACATGTATGCACCTGTCCGCTGCCGGCGAAAAATCATCCACAGGCCCCAGAGCCCGTTGACTACCCAGGTGAGCAGGCCAATGGCAGGCAACAGAAACAGGGCAGTTTTGGCCCGGATCACATCCGGCAGGCCATTGCTATTGTAGTGAAAAGCCAGGGCATCGGGCAAATTGGGGAAATGGATCATGAGATATCCGAACAGCAGGATCGTCCCCACAAAGCCGCCCAGCAGCAGCCACACCCCCATCCCCTCCTGGCTCAACAGCCGCAGCCACCAGGCATCCTCCTGCCGGTAGATGGGCAGATCCCGCACCGGCCCCAGCCGGTAGTGCTCCTGTAGGGCGTCCAGGAAGCGGGTGGGCTCGGCCGGGGAAATGGCAAAGACGGCTTCGTCCGTCTCCAGGAGCAGGCACTGGGAGAGGGGGACGGTGGCGAACATGTGCACTGACAGCAGGCCCAGCCCACGCGCCCGGCGCAGGTAAGGCGCGGGCCATTCCAGGAGCCCGGCCTGGCCCAGATCCGGGATGCCCCCTTCGATCACCCGACGGATACGGTGTAGGGGAACGATCTGGCGGATCAGCCCCCACCGCACGGTGACGGCATTCCGGTCCACCCAGTACTCCAGCGTCCACGCGGCCCAGGTTCGCCAGGCCAGGTGGGCCAGCAGGGGCAGGCTGATCAGTACTAGCACCAACAGCAGAAACTGGAGCCAGTCCACCGATCGCCGCGCCATCCAGATGATCAGAAGCAGGTCCACCAGGAGGATCCAGCCCGTGACCAAAAGACCTTCCCAGCGGCTCTGACAGGGCCGGGCCTTAAAGACCATGGGCCGCCCCCTTGGGAACCGGGTAGGGGCGCAGCTCGCAGCGCCCACCGGCCAGGGTTTGCCCTGGCCCTAGCGGAAATTGGCGATGCACGCTGCTATCCAGGGTGGCCACCATGGTGTTCTACCTCTTCTGCCCGGACGCTGCCTTCCCACATGCCCAGATCCCAGCGGGCCAACTCGGCCAGGAAGGTGTAGTCAGTCATGTCCAGGGTAATGGGTGTGACGCTGATGTAGCCATGTTTGACGGCGCCCACATCCGTGCCGTCGTCGGCCACGTCCACGGGACCGGAACCGCCCAGCCAGTAGTAGGGCCGGCCCCAGGGATCTTGCCGGGCTATCAGCTCCGTCGCCGGGTAATGGCGGCTACCCATGCGGGTGATGTGAATCCCCTGCAGGCGCTCCCAGGGGAGGGCCGGCACGTTGACGTTCAGCAGGGTTTTGGGCGGAAGGCCGTGGGTCAGGACGGCCCTGGCCACTTGCGCTGCGGCCAGGGCGGCCACCTGGAAGGGCTCCCCGTCGACCATGGCAGCCTCCTCCGGCATCGCGGTGCTCACGGCGATGCCGGGGATGCCCTTGATGGTCGCCTCCATGGCGCAGGCCACGGTGCCGCTGTAGGTGATGTCGATGCCCAGGTTGTAGCCGTTGTTCACGCCGCTGACCACCAGGTCCGGCTGGACACCCAGGACGCCGCCGGCGGCCAGGGCCACGCAGTCCGTTGGGCTGCCGCTGCTGGCGAAGGCGGGGCTGCCGTCGGCCAGGGTGACCGGGTTCACCCGCAAGGGCTTGTGCATGGTCTTGGCATGGCTGGAGGCGCTCCAGTTGCGCTCTGGGGCCAGGACCACCACGTCGGCGATGGCTTCCAGGGCCTGTTTCAGGGCCAGCAGGCCGGGGCTTTGTACCCCATCGTCATTGGTTACCAGGATTGTGGGCATCCTCAGTGTTCCTCATTTTCCCTTAATTTCCCGTTCCACGTGGCCGATGCTCTCGGGCGGAGCTTACGCCGTCCCTACGGGTTGGGGCCGTTGTAGCCGCCTGGTCACGGCGAGCGGTCCGTGCGCGGGGGCCGGTGGCGCACGTAGATGCGCACCTCGTCGCTCTCCGCCTTGTTGCCAGCCCGGTCGTAGCCGACCACCTTGATCAGGTGGCTCTCGAAGTAGACCCCTTCCGCCGTGCGGATGGCCTGGAAGCCGTCCCCGAAGGGGCGCATCCGGCCCGGCTTCACGTCGGGATCGTCGCTCTCGAAGCCCAACCAGTTCTGGGTCTCTGGCACCTCGATTTGGGCGACGTCCCGCATGGTGATCTTCCAGCGCTCGTTGTAGGGGGCCACGGTGCTGGTGACGAACGTGCTGCCGTCGATCATGAACTCCACCCGATCCACCGCCCACGTGTCGTTGATCAGGACATTGATGTTGACCTGTTCGTCGTCCTCCATCACGTAGAGCTGGTTGGGCTTGGGCTCGCTGATGACCACGCTGGGTGGCGTGTTGTCCACGGTCACCGGCGTGGTCCAGACCCGAACCCCGTCCCCCCGCTTGACGGTGAGGCGGAGGGTGTAGAGGCCCTCCTCCAGGCCGGTGGTGTCGAAGCGTTCCAGGACGTCGTTGACCACATCGCCGCTGTGTTCGGGGCCGATGGGGGTCCACTCCTGGGGATCGGCACCCCGGCCGAATTCCAGCTGGTAGGGACCACCCCGGGCGTTGCCCCGGATCTCCACCACGCCGCCGATATAGCCGTTGAGGGTGGGGGAGATGATGGCCGCGTCGGGGTCCACCTCTTCCAGGCTGACCAGGCTCTGTTCCTGGGGCGGCTGTTCGATGCCGTTCTCCCGCACCCAGTCGGCCGCTTCCTGGGGCAGGATCTGGTAGACCCGGGTTTCCCGGCGTTCTGGCGGTGTCAGGGGGGAAGCCAGCTTGCCGGTCTCGGTGTCGATCTCAAAGGCCTGCCAGATATAGTCGGTCAGGGTGGGCTCCGTGCCGGCCACGAAGATTTCGCTCCGCTGGCTGGAAGGCGGACAGGTGGGGCTGGGCAGGAGGCCGCTGGGCATGCAGACGGTGCGGGTGGTCACATCCGGCGGCCGCTCATACCAGATGGGCGGCAAGCCCTCGTGATACTTGCGCATGACCGCGTTCCAGATGGGGGCCGCACCGGAGAGGCCGGTGACATTTTCCATGGGCTCGTTGTCGGTGTTCCCCACCCACACGCCCACGGTCAGCTGGGGCGTGAAGCCCATGGTCCAGTTGTCCTTCCAGCCGTTGGTGGTGCCGGTCTTGGCCGCCACCCGGCGGTCCGGCAGGGTGCGGTCCGTGTTGGCGCCAAAGGCCGGCGCGCGCGCGGTGTCGTCCGAGAGGATGTCATTCATGACGTAGGCCACCGCCGCGCTCACGATC
>FWPU01012725.1_pt1 | contig 10994 bp, 8 predicted proteins | sample 2228361 | NCBI WGS metagenome assembly FWPU01 (sample SAMEA103939777, study PRJEB20133) | metagenome | reverse complement strand
CCCCGCCCGCGCCGCCGCCTCCGGGGCCGGGCGCGACCCCGGCGCCGCACGAGATCGACCGCTTCGTGCGCGATCGCCCGCTCGCGGACGGGCAGCCGCTCCGCATGGACGAGCTTTTCAGAACTCCCGCGGCGAGCGTGCACGTGATCCAGGTGCGAGGCGAGGTCGCCCCGAACTACCACCTCGGGCGCGACGAGCTCGTGCTGCTCTGGCGCGGCCGCGGCACGCTCACGGTCGGGAAACGCGAGTTCGAGATCGGCCCCGGGGCGCCCGCGCTGATCCCGCGAGGGGTCGTCCACGCCTTCCGCAACACGGGTCCGGAGCCGGCGGTCGCGCTCGTCGTCTTCGCGCCCGCCTTCGACGGGCGCGATCGCCACGCGCCCTCCGCCGCGGGCGAATCCGAGGCGAACCGTCTCCTTCGCGAGCTGGCCCGGGCGCTTGTGGCGCGCGACGCCGAGGCCGCGGCGGCCATCCTCGCGGAGCCTGCGGGCAAGGGGACCTCGTTCGGGCTTCGCGATCCGATCGATCCCCGCCTCCCCGAAGCGCTCGCCGCGTTCCCCGAGATCGGCGCGCTCCCGTCCGAGGCGGAGCGCTTCTCCGTCCTCGTCTCGATCGAGAAGGACTCCGGGGCGCGCTTTGGCGTGAAGGTGCGCTTCCAGCGCGCCGGCGAGCGCTGGCTCGTCGGCGGGGCGGATCTTCTTGTGCCCGAAGGAGGCCGGCTGCCGGAGTGGGCGCGCTTCGAGCGCGAGGACGGAACCGACCTCCGCGACGTGCTGCGCGCCGCGGCGGGGCAGCACCCAGCGCTCGCCTTCGCCGTTTCCGCCATGCCCTCCGTTCGCGGATTCTGGCCGCACACTCGCTCGGCGACCGCGATCTGGGGAAGCCGCGAAGGGCACGTCGCGGTCGAGTTCTCGAAGACGGAGGAGGGCGGCTGGATCGCCGGCGCCCCCCGCCGCGCGCCGCCCGCGACCCCGGAGGAGCCCGGATCGCGGTAGGTTCGACGCGCTCGGCGGATTCGGCGGCGGGTGCGGCAAGCGCGGCAAGCGCGGCGGGCGCGGCCGGAGAGAGCACGGCGAACGCACGACGGCGAGGAGGAGACGCCCCGCATGGAACCAGCCCGCACGCGCGACGGCGACGGCGCCCGCGCCCCCAATCGCGACCGCGACGGCGACGGCGGCGCCCGCGATCTCGGCGCGCTCCCGCGCTGGGACCTCTCGAACGTCTATCCCGGGCTCGCGAGCCCGCAGTTCGAGGCCGCCCTCGCGGAGCTCGACCGCCGGCTCGACGAGCACGACGCGGCGCTCGACCGCGACGGGATCGGAGGGCCGGCGCCGCGCGTCGAGGAGGACGCCGGCGCGCTCGCGCGCATCGTCGAGGGATATCTCGACCGCACGAACTGGCTCTCGCGGCGCCTCCACACGCTCTCCTCGTTCGCGCACGGGTTCTATTCGACGAACACGTTCGACGAGCTCGCGCGCCGCCGCGTGAGCGAGCTGGAGATGCGGGAGGTGCGGGCGTCCGCGGCCGAGGTGCGCTTCCTCTCGTGGGCGCGCGGGATCGAGGGCCGCCTCGACGCGCTCTGCGCGCGCTCCCCGGCGATCGCGGCGCACCGCTTCTTCCTCGCGGAGTCGATCGAGCGCGCGCGGCACCTCATGAGCGAGAAGGAGGAGCTCCTGGCGAGCGCGCTCGCTCCCTCCGGGGCGGCGGCCTGGACGCGGCTCCACCAGACGATCACCTCGCAGATCGAGGTCCCCTTCGAGCGCGATGGCAAGATCGAGCGGCTTTCCATGTCGAAGGTCCGCGCGCTCGCCGCCGACCCGGATCCGGCCGTGCGCGAGCGCGCGTATCGCGCGGAGCTCGCCGCGTGGGAGCAATGGAAGGAGCCGTGCGCGGCGGCGCTGAACGGGGTGAAGGGGTGGGCGTCCACGCTGCTTCCGCGGCGCGGCTTTGGCGAGGCCATTGAGGAGGCGCTCTTCCATTCGCGCATCGATCGCCCGACCCTCGACGCGCTTCTTTCCGCCATGCGCGACTCGCTTCCCGACTTCCGCCGCTACTTCCGCGCGAAGGCGCGCGCCCTCGGGAAGGAGCGGCTCGCGTGGTGGGACATCCAGGCGCCCGTCTCGGCGGCTGCGCGCGTCTGGCCGTACGCGGAAGCGACGGATTTCATCGTGTCGCGCTTCGCGACGTTCTCCGACCGGCTCGCGGAGCTGGCGCAGCGCGCGTTCGAGCGGGGCTGGATCGACGCGGAGCCGCGCCGCGGCAAGGTGGGCGGCGCGTTCTGCATGGGGATCCCGGAGGCGAAGGAGTCGCGCATCCTCTCGAACTACGACGGCACCTTCGACCAGGTGTCCACGCTCGCGCACGAGCTCGGCCACGCCTTCCACAACGAGTGCCTGAAGGACGTCGAACCGCTGCGCCGCCGCACCCCCATGACGCTCGCGGAGACGGCGAGCATCTTCTGCGAGACGATCGTCTTCCACGCCGCGCTCGCGGAGGCGCCGCCCGGCGAGGCGCTCGCGATCGTCGAGACGAGCTTGCTCGGGGCCGCGCAGGTCGTCGTCGACATCTACTCGCGCTATCTCTTCGAGACGCGCGTGTTCGAGCGCCGCACGAGGAGCGAGCTTTCGGCCGGCGAGTTCTGCGCCCTCATGCGCGAGGCGCAGCTCGAAGCGTACGGCGACGCGCTCGACCCCGATGGCCTCCACCCCTACATGTGGGCGGTGAAGCCGCACTACTACTCGCCCGACCTCGCCTTTTACAACTACCCGTACGCGTTCGGAATGCTCTTCGGGCTCGGGCTCTACGCGATCTATCGCGCGCGCGGCCGCGGCTTCGTCCCGGAGTACGAGGCGCTCCTCGCCTCCACGGGGCTCGGGCGGGCCGCAGAGCTCGCCGCGCGCTTTGGAATCGATCTCCGCGACCGCGCCTTCTGGGACGGCGGGCTCGCGGAGATCCGCGCGCTCATCGACCGCTACGAGCGGCTCGCGGGCGCCGCGGCATCTCCGGCGGCGCGCGGGCGGCCGTGAGCGCGCCGGGGGCAGCCGGAAGCGCGCCGCCGGCCGGGCACTGGCCGGTCAACGCGCGAAACTGGGATCTGCTGGGACCGCCTCTCCGGCCCCACGCGGACGACCTCGCGCCCCTCGCGCGGATCGCCGCGGGAGAGCACGCCGCCCCCGCCGGCGCTCCCCCGCCGCGGTGCGTCCTCATTCTCGGGGTCACGCCAGAGCTGGCGCTCCTCCCCTGGGCGCCCGCCACCTGTCTCGTCGCGGCGGACCGGTGCCACGAGATGATCGCCGCCGTCTGGCCGCGGGAGCGCCTGCGAACCCGCGCGTGCGCCGTACGCGCGGAGTGGACGGCGCTGCCGCTCGCGGCGGGCCGATTCGATCTCGTCCTCGGGGACGGTGTCACCGTCTTCTTCGTGGGGTGCAAGGCGCAAGAGCGCTTCTATTCCGAGGTGCGCCGCGTGCTCCGCCGGGGCGGGCTTTTCGCGCTGCGACCTTACCTTCGCCCCGAGCGCGCCGAGTCGCTCGACGCCGTGGCCGCGGACCTCTGGACGGGGCGAATCGGCAGCATTCACGCATTCAAGTGGCGGCTTGCCATGGCGCTGCACGGGCCGCCGGAACGCGGCGTCGCGTTGCGCGACGTGTGGCTCCACTGGCGCAAGCTCTGTCCCGACCCGGCCGTGCTGACCGAGCGGTTCGGATGGCCGCCCGGCGTGGTCGGGACCATGGACTTCTACCGCGATTCTCCGCTTGTGTACTGTTTTCCCACGCTCGCCGAGCTGCGCGACGCGCTGGCCGGTGCGTTCTCGGAGGTGGCCTTCCACGTTCCGTCGTACGAGCTCGGCGATCGCTGCCCCACGCTCGTTCTCCGAGCGCGCGGATAGCGCGGAGCGGCGGGGCGCGCGACTTACCCGGGGCCGCGGAGCAAGGCGTCGAGCCCGGGCGCTAGGCGCCGCAGCTTCGAGGCAAGGTCCTCGTTCATCTCGGAGGGCAGGGTCGGCGTTCGGTTCGCGTCGAGCAGGACCGGCGTCCCCTGGTGCAAGACGAAATCGAATTTTCCGAATTCGAACCCGAGGCGGCGGCGGCGCTCGCGCATCTCGTCGGGGACAGGCACGGGGGTGCGCTCGACAATGTCGCGCGCCTTGACGACCGGGTGCGGCCCGCGGACGCGCGTGCAGGTTTCGCGGTCGCCGCAGAAGAGCCACACCCGCACGTAATAGCCGCGCTCGTCTCGCTCGGGAAGGAACTTCTCGACGACCGCCTCGGGATCGCGCCAGACGGCCGGGGGCACCAGCGCGCGCCGCGGATACACGGCGTAGGGGGGCTCATGGGCGCGCGCGCCGGATGGGACCAACGTGCGCCGCAGCGTGCCCGCCACCGCGCGCAGTCGCGGGAAGTTCGATGCCTCGCGCCGCTCGACCGCCCCGTGGAACGCCTCCGGAATGCCGGCGCAGTTGAGGTTGGTCTTGACGATCACTGGCCCATCGTACGGGTCGTTCTCGCGCACGAGGTGCTCGCTGATCCGCCGCTTCCCGATATCCGCGGTCGCGCCGTTGACGACCAGCGGGTAGCGGCGCAACGCGGCGAGATATGGTTCCGGAACGACGGTGCGGTCCACGTGGAGGAAGGCGATGTCGCCCGGCGGCGGGTCGAACGCGCCCTCGTGCACAATCACCTGGTGCCCGGCAGCCGTCCAGAACGGAAAGAGGCCGGCAATCAGGTAGCCGCGCTCGCGGAACCGATCGCGCGCGTGCGCGCTCGAGACGATCCGAGCCATTCGAGCGCCCCGCGTCAGACCGAACCCCGGCGCTCCACCTGGCAAAACAGGTCGCGGACGTTGTCGGCGTCGAATCCGTCGACGCCCCGGCGCTCGATCAGCTCGAGCATGATCCCCGAGCGCGGATCCCGCTTGACGAAGATCTGACGCAGCCCCTCGCGCCCCACGATCTCCGTCTCGAACTCGACGCCCGACGAGCGGAGGTCGGAGACGAGCTCGTCGATTCCCTCGACGCGCAGCGCAACGTGCTGCACGCCGGGCCCGTGCTGCGCGACGAACCGCGAGATCTGCGACTCGGACGACGTCCCCTGAACGAGCACGAGCGACACGCCGCCCGCGCGGAGGACCGCGGAGATCATGCCGGTCGCGTCTCCCTGCGTCTCGCGGCGCTCGGCGACAGAAAACCCGAGCCCGTTTGCGTACCACTCGATGGCGGCGTCGAGGTCCTCGACGGCGATCGCGAGGTGGTCGATCCCCGCCGCTCTGCGCGCGAGCGCCGGCGGCACTGCGGACGAATGCTGCGAAGTCATGACCTTCCTCCCTCCTCCCCCGACAGGTGGGTCTGTGTTCCCGCCCTGGGCGTGGTGGAGGGGCGCGGCCGTCGGGTCACCATCGACGTGCAAGAGCCCCTGCACCGGCGGCATCACACGCCGGCACCGGGCCCTTGTCAAGCTCCGGCGCGAGGCGCCCGCGCTACGGGGTCTTCTCGCCGATCGCCTTCTCGATCGCCTTCTCGAACTCCGGGTCCATGGGGTGCCCGTTCCAGAGGACCTTTCCGTCGCGGCCCACGAGGAACGCGGCCGGAATCCCGCGCACGCCGTAATCGCTGGCCGACTTGCTCCCGTAGCCGACGACGTACGACATCTTGAAGTCCTTCGCGAAGGGCTCGACCGTCTCCTTCGGCTCATTGCTGAGCCCGACGATCACGAGGCCCCGATCCCGGTACTTCTTGTCGAGGTCGTTGAGGTGCGGGACGGACTTGCGGCAGGGTGGGCACCACGTGGCCCAGAACTCCACGACCACCACCTTTCCGCGGAGCGCCGCCAGCGTCACGGGCTTTTCCGCGTTGAGGAATCCTTCCGCCTTGATCTCGGGCGGCTCCTTCCCGACGAGGTTCTCCGCGCTCGCGACGATTCCGAATCCGAAGACGATCGCCGCGCACGCGATCGCGACGTTGCGCGCCGTGAGGATTTTCATGCCAGCGGCCTCCTGATCGAACGTGACTCGCTTTCTTGGACTCGTGTCGCCACCATTTTATTCCGAGGGGCCGACAACGAGCGCAGATGGTACACTCATCCGCCATGGCAATCGAGAAGCTTCGTCTCGTCGTGCTCGGCATGATGGGCCGCTGCCCCTTCGGCGGGCAGACGTGGGATTACCTCAACTGGATCCGGGGATTCGCGCGGCTCGGGCACGAGGTCTGGTACGTCGAGGACGACACCGTCTGGCCCTACGATCCGGTCCAGAACACGATCACCGACGATTGCTCCTACGCGGTGCGCCACATCGCCCACTGCATGGAGCGCATCGGGCTCGCGGGCCGGTGGGCGTTCCGGCTGGCGGACCGCGAGGGCGCGTGCTGGGGCCTGAGCCCGGCCGATCTCGCCCGCCTCTATCGCGACTGCGACGCGCTCGTGAACCTTCCGGGCGCGACGGACCTTCGCGAGGAGCAGCTCGCCGCCCCGCTCCGCATCTACTTGGAGGCGGATCCCGTCACGGCGGAGCTGCGCCTCGCCAACGGCGACGAGCACACGCGCGCCGCGTTCGCCGCGCACCACGTCATCGCGACCTACGGAGAGAACTACGGCGCGCCCGATTGCGGCGTGCCGGTCGAGGCGATCGCGGGGAAGTGGAGGACAACGCGCCCGGCGACCGATCTCGACCTCTGGCCCATGGCATACGATCCGAATGCACAACACTTTACGACGATCGGAAACTACCGCCAGGCGGGGAACGACGTCGTGTATCGCGGGGAGCCGTACCGCTGGAGCAAGCACCACGAGTGGGAGAAGTTCATGGATCTCCCGCGGCGCACCGCGCAATCCTTCGAGGTCGCGCTGAACGTCGCGGACCCGGCCGACCGCGAGCGGCTGGAGGCGCACGGCTGGCGGGTCCGCTCGCCGCTTCACATGTCGCTCGACGTCTTCGGCGCCTACCCCGAGTATATCCGGAAGTCGCGCGCGGAGTGGACGGTGGCGAAGGACCAGAACGTGCGGCTTCGCAGCGGGTGGTTCAGCTCGCGCGACGCGTGCTACCTCGCCTCCGGAAAGCCGGTGGTGGCGCAGGACACCGGGTTCGGAAAGTTCGTCCCGACGGGCGAGGGGCTCTTCGCGTTCCGCACGGCCGGCGAGGCGCTCGCCGCGATCGAGGAAATCAACCGCGACTACCGGCGGCACTGCGAGGCCGCGCGCGCGATCGCGGAGCAGTACTTCGACGCGCGCGCGCTGGCGCGCCGGCTCCTTGAAGACGTCGGGCTCGGCTGAGCCCGGCTGCCGGCCCCGCGCGCCGGCGTGAGTTGCCGTGCCCGGGCGGCAGCCGCATGCCCGAACATGACCCGCCTGCTTCTTGGGAGGGTCGGGGTTGGCGGAGAGGGCGGGATTCGAACCCGCGGACCCGTTTCCAGGTCACACGCTTTCCAAGCGTGCACATTCAGCCACTCTGCCACCTCTCCGCAGGTGTGGCCGCACGCGCGCCGGGCGGTGCGGGCGCAGGCGCCCGGCCGCTCGGCGCGCCAACATGGCTCTGGCGGAGAGGGAGGGATTCGAACCCCCGGTACCCTTTCGGGCACACCGGTTTTCGAAACCGGCCCGTTCAGCCGCTCCGGCACCTCTCCGCATGGGGCACCCCCGCGCGCGGCCTCGCGCCGCCCCGGGACGCCCACTCTGTTTTCTCCTTCCGAGGCGGCCAGCTCATGCGCGCGCCGGCTCCGTGTCCGCCGCCTCGCCGCCCGGCCCTGGCTTCGCGCGGCGCGTCCGGAAAAACGTGCGGAGGATCTCGCCGCATTCCTCCGCGAGGACGCCCTCCACCACCGGCACCCGGTGGTTGAGCCGCGCGTCCCGCACGATATCGTAGACGCTCCCGCAGGCCCCCGCCTTCGGGTCGCGCGCCCCGAAGACGAGCCGCCCCATGCGCGCGTTCACGAGCGCCCCGGCGCACATCGGGCACGGCTCCAGCGTGACGTACATCGTCGCGTCCGTGAGCCGCCACGTCCCGAGCGCCTCGGCGGCTTGCGTGAGCGCCAGGATCTCGGCGTGGGCGGTCGGGTCGCGCAGCGTCTCGCGCTGGTTGTGCGCCTTCCCGATCACCGCGCCGCTCGCCGCGACCACCACCGCGCCGACGGGGACCTCCCCCTCGTCGAGCGCGCGCTGCGCCTCGCGCAACGCGACGGCCATGTAGTGCGCGTCGGAGGGATCGACGGGCGCCACGGCGAGAGCGAGAGGATACCCGGCGGGCCGCGCGGCGTCAATGGCTTGGTACGCCCTGCAGGACTCGAACCTGCAACCTTCTGATCCGTAGTCAGATGCTCTATCCAATTGAGCTAAGGGCGCGCGGCAGGATCTGCCGAGGAATCGGAGTATATCCAGAGCGCGGAAAGGCGTCAAGTGCCCCGTACCAAGCAAACGCAGCAAACGCCCGATCCGGCGGATACCATCATGGCTCGAATGCCTCCTCGGGCGACGCCGAAGTAGCAGGGCTACACGAGGCACCACCGCCTCCAGCGCGGGCGGCACACGCGGGCGTTCAACGGGCTTCCCCCGGCGCCTGGCGACACGTGTCGCGCGCCGCAGCGCCCGCGAGCGCCACATTCGTCCGGAAAAAAAAGCGGCTCGTCCGCGCGCGCGGCGAGGACACGATTCGCTCGCGGCAGCCGTCGACCGGGTTGCGCAGCGTCCGCGGGCGCCCGCGGCAAGCGGTCGCGCTCGGGGCCGTCGCTCCTTGCGCGCCCGGCCGGCCAGCATGACACGCCTCGGCGTCCGGGTCGCGCGTCCGTCACTCTCGGCGCGCCAGGACCGGCCACCAAAGCCCCCGCGGCTCGCGGCGCCACCACGCCCCGGTCGCGCGGCGCTCCTCGCGGGTCGTGAAACGGTAGTCGTAGAGCTGCGCGCAGACGTAGCGCGGGGGCGCGCCCTCCTCCTGCCCGAGGAGCGCGCGCACCTCGGGCGACCCTTCCAGAATGCGCGCGAGCAGCGCCACCGCCCACGGGTGCTCCTCGGCGCTCCGCATCGCCGCGAACCAGAGCGTCCAGTCGAGGCGCGGCATGTGGGGCGCGACGAAGCCGGGCGCGCGCGCCGGATCGAGCGGCTTCCAGCGGAACGGGATCTCGCGCCAGGTCTCGCCGTCGTCGCTCGCCTCGATGACGATCTCCGGGCGTTCGGTGGTCATGATCGCGAAGAGCCCGTACGCGTTCGCGACCCGCAGGCGCGCGGCCGGACGCAGGAGCGCGAGGGCCGGCGCCGGCCAGTCGATCCGGCGGTCGAAGGCAAGGGCGAGGTTCGCGCCCTGAAGGAGCGCGTGCGCGGCCGCGAGCGCGAGGAGGAGCGCGCGGAACGGGGAGCGGGCCGGCGCCGGGGAAGCGGGCGGGGGCGAAGGGGCGGATGCGGCGCGCCGTGCGGACTCGCGCCAGCGGCGCGGCCAGATCGCCGACTCGTCGTCGAGAAGAAGGATCAGCAACGCCCCCGAGAGCAGCGGGAAGAACCCGTAGTTCCCGGTGACCGAGATCGCGAGGAGGAGCGCGAGCACGGACGCAACGGCGACACGGCGCGGGCGCCCCGGGACGAGCGCGGCGATTGGCGCGAAAAGCTCGATGGCGAGCGCTCCCGCGCACGCCGCGCGGAGCGTCCAGGGCGGGAGCTGGTGCGCCCACCATCCGATCCAGGTGGGGAGCGGCTGCGTCTCGAAGTGGAACTCCAGCGCGCGGAGCGTGCGCCAGGCCTCGTCGCCGCTCGCGAGCTTGACGACCCCGGAGGCGAAGACGAGCCGCAGCCCGAGAAACCAGAGGAGGGCGAGCGCGGCCCGCGAGGGCGGCGGCTCCTGCGCGAGCGGCCGCGGCCGCAGCCCGGGCGGCGCAAGAAAGATCGCGAGGAATCCGGCTTCGAGAAGAAGCGCGTCCCACTGATAGGCGAAGAAGTCGAACCCGACCGCGACGATCGAGAGATAGAGCGCGAAGAGCGCCGCGAGCACGGGGCGCGGGGCAACTCCCGCCACGAGGAGGAGCGAGAGCGCGACGCCCGCCCAGGGAAGCGCCACGAGGGCGGCGTCGCCGGGCGCGATCCAGAAGAGCGTCGGAATCCGCGCGATCGCCCCGGCGAGGCCGAGCTCCGCGCGCGCCGCCGCGAGCGCGCGCGCGGCAGGAACGATCCCGCCGCTCCCCGAGAGCCCGAGGATCTGCACGGCCGCCGAAGCGAACGCGATCGCGTAGACCGCCCCGAGCGCGCGCAGGAACGCGCGGCGCGCGATCGCATGCGACCTCGTTCGCACCGTGGCCCCCACGCCCCGAGCATAGTCCGCGGCCGCGCGACTCGCAACGAATCCCGCGCCAGGGCGAGGCGGCGGGGCCCGGCCGTGGCACGTGGCTCGCTCCAGCCGCCTTCCTGAGGGTCCGACGGGGCACGCGCAGGCATGGACGCACTCTATCCGCTCACGCTGCTCCTCGCGCTCGCGGTGGCGCTGATCTTCATGGGGACGCTCGCGGCGGGCGCGATCGGGCGGCGCATCGCGAGCTCCCGCGACCGCTCGTGCGGTTGCGGCTCGTCGGGGGCGCAGTCGCGTCCGGAACGCCTCAACGGACCGAAAGGCGTACGTCCCCGGTCGCCCGCGGCACGCGGATGATCGCGTAGGGGCGTGCGATGACCTGGGCGACCACGGTCCCGGGGGGCGGCCCGGCCTCGCGGATCGTTACCACCAGCGCGTCCCCGGCGCGCTCCACCTTTTCCACCTCCACGCGCCAGCCGGCGGTTGGCTTCTGGGCGGAAACGACCGCCACCAGCATGTGCTCTCGGAAGTCGGTCGCGCCGGCGGTGGCGATGGGCGCGGGGAACTGGGCCCTCAGGGCCTCCCAGGCGGCGCGGTCGCGGATCGGGATCGCGATCGCGCCGGCGCCGTTCGGAGGCGGCGGAGCTGCCGCGTCCGGAAACTGGGAGCCGCGCGCGACGACCTCGAAGGGGAGGAGAGCGGCCGCGGGGGCGGGGCCGGCGCTTTCCAGCGCCCCGGCGGGG
>FWPU01012724.1_pt1 | contig 10996 bp, 7 predicted proteins | sample 2228361 | NCBI WGS metagenome assembly FWPU01 (sample SAMEA103939777, study PRJEB20133) | metagenome | reverse complement strand
AGTAGCTTACAAACCGGCGGGTGACAATGCGCGGGGGCGGTTGGTTTGCCAGTTGGCGGTTGATTCGCTGGGACAAGCGTGTCAAACTAGCACCTAGGGCCCAAACGAGAAGATCCTGGAGCGACAGGTGCGGGATGGCGATTCTGGTTGTTTGCCCCGGTTGCCGAAAACGATTCCAGGTGAGCGATCAGTTCGCAGGGAAGACAGGGCCCTGCCCGAACTGCAAGACGCCCATTACCATTCCCACCAAGGACCAGGAGGTGATCATCCACGCCCCGCAAGATTTTGCGGCGGGCGGGCGGTCGAAAAAGGGGACGTTGATTCTCAAACCCGTTCCCCGGGTGGATGTGCAGTTCAGTTGGAAAGGGGCGTTCGCCATCGGGGGGGCTGCGGGCGCAGCCGTGCTGGGCGCCCTGGGGCTGCGGTACAGTGGGCTTTTGTTGCATCCCACGGCGTATTTGGCGCTGGCCGTCCAAATAGCAGCCCTGGCGGTCGTCACGCCCCCTTTGGTGGTTGCAGGCTACGCGGTGCTGCGGGATGAGGAGCTGGAACCGTACCGGGGCCGGGAGCTGTACATCCGGGCCGGGGCGGTGGCCGCTGCGTACATCGTGCTGTGGGGCGTTTTCAGCCGGATCGGCCCGCTGGTGATCGAACCCGAGCAGTTGTGGACGTGGCTCTTGGTGCTGCCGCCGCTGTTTGCGGTGGGGGCCTTGGCGGGGCTGGCGGGATTGGACCTCGATTTCGGCAGCGGCGTGCTGCTGTACGCCTTCTATGTGATAGTAACTGTCGTGTTGCGGGCTATCGCCGGCTTGGGGTGGGTGTGGGACCTGAGACCTGCCTGAGCGGAGCTTTGGGGCTTTGGCCTATTCGGGGTGCCATTGGGACCTGGCCACGAGCAACCGGGCCTCGGTTTCTTTCAAGCCGGGGAGTTCCAGATAGGTGCGGCCGGCCAGGGGCAGGGAAATGGCCGGTCCGTCGCGGCGAACCTCGATGGGTTTTCCGAAGGGCCGCATGGCCCGCAGGCCGTTCGCTGGCGCCGGCAAGCGCCATTGTCCCTGGCCGCGCACGGCCCAAGCCAGCACATACGTGCAATCGGGCCGGTCCGGCCGGCGAAACGTCCACGCTTGGATGCGTTTGCCGGCCACCTCGGGCACCTCGGCGATGGGGACCAACTGGAGCCGGCCTTGTTCGTCCACAAACAGGTGATGTTCCTGGTCGGCAAACGGCTCCTTGCGCCAACGATTGACCCACTCGGGCGAAAAGATGGCCGGCCAGGTCTTCACAAGCTGGTACTGGCTGGCGGGAAGCGTTTTGAGGGCCTCTTTCTGCTCGGGCGAAAGGCGGTTGTGGATGCGGGTCTCCTCCCACAGGCGGATGACATCCAGGCAGTCATCGGCCCGCGGGTGGGCCGCCACTTCCTCCAGGGTCGTCCGCAGCGAGAACGGGCAATCCCAGGCCGCCCCCCGGCTGAGCACGTATTCGAGCACATCCGGCCCCATGGTGGGGAAAAACCGAAACACCCAGCCGAAGTTGATCCGGCTGAACTCGGCCACGCGGATCGGCGCCGTGCGGCAGCTAATGTGGTAGCAAAAGGCCTTGATGTGCTCGGCGTCTGGCAGGTCGAAGGCATTGCCCCGGGTCAGCATGTGCCAGCTAAAGTGGCTGCTCATCGCCCCTTCGCACACCGGGATCTCCGGCTCGAGGAGGCGATACACGCGGTACTGCGCCCTGGCCACGTGGTACCAGAAGGGGTCGTGCACGTCTTCGGCCCCGTCAAAATACAGCATCACGTAGGGGCCGGTCTGGCGGACGATCTCGGCGATCCGCCGGGCGACCTCGTCCTGGATATCCGTATCCTGATCGAACCGCACGAAGATCGACCAATCGTCCACATCCAGCAGGTCCACCGACTGCCCGGCCTCGTGCCGGGCCGGCTGGGTCTTCCCGTGCCCTCGCTGGCAACCCAGAAAACGGTACGGCGGCTCGGTGGTGTAGTCCTCGTATGTCACCAACTCGCGACCGACCTTCAACAGCCGGCGGTCTTTGTCCCGGATCGATCCGGCCGGGTTCTCCCGCACGGGAAGGGTTGTGGTGTGGGGATCGATGGCCTCGGCCAGGGTGAAGCGGCGGAGCTTGTGGAACCGCTCGTCCGGCACCGGAGTCACGTAGGGGTCGGTCCGGACCGCCTTGGTGTAATGGATGTGCAGCCCCACATGCAGGCCGGCGGCGCGGATGGCGTCGGCCACTTTTTTCAAGTCGGCCATGCCCCCGGGATAGCGCTCGTTCCACACGAAATGCCCCGCCCCCCGGCTGAACGCGGTATAGGAATAGAGGATCACCCGGAACCCTGCACGCTTGGCCAGCCGGATGTACTGCTCCACGTCGTTCGGAGTGGGGCTGCACCATAGATACGAGTATTGCTGGAAAGGCGAGCGACGGTTGCGGGCCCCGTGGGGCATGTGGAAATCCCGCTCCACGACCTCCATGCGGTCCAGGAATTGCCGCCGGGGCTCCTCGCAGCCGAAAAGCACGGCCACGGTGCCTTCGAGGGCCACGCGGCGTTCGGCCACGGCCAGCATGTCGATGTATTGCTCGCGGGCGCCCAGGCCGGCATTGGTCTGGAGATTGCCGCCGCACAGGCACACGCCGAACTGGTCGTCATAGGCCACCCCGATCCATGGGCCTAAGTGGGGCAGCCGGCGAAGGCGCAGGCGCAGAAGATCGATCCGGTCGACCGGCGGGCCTTCGAACGCCACCAGTTTTAAAGCGAGGTACTCCGGCCGTGCCGTGATGCGATACGTGGCCGAACACCCGGCACCGCCGAATTGCAATTGGAGCCGGTCCCCATCCAGCGACGCGGCCGTGGCCCGAAACACCTTTCCCCCGCGGTACACGGGAAGCTCGTTTTCGGCGTAATCGACCTGCGAGGCCACGGTGAGATCGCCGCCGCGATACACGGCGGCCACAGCAGCCGGCTCGGTGGTCCAGGCGTACTCCCTGCCCGATGCCTTGGCCCGCAGGCTCCGCAACAGGCCATCGGCCCCAATTTCCAGGCGCAGATCGCGCGTCTCCAGCACAAGTTGCGCCGGCAATGCGGCGCAGCACCCTAGCCCAAGCAAAACTCCCCAGAACGCACGGCCGATGTCGCGCGCAGCAGCTTGCATAGCACTTCAGTCGGCGCCATCATATCTTGCTGGGCCGCCGGCGCAAAGCACCGCCCGCCAACCCGCGCCCGGAAACCCCGTGGCGCACCGTCGCTATCTGGGGCTGCGCCCCATTCAGATCGCCGGCCGGGCAAAGGGGGCCGGGGGTTCAGGCGGCGCGGCGAGACGGCTGGACCCCTGCGGCGGACTCTTGCCCCAGCCAAACCACCCGCGTGCGCCAACCGTCGGGCACCCCTAGCGTGCGGAAAAACGGCGAGAACAAGAACCGCCAGGAGATCGCCCAGACAGGATTGCGGGCGAAGACGAACTGGATGCTGTCGGCCCCGGCCTGGCGTGCCAGCTCGATGGCCCGCCGAATAAAGGCCGGCCGGTCATTCCACCGGAACACCACGTATTTCCAGTCGATGCGTGGCCGGCCCAGCCCGCGGCGGTTGCGGAACGCCACCAGGTGGCCAAGGTTGGCATAGGCCCGATCGAAATCGCCGCCCCGCTGGTACCGCCGCACCATGGGCGTGTCGATCCCATCGATGGAGAAAAGGATGTGATCGACCAAAAGGGCCGCCTCGCGCTTCTCGTCGCTGTCCAAAAGCAACCCGTTGGTGGAAACGAGGATATGCATCTGGGGCCGATAGCGGCGGAGGATTTCCAGTTCTTTTCGCACCGTGCGCGAGAAGAACGGCTCGCCGAGGTTGTAGAAGCCGCAGTAATGGGCATCCAGCCGCGCCAGTGTCTGGCCCACGATCTCCATGTCGGAAAGCGACATCGCCTTTCCGGAACCGCGCGTGGCCAGGATCTGCGGCCGGCAGCAACTCAGGCATTGGAGGTTGCAGCGCACTGTGTTTTCCACGCTCAGGCCGCGCGGCAGGCGGTAGTGGTCGATTTGGCGCAGGGCTTGATCGCGGGGGACCGTGCGGAGGTGGAAACACGCGGCACAGCGGTCCAGGGGCAGCCGGCCCGCGGCCAGCTCGCGCCGCAAGCGCTGGGCCGCCGGCCCGACAAACAGATCCTCCAGCGGTGTCGTCCGCAGGTCGCCCAGTCGGCCCGAGCCATCCACGTCCTGGCAGTTGCAGCTTACGCTCATGTCCGAGTTGATGAACAGGCCGTCGGGCACTTCGCCAGCCAGGCTCAGGCAATAGAAGCGCCGGCCGGTCAGCCGAGCATCGATTTCCCGCAGGCGCCGCAGCCCACCGAGCACCACGCGGCGGGAGAGGTAAGACAGGTTCGCACCCATGGGTTGATCGCACCAATCGGGCGGTTTTGTTGGAGAGGAACGCATGGGCAGGCGCAAAGCGCCGGGGCCTTACGGGCCGGGGCGGCTCCGGAGCACCCGACCCACCGAGCGCTTGCAGGCCCGGCTCGGAAGCCGGCTCGGGGGCCGGCTCTGCACGGAGTCCTTTGCGGTTACTTGGCAATGCAGCATGGCTATTGCACAAGGCTCTTTTCCGTTTGGAAGCCTCATCGCGCCCAGCCGAAAAGCCGCGGCGTGTCGGGGTACTGCTCGGCCAGGTCGGCGAACTTCTGCCGAAAATAACGGACCAATCGGGGTTTGTAATGCGAGGTGGCCTGGAGCATCGAGGAGCGATGCACGCGGTATTCGGCCACGATTTCGGGGCAGAAGGCCACGGGTCGGCCCGAGCGGGCCAGTTTCAGCCACAGGTCGTAGTCTTCCAGGCCGAACCACCCAAACCGCAAAAGTTCCGTCGAGTACCCGCCCAGTTCCAGGAGGGTCGCACGCTGGAAAAGCGCCATGGCATCGAGGTACGGTGCGGCGACCAGGCGGGCGGGGTCCCAGGCGTGGCAGGAAACCAAATCCAGCCCCTCGCCCGTCGCCTGGTCGAAGCGCCGGATGATGCCGTAGGCCGCCGCCGCACGGGCTTGCCGCAAGGCCTCGGCGAGCTTTGCCAGGCAGTTTGGGTAGATGCGGTTATCGGCGTCGAGAATGAACACCAACTCGGCCCGCGCTAACTGGATTCCCAGGTTCCTCGCGTCCGCCAGGCCGGTGTTTTGGTGTTTACGGACCAGAGAGGCGGCCAGGGGGGTGTCTCGGAGCCACTGGGCCGCGACCTGGGCCGAGGTGTCGGTCGAGCCGTCGTCCACGACGATCGTTTCGATGCCGCCGCCAAGTCCCCGGGTTTCGCTCTTCGCCACGCTTTCGAGGCATTGGCCCAGATACTTCGCGTAGTTGAAGACCGTGACGATGACCGAGATATCCGGGGCCGGCAAGGCCCTATACGGCGCGTTGTCGAAGCGGTCGTAGTCGGAACGGGGATGGAGGCCAGGCGGAACCGGGCCCCCATCCAGGCGCCGCAGAATGTCTTGCCGGCGGCGCTCGATGTGGGCCAGGGACCAGCGGCCGGCCAGCCGGCCCGCCAGCGACTTGGCCGGATAGTACATTGCATGGGCCACCCGGCTGCGCCGCAAGTAGGCGGGCAGTGCGGCCTTGATGCTGTGGAGTTGGAACCAGGCCGAACGGGCCCGGGCCGCCGCCTGCTGGAGGCCGCGTCTGGCCCGGTTCCCCCCGCTTGCTCGCGGCTCGGCCAGCCAGCGCCGATGGGCTTCGAGCATCCGCCGGCACCCGAGATCCACCGGCAGCTCGTGGCGGAGGAAGCGGTAGGCCTCGTCGGCGATCTTCCGGCGGCGCGCTTCGTCGGCCAGGTACGCTTCGCAGCGATCCATCAATTGCTCCAGGGGAGCGAATATCAAGTGCTGGCCGTCGCACAGCGGCTCGGCACCGCGGCTGGTTTCCGAGACCACCAGGCAGCCATTGGCCATCGCATACAACGCCCGCTGCCACTCGAAGTAGCACCGCTGGGCCGCATGGATGTTCAACAGCACCCGGCTGCGGCGGAGCAAGCTGTTTCGTTCCGCACCGCAGACGAAGCCGGGGGTCTCGGCCCGCCGCGGCCGCTGCGGATCGTTGAGGATCACCTGGCAGCGGTAGCGGGCCAGGCGCTCGGCGTAGCGGGCGAAAAACCCGGCTCGCCGCGGCGAATCATGCCCCAAAAACACGATGTCGATGTCGCGCAGGGCGGCCGGATCGCCAGGGGCCTCGGCCGAGGGGGCATAGCCCAGCGGTATGTATTCGGCAGCCACGCCCCGGCGGCGGAACTCGCGGACTCCCAGGGCGTTGATGTCGAAGACTCCCCGACACCCCGCCGCGTAACGAAATCCCACCTCGAAGCACCGGCTGCCCGGCTGCTCGGTCGCCAGGCACCAGGTGCCGGCGGCCAGTTGCCGCCAGCGCCGTCCCGCCTGCGGCACCAGAAACAACGGGAAATACTCGTGCGGCGCGACCACCACGCACAGCTCCTCCGGGGCCAGGTCCGCCGGCGGAGGCCGATCGAACTCCAATTCCGCTTCCACGCCCAGGTGTGCGAATCCCTCGGCGAACATGTGGGCCAGTTCGGCCATGAAGCGGTTGCCAGCCCCGGCCACCAGGAAGCGAACGCGCGCGGCCGCCCAGCTTCCCGACAGGGCTTCCGTGCACTGCGACGCGCTACTCATGCGACTCATGCGATGCAGCCTTTGCCGGCTGGGCGGCGCTCAGTCGCCAATGGCGTAATCCTCGCTCCGCCGTGTCAAATGCGGGCTATAGTAGGGATCACAGGCGACCCACTGCGGCCACTTGGCGATCAAGTATTCGATCTCGGCCCGATCGGGCGTCTTCTCGGCCTTGGTGACCGATTCGTAGTGGTACAACAAGGCATAGGGGGTATAGACGTTGCGGTAACCGCGCTGGGCGATCTTCAGGCACAGGTCCACGTCCTGGAAGGCCACCGGCAGGTGCTCTTCATCCAGACCGCCCACCTCCCAGTACACGTCTTTGCGCAGCAGAAGGCAGGCCGCAGTCACGGCACTGGTATTACGGATCAGGTGGGCCAGGCCGAAGTAGCGCCACCCCAGCCCCGGATCGCCCGGCAACAACTTGAAGGCGTGCCCCGACGAGCCGAAAATGCCCATCACCACCCCGGCGTGCTGGATCAGCCCGTTGGGATAGAGCAGTTTGGCCCCCACAGCCCCGATCTCCGGACGCAGGGCGTGTTCGAGCATCGCTTCCACCCAGTCGGGGCAGATGGGCACGATGTCGTCGTTCAGCAAGAGGAGTACCGGCCCCGCAGCAACCTGGGCAGCCCAGTTGTTCAGCTTCGAGTAGTTGAACGGCAGCCCGCGGCAGTCCAGATACTGGCTGCGCGGGAAGCGGCGGCCGAGGACCGAGCGGTAGAAGTCCTCCACGTCGGTGGCGCGGGAGTTATCGACCAGGACGATTTCCAGCGGCCGGTACGAGGTCCTCTCCACCAGGCCATCGAGGCACTGGCGCAGGAGCTTGAGGTTGCCGCCGCAGGGGAGGAGCACCGAGACCAGCGGCCGGCTTTGCAGGCGGTAGCGCACGCGCCAGGTGCCGGGTTGCGGGCCGGGCTCGACGGCCGCATCCACACCCCGGCGGTCGATCGCCGCCTGGAGGGCCCGCCGGGCCGCTTCGTCGGCCGCCGGCTTGGCTCCCCGCACCGCGGCCGAAGACCCCGCCCCGGCCCGCCAATGATACAGCACCTTGGGGATGTGCACGATACGTCCCGGCTGTTCGGTCACCCGCAAAAACGCATCGTAATCCTGGCTGAAATCATAGGTCGGGCAAAAACCGCCGGCCGCTCGCAAGACATCGGCCCGGATGGCCGTCAAGTGGTTCAGGTAGTTGCACGATAGCAAAAGTTCTGGCGACCAATCGGGTTTGAAGAACGGATCGTAGCGCGTGCCGGCGGCGTCGATCTTGTCCTCGTCGCTGTAGATGAGGATGGCTTGCGGGTCGGCGGCGGCCCGGGCGATCTCCAGCAAGGCGTGCGGCGCCAGGAGGTCATCCTGGTCCAACAGGGCCACCCATTGGCCTTGGGCCATCGCCAAAGCCGCCTGGGTGGCGGCGGCAATGCCGCGGTTCTCGGGGAGGCGGCGGAGCTTGACGCGCGGGTCGCCCGCCGCCGCCTCGAGCACCTCCAGCGTTTCGGCAAGCGTGGAGCCGTCGTCGCAAATGCACAATTCCCAGTGGTCGTAGAATTGCGAGCGCACCGACTCGATGGCGGCCGCCAGCACCGGCCCCGCTGCATTGAAGACCGGCATGAGCACGCTGACCAGCGGGCGGGGTTGCATAGCGGCGGCATCGCGCCGGGCCTGGGCCAGCTCGGGCCCCTCGACCCGGGCGATCCATCGCTGGTAGGCCATCTGCTGGTCGTCGCCCCCAAAGGTCCAGACCGAGCACCGGGCCTCGCGCTGGTGTCCATCGCGGCTGCGGGCCCGCACCACCAGCCGATGCCGCCCTTTCCGAAGCGTGCTGGTGTCCCAGGCATAGCGGAACACGGCGCGGCTCAGGTCGATTCCTTCGGGCGCCTGGGTTGCTTCCGCCGCCAGGTCCAGCCCGCAACTGGAAAGGCCGTGCTCGGCCATGCCCACCAGCTTGCCATCGACTTCGATCTCCACGGCTTCGATCCCCGCCGCGGCCGCCGCACAGCCGTAGATCACCTGCTGGCCGCGGACCACCGGGTTGACCTCGGGTTTGGGGCTGGCCAACACCAGGACGATGGCTGGGGGCCTGCTCGGTTGCAGGGGCTTGCCCGGCAAGGCGGCGTGCAGGGCGCGGCGTGGCCAGGACCACGGCTCCTCGGGCGGAACGTACCGGGTCCGAAGCGGCGAAGCCAGCCCCAGCGCGTGGCAGAAGCCACGGAGCAGTTCCAGGGCGGCCTTGGTGGCCATCACCCGCGGCCCTTCCACCCGGAGGACCTCCAGCGCTCGCCGCCAGCGAGCCAGGCTTTGCCGGCCGAAGCGGGCCAACCTGGCCGCGGCCCGCAGCGGGACCGTCACCCGCCACGACCAACTCCCTTCCATCTCCTGCAAGCGGAGTTCGCTTTGGCGCAGGCGCTCCTGGAGGGCGAGGAGGTGGATGCGGGCCTCGGCCAGCTCTTGCCGCAGCGAATCAGCATCGGCCAAGCCGGGGGCCGCCGAAGCCTCGGGATGGGTGCGCGTCGCGGTGGCCATGGTGCTTCAAGCCGCCTTGCGGAAAGCCAACAACCCCTGCTCCTCCTCGAACTGCCGGCGGAACACGGCAATGTTGGAATACTCCTGGCGGCTGTAGTCGCCGAACTCCTGGCGCCGCGCGTAGAGGCTGTCCACGATATCGGGAATCGAATACCGCGGCAAAAACCCCAGCACATTGGCCGCCCGCTGGCACGAGACCTTGTAGTTGCGGAAATCCTGGATGTTCTTGATGGCGATGCGGACCCTCCGGCCGGTCAGCGATTCGACCTGGTCCTTGACCATGTCCCCAATCTGCCCCACCGTGAAATTGCCGCACGCCACGTTGAACACGCCGGAGATCGACAAATCGGCCTGGATGGCCCGCAAGAAGGCCCGGCTGGTATCGCGCACATCCAGGATCGGCCGCCAGATCGACGGGTTGTTGATGGTGATCAACCCTTCGGTCATGGCCGAACGGAACATCGTGTTGACGATCAGGTCGAACCGCATCCGCGGGCTGTACCCGCACACCGTCCCCTGGCGGAGCGCGATGGCCGAAAAACGCTCGTCGGCCAGTTGCATCACGCCCCGCTCGCCCTGGAGCTTGGAGATCCCATACGGGTAGGCGCACGTGACCGGCGAGTCCTCGTCGTACAACTCGTTGACCGTGTACCCATACACCGAGCAGCTCGAGGCATACACGAAACGCCGCACCCCAGCCCGTTTGGCCGTGTACGCCAGGTACGAGGGCAACGCCGCGTTGTGGATGAAGTTCATCGAGGGGCTGAACTCGGCCATGGGGTCGTTCGACAGCCCCGCCAGAAACACCACCGCGTCAAACCCCTGGAAATCTTCTTCCCCGCAGTCGAACAGGTTCCGCCGCGTGACGCGAACCTCTTCGGGCAAATGGTTGCCGAACCACAAAAGGTCGATCACTTCGACCTCGTAACCGTGGTCCAACAGCATGGGAACCAGCACCGAACCGATGTACCCGGCTCCGCCGGCAACGAGAATCCGCATGGCTGTTCCTCCGTGAATGGTTAGGTCTCCGGAAATGCCCCGGAAATGATCCGCCGGTAGCGTTCGGTATTGAGCGAGGTATCGCGGGGCACGGCGAAGGCGACGTCGCGGATCGAAAGCGGCCCGATGTGGCGCGACCGGTCAAGGCTTTGGGCATATTCGAAAACCGTGCGCCGCGGCCCCCCAAGGTGCAGCACGCCGCATACGTCGTGCCGCAGGACTTCCACCACTTTGCGGGCAATTGCCGAGACCGGCTCGCGGCTGGTCCATTGGTCCACGAATGCTTTGGGGTAAGGGAACTCGTCCGGGCCAAAAGTGGTGCGGATGATGAGCGACCCGGGCACCAGCCGGGCCGCACATTCGCCCCCCAACTTGGACCAGGCATAGGCGTTGACCGGGTAAAGCGGATCGTCCTCGCGATAATTGCCCTGGTCGCCCCGAAACACGTAGTCCGTCGAGATGTATACGAGTTTCATCCGCCCGGCCAGGCACAACCGCGCTACATTCGCGGTCCCCACAATGTTCACCCGGATAGCCCGATCCGGGTCTTGGTCCACCCTGGGGGGCGAGGTAAAGGCCGCGGCATGAAGCACGAGCTGGAAACCCCGGCCCTCCACAAAAGCGGCCATCTGGTCGTAGTTGGTCACATCGAACTCGGCCGAGGTGGGATAACACGCCTGGGGCAGCAGCTTGCGGATGTGGCGGCCCAACAAGCCGCTCCCGCCGGTCATGAGCATTCTTGCCGGGTCGAACATGGGGGTTGATGGTTGATGGTTGATGGTTGATAGTTGATGGTTGATGGTTGATGGTTG
>FWPU01012723.1_pt1 | contig 10997 bp, 7 predicted proteins | sample 2228361 | NCBI WGS metagenome assembly FWPU01 (sample SAMEA103939777, study PRJEB20133) | metagenome | reverse complement strand
ATTTTTATATTAAATCAAAAAAAGAAATTTAAAATAAAAAAACACTAAAATCAATATCAATATGGCAATAGACATTTCAAAAATTAAAAGCTCTTCATCTATTATTTCCAGAGATGTTAGACAGTTTGACGCTCAAACTGGAAATATCTATGAAGCCATTGCAATTATTAGCAAAAGAGCTAATCATATTAATTCTGAATTAAGAGAAATAATAAAGGAAAAATTAGAAGAATACAAAGATGCTAATGATACATTAGAGGAGATCATTGAAAATCCAGAACAAGCTGGTGTATCTGTTTTTTTTGAAAAACTTCCTAAACCATCATCTATTGCGATTGAAGAATTTTTAGAAGATAAAATTTATTATCGTTATCAAGATACACCTCAAAAGTAAATTTATCATTATAAAATACATATAAAAGCGAGCCACAAAATGGTTCGCTTTTTATTTTTCATAAAGTTGACAAGAATACAATATAACAATATATTATGATAATCTTATGATAAATTTTATCATATTTGCCACCTCTTAATTTGAAATGCAGCAAAAAAGTTTTATAAAAAATTTATTTTTTTTACTTTTTCTCAATATACTTATAAAACCATTTTGGATTTTAGTTATTGAACCATTTATTCAGCATAAGGTAGGCAATCAATATTATGGGGAGTATTTTACATTGTTCAATTTCTCATTTTTATTTGCCGTTTTTCTGGATTTTGGATTGGTAAACTTCAATAATAGGAATATCGCTCAAAACGCCCACTTACTAAGCAAACATTTTTCTAATTTAATTACTCTCAAATTGACTATGGCAGTTTTGTATATTACTATTACGATGCTTGTTGGATATATAGTTGGATTTAATCTCCGTTATTTAAAATTATTATTCATTCTTACAATTAATCAGTTTTTTATCAGTATGGTATTATATCTGAGGAGTAATTTGTTAGGGTTACATTTATTCAAAATAGATAGTGTTATTTCAATAATGGATAGGTTAATAATGATTTTTATTGTAGGAATTTTATTTTTGAATTTTCTCCCCATTGAATTAAATATAATGAGTTTTGTATATGCCCAAGTTATTGCATATCTTATTACTGCTGTGATTGCATTTTTTGCAGTATTAAAACAAACAGAACATTTTAAACTCTCATGGAATTGGAAATTTAATTTTCTTATACTAAAAAAAAGTATTCCTTATGCGATTCTTATTTTATTGATGGTTTTTTATAATAGATTAGATGCAGTAATGTTAGAAAGAATATTGCCGTATCCTGAAGGTGCTATTGAAGCAGGTATTTATGCCAAGGCATTTAGATTTTTAGATGCAGCAAACATGATTGCTTATCTGTTTTCTGTTCAGCTTCTACCCATTTTTGCGAGACTTATTGAACAAAAACAAAGTGTCGAAGATATAACAAAATTATCGTTTTCTATACTTATTGTTATTGCACTTATTACATCTGTATCATGCTTTTTTTATAGGAAGGAATTGGTAGCCCTTATTAATAAGGGTACAACTGATGCGGCTGAAGTGTTTGGTATCTTAATGTTTTGCTTTACTGCAATTTCTACTACATATATTTTTGGTACCTTGCTCACTGCTAATGGAAACTTAAAACAATTAAACATTATGGCTATAGCTGGTATTCTTCTTAATGTATTACTCAATTTAATACTAATACCAAAATACAAGTCGTATGGTAGTGCGTGGGCTAGTGTCATTACACAATTTTTTACGACTTTTGTGCAAGTATGGATGGCAAAAAAGATATTCTGCTTTAAAATAAATTGGATTTTACTCCGTTCTCTTGTTATATTTCTGACAGGGATTATTATAATCAATATCTTTTCTACTTATATCTCAAAGCAATGGCTTATTAATTTTTCTATCATGATTTTATTAAGTACCTTTTGGGCTTTTATAAGCAAAATGTTACCATTAAAATCGGCATTAAAACTCTTAAAAATTAGATGATGAACGCATTTCTGGCGAGCAGCTTTTTAATTAATATAGTGAAAAAACGCTTAAAATTATTTATTGTAGTGGGCATTTTATCCATTACAATTGGAACTATCATATCTTTTTTATTACCTACTGAATATCAGTCTGAAACTATTATTTTGCCTGCAAGACATTTTTCTGTATCAAAAATGCTTATAGAACCTAATGTTGGTAATCAGGAAGATTACTTGCAGATAGGTGACGATGACGATTTAGAAAAATTATTACAAATGATTTATTCGGATGAATTAAAATTATTGTTAGCTAATAAAATGAATTTATGGAAAAGATGGAAAATAAACGATAAAACATATAAGCTCTATTATTTAAAAGATAAGTGGAGGCATTATGTAAACATAACTCGTACAAATTATGGTTCTGTAAAAATTAAAGTGTATGATTATTCCCCTGATACTGCAGCTTTATTAGCTAATACTCTGATTGAGCTCATTGATACTGTTCAAAAAAATATGATTCAAGAGAGAGTTAAAACAGCCTTGGAACTTGTTAAACAAGAGTATGAGAATACGATACAACGAATTAACACTATGGAGGATAGTTTAAAATTTCTTAGAGAATTGGGTATATATGACTATAAAGAACAAGTAAAAGCATTTTCAAAAGAATATGCAAAAGTTATTGCTAAAAATAATTTGAAAGAAAAGGAGAACATGGATAAACTTTTTGAGAAATTTCAAAAATATGGAGGGGCGTATAACACATGGAGCGAAAATCTTAGAAAATATAGAGCAAAATTTGCTGTCATAAAATATAAATATGATCAAATGCTGGTAGATGCAAATAATGTATTACCCCTTAAATTTGTGGTTCAAAAAGCATTAGTTGATAATAAAAAAGCACGACCTATTAGATGGCTTGTTGTATTTATTTGCTTTTTGGCTACAGAAATACTTTTATTCTCTTATTTTCTTGTTCAACATAAATCTAACTACTATGAATAATTTACCATCATTAGACACTAAAATATTCTTCAATTTAATCTACAAAAAAAGAAAGATACTGTTTTTAATTATCATACTGACAGCTATTGTTTCTTTGATTATATCTTATATTATTCCTCCAAAGTATAAAACCATAGCTGTGGTCTATCCTGCTCACTTATCACCATATTCTGAGGAATCTCAAACAGAACAATTATTGCAGTATTTAAATAGCGCAGCAGTGAGAAATGCGGTGATAAAAAAAATGAATCTGGTTCATCATTACAAAATAGATACCACTAAGCCCGATTATAAGAGTTTACTTGATTATACATACAAAAAAAATATATCTTTTTCGCCTACATTATATGAATCTATTGAAATAGAAGTAAGAGATAGAAAACCTGAAATGACAAAAGCTATTGCTGAGTGTATTATTCAAACTACAGACTCTTTAATTTTACACTTAAAGAAAAAGATAATTACAGAGGAATACACAAATTATGAAAATGAAATAAATAGAATAAGACAAAGAACAGATAGTTTAAACTCCATAATCATTTCTTTTCAAAATAAGTATAATATATTCGATGCTCATTACCAAGCTAAGTACTTAAGTAAGAAAATAACTAATGACAAACCCAGTGAAGAACAAAAAAAAATAATAGATGCACTTAAAAATAAACGAGAGTACATAGAGATATTAAAAAAAGAAATAGAAGGCGAAATAATTTCTTTAAATGATTTAAAGAAAGAAAGAGACAGACTGGAAGTAGATTTAAAAGGTCAATTACATTTTTCCCAAATAATTTCTCCTCCTTATGTTCCTGATAAAAAATACTTTCCTGTAAGATGGCTCATTATATCTTTATCTGAGATATCTGTAATTTCTATTTTTATTATTTATTTATTATTTACAAATCAAGTAAAAGAATAATATAGTGCCCATTAGAAAGGATATACTACTTTTTTTTATTATTTTTATTTTTCTGCTTGCAGAATCATATATCCTTATCAATAAATGTGACTGGGTAATTCCATTTAATCTTATACCACTTATTTTTCTCATGTTTGTAGGAATCTTTTATTTTACAGAATGGATTATTTTTTTTATGGTATTTGTTACTCCTTTTGCTATAAGTTTAAGAGAACTAGGAATTACTCAAGGTGTAGATTTAAGTATCCCTACGGAGCCTTTAATGATTATTTTTTCGATTATTTATTTAATAAATGAACGGTTAAAGAAAATCACACCTGATAATACATTCAAGCACCCTATAACATGGATTGTTATTATTCAATTAATATGGATGTTCATTACTACTCTTACAAGTCAGGATATTATTGTATCTGCGAAATATCTTACATCTAGATTATGGTTTGTATTGAGTAGTTACTTTTTAATGATATATTTATTTACTAGTAATGGTAATAATATCAAGAGATTTCTATGGGCATATTTATTAGGACTTGCTACTATTGCCATTATTACTGTCATTAAACATTCAGAATATAATTTTCATCATAAGATAGCAGACTGGATTGTTACACCATTTTATAACGATCATACTGCTTATGGAGCAGCTCTTGCTTTATTTATCCCGCCGACTATATCATTAATTATTATTGAAGGCAGCAAGTTCAAAAAAATTATACTTCTTATATTATCTGCTTTATTGATTACCGCACTAATACTATCCTTTGCTCGTGCAGCATGGATAGGAATTGTTGGTGCTGTCTTTGTTTTTATTACTTTATTATTAAAAATAAAATTCAAAACACTTTTTATTACGCTCACTGGTTTAATTATTATTGCTTTTGCGTTTAGTGAGGAACTTCTTATTTTAATGGGGAAAAATAAAACTGACTCAGAAGGTAGTTTTTATGAAAATATTGTCTCTATATACAATATAAAAAATGATGCTTCTAATTTAGAGAGAATGAACCGATGGAGTTGTGCTATTAGAATGTTTAAAGACAAGCCTATATTTGGATTTGGTCCTGGAACTTATCAATTTTTCTATGCTCCATATCAGCTTAGTAAAGAAAAAACTATTATTAGTACAAACTTTGGAACAGGTGGAAATGCCCATTCAGAATATCTTGGACCTTTATCAGAAGAAGGCTTATTAGGTTTGTTAATAGCCTTTTCTCTCATGTTAATAGTTTTCTCTACAGGATATAAATTAGTTTACACCATTCAAAATAAACAAAATAAAATACTCTCGTATGGTATTTTTTTAGGACTTGTTACTTATTTTGTACATGGTTTTTTCAATAACTTTTTAGATACTGATAAATTATCTTTACCCTTTTGGGGATTTATTGCCATGCTTGTAAGCATGCATATACAACAAAATAAGGAAAAACAAAGCATATGATAAAACAAATTTTCAATTTAATTTTTTTATCTTCTATCAATTATTATTCTCTTACAGCACATCCTTGCATTGCATTTTCAGATGATACCACTAAAAAACATGTTTACGCTTATGATCCAAAATATCGTGCTTCAAATACTATATCTGTAGACATTATTCATACCAATCTATATGTAAAACCAATATGGGATAGTTCTATCTTAGTAGGTAAAGCAAAAATTATCCTTAAGCCATACTTTTACTCTACTGATAAAATATTCTTGAACGCACGCGGAATGCGAATTAATAAAATACTCATAAAAGATTCCTTAAACAAAAAAAATAATATAAACTTTCAATATGTTTATGAACATGATTCCATAAAGATTAATTTAAATAAAACTATTTCGCCTGACAGGCTGCTAATTGTAACCATTGATTATATCTCACAACCAGAAAAAACAAAAGTAGGAGGAAGTAATGCTATTAAAAGTGATAAAGGTTTATATTTTATTAATCCAAAAGGACAAATACCTGGCAAAATGCCACAAATATGGACACAAGGTGAAACACAAAGCAATTCTGTTTGGTTTCCTACTGTAGATTCTCCTAATGAAAAAATGACTCATGATATTTTCATCACAGTAGATAAAAAATATACTACTCTATCTAATGGATTACTTGTAAAATCTATAGTAAATAAAGATGGTACTAAAACAGACCACTGGAAAATGAACTTACCACATGCACCATATCTTGTGATGATGGGTATAGGTGAATTTAAAAAAGTTTTGGATAAACCATGGAAAAAGAAAGAGATCAGCTATTATGTAGAGCCACAATATGAACCTTATGCCAAAGTTATCTTTGCTAATACTTATAAAATGATAGATTTCTTCTCAAAAAAATTGAATGTGGATTTCCCATGGCAGAAATACTCTCAAATAATATGTAGAGACTATGTAAGTGGTGCTATGGAAAATACATCTGCTACATTGCATGGTGAATTCTTATATCAAACAGATAGAGATACTATTGGTGGTGTTAATGGAGAGGATGTTATTGCACATGAGCTATTTCATCAATGGTTTGGAGACCTTGTTACTTGTGAAAGTTGGAGTAACTTACCTCTTAATGAATCGTTTGCTACCTATGGAGAGTATTTATGGCTGGAGTATGCTTATGGCAAAGATGCAGCAGATGAACATCATTATTTCTCAGGACAGGGTTATTTGAATAGACATAGAACTCCAGATAATAATCCACCTCTTATCAGATTTTATTATAACCACAGAGAAGAAATGTTTGATGGAATAAGTTATAACAAAGGAGGTCAGGTATTACATATGCTCAGAAAATTAGTCGGAGATGAAGCATTCTTTAAATCATTAAATGTATATCTTACAAAAAACATGTTCAAACACGCTGAGATTCATCACCTTCGTTTAGCTTTTGAAGAAGTTACAGGAATGGACCTTAATTGGTTCTTTAATCAATGGTTTCTTTATGGAGGATACCCTGTATTAAATGTCGATAAACAATATAATGAAACCACAAAAATACTTACACTAAAAGTGAAACAAACTCAACCTCAGGAATTCCCAATATATCGTTTACCATTATATGTAGACATATACACTAAAACCGGTGTTGAAAGAAAATATATTGATATTCAACAAACAGAGCAAACATTTACTTTTTCAGTGAATACAAAACCACTATTAATAAATTTTGATGCTGAAAGACAATTGCTTGCAGAGATTAATTATTCAAAAACAGATGATGAATACATTTATCAATTTAATCATGCACCACTATGGCTAGATAGATACGAAGCATTAGTGAAGCTTAAAGAGAAAATGGATAAAAAGGAAGTTTATGAATTTTTTGTCAATAATGTATTAAAAGATAAATACGAATCTATTAGAAAACAAGCTATTTCTGCATTGAAATCAAAACTTGAGAATAATAATAACCTGACTAAAGTATTAATAGACTTATTTCAAAATGATCCTTCGCCTGAAGTAAGAGCAGAAATATTAAGTGTGTTGTCATCTGTAAAGATGGAAGAAGTTACAAACTTGTATCTACAAACATTAAATAAAGAATACTCCTCTAAAATTATTAATGCTGCTTTATTAGGACTTAATAACAACAACAAAACATTAGCCGCAGAATATGCTAAAAAATTTGAAAATGATAAAAGCAAAAAAATTATTACAGCTATTCTTAGCATATATGCTGATTCTGGAAGTGAATCATATTGGGAATTTTTTAATAAGCATTTAACTACTTACACAGGATTTGAGAGTTTTGTATATATATCGTATCTAAATAGATATCTCAAAAATCTTAACCATTCGGGCACAGCTATTGCTGCAGCAAAAACACTAATATCTTATTATCAGCATTCTGAAAAAATGACTAAATTTGCTATAAAAAAAACAATTCATGATTTAATAAACACATGGGCAGAAAAAGAGAAAAACTTAAAAAATGCTTTAGTCTCAAACCAACAAAATAACGAGCCTGTCAAAAATATAGAAGACCAAATTCGTACTGTATCTGAAACCCTTAATACACTAAAGAAAATTGCCAAAAACATCTAAAACTTTAACATGATGGCAAAACTAATGCTTATTTTAAATTTAGCTGTATCTCTAAATCTTATTTATGCTCAACAAATTAAGCAAGTTACAAAACAGTTAAATAAGAATCTCAAACAAAGTTTAACTTTAAGGTATTACAAAACTCCACCGGGGATAAAATTCATAGAAGTTATTACTCCACAACCTGGAAAAATCAATATACCATACATTAAATATCAATTAGATAATGGTCTTATCGTACTCATTCATGAAGATCATTCTGACCAATTAGTATATGTAGATGTTACATATCATGTGGGCTCTGCAAGAGAACAACAGGGGCGCTCAGGATTTGCACATTTCTTTGAGCACATGATGTTTCAAGGTTCTAAACATGTGGCAGATGACCAACATTTTAAAATAATAACGGAAGCTGGAGGAACACTTAATGGAACAACTAATTCGGATAGAACAAATTATTTTGAAGTAATACCTTCCAATCAATTAGAAAAAATATTATGGTTAGAAGCAGATAGAATGGGATTTTTATTAGACTCAGTAACACAACAAAAGTTTGAAATTCAAAGAGCAACAGTAAAAAACGAAAGAGGGCAAAGAGTGGATAATGTACCTTATGGGCTCGCTCACGAAAAAATCTCAGAAGCTTTATTTCCTAAAGGGCATCCTTACAGTTGGCAAACCATAGGGTATGTTGAAGATTTAAATAGAGTAGATGTCAATGACCTAAAAAGATTTTACATGCGTTGGTATGGACCAAACAATGCTGTACTTACTATCTCAGGAAATGTTGATGTTCCAAAGACTTTACAATGGATTGTCAAGTATTTTGGAAATATTCCAAAAAGCAAAGAAGTTAAACCAATGATGCCTACCCCTTTTGTACTCCCTGAAACGCGGTATATTTCTTATGAAGATAATGTAGAATTTCCTATGCTTACATGGTCATTCCCTACAGTACCATTTACTTCTGAAGAGTCTACTGCTCTTGATTTTTTGGCTGATATTTTGTCAGATGGAAAGTCTTCTCCACTGCATCAAACATTTATTAAAACTAATAAATCTGTGACAGCTAGTTCCTACCATTATAGCAGAGAACTAGCAGGACAATTTGAATTTTCTATAATATCTAATTCATCTCTTTTTGAAACCAATAAAATGCTACAAGAAACACTTGAAAAATGGGAAAAAGATGGTGGGGCTACCTTAAAAGACATAGAAAAACTAAAAGCAAAGTATCTATCCCGAATATATGAACAGCTTTATACCGTACAAAATAAAGGGACAAAACTTGCTTATTATCAGATATTTTACGGAACCCCCAATTATCTCCCCAAAGAAATTGAAAGAATCAAAAAAATTACTCCACAAGATGTTATGAATGTTTATTACAAATATATCAAAAATAAAAATAAAGTAGTATTAAGTGTAGTCCCAAAAAGTAAACCAGAAATGAAGGTTACAGAAGACAATTGGAAAATGTACGAAAGAACAATAGAGACGGAGAGTGAAGAATATAAGGGATTAACTTATATTGAACCTAAAGATACTTTTAATAGAGCTATAATGCCCGTAGCAGGAAGTATCACCATACCAACTCCTATCATTAAACAAGGTAAAACATCTTTCCAGGTACCGTATTCAATAATGCATGAAAGTGAAGTTCCAAAAACTAAAATACTAATAGCTTTTCAAGCAGGACATCGCTATGAATCTATTGAAAAAGCAGGAGTAGCCAGCGTTTTAGCAGATATACTAATGGAATCAACTAAAAAGAGAACTGCGGAAGAACTGCATGATAAACTGAAAGCATTAGGAAGTGAAATAAACATTTATGTTGCAGATAATGACTTTATCATTAGTATTTCATCATTAACAGAAAGTATAGATAGCACATTAAAATTGGTACAGGAAATCATCTATGAGCCAAAATTTGATACTGCTGACCTTAAAAGAATTATTATAAGAAAAAAGAATGCTTTGAAACAAAGAAAAGTTACCGCATCACTTATTTCAATCGATGTATTTAATAAAATATATTATGGAAGTAATAATGTTTTTTCCTCACCGATTATAGGAAATGAAAATACATTATCTAATGTCACCATTGAAGATGTAAAAGAATATTATAAAAAAATGATAAGTAAAAGAACAATGAACATCTCGATTATATCTGATAAAAATGATGAAAAATGGATAATTCAAAAACTTGATTTTCTCGCCTCTCTTCAAGACAATACACTAAATTATACAGAACCAATAATCCCACCTATGCCCCCAACTAAAATATACTTTATAGATAAACCTGATGCGGCACAATCTGAAATTATTGCAGGTACTCTTGGATTACCATTTGATGTAACTGGTAATTACTTTAAAGCAGGTATTCTTAATTTTTCTTTTGCGGGATCATTTAATAGTCGTATAAATTATCTATTGAGAGAAATAAAAGGTTATACCTATGGAACAAAAGGTAGATGGGAAGGGGATAAATATTCAGGAAGATATTTATTAACCGGAGCATTTAAAAAAGAAAACACAGATTCTACTGTTATTTTAATTTTACGAGAGTTTGATAAACTTTTAAATAATGGCTTAACACAACAAGAATTAGATTTTACAAAAAATGCTATGTTGCAATCAGAAGCATTAAAAACAGAATCTCCATATCAAAAATTGTATTTAATGAAAACAATCATGGAGTACAATTTATCTCCCGATTTCAAAAAACATCAAAAAGAAATTATTCAAACCATCACATTAAAGGAATTAAATGATTTGGCGAAAAGATTATTTGATAAAAATAAATTATACATTGTTGTGGTAGGAGATAAAAAAACAGTATTTGAAAAACTTAATAAAATTGGATTGCCCATTGTAGAATTGGATGTAAATGGTAATTTGCTGAAATAATTTCATATATAAAGTCATATATAAAGCATGGTTTTTTGTTTTTTGCATCATGTAGTTTTTTTAGAATGGAGAAAAAATAATTACTAAATTCAAGTAATAAATGCAACTTTTTTAGAGGAGAGGATAAATGAAATTTTTCAAGGCAAAGGAGAAAGAAAAAACCCTTTC
>FWPU01012721.1_pt1 | contig 10998 bp, 5 predicted proteins | sample 2228361 | NCBI WGS metagenome assembly FWPU01 (sample SAMEA103939777, study PRJEB20133) | metagenome | reverse complement strand
ACAAACGCGTTGTTTTGATTGACGACGTACTGTTTACCGGCCGTACCGTGCGCGCAGCACTCGATGCCATGCTGGCCTTCGGCCGGCCCGCAAAAGTAGAATTGCTGGTGTTGATTGACCGGCGGAATAACCGCGATCTGCCCATAGCTCCTAATTACGTGGGTAAAACCGTTAACACCGTAGCATCGCAAAAAGTACTAGTTGAACTTAAAGCCCAGGGAAGCAGCCAGAATAAAATCTGGCTGATAAACCATTCGTAACCTATGTCGCAACTCAGTCAGCCCCATCTGCTCGGAATAAAAAATCTTACCACCCGCGATATTGACCTCATCTTTGAAACTGCTGATAATTTCAAGAACATCATTAACCAGCCTATTAAAAAAGTACCGGCATTGCGCGATGTAACGGTGGCCAATGTGTTTTTTGAAAACTCTACCCGCACCCGGATTTCGTTCGAACTGGCAGAAAAACGACTCTCGGCCGATATAGTAAATTTTTCGGCTTCATCCAGCTCAGTTAAAAAAGGCGAAACCCTGCTGGACACAGTTAACAATATTCTGGCTATGAAGGTGGATATGGTGGTGATGCGACACGCCAGTGTGGGCGCCCCCCATTTCCTGGCCCGACATATCAGGGCCAGCGTTATCAATGCAGGTGATGGCACCCACGAGCATCCCACTCAGGCCTTACTGGATGCCTATTCCATACGCGAAAAACTGGGCGATGTAGCCGGCAAAAAAGTGGTGCTAATAGGCGATATTCTGCATTCGCGGGTGGCCTTGTCGAATATTTTTGTTCTGAAAAAATTAGGTGCCGAGGTGATGGTATGCGGGCCACCCACCTTGCTGCCCCGTTACATTAGCCACCTGGGCATACAGGTTGAACTTAACGTTCGCAGGGCGCTGGAGTGGTGCGATGTGGCCAATATTCTGCGCATTCAACTGGAGCGGCAACAACTCCGCTACTTCCCCTCTCTGCGCGAATACGCCCTGTATTATGGCATCAACCTGGCCCTGCTCAACAGCCTGAACAAAAAAATCCTGCTCATGCATCCCGGGCCTATAAACCGCGGTGTTGAGTTGGCCAGCGATGCGGCCGACTCACCGCATTCCATCATCCTCGACCAGGTGGAAAACGGAGTAGCCATTCGCATGGCCGTGCTCTATCTGCTTGCCGGAAAATAAGGCACCCAGGATTAGCGTACCACCCACCGGAATTGTACCGACTCGTCAGGTGTACGAATAATTACAATATACATTCCAGCCGGTAAATTTTGGCTTAACGCTACCGGAACATTCAGGTTATTCACCATGGTTTTGCCCCGGTACACCTGGCGGCCCTGGGCATCTAACACTTGAATAAGCGCCTGCTTTTTCAAATCGGCTGCAGTAAACCGTATGTTCAATGTTTGGCCGTCTGAAGGATTGGGATAAATCTGCCAGAAACCTCTGCCTGAAACTTCAACCGACTTTATTTGCGAATACGAGAAGGAGCCATCAAAATCTGTTTGTTTAATCCGATAATACCACAGGCCGGGAGCTATGGAATAATCTTCAAACCGATAGTGGTTTACGTTTCGTGTAGTGCCGGCCCCAGGTACAATAGCCAATACTTCAAATTGTTCTGCTCCTTCATGTCTGCGCTCTACAGTAAAAAAGTCGTTGTTTAATTCGGAAGCAGTGGACCATTTTACCTCTACGTAATCACCATGGGGCGTTAAATCAAAGGCAGTGAGTTCTACCGGTAAGGGGGAACTTACATCAGCAATGGCCCAGGGTGAGTATTGGCTTACGTTAGGAACCGTAACCGTGCCGGTTGTACCGTTATACGTCTGCCCGGGAAGGGGTGGTTCCCAGGTGTTAGAAAGAGCCCAGCGCTGGGCATTAAGGGTGGTAGCTCCGGTTGAGGCAATTTCTGCCGGTGTGGCAGTAAAGGTAAGGGTTGAAGTTGGCCGTGTGCCTGTATAGTTGTTTAATGTAATGACCCAAAACCGATCCGCAACCGACAGTCCCCCGCTGGTACCGTTAAGGTTTGTTACGCCATCCGGATACGGGGTATTATCCGTTCCTGTGGAGTAGGTAGAAACCGAAACCGACCCGGCAGCCGGACTGCCAGCAGTAGTAATATTGAAGGTGAAAGGAATATATTCGGTAGAAGATTTTCCAAACGGATACACAAAAACGCCGGTGGCCGTGCCCGTATGCCTGCGTAAAGTACCATACGGGCTGCTATTGTTTTCGCTCTTAACATATCCGTTTGTGCGTGCCACAGCACCGGGAGCGGGATTAGTGATATACAGTGTTAATGCGTTTAAATCCAATTCACCCTGCGTTAGGGTAAGCTGGTTGCTTACATTAGTATTGTTTAGTATGCGTACCACATCGGTAGCTGCACTGGTGTTAAGGGTAAGGTTATAAAAGGTTTCGGCTGTTGTACCTCCAATGGTTTGAAGCGTACTAGCGGCCGGACTGTTAAAGATCACCGTGCTCACACCTTGATCAAAACCATTGCTACCGCCTGCCGTGGAATTATTTATCCAGTTTCCGCCGATGGTAATGGTGCTTATGCCGTTATTGGCATCGGCACGCAGGCGTCCGCCGGCAGTAATGGTAACGTCTCTGCCTACAGTTAAAGCAGAGGCACCTCCTCCATTAAGGTCTTGAAGTGTTACTGCCGAAGCACCATCACCAATAGTAAGGCTACCTGCTATATTAACATTGGCATTGGGCAATGAATAATTGCGGCCGTTGGTAAGCAGCACCAGGTTACCGTAGTTATGGTTAGCAATAGTCTGGTTGTTGGTTTGCGCATAGATTACTGTTCCAAAGGGCGCGGCGGTGCCCAAATCATAGGTGCCGAATCCGGTCGGGAAAGATTGGTTACCCTGCATCCGGAAGGTTGCACCAGTTGCCACCTGAAATGTGCGCGTAGCGTTACCGGTAATATTGTTGCCACCGGTCATTCTAAGTAACCCCGATTGCACCCGTATATCGCCGGTTACATTGGCAGCAGTTATGCTAGCCGACAGGCTTGCCCCGGCAGCGCTGGTATTATTTAAATGCAGGTTGTGATACGTAAACGGATTGGCAGCCTGGTTAAGGGAGGCAAAGTTTACAACCTGGCCGCTGGCAGTCCGATTGTAATTAAATATACTGCCCGAAGTACCGGGCCGCAGCAACCCTCTACCATTAGAGAAATTCAGATTACCCGACAGGTTAACCCTACCATTTCCGCCCGTCATGTCAAGTATGGCGGTTAGTTCGCGCGAAGGTTGGTTTGCCGTAAAAAATACCAGATTGGACCCTACGTTTAATATTCCGGTAGTAATGTTAACCTGTGCTATGCCATTGGCATTATTAACCCCCGAACCGATGACCACATTACCTCCCACCGTGGCCGTAGCCGCGTTAATATTCCATACGTTCGTAGCTGTGGCGGCTGCTGCCGGATGATTGACACGAACATTGGTTTGAACCGTTAAGGTAAAGGTACCCGAATGGGTAAGCACCTGTGCCGTTGACCGCGGATTTACTACGGTATTTATATCGAGCGAGTTTACCGTTGCATTCATGTCTAAAATAATGGTAGTAGCTGCATCGGGCGTAATGTTCGAATTACCGATCACTACCTGGTCGCTGTTGGTGTTGGGTACGTATTGCCTGCCGTAACCGCCATTAACCGTGGCCGAGACAGGTGCAGTAAGAATAAGATTTTCATTATCCACAATGGTTTGAACCGTACCCCGTATGGTACCCGGACTGGTTTGCAACATCAGCACATCTCCAGGAGCCAGTTCGGTTGTAAATAACGTACCTATTCCGGTTACTGCAGCACTGCCAGCCGTAAACTGTACGGCACCCGTACGGTTTTGTATCCAGGTAGCTGGATTACTCCAGTTTTGTGTGCCGGTAAGCCGGTTGGCCGTTCCCGAAGTGGGTATGAGTTCACCTATTTGGTAAAAGCGTTCCTGACCGTTAGGAAGGCCTGTCGAAGCCTCGCCGGTAATTTGTGTTGAGGTGGCCGTGCGCGTTCCGGTTGTGGTTATATTCCAGTTAATACCATCGTACCTGCGAACACTAAAGTTGCTGAAATCGGCAAGCGGGTCCAGATCAGAGGCCCCGAAGTTAAACACAGCAGCAAAGTTGGTAAACGTAACTGTATTGTTTCTAACCGACCAATACCGATTTACACTGCGGTTAGGTTCGATATTTGAACCCAAAATATCTGGATGGTCCCCAGCAAACGATGCTACAGTAAAATTTCCTGCTACCGTTACGCCTGTAAAGGACAGATTAAGGGGAGCGTAAATCGCGCCGGTTCCTACCTCAAAAGTAACCGATGGTGTTCCGGTAACAACGGGTTTACGCATAAAGCCTTCTACAAATCCGTTGGTGGGTGTAACCACAACAGAAGCATTGGTGCAAATCAATACCTGGGTTCCGGTAATAATGTTGCCGCTGGTAAAAGTTAGGCTGGTAGCAACGTTGGCGTTTATTCCATCTAAGGTTACGCCGTTGGCGTTGTCTATTTCAAGGTTGGGGAAAGTGGTTACAGCCGAACCGGATATTTTCTGGTTAGTACCGGTGGTAAACACCACCCGGCTGGTGGCATCGGTGGTAAATACCCCGCCCCCTCCGTTGAAGGTCCAGGTACCGTCATTACCGTTAATGGTTATGACTTGACCACTGTAATTCAAACCGCCATTCTGGAAAATGAAATTGCCTACGGTAATGTTATTAGCGAGTGCTGAGGTAGCGTTAGAAGTATAGTTAAAAGTTCCCCCTACAGTAAGAACTGCATTGCTGTTAAAAGTACCCTGATTGGTGATGATGAAATTCTGTGCGATGTTGGAGACAGCCGACATATTAACGGCCGAACCCACAGCGCCGGAAATGCGCAGGTTTTGATAAGGATAGATAGTACTGCTGGCCGCAGTCTGGGGGCCACCGCGGTTTAACTCAATTGTTGTGCCGGGGTCGAGCGAATGGGCCGTTCCGGTAAGCGCAGGCACGGTTCCGGCCGAAGATATCCGTATCCGGCTGGTGCCGGTCATAATCAGGTTACCCGGTCCAATTAAATCATTACCGCCGGCCACATCTACCAAAGTAGTGGTGTTAATAGTAAAATTACCGTTAACCGTGGTGGTTCCGTTAATGGTTTTAGTAAATCCGTTCAGAGCCCTTATATGATGATATATAGTGGGGTATATGATTTGATTTACCGTACCTGAGTATTCAACAATATTATTGGTGGGCGAAAAGTCAACACTGCTAAGTGCACCGGTAACATTCACCACATTGCCATCGCCGGTAAGGATAAGATAGCCGGTAGAACCATTACCATTAATAAAGGTGGAGCCGCTTTCCACCGAAAGTGCTTGACCTCCTGTTTTGGTAAGTCGTAGCGTACCGGTATTGGTTACGGTGCTTCCGTTGCGCAAGCGCAGTTGGGTCATACCAATTTCGGCATTACCAGAATAGGTGTACGAGCCACCGTTATCAACGTCATAAAGTCCGTTACCTCCCGTAGGAACGGGCCAAACTCCGTTGTTAATGATAGAGCAGTTCACCACAGGGTCTTCGCCTACAATGTTATCCCACGTTCCGCCCAGGTTAACCGTAATGGTATTATTAAACCGCTTGATACCGGCACTAGACTCCGAAAATTCAAGGTAACCATTGGCCAATATGGTGGTGGTGCCATTAACAGTAAGATTAATTCGTCCTATTTTTGACCGTAAACCGGGTGAACTGGGAAGAACGGTGAGAATTCCATTGGCAATTATGGTGGCATTGATATTTCCGTTAATGGTTGCCCCGTTATACAACGTAAGGTTATTAATTGTATAACTCTCATTACTTGTGGCACTCCACGTTCCGGTATTGTTGATGATTACATCACCGAGGTTTTTGGTTCCCGTGGCACTGGTAGGGACGAAAGTGCCGCTTATGGTAAACGTATTAGGTGCGCTTTGTACCACGCGTATTCCGCCTATGGAACCCGTTTGACCGGCGGGAATGGTAAAATTGCTGTTAAGATTTAGAATCCGGTTGTTGTTATTACCTGAAACCTGGCTGTTGCCGTTCATGGTCATCAGCCCGTTTACATTCAGGGTGCGGTTGTTGGTGTTGAAATCCAGGTTGGCCGTACCGTTCAGGGTAAGGTTGTTACAAGCCGCATTAACGTTAACATTAATGGTATGACTGGTGGAAATAACCACATCATCATCGGCATCCGGGATATTGTCTGCATCCGTTCCGGAAACCGACCATACGGTAAGCCCGCCATCCCAGTTACCCGAAGCTATAGAAGTAAAAGTTGCCTGTGACTGGGCAGAAAAATAAGGCAATAAAGCCAGTGCCGCACCTGTGGCTAGTCTGTTAAATAACATAGGATTAAAACCGGTTACTGATAATCAACTTTCAAATATAATAAAATATAATACTATAATACTCGCGAACTTTGCGCAGGTAGCGCATGCAGTTTAATTATCGTGCCAAATTATAAGGTAACCTTAAAAAGCCCCAAAAATAGCTAATTTCTTACACCCGGCCGGTGGGGCTTTCCAAAATTTGTACTTTTGAGCCCCATGTTGGTACATCAATCCATAATTGAAACCATTGGCAATACCCCAATGGTAAAGCTGAACAAGATTTTCAAAGACCTGCCAGGCACCTACCTGGCCAAGGTGGAATACTTTAATCCGGGTAATTCCACCAAAGACCGCATGGCCCTGAAAATGGTTGAAGATGCCGAGAAAGCAGGCCTGCTTAAACCAGGCGGCACCATCATTGAAGGCACCTCGGGCAATACGGGCATGGGGCTGGCCCTGACAGCCGCTGCCAAAGGCTACCGTTGCATCTTTACCATGGCCGATAAGCAATCGCAGGAGAAAATCAACATTCTTAGAGCAGTGGGAGCCGAAGTAGTGGTGTGCCCCACCAATGTTGAGCCGGACGACCCCCGATCGTACTACTCGGTAGCCAAAAAACTAAGCCGCGAAATTCCCAACTCCATTTATCCCAATCAGTACGATAACCCCTCCAACGCCCAGGCCCATTACGAAACCACCGGGCCGGAAATCTGGCGCCAAACCTACGGTAAAGTTACCCATTACGTAGCCACCGTTGGTACCGGCGGCTCGATGTGCGGTACGGCCCGCTTTTTAAAAGAACAAAACAAAAACATTGTAACCGTAGGCATCGATACCTATGGGTCGGTGTTTAAAAAGTACAAAGAGACCGGCATTTTCGATGAAAACGAAATATACCCCTACCTAACCGAAGGTTTTGGCGAAGACATTTTGCCCAAGAATGTTGACTTCGACCTGATAGACCTGTTCATAAAAGTAACCGACAAGGACGGGGCACTAATGGCCAGACGACTGGCCCGCGAAGAAGGCCTTTTTGTAGGCTGGTCCAGCGGCTCGGCTGTTCACGGAGCGCTGGAATACGCCCGCCAACACCTGAGGGAAAACGATGTCATGGTTATTCTGCTGCCCGACCACGGCACCCGGTACCTGGCTAAAATCTACAATGACCAGTGGATGAAAGACCACGGTTTCCTTGAAACACCATTTGTAACCACTGCCCGTCATTTAATCGAAGCCCGAAAGGGTAAAGACACCTTGTTTACCGTATCGGTAAATAACAAAGTGAGCGAAGCTATTTTGCTGATGAACCGTGAAGGCATTGACCAGATACCGGTTACCGATAACGGGCATTTTGTGGGAAGCATCAGCTCATCGGCTCTTCTGGAAAAAATCATGAACGACCACCAGCTTACCGGTAAAACCGTAGGCGAAGTAATGGATAAACCCATGTTGTTCGTTGCGCCCGACAGCACATTAGATGTACTTTCATCATTACTGAACAAAGAAAACAAAGCCGTGCTGGTGCGCGATGACAACCAGAAAGTGCACATCATTACACAGCACGATGTACTAAAGGCCATTACCAATCCGTGAGCTTCGGCAATTGTCATGATCAAATTTTTGTTTTTAATCATTTCCACAATCGGGTTTTGCTTTGCTGCAACAGCACAAACACCGCTACCCGACAGCCTTGCGCGTTATAAAAACCGGCCGCTTGATTCGACCTACGTGCACGAACTGAACCGCCTGGCGAATAATTACCTTAAAATAAACCCTTACGCCTCACGAAAAATAGCCCTGCACAGTGCAGAAGCAGCACAACAGATAAACTTTAGCCGAGGCTATGCACGCGCCCTTACCGTTATAGGAAACTCATTCTGGTACGAAGGCATTTACGATTTGGCCCAGAACTATTATTTGCTGGCCGCCCGGCAATACCAAGCCATTCGCGACAGCCTAGGCCTGGGGCAGGCCTACAACAACCTTGGTGAGGTGTACAAGCGAATGGCTGAATATAACCAGGCTTTGGATTTTTTACTCCGATCCATACAACTTAAAAGAAAAGACTCGGCCACCAGAGCTATTACCTTGTACAACATTGGTGAACTGTATAACCTGCTGGGTCAATATGAAGAAGCAGAGAAGTATTTCCAACAGGCTCTTGCTACGGCTCTTAGAAATAAAGATCAACGTACTGTGGCCTACACCTATTGGGGCTTTGCCCTATCGGCATTCAAGCGCAAAAGGCCCGGCGAGGCACTTGATTATTTTGCCCGCGCCGAACGGATATTCCGAATACTGGGTGAGACCCGCCTGCTAACCCAAATGTACCTAGACCTTACCGATGCCTACATCGATTTGCAGCAACTGCGCCAGGCAGAAAATTACCTTAACCAGGCTCGGTTACTTTCCAGTACGCTTAACGTACCCGACCTGATGATTGGTAACCTGTACCGGATGGCGCGCCTTGATTCTGCCCGCGGCAGTTACCAACTGGCATTAAAACATTTGTACCGGTATAACCGGTTAAAAGACAGTGTGTTTAACCTGGTCAAAGCCGAGCAAATGGCCCGCCTGCAGATAGCTTACGAGGCCGAAAGCCGCGAGCGCGAAAACCAACAACTGCGCACTGCAAACGAAAAATCGCGCATACAGCTTAGATTTCAGCGCCTTATTATCGCCACGGTGGGCACCGGCCTGGCACTTACTTCCATTTTAACCTGGATACTGCTGCGCCAACGAAGAAGAATACTTAAGGTAAATAAAGAACTGAACGAAAAGACAGCCGAAATAGCCCGACAAAAGCGCGAACTGGAACAACAGGCCGCTGCCGTTACGCGTCTGAATGCCGAACTCATAGCATTGAATAAAACCCTGGAGCAACGCATTGAAGAACGTACCCGTCAACTTTCCGTGCAAAATCAAAAGCTTATGAATTATGCCTACTTCAATGCTCACAAACTGCGGGCCCCCGTATCCAGTATTCTCGGACTTATCAGCCTGTTAGACTACGGGCTTGAGAAAGATACTCAGGCCATCATCCGGCATATGCGTACTTGCGGAGAACAACTCGACTCGATTACCCGCCAGATTAGCCACGACCTTGAAAGTGGTGTCATCGAATAGGTGTTTAGTTTTCTAAGATTTCTATCTCTACCCGCACGTTATTTTCAGCAAGACTGTGCAACTTGTCCACAACGGGCCGTTTACCGCCCCAGGCTTTAATTTGCATACGCTGCGCATCTATGCCGTTTGCCATCAGGTATTCCTTAATTGCTTCGGCCCGCGCCTGCGAAAGTTTTTTGGCAGAGCCAAATCCTTCGCGCGTGTTGGTCAGGCTAAAAAAACTATCCGAATTGCTGCTCCGCGAAATAATTTTACCGGGTGCATTACCATTGGTATGCCCGTGTATTTTAATTTTGTAATTTGGATTTTCCTTCAGCATCTCCAATAAACTTTTCATTTCCCACTGCGACTCCGGTCTCATTATGGCCGCATCTTTAAAGAAATATACATTGTACATGACAGCAATATCGCCCTTTTGTAACCGTACCATTTCAAAAGGTATTACAATATTTCCTTCGATATCGGTTTCAACATCTGCCGGTGCAGTATGGTTAAACCGGAAGACTTTCTGCACCTTGCGATAACCAAACACTTCGGTTAGCAGGAACACTTCTCCTGATTGATTACCCGGATGATTTAAGCGGACAGGCCGGTTGCTTTCAAATGAACCCAGTTTACGCGACCGCTCTAAATCAATAACCAATACATCCCCGGCAATCGGCATTTGGTTGTCGGCCCGGTAAAGAGAAAAAACTACCTGACGGGAAGGCAGCGCTGACTCCGTATATTTTATTTCTGCTCCGGTTTTTATCTGGCCCAGCGAGGTTACGTGCTTCTGTTCATCCTGAACTTGCGGGGCAGACTCTTCCGGTAAATCGGGCTGTGCAATTTTATTAACGTTACCTGATGCCGATAACGTGCCTTCAGCCACGGAATACACAAAAGCAACATCAGCAATATTTATTCTTTCGGTGTGTAATTGCGTTACCGGGTGAATATCTTCTCCGTTTCTTTGGGCCTGAGTTGTCCCCAGAATTCCTTTATACACCCACGCGTCATGGTAGGAAGTGGTGGTCCGCAACCGAATAGCCTCGCGGATAGCCTCCTGACGATCATCGGTAAGGAGTACATAAACATAGTAAAGATTTCGGTTGGGGTTGATTTCAAACCGGGCAGTTAAATTATTCCAGGAAGCATTCAGGGCAAAGTGTTCTGCATTTTTCTTAATGGCAAATGCCCCGATAACCACATAATGGTGAGGCTGCGGGAAATACGATGCCTGTGCGGCATACCCCGTTACCCATAATAAAAAGATTGTAAGCAAGAGGGTTTTCATAGTATGATTCATTAAAAATCAGCGCAAAGCAAGAAAAAATTAACAGATAATTTTAATCAAAATAACCTAAAATCTTACATATCAAATGTTTACTTATCAGAAATAATGGAAAAATGGCAGGTAAGTTCGTGGCCGTTGTGGTCGATTACTTGCAGCAAATGGGTGCCGAGGGCGGGATTTACTGTCAATTGGTGATTTTTTCTGGTTATTCCAAGAAAATGCC
>FWPU01010492.1_pt1 | contig 11000 bp, 9 predicted proteins | sample 2228361 | NCBI WGS metagenome assembly FWPU01 (sample SAMEA103939777, study PRJEB20133) | metagenome | reverse complement strand
GGACGCTGTCAACCGTACAGGCCGTAGCGGGCGCTCAGTTCCGCCGACAACCCCAGCGCTGCGGCCAGGAAGTACGCCAAACCAGGCTCCCCCCTGAATATCGCCAAGGGCGGCGCTTTCGTAGCCGGTATGCGGGTCGGTCATTGGCGGGCCGACGAGGGCCAGCACGCGCGTCCATTGCCCTTGCTGACCTGGCACACCGTACGCAAGTCTTGTCCCGGTCCCGGCGGACGGTTAAACAAAGTCTGCAAATCGGCCAGTAAGCGGGGCTGGTTGTCTTTGACGACCATCAAATAGGCCCCCTTTTTCCAGGATCACCTGCGCGGTCTCCCGTTGGGTGTGCAGAGCATCCAACGTCACCAATTTGCCCGCCAGCAGCAACGCCTGCAGCAGCGGACGCGCTTCTGTCAATTCAGAACTGTGTTCGGCCACCGTGCGCTGGCCCACTACCACGCTTAGGCGCTGACTGAACGCACTCAGCACCTGCCAGCTGTTTTGCTCCGGCTCGCCGCTGCCGCGCAACGTCTTCCCATCAACCGCTAGCCCAGCCCATCGTTCTTGTTCTTCCTCACTCAACAGCTCCTGCGCCCATTCGTTCAACGCCGCTTCCAATTCCTGGCAGTCGACCTGCCGCAGCACCCGTTGGATCGTCCCTAAGCTGGGCACTCGCCCTCCTTTCGACCCCAGCGCCGGGCCCAAGGCCCAGCGCTGTTCTTGCGCCCAGGCGGCTATCCCCCGCACACTGGTCTCCCCGCTCAACAGCCCCAGCACCACTACGGTCAGCACGACCTTCAACTCGTAACGCTTGCCTTTTCGCTGCCGTGGGTCAGTCAGTCTGCCAAACACCTCCGCCAGTGGACTGAGCATCGTCCCCTCCTCTTCAAGCATGCCGGTCTCTGTATGAGAATCTAATGCTTTTCTCCGTGAGATTTCTAGATTCAGCCCCGGAGCCAGATGAACCCGGTTGACAAACCGCCACACCTGGTGTATTCTGTATCTGAACTGATCAAAAAATCATTTTTAATCAAATGTTCAATAATCCACATCCATCAAGGAGTACGTTGTGCAACCAGCAGACATTCTTGCCACCGCGCGCGCTGTGCTAGAAAAAGAAAGTGCTAGTGTGGCAGCCCTGACCAGTCAGCTTGACGACACGTTTGTGGCCATCGCTCAACTCCTGTGGCACTGCGAGGGGCATGTGCTGGTCACTGGTGCAGGCACATCGAACCCAGTGGCGGCGCGGCTCGCACACCTGCTGTCTTGCTGTGGGACCCCTGCTCTGTTCATTCATCCCGGCGACAGCCAGCACGGACTGTCCGGCGCGGTGACTAGCCGGGATGTGCTTATCGCCATTTCTAAGGGCGGGGAGACGACCGAGGTCAACCACCTGGCTCAGGTCGCCAAGCAGCGCGGCGCCACGCTAATTGCTTTCACCGAAAAACCGGAGTCTACGCTGGGCAAGATGAGTGACTATGTGCTTCGCATCCAAGCTAGTCCGGATGTCGATCCATACGGCATGATCGCGACGGGAAGCTCGCTGACAGTGTGCGGGATGACCGATGCGCTGTGTGTGGTTATGCTCAAGTTGCGCGGCTACAGCAGAGAGCAGTTTGGCGCAACGCATCCTGGTGGCGCGGTGGGATTGGCGCTCGCTGCTGAACGAAAGGACGGCTCGCAGTGAAAGCAGTGGTCTACCGAGGCCCGCAGCAGATTGCGTGTGAAACAGTGCCTGATCCCGAACTGACGCCCGAGAGTGTGGTCATCAAGGTCACGGCCTGCGGAATCTGCGGTGGCGACCTGCGTGCCTACAAACACGGGCTGCGTACCGACCGCTCGTGGCAAATACTGGGGCACGAAATCTCAGGTGTTGTGATCGAGGTTGGCAGCAAAGTTGCAGATTACAGGGTTGGCGACCGGCTAGCCGTTGCGGCAGATGTGTCGTGCCATGCCTGTTATTACTGTCAGCGCGCTTACTTCAATCTGTGTGAGAACTGGCAATTGATCGGTCTGGACTTCCCTGGCGGCATGGCGGAATACATGCTACTGCCAGATGCGATCCTGCAACGCGGCATCGTGCATCGCATCCCTGATGGGCTGAGCGACCGGCGGTCGGCGCTGGCCGAACCTGCATCCTCAGTACTGTGGGCCCAGCGCGAACTCAATGTACAGCCCGGCGAAGTAGTCGCCATTCTGGGCGACGGGCCGATTGGTGCGCTACATGTCCAGGTCGCCCGACTGCGTGGTGCAAAACCAATCATAATCGGTGTGACGGGCAATCGGCTGGAGATGTTCCGCCAGCGCGATCTTGGTGCCTGGCGCGTGCTCGACAACTGGAAAGATGATGTGATCGGGGAGGTACTGGCACTGACCGAAGGGCGTGGCGCCGATGTCGCCATTGTTGCCAACCCGCACAAAGAAACCCAGGCTCAGGCCGTGAACATTGTGCGCAAGCGGGGCAGAGTGGGGTTGTTCAGCGGTCTACCCAAGGGCGATCCAATCACACAGTTAGACAGCAATCGTATTCACTACAACGAGCTACTGGTCATGGGTAATTTTTCGTACCATCCCAGCATTCATGCGGATGCGCTGGACCTGCTGGCGCGCGGCCTGATCGACGCGGATAAGATCATCACTGCTACCTACCCGTTGGAACACGTCCAGGCGGCGTTCGAGGCAGCAATGACTGGCAATGAGCTGAAAGTGGTTCTAGATCCCCATGGCACCCTGAATTGAGAGGGACTGATGTTCGGCTTATCACAAGAAATAAAATCGCTGCAGAACGCGCAGAGATATGTCCGTGCCGGGTTGATTGGTACCGGGCAGATGGGCACCGATATCGTGAGTCAGGTATCGCTGATGCCTGCCATCAGCGTTGATATCGCGGCTGACGTGGATCTCAATCGGGTGGTCGAGGCCTATGCGATTGCAGGACACGCCAATGGCACTGTCGTCGTGGCGGAAACCCTGGATGACGTCAACCGCGCGCGTTTGGCGGGAAAGTTTGTGGCTGTGGAGGATTACCGGCTGGTAACGGACGCCCCCCAGCTTGACGCCATCATCGAATCAACGGGCCACCCCGAGGTCAGCGCACGCGCGACGCTGCGCACCATCTATCAGCGTAAGCATATTGTCACGATGAGCGTCGAGATGGACATCACCGTGGGGCCGCTGCTGGCCTGGTATGCCCGGCAGCGTGGCGTGATTTACTCGGTGGGAGCTGGAGACGAACCTACCGCGCTCTACGAGCTGTACGATTTTGCCACGGCGCTTGGCCTCACCATCATTGCCGCGGGCAAGGGCAAGAACAACCCGCTTAACCGCGATGCTGTCCCCGAAGACCTGGCAGCCGAGGCAGCTCGGCGTGGCCTGACACCCGAAATGCTGATCGAGTTTGTGGATGGCTCCAAGACCCAGATCGAAATGGCGTGTGTGGCCAATGCCACTGGCTTGGTGCCCGATGTATTTGGGATGCACGGCCCGCAGATCGATATCACTGACATCAAAAAGACCTTCGATCTGAAGGCTAACGGCGGGGTGCTAGAACGCTATGGCGTGGTGGACTACATCATCGGCGATCTGAAACCTGGGGTATTTCTCGTTTTCACCACGGAGAACAAACGGCTGCGCGAGGCGCTGGTACTGCGCGATATGGGCTACGGTCCCAACTACGTGCTACTGCGCCCGTTCCATCTATGTAGTATGGAGGTGCCGTTGTCAGTATTGCGGGCTGTGGTGCAGGGCAAACCGACGATGGCCCCGCTCGAGAAACTGGTCGCGGAGGTGGTAGCCGTCGCCAAGACCGATTTGACACCGGGGCGCGTGCTTGAGCGTATCGGCGGCCACACGCATTACTGCATGATCGACCGCTATGAGCATGCCGCTGAACTGAACGCGCTTCCCGTAGGCATCGCCAAGGACGCGACACTAGTCCGCCCAGTCCAGAAGGGCCAGATCATCACATATGACGACGTGAAGCTGCCCAACAACTCAGTAGTAATTGCACTGCGTCAGCTACAAGACGCATGGATGGCGGGGCAGATATCGGAAAGCGACTTGTTGCGGCAGCTAGACCAGATAGCCGTACAGCAGCCATGAAGAGGGCGTTGGGTAGCACCTAACAGCGACACTTGTTTGTATCTGTCGGCAAGAGATGTGGGGCGAATGTGCTCCAGGGAGGTGGACCAGACGGCTTAACTCATCTTTCTTTCAGAGTGCACGCCCACCATACCATTTCGAACATAATGTCAGGCGTGCACAACAGAGATCCGAATTTCAGACACCTGCAAGAGAAGAATAAGATAAGCGAGGATAGCAAAAGATGAGACGAATCACCCACACCATTGTGATTGTAGCCCTGCTGGCTGGGCTGTTGGCTGTCGCTTTCGTCGCGTCGGTGCAGAACACGGGCAAGGTTGCCCAAGCTGCCGACATCACGATTTGCTTTGCTTTCCAAGACTTGGAAACCGAATTCTGGGTGGCCGGTCACAAGGCCATCACCGAAACATTACGCGCCCAGGGCATTGAAGTGATCGAAGCGAATGCCCACCAGGACGCCAACCTCCAGCTTGAACAAGTGCGGGACTGCATCGCGCAGGGCGTGGACGGCATCATCATCATCCCGCAGGACGGGGAGAGCGCGGTGACGATCATTGGTGAGGCCAACGACGCCGATATCCCGATCGCAGTTTTCAACCGCCCGCCGTCACCCGACAACCCCAACAACGCGATCGTGGTTGTGGCGGACAACGAGATTATCACCGACAAAGCCGTTGAGTTCATGGCCCAACGGGCTATGCGCGAGCTTGAGTTGACTGGCAAGAAGATAAAGCCTCTCATCCTGGTGGGCGACCTGGGTGATCCGAATGCAGTCGGCCGATACAATGGTTTCTATAACGTGATTGAGCGTCACCCCGAACTGTTCGAAACGCCGATCGAAGTCCCAACTAAATGGGACGCCGCCACGGCCCTGGCCAACCTGGAAGCCGCCATGCAGGCCAACCCCGATGTAAACTTCATCTACACATCGTCCGACTTTCTTTACCCAACCATCCGCTCGGTGCTAGAGCCGATGGGCAAGTGGGTACCGCGCGGCCAGCCCGGTCATGTGATCCTTGGTGGTCTCGACGGTGACGCCACAGCGTGCAAGCTGACCAAGGAAGGTTATGTGGATGCGACGGGCGTGCAGGACCTGTTCGAAGAAGCGGAACTGACTATGAATGCGCTGCTGAAGGCGATCGAAGAAGGTGAAACCCAACCCAACGAAATAATCCTGGACTCCGGGTTCGCGCTCACGTCGGCTAACCTACCGTGGAGAGAAATGGATATGTGGGGCTGTGTCCTGTTGGCCGAAGGGTTCCTAGACCAGTAAACTCCTGCACGTCATATTTTCAGGGGGAGCCTGTCATCTGGCAGGCTCCCTATACTATCGTAGCAACAAGGGTATGGACATGGCAGCGTTTCAAAAACTACCGGGCGTCAACCAGCACTTGGCGACTCGCTACCGCAACATCGGCAGCCCCCTGCTGCTCGATAGCGGTCGCAGGTTCTTCAAGCGGTTCTTGTTCTCAGAGTATTTCATCCTTTACATCAGCATTGCCTATTTTCTCATTCTTTCGGTGCGCATCGATGCCCTATACCAACCCCTGAATCTCACCAACATGTTGAGCAACGTCTGGCCACTATTGGCGATCGCCACCGGGCAGACCATTGTGCTATTGATCGGCGGCATCGACCTCTCGCAGACCTCAATCATGGCTATCACCAGTGTGGCGGGAGCCGTGATTATGTCCGAGCAGATTGACCCGATGTTGTTCGAAAAGTCGCCGCTGTGGGGCACGGTGTTGTCAGAAGATGGCGGCCTATTGGCCGGTTACGATGCGTCCTGGGTAGTCGCCGTAGGGATAATGCTCTTGATCGGCACGCTGATCGGCATGCTGAATGGAATCGCAATCTCACGCTTCCAGATGCCAGCGTTCATGGTGACGTTGGTAACCATGTCCTTTTTCAGTGCACTGGCTATCTACGTCGTGAAGTCCGAGAATGTGCGCAACCTGCCCGAAGCGTACATTAGCCTGGGCAAGGGTGACATCATCTCGATCTACTTGGGAGAAAAGACGCGCGAAATAAGCCGCCGCGACGTGTTGTCATTCATCACATACCCGGCGCTAATTGCTGCGGCCCTGGCCTTTACCATGAACCTCATCCTGACCCGCACGGTTTTCGGGCGGCACGTCTACGCGGTAGGCACCAACCGCCGTGCGGCGACTGTGTCCGGTGTGCCAGTAGCACGCGTCACGATCATGGTGTATATGCTCAGCGGGTTCTGCGCTGCCGTAGCCAGCATCCTGTATTCGGCCCGGTTGGAAGGAGGGCGACCCACGCTAGGTGATAACCTACTGCTGAACATTATCGGGGCGACAGTGATCGGAGGGACCAGCCTGTTTGGCGGCAAGGGCAAGATCAAGTGGACCTTCTTCGGTGTGATCTTCTTCGTGCTGCTGGAAAACTCGCTGACCAAGATGAACCTGTCGGCGTTCTATATCGATATGGTGAAGGGATCGATCATTCTGGTGGCTGCCCTGGTCGATGTGACCCGCACGCGACTTCTGATGCAGGAACGGTAACGATGAGCGATATAGCGTTAGCATTCAAGAACATCAGCAAGGCGTTCTTTGGTGTCTACGCGGTGCGCAATGTGAGTCTGGAGCTGCCGCGAGGGCATATACTGGGCTTGATTGGTCAGAACGGCGCGGGCAAGAGCACTTTGATGAACATCCTCGGCGGCGTGATTCGGGCAGATCAGGGCGAGATGCTGCTCAACGGGCAGCCATACAACCCCCGGTCCCCATCGGATGCCATGCGCGCGGGAATCGCCTTCATTCATCAGGAGCTCAACCTGTTCACCAACCTGACCATTGCCGAGAACATCTTCATTGACGCTTTTCCGCGCATGGGACGCTGGCCATTGCTGCACCGGGCACGGCTTCGGCAGCAAACCGAGGAATTGTTGCACTCGATCGGGTTGCACTTGTCGCCGAATGTGCTGGTGGAGAGACTCTCCCCCGGCGAGCGGCAGTTGGTCGAGATCGCGAAAGCACTGAGCATTGACGCCGACATCATTATTTTCGACGAGCCAACCACCTCGCTCACTCATCGCGAAACCGAGCAGCTTTTCAGCATCATCAACCAGCTGCGAGACGCGGGTAAAACCATGATCTATATTTCGCACATTCTGTCCGACGTGATGGACATAGCAGATGATATCGCTGTGCTGCGCGATGGCGAACTGGTTGGCGTCGGTTCTCGGCACGAATTCGACATCAACCGCATGATCTCGATGATGGTTGGGCGTAGTATTGACCAGCTCTATCCCACGCGCACGAGCGAGCCATGCGACGACATCGTGCTCGAAGTGCGTGGTATTTCCCAGAGCGGCACTGTCGAGAACATCAATTTTGCGCTGCATCGCGGCGAGGTCCTGGGCTTGTTCGGCCTGATGGGGTCTGGGCGTACTGAGCTGGCAAGAATTATCTTTGGCCTGGACGAGTTCGAAGAGGGGCACGTGATAGTCAACAATAGCAATAGCTTTCGTCCGACTGCGCGAGCCAGCATCAAGAACCAGATCGCATTCATCACTGAAAACCGGCGCGAAGAGGGCTTACTGATGGAGATTGCTATCGCCGACAACATCGCACTGGTGTCGCTACCGCAGTTTGCCCACGCGCTCACCCAGTTCGTGCGCCAGGAGGACGTGGTGGCAGCAGCGCACGAGGTGGCGTCCGCACTGCAGATCAAGAGCGGGGCCATCGACCGCCACACGCCCAAGAGCCTGAGCGGCGGCAACCAGCAGAAGGTTGCCATCGCCAAGTGGCTAATGTCGCGCCCGGCTATTTTCATCATGGACGAGCCAACGCGCGGCATCGACGTGGGCGCTAAGTTCGAAATCTATTCGATTATCAACGAGCTAGCGGCCCAAGGGACTGGGGTGTTATTCATCTCGTCTGAGCTGGAAGAGTTGATGGGCATGTGTGACCGCATCCTGGTGATGAGCCGGGGTGAGATATGCGGCGAGTTCACGCGCGACCAGTTCGACGAAGAACACATCTTGCGAGCAGCTTTTCGACAGGAGAATGGTGCATGAAAGGTCTCACGCGCGAACGTTTTGCTGTACTACTGTTGCAGAACACCACCCTCATTTTGTTTGTTGCGATTTTTCTGTTCTTCGGGCTGCAAAAGAACGAGTTCTACGCGCTGGAAAACCTGCGCAACATCATCAAGCAGGCGTCGTTCATCGGTATCGTAGCGGTGGGCATGACGTTTGTGCTCTTGACCGCTGGGGTAGACCTGTCGGTGGGGTCGATTCAATACTTGGCGCCGCTCATCGCGGGATTGTGGATCCGCGATTACGATATTCCGGTGTCGGTGGCGCTGGTGGTCACGGTGGGAGTCGGCGCGCTATTTGGCCTGTTTAACGCTTTTTGCATCGTCAAGCTACGCATTGCGCCGTTCCTGGCGACAATGGCCACCATGGTGGCGGGGCGCGGGCTGGGCACGGCGCTGACCGAATCGCGCTCGCTCGACTTTCCACAGTACGTGCTAGATTTCGGGCGGACTGAATTCGCCGGCGTCCCCTTGGCGATTGGGGCTTTCGCCATTGTCGTGGCGGTGGCGCACTTCATCCTGACCCGCACCCCCTTTGGGCGACAGGTCTATGCTGTGGGAAACGATCTGGATGCCGCCAGGAAAGCTGGTTTGCCGGTTGACCGGATCCTCATGGGTGTCTATGTGATCAGCGGTATCTGCGCGGCGCTGAGTGGCTTTATCCTGATGAGTCAGATCGGGCGGCTGGATGCACCGTTCGGTAAAGGCAATGAATTTGATGCCATTGCGGCAGCTGTACTGGGTGGGGCGAGCCTGTTCGGCGGTGTAGGCAACGCGTTCGGGCCAGTGATCGGTTCGGTGCTGGTCCAGATGGTGCAGAACGGGCTGGTATTCACGCGGGTGGATCTTTACCTGCAACCGATGATCGAGGCTGGGGTCATCTTCCTGGCTGTGTTTTTCGACAGCCTGCGCGGGGCGCGCTTGGCCAAGCTGCGGCGTCGTTATATTCGCATTCCCACTACGCGCACTGCCTTCTCAACCGACGCTAGCACGAATCTGGCGAGCGTTTCAGGAGATTGACCCATGCACCTGATCGGGCTAGACGTTGGCACAACCGGCTGTAAAGCAGCCCTGTTTCACCAGAGTGGGGAGCTGTTGGCCAGCGCGACGCGCGAGTATTCCATTGACATTCCGCGTCCCCAGTGGGCAGAGCAGGACGCCGAACACGTCTGGACACTGGCACAGGCGGCGTTGTCCGAGGTGTTGGATCAAACCGGGATCCGCGATGGGGCCGCGATTGGCATATCCGTGCAAGGCGAGGCGATCATCCCAGTGGATAATGCTGGGCGTGCGCTGCGGCCCGCGATCCTCGGTATGGACACGCGCACCGATGCGCAAAACGCATGGTTGCGCGAGCAATTTGGCGCCGAATGGTTATTCCAGCACACGGGGATGCCCGTGCACACGATCAACACGCTGCCCAAGTTGCTGTGGCTGAAGGAGCATGAGCCCGTTATCTGGGCCTCGGCGGCGCACTTTTTGCTATATGAAGATTTTCTCATCCACAAGTTGACTGGCCGCGCAGCTATCAGTCAGTGTCTGGCTTCGCGCACTCAGATGTACGACCTGCGGAGCGGGCATTGGTCGGAAGCCATTCTGAGCGTGTTGGGACTTGAGCCATCCCGGTTGTCCGAAGTGTTTCCTTCAGGCACGGCTATCAGCCCTATGCATCCTGAAATAGCGGCCCGCCTGGGCTTCGCGCAAGCACCCCTGGTGGTCACTGGCGGGCACGACCAGGCATGCGGCGCGTTGGGAGTCGGGCTAGTACGGCCTGGGCTGGCGATGGTGTCGACAGGCACAGCCGAAGTGGTCGAGGTCGTGTTGGGCCAGCCGTCCCTGACTGGCTCGCTGTACGAGAGCAACATCTCTGTATATGCGCACGTCGTGCCCGGACTCTACCTGGCGATGACGCTCAATCACAGCGGCGGGTTGCTGCTGCGCTGGTTCCGTGACACGTTGTGCGAAACCGAGGTAGCGCAGGCCTATGCCGATGGCATGGATGCCTACGACGTAATTCTCGGCCAGGCGTCCATTGACCCGACCGGGTTACTGGTGCTGCCCCATTTCGCAGGCAGCGGCACGCCTACCTTCGACACTCGCTCGAAAGGGGCGATCCTCGGCCTGACCTTCAGCACGACCAAAGCCGACCTGGCCAAAGCCATCCTCGAAGGGCTGACCTATGAGCTACGTCTCAACCTGGACTTGCTCAAGGCGGGCGGTATCACGATCGAAGAACTCCGCGCAATTGGTGGCGGCGCCCGTTCAGAGCTGTGGCTGCAGCTCAAGGCGGATGTGACCGGTACACCGGTTGCGGTGCCTGGTGTCACGGAGGCAGCGTGTTGGGGCGCAGCGATCCTTGCCGGGGTAGGCGCCGGATGCTTTGAGAATGCGCGCACGGCCTCAGAAGCGTCGCTCCGGCTACAAAAACGCTATTTGCCTGATAATGCGCGCCAGTCTGCCTATGATTCTCTTTTTAGACAATATCAGCGCGTATACCCGGCAATCAGGGATATCAGTCACGGTCTGCATGACCTCTCGGCACAAGTTAGCAATTCATTCGTTACTTGATGAATGGCTTATGAGGGCACACACATGAATTCTCACGAGGGGTGTTGTCAGCCGTCGAACACCGCGGCCAGACAGGGTGCTGACCGATCTAGGTGTCACGATCGTGATGACGATTATCTGCATTGCGTACTAGGTTGTGTTGACATTTGCACCTAAGAGCGAGGGGATCGCAACAAAACCAGCTAGCAGGATCGTGGGCAGTAGTAGCGTTGCGTGACCTTCTGGTTGACCTCACCCCCCTCGGCGCTGACGCGCCTCGCCGCCCCCTCTCC
>FWPU01012720.1_pt1 | contig 11001 bp, 10 predicted proteins | sample 2228361 | NCBI WGS metagenome assembly FWPU01 (sample SAMEA103939777, study PRJEB20133) | metagenome | reverse complement strand
CCTCCTGAGCAAGTCTTGGGGATATTTTGCCATACCTACCCGATTTTCACCAGGCCCAACGGGCCCTACTTGTATCTACTGATTCTTGAGATGCGCTCCGACTGGGCACAGCCGGTGAGATGGAGATGATTATGGAGGAACAAGCCAAATCCACGGCACAGAGTGACATACTGTTATCCGTCCGTGACCTGAAAGTTTGGTTTGAACTACGTCGTTTTGGTTTTGGCCATGCAGGCTATGTCAGGGCTGTAGATGGGGTCAGTTTCGATTTGAGGCGGGGCGAGGCTGTCGCCATCGTTGGCGAAAGTGGCTGTGGCAAGTCGAGTCTCATGAGGACCCTCCTGGCCCTCTATAAACCTACGTCTGGCGAGATCATCTTTGAAGGGAACAAGTTCAGCGAAGCCGATGGCTTTCGTTGGTATCGTCCCCTCGTTGGCTATGTACAGCAGGATCCCTACGGGGCACTGCCGCCGTTCATGTCCGTTCAGCAGATCTTGTCAGAGCCCCTGATCATCGCCGGGGTGGAAAAGAGCAAACGCAAACAACGCGTGTACCAGGCCCTCGAAGAAGTGAAAATGAGCCCGGTGGAGGATTTCCTCTCCAAGTTTCCGCACATGCTGAGCGGCGGTCAGCAACAGCGTGTAGTCGTTGCCCGCGCCATGATATTGGAACCCAAACTCCTCGTAGCGGATGAGCCGGTTTCGATGTTAGACGCTTCGGTGCGCGTCGAGGTTTTGAAATTGCTACAAGGATTGCAAGAATCTCACAGCTTGTCCGTGATCTATGTGACTCATGACCTTTCTACCGTCAGATATTTCTCGGAGCGTATTTTTGTAATGTATGCAGGCAAGATCATCGAGAAGGCGCAGGTTGGTGATCTGATTGATAACCCTCTTCACCCATATACATGGGCTTTGCTGACAGCGACCTCCGAACCGGACGCGAAGAATGCTACAACCCTGAAAGAAATTCCACCGGGGGAACCACCTAATCTGGCCCAACCTCCCTCCGGATGCCGTTTCCACCCGCGCTGTGCCAAAGTTATCACGGGCCTGTGTGACATCCAAGAACCACCGGACTTTGCGCCTCAATCCGGCCACCAGGTAGCCTGTTGGCTGTACCAATGACCGAGTCATACGCGAGAAGGCTGCTCGTAATCGGTGGCCTGCTTCTAGTGGCAGGGTGGGTATTCCCGTTCTTGATGGTGATACATGTCATTGAGGCAAGCCTCTGGTTGAGTTTTCTCTCCTGGGGTATCTCTGTGGGAGGGCTGTTCACCGGGCTGATCGGTGCAGCCCTGTATGTTACGCTAAAACGTAAGTGAGCCTGCAGACTACCGCCGCTATTCATCAAGTGCCTGCTACCTCTTCGGTGCAAAACGCAAGCCCTCGTCCCGTGGGCGTCTCAGGCCCGGCCTCGCCGATGGCTTCTAGCCATCGGCGAGGCAGATGGAAGCCCGCGCAGCGGACAAGCTTTGTAAGTCCCTCTGAGCGGCCATTTCGGACAACAGGCAGGGGGTGACAACGGGTGAACCGGGAAGCATGCAGAACACCCGTTCTATACACCACTGTCACCATTTGCGAGAGACCCATCACGTTTTCTGTCTGTTATTGAATTCGAACGATCAATCGAGCGCCGCTCAATCTCAGCGTTTGCGATGCTGGTTGATCTGTTGGAGATGGTAGGCTTCGTCGTAGAGTTGGCGAGTCTGCCACAGATGCCAGATGATGGCGAGCCAGCGATTGGCCAGACAGCGGTAGGCGTGGCTCTTTGACATCCCGCGCCCCAGAGCGTCGCCGAAGTAGGTGGCCGCCCACTCGGATTGGAGTATGGACTCCTTGGCGAACTGTTGGGCGGTATTGCGGTAGTCGTGGTTGCAGGCTTTGCGGAAGTAGACGCGCCGCTTCTTGCCGCTCTGGTCGGTGACGGGACAGGTACCGGCCAGTTGCTGGATGGCAGCAGGGGAGGGGAAGCGGTCACGCTGATCGCCGAACATCACCAGCAGCTTGGGTTCGAGGAGTTCGCCGGCGCCGGGCAAAGAGGCGAAGATGGGTGCGTCAGGATGGAGGGCGAAGAGGTCTTGGACTTCCCGCATGGTCTGTCCTTTGTGCTGCACTAGGTTGAGTAGGAGTTGCGCCAGGAAGATGGTCTCATCTCGATAGGCCAGGACGATGGTCGGGTCGGGTGCGAGGGCCGGGCGATGGAGGTGGGCGTAGAGTTCGGGAAGTCGAGCGGGCTGGGTGTAGCTGTGGGAGTGGCAGAAGTGGGCGAGTTGGGAATAAGAGAGAGCACGAGCGTGGTCGGGAGTAGGATAGGCGATGAGAAACTGCAGGCCAATCTGGGTCTGTAGGTTGCAGAAGAGGCCCAACACCTGGGGGTAGTAGCGTTGGAGGACGGCGTGCAGGCGGTTGGAGTAGCGGGTGATGGATTGAGTGAGGGCATCCACCAGGCTGAGCTTGGCCCGCATTTGGGTGACCAGCAGGCCATCCGGTTTCCAGGGAGCGAAGCGCTGCCGGTCGGTGCGTAGCAAGTCGGCCAGGAGAAGGGCTGATTTGTCGTCGTTGCTGGCCCCGCTGGAGGTGTATCGCCCGCGGCTGGCGTTGACGATCGAGGGGGCGATGACATAGACCTGGTACTGGCGCGACCAGAGGAAGTCGACGATGAGATTGTGAGCAGTTTCCAGAGCGACCAGACAATCGGTGGGAGAAACGTTGAGTTTGGCAACGTGCTCTTCGAACTTGGCCAGACCCTCTGGAGAGTGTGTGATCTGGAAACGGAGGAGAGAAGCGCCGGCCTCGTTCAGCACACGTACGTCGTGGTGATCCTGACTCCAATCAATGCCGATCAGCAATTCCATTTTGCACCTCCTGAGTAAGGATTTCCTCATCGATAGGACGCGGGTTACTGGAAGCCTATCAGGGTGCTCGCAGCACTGCAAGCTTTTGCCAGTGCCCCCGGTCACGCTTGGAGGACAGTCCGCCGCAGGCGCTCGAGGCGCAGGCTGACGCAGGTCCTCTGATCCAAGCGCTTACCTATGAGGGTGGACAGAAAACGATTGGTCTCCTAATTCATTGTACCACACTCGTCAAGGCAGCATCTACATGGTATAGTATAACTGATAGGCTGACGCAAGCCCGCCAGGGCTTTCACCTGCCCTCAGCCGTGCGCTTTGAGCGCACGGCGGGGGCTGCCGGATTTGCGTCTGGGTGTACCAGGAACCTCAGGGACAGTTTTGCACCGGAAACTATTCCGCAGGTGAGTTGCACTCCGGCGCGGGTGATGCTATACTCACTCCCCAGGAGGAAAGCATGCCCGCTTCGAGATTCGGACACAGATTCCCAAAGTCGAACAACCCGTGTTATCTGTGTTCATCTGTGTCCCTATTGTTCGTCTCGCTGCTCGCTGCCTGCACCCCCCAGGTCCTCACTGTCCCTGTGACGCTGCCGCCAGAGACGGTGGTGGTCACCGCCACGCCCGCCCCCACGGCACGGCCCACCCCTCCGCCGCCTGCACCGCCCAAGACACTCGCCGTCTGCCTGGTCGGCGAGCCGGATACCCTCTACCTCTACGGCGGCTCGCGCCTGCCGGCCGCGCGGCACGTGATGGCGGCGCTCTACGACGGCCCCATTGATGACACAAACTACGCCCACCAGCCTGTCATCCTGGAGCAGGTTCCCAGCCTGGCAAACGGCGGCGCCACGATCTACAGCGTCCGCGTAGAGGAGGGCGATACAGTGGTCAATGCCGCTGGCGAGGTGGTGACATTGACGCGGGGCATGCGCGTGCGCCCCTCGGGCTGCTATGACGACGGTTGCGCCCTCGAGTTCAAGGGTGGATCGCTGCAGATGGATGCATTGGAGGTCTCGTTTACCCTGCGTGAGGGGATCACCTGGGCCGATGGCGAGCCGCTTACGGCAGACGATTCGGTCTTTGGCTTCGAGGTGGCCTCCGATCCGGCAACCCCCGGTGATCATCGCGTGACCGAGCGCATATTGCGTTACTACGCACTGGGCCGGCGGCGGATCAAGTGGCGGGGCCTGCCGGGTTTTATCGAACCCGACTATGCGCGGACCTTTTTCGCCCCGCTCCCACGCCATCAACTGGAGGGACGCGCACCCGCCGAATTGTTGCAAGCCCCGGAGACCCGCCGCATGCCGCTGGGCTGGGGGCCGTTCGTGATCGAGGAGTGGGCAGCGGGCGATCACATCACACTGGTGCGCAACCCGTACTACTTCCGCGCCGACGAGGGACTGCCACATCTCGATCGGTTGACATTCCGCTTCGCCACCGACGGGGCCGATATGCTGGCGCGTGTGCTCGCCGGCGAGTGCGATGTCGCCGTGCAGGACGAGGCCTTTGTGCCGATCTTGCCCGTGCTCTTGGAATCCGAGCGACAGGGGCTATTGCAGGTGGTGACCGCGTTCAGCGGCCAATGGGTGCAACTCGACTTTGGCATCCTCCCGGCGAGCGACTACCGGCGGGCTAACTTTTTCGGTGACGTGCGGGTGCGGCAGGCCATCGCGCAGTGCATAGACCGGCGCGCTATCGTGGACGAGGTCTCGTATGGTCGCAGCGCCGCACCGGATGGCTACCTCACACCGGACCACCCGCTCGCTGCAGGGGGATACCTCGCGCCATGGGACTATGACCCGGCGGCCGGGCAGGCGACCTTGGAGCAGGTAGGTTGGATTGACGAGGATGGTGATGGTGTACGCGAGGCCCGCGCGGTTCAGGGCATTCGCGCAGGCACGCCGTTCTCGGTCACGTTGCGCGTGGCCCTGGAGGACGAGGCGGCGCAGCAAGCGGCGCGCATCGTCAAGGCCAACCTAGCCGACTGTGGCATCCGCGTTACGCTGGAGACGCTGCCCGCGCAGCAGTTGTTTGCCCCCGGCCCGGTGGGGCCGCTGTATGGCCGCCGCTTCGACCTGGCGCTGACGACACACCCGTTCGGCCCCACACCCGCGTGCGCCGATTACCTCTCCACCGCGATCCCCGACCGTGGGCGCTGGACGGCGGTCAACATCAGCGGCTACAGCGACCCTTCCTACGACGTAGCCTGCCAGATGGCGCTCACAGCACTCCCCGGTACGGCGGAGTACGACGAGGGCCACCGTCAGGCGCAAGCCTTGTTCTCGCAGGACCTGCCGGGTGTGCCGCTCTACGCGGCGCTGCGGGTCGCCGTAGCGCGGCCTGGCGTGCTGAATTTCGCGCTTGACCCGACGGCGGCGAGCGAGTTATGGAATGTCGAGATGCTGGACGTGGCGAGGTAGGCGCGGACTCTCCGCGTTGGCTTGTGAAGTCAATAGATTACAAGTCGGCCACCGAGATCTGGGAAGTGGATGAACCCATCCTGCTCGCCGCCGCGCGCCTGAAAGCGCGGTTTCGCATTTCGTTGGCGGACGCGTTGATTGCGGCCTTTGCCAAGCGCTCGTCCGCGATCCTGGTGCACAAGGATCCCGAATACGAGGCGCTGGCTGACCAAGTTCGCCAGGAGGCATTGCCATACAAGTAGGCGCGGATTCTGTCCATGCTATGCACGGCCCGCGTACGCGCTATGAAAGCGCGGCTATGCGCTTGACCCCACGGCGACAGGGCTGCTCTCCGTGGACGAGGATGAGACTGTCATCGGATTCTGGGAACAGATTGAGCGGACTATGGCCTCATGGGAGCTGCGGTTTCGTACAATCCTTTCCACAATCCTGTTAACGGTGCGCCTGGTATAATGAAGACAGCGGTTGACAATCCCCTGTGAATGACTATAATTATAGTCAATTATGCCCAGACAACGCTTTGCCCTGATCTACGCTCCAGTTGTGAAACAGCATCTCCAGGCGATTGAACGCAAGTATCATTCGCTCATTCGTAACACTATCGAAACCGAGTTGCAGTTCGAGCCGGACATCGAGACGAGAAATCGAAAGCCCCTGAGACGCCCGGTGACGTTTGAGGCCAGGTGGGAACTGCGCTTCGGGCCGGGCAACCGCTTTCGAGTTTTCTACGAGATAGACCTGGAAAACCGGGCAGTGTACATCGTGGCTGTTGGGGTAAAAGAAGGCAACCGTCTGTGGATTGGTGGAAAGGAAGTGAGGCCATGAGAATCGCATCCGTAGCCGAAGTGAAGGCGCATTTCAGCGCGTTCCTGAAGGCGAGTCAGAAAGGCCCCGTGATCGTCACCCGCAATGGGAGGCCGGCGGCAGTGCTGCTCTCCGTGGACGAGGACGAGATCGAGCGGCTGGTGCTGGCCTACTCGCCCAGGTTCCAGCGCATACTCGATGCCGCCCGCCAGCAGATCCGCGAGACGGGCGGCATTCCGCACGACGAGTTCTGGAAGGAGTTGGAAGGTTCAGACACTGACGACGCAAAGGAGTAGACGACAATGAGAGACCGACTTGAAGATGCATTGCGTGCGAGCGACGCCGAATACGCCGACATCCGCGTCGAGGATGTCACCTCGTCGTGGGTCAACTTTAAGGGTAAGGAACTAGACAGCATTGGCTCGTCCAAGACCGTCGGCGGCATCGTGCGGGCGCTGGTCAAAGGCGGCTGGGGCTATGCCACTTTCAACGACCTGGACAACCTGGACAAGCGCGTCCGCGAAGCATGCGAATCCGCCCGATTGGTGGGTCGGGAGGCGAGCCAGTTTGCGCCCGTCGCGCCGGTGGTGGATGAGATGCATGCCACGCTGGAGAAGGACTTTCGAGAGATCCCCCTCTCACAAAAAAAGGCAATCATCGAAGAGTACAACGAACTCATCCTCGGCTACCACAAGAGCATCGTCACCACCAACGTCGGTTACGGCGATCGTTTCCGGCGCATCTGGTACGCCAACACGGAAGGGACCTATATTGCCGACGAGCAGCCCAACGTGTACGTGTTCACGATGGCTACGGCGCGTGACGGCGACAACGTCCAGGTGGCCTTCGAGTCGAACGGCGGGAGCACGGGTTTTCAGTTGGTCGAGGGCTTTCACGCCAAGGCGGAGGAAGCCGCCAGGCGGGCTGTGGATCTCCTTGCCGCCCCACCGGTCACCGGCGGCGTGTACACCGTCGTCATAGATCCGCGGCTGGCGGGGGTGTTCGCCCACGAGGCGTTCGGCCACCTGAGCGAGGCCGATTTCGTCTACGAGAACCCGCAGATGCGAGAACTGATGCAGTTGGGTAAGCGCTTCGGCCCGGATTCTTTGAACATCATAGACGATGGCTCGCTGCCCGGCCAACTGGGCACGCACAAGTACGACTTTGAAGGCGTGCCCACGCGCAAGAACTATCTCATCCAAGATGGCATCCTGGTGGGCCGGCTGCACTCGCGCGAGACCGCTGCCAAGATGGGTGAGCCGGTCACCGGCAATGCCCGCGCGGTGGGCTACCAGTACCCGCCCATCGTGCGTATGACCAACACCTACATTGACAAGGGCGACGCCACTTTCGAGGATATGATCCGCGATATCAAACTTGGCGTCTATGCCATCAGCAGCATCGGCGGGACGACGGCATTGGAGATGTTCACCTTCAGCGCCGGGTACGCCTACATGATCCGCGACGGGCAGGTGGCTGAACTGGTGCGCGACGTAGTACTTACCGGCAACGTCTTTGAGACATTGATGAACATTGACATGCTTGGCGACAAGGTCGAGTGGGAGCCGGGTGGCCCCGGCGGCTGCGGCAAGGGCAGCCAGTCCCCTCTCCGCGTCGGCGATGGCGGCCCACACGTGCGCATCCAGAACGTCGTTGTAGGAGGCCGGCAATGATCGCAGAACAGTTGGTCGAGCGAGCCTTGAGACAGGCGCAAGGCGCCCAGGCCAGCCTGTGGCAGTCCGAGTCCACCGAGGTCGCGTTCGAGAACGACAAACTCAAGTCCACCCAATCCGCACAAAAGACCGAGATCGAGGTCAAGGTCATCGTAGATGGCAAGGTCGGCATCTCGCGCACCACCGACGCGCAAGACCTGGATGGCGTGGTGGCGCGGGCGTTGGAGGCCGCCGCGTTCGGCAGCCCAGCCCACTTCCAGTTCCCCGGCCCACAGGAGGGCGCGGCGGTGAGGGTCTACGACGAAGCGGTGCTGCCAGTCACCAAGCCGGAGATGGTACAGATCGGCCAGGAGATGATAGACCTGATCAAGGGATACAATCCCGCAGTCATCGTCGGTGCCAAAATGCGCAAGCAGGTCGGCCGGCGCGAGTTCGCCAACTCGGCCGGGGTCGCGTTTGCCGTCGAAAGCACGGATTTCAGCATCGGCGCTGAGGGGCAATTGGTGCGCGGGACGGACATCCTCCTGACCGGGTACGGGTTTGGCTGGCGCAAGCGCGCGGTAGACCACGTCGCCATCGCCCAGGAGGTGATCGAGCGCTTCAGGATGGCGGAACGCACCGCCGCGATCCGGTCGGGGGCAATGCCGGTGATCCTGGCGCCGGTCGGGATGGGTGTCATCGGCCTGCCTTTGCTGCTCGGCGTCAACGGCAAGCACGTGTTCCTCGGCTCGTCGCCGCTGGCGGGCAAGTTGGGGGAGCGCATCGCCGACCCGCGCTTTTCGCTCACCGACGACCCATTGCTCGATTACGGCAGCGGCAGCGGCCCGTATGACGGCGAGGGGGTGCCTCACCAGGTCACACCGTTGATCGAAGATGGTGTATTGCGTACCTTTCTGTACGACCTGGACACGGCAGGCCGTGCCGGTACCAAGAGCACCGGGCACGGCGTGGGCTGCAATCCGACCAACTGGGTCTTTAGAACCGGAGATACACCCTACGCGGAGATGCTCAAGGGTGTCAAGGAAGGCTTGCTCGTCTACGACGTGATGGGCCTGGGACAGGGCAATCCGTTCAGCGGTGAGTTCTCGGTGAATGTCCAACTGGGCTACAAGATCGAGAACGGCGAGATCATGGGGCGGGTGAAGGACGTGATGCTGGCGGGCAATGCTTACGACGCGCTGAAGGACATCGTCGCCATCGGCGACAAGGCCGAATGGCTCAGCGCGTTCGGTGGCACGCATCTCGTCCCGCCGATCCAGTTCGGCGCGTTGAGCGTGGTGGCACGGTAACCCCTCACCTCCCTCTCCCCTCCCAAACTTGGGAGAGGGGAGGGGATGGCCGAAGGCCGGGGGTGGAGTGAGGGCCAAGAGCGAGGCGAGATGAGCGAGGTACAACCGCAGTTCCCTCCTCGCGTCTTGATCGTCGAAGACGACCCCGAAATGGCCGAGCTGCTGATCAACGTCTTGGCAGCGGCACGTTGCCACGCGCTGACGGCGCGTAGCGGCGAGGAAGCGCTGGCCGCTCTGCGCCGCGAAGCGGAGGACGGGCATGAGGTGGACTTGATCCTGCTGGACGTGATGATGCCGGAGATGGATGGCTACGAGGTGATCGCGCGCGTCAAGGCCGATCCCCTGTTGCGCAACACTTCGATCATCATGATTACCGCGCTCAATTCCGTCAGCAGCAAGACGCTTGGCCTGGGGATGGGCGCCGATGATTACATCACCAAGCCGTTCGATCCGCAGGAACTGTTGGCGCGCATAGACGCCGTTATGCGTATTCGCCGCAGCGAACAAGCGCTACGGCGGCGTAACCAGGAATTGGCTGCCCTGATCGAGATCAACCGCATGGTCACCTCCAGCCTCAACCTGGATGAAGTACTGAAGGCGACGATCAGGGGAATCCGTGAGATCCTGCAGGTCGAGGCTGGCTCACTCGTGCTGGTTGACGAGGAGGCAGACAGGCTCGTTTTTCGCACGACCTTCAGCCCGGAACAGGGCTGGGTAAGCGGCCGCACCATCCAACCAGGCGAGGGTATCGTGGGCTATGTCGTCCAGACTGGCGAGCCTCAACTGGTCAACAACGTCGAGCGCGATCCGCACTTTTCCGCCGAAGCGGATGAGGAGGTAGGGATCGTCGCGCGTGCGATCCTGTGCGTGCCGCTCAGGATCCGCGAGCGGGTGATCGGCGCCGTTGAGGTGATCAACAAACTGGGCGGCGAATTCACCGGCGAAGACTTGGAACTCTTACAGGCCATGGCGGCCTCGGTCGCCGTAGCAGTAGACAATGCCAACCTGTATGGAGAACTGGCCGACTTTGCCAGAGAGTTGGAGCGCTCGCAGGCGCAATTGGTGCAAGCAGAAAAGATGGCCGCCATTGGACGGTTGGCTGCCTCTATTGCCCACGAGATCAACAATCCACTCCAGGCAATCCACAACAGTCTGCATCTAAGCCTGCATCGCGGGTTGGAGGAGGAGAAACGATGGCAGTATCTGACCATGGCCCAGGGCGAGGTGCAGCGGCTGATTGAGATCGTGCAGCGCATGCTCGACTTTTATCGTCCGTCGCGCGGCGGTGTGACCTCCACCGATATAAACAGCGTGGTGGAGAACGTGTTGGCCCTGGCCCAGAAGCGGCTGGAGCACAGCAGCGTGCGGGTGCACACACGCCTGGACCCCGGCTTGCCCCCGTTGCCCTTGATCGCCGACCAAATCACCCAGGTGTTCCTCAACATCGTCATCAATGCCATCGAGGCCATGCCCTCCGGCGGTGATCTGCACTTGGAGACGTTATTGGCAGAAGGCAACGAGTGGGTGCTGGTGCGCTTTCGTGACACTGGCATCGGTATGTCACCGGAACAGATCGCCAATCTATTCGAGCCATTCTACACGACAAAATCCGATGGCACCGGGCTGGGGCTGGCGATCAGTTACGGCATTGTCGAGCGTCACGGCGGGACGATAGAGGTGTCGAGCCAACCAGGGCAAGGAACGACGTTCGTCGTGCGCTTGCCCACGCACCCGGTCGGGTCTCAGAGCGGTGGAAGCGTTGCGTAGCAAGCGCTTGGGCCGAAACTTGCCCGTTTAGCGAGACCAAACCATAGCGCGGCCTCCGGTCGCAACCAAAATTATTGGACGCAGATAAACGCTGATGGACACGGTTTTTTTCTTGGTCGTGACTACTCAGGCTACTGGCGTTCGGCGATTGAAATCGCCTCTGGTAGGGGCGGGGTCACCCCGCCCCTACAACGCCAG
>FWPU01012719.1_pt1 | contig 11002 bp, 9 predicted proteins | sample 2228361 | NCBI WGS metagenome assembly FWPU01 (sample SAMEA103939777, study PRJEB20133) | metagenome | reverse complement strand
CGCGCACCACGCCGGCATCTTCGCCACGCCGCCTTCTCCGCCCTGCCCGCCCAGGCCGCCGTAGCCGCCGGGCCCGCCGTTGCCGCCCGCTCCGCCGGCGCCGATCTCCACGAAGTTTCCCTCGATGCGCGGGAAGGTGCCGCCGGAGCCGCCGACGATGAAGATGCCGAACGACGCTCCGCCGCCTCCGCCGCCACCGCCGCCTGATCCGCCGCACCCGCCGGCCCCGCCGCCGCCGCCCGTCGCGCCGAGATCTCCGACGCGGTTGCCCACGGTGCAGCCGGGCGGGTTCTGGTTCACCACGATGCCGCCGGCGCCTCCTCCTCCGCCGCCGGTGGCGTGCGTGCCGTCGGCGCCGCGCGCGCCGACGCCCGATCTCCATTCATCTCCCACGAGCGAGCCGCTGCCCGTGCAGCCCGAGCCGGGCGTCCGCGCGATTCCGTCCTGCCCGTTGCCCGCGGGCGAGCCGTTGGCCTGGCCGCCGATGATGCAGTCGTACTTGCACAGGTTGCTCTGCGAAGGAGCCGAGTGCGAGTAAGTGTTGTTCGCGCCGCCGCGGCCGTTGTCGAGAAGCGGGGGCTGGTAGTCCTGCGGGTTCTTCCCGCCGGACGAGGACGCTCCGACCGTCCCGTTCGCCGACGGGCACGACGGGTTCAACCCCGCGGCCCCGCCGGGCTGCGACTGGTTGGAGCAGGTGGGGTCGGTGCACTCCCGCGAGTCGAGGCCGTCGCCGCCCTCGCCGCCGTTGGCGCCCGCCGCTCCCGGGCTCCCCGGAGCGCCATCGCCGCCACGTCCGGCCACCACGCGGTTGTTGGCCAAGAGCAGCGCGCTCGAGCTGTTCTTCACGTAGATGGCGTACGAGCTCCGCCCCGGGCTGCCGGCCGGCGGTCGGAAGGTGACGTCGTAGCCGCGCACGGTGAAGCCGGCGAGCACGGTGGGCGAGGTGATGTTCTCGGCGTTCACCGCTCCGCGCACCGTGTTGGCGGCGCCCGGCTCGGGTCCCTCGATGAGCGTCGGGAAGGCCACCACGTCGCGCCGGGAGAAGTCGCTGGAGTAGCCGCCGTACAGCTTGACGCCGTTCTTCAGCACCACCGTTTCCACGTAGCTGCCCGCCGCCACCAGGATGGCGCCGTGCCGCGTCGCATCGAACGCGCGCAGGGCCTCGCCGATGGTGCGGTAGGGGTTCTCGCGCGTGCCGAGGCTCTGTGGGCTCAGCGCCCAGACGAACAGCGACGATGCGGCCTGCCCGTCGACGCCGTCGCAGTCGCGGTCCACGTACGGCCAGCCGGCGTCAGGGTACGACGAGTACACCTCGGGCTCGTCCGCCGCGCCCGACGCCGGGCACTCGCAACCGTTGGTGGCCTCGCGGTCGGTGTCGACGAACTGGTAGCTCACCACGCACACGCCGCCGTCGCCGCAGACCGCCGGAGCGCCCAGCCGCTGCACGCACTGCGCGTTCGACGTACACGACACGGTGCACCGGCCCTGCACGCAGCTCTCTCCGCCGCAATCGACGCTGCTCTGGCAGGCGCGCGCGCACTGGCGGTAGAGCGGATCGCACACGAAGCCGACCGGGCACTCGGAGTCGAGCCGGCAGGTGCCTCCGCCGGGCACGGACTCCGACGTGCATCGGACGATCTGACAGGTCGGCGCCCGGCCCGGCCCCGCATCGCACCCGCCGATCGCGTGCTGGATGGAGGGGCTCCACATCGCCTTGCAGTTGGTCGAGCAGCTCCCGCAGTGCTCGTCGGTGTCGTACGTCGAACCGCCTCGAGTGCCGATGAAGTCCTCGTCCACCCTGCCGTCGCAGTCGTTGTCGAGCGAGTCGCACAGCTCGGGCGTGGTGGCGACGGTGCTGCAGACGCCCCAACCGGTCGGTCCGCACGTCTGCACGCCCACGCAGCTCTGCGGAGGAGCGCCCACGAAGCACGACCGCGTCGCTCCCTGGCGCGCGCTCGAGCACGTGCAGGTGTTCGCGTCTGGCATGCACAGCTTCGCGCCGCTCACGAGCTGGCAGGTGTAGCCCGACGGGCAGCAGTCCTTCTGGCCCACCAGTCCCTGGCAGCCGTACGGCGCCGTCGGCTCGCAGCTCTGGGCGCAAAAAGTGCCTGGATCCGACCCGACCGTCACGCAGCGATCCGACGCCACCGAGCAGTCCGCGTCGGAGCTGCACGGCCGGCAGCTCGGGCTCAGAAGCGGCCGGCAGGTGGTCGGCTGCGCTTCGGGGTACGGGTAGAAGCCCATCGCGCACCGCTTGGGAACGCAGCTCGGCGCTCCCGCGCGCATCTCGCAGGCGCTGCCCCCGTCGAGCACGTTCGGAATCGCGACGTCGCAGTCGAAGCCGCACGCGCCGCAGTGATGGGCGTCGATGTAACGGCCCTGCCCGTCGATGAACGGCTCGTCGGCGAGCCCATCGCAGTCGTCGTCGCGGCCGTTGCACGACTCCGGCCTCGGCTCGGTCGCGGTGCAGACGAAGCCGCCGTCGAGGCACACCCACAGGCCCGAGCAGACGCCGGCGTCGCCCTTGCGGCAGGTCGGGTAAGCCGGCAAGCCCGAGGTGTCGAGCGACGAATCGTCTTGATCGGGCAACCCGTCGCAGTCGTCGTCGACGCCGTTGCACACCTCGGCGGCGGGCGTCCGCGCGTCGCACGAAGACCAGGCGCCGTCGGCCTCGCAGGTCTCTGCGCCGAAGCAGGTGCCGAAGCCATTGTGGCGCGAGCAGGCCCGGCGCAGGCCGATCGTCGACTGCGAGCACTCGCACGTGCCGGACGCGGGCACGCACTGGGAAAGGCCGCCATCCACCGTGAGGCAGACGTAACCCGCCGGGCAGGTTGCCATCGAGCAGTCGCGGCCGCACCGGCCCTCGCCGTCGATTCGCAGGCAGAGGTCGCCGGCGGCATTGCAGTCGGAGTCCTTCGCGCACGCGAGGCAGAGCGGATTCAAGGGAGGCACGCAGACAGCCCGCCCCTCGAGCGGTTTGCACTCCCAGCCCTTCGGGCAGCGGTCGCCGTCGCACCGCACCGAGCACACGTTTCCGTTGCCGGGGCCGCGCGGCAGGCAGATGCCGGAGTCGCAGTCGGCCCGAGCGACACACGGCGCGCCCAATTCGTCGGGCGGGCCGGCATCGGGCAGGCGCACGCAGCGACCGTCGACGCAGTCGAGCCCCACCTCGCAGTCGGACGCCGTGAGGCACTCGCACAGCCCGGCTTTCAGGCAGTCGTGAACCGGCACCGGCTGGAAGCACGCCGCGAGGAGCAGCGCAGGAACTGCCGCCAGTGCGCGGGTCATCGACTCGTTCGAGCTGCTCGGAGCGCCGGCCAAGGCCCGAGGGCGGGCCGACTGTAGGGAGCAGCTTGCGAACGGGTCAAGTCCACGACCGGCGCCAAGAGGCGATCGCCGGCGGCCCGCGATGGAGCCGCCTGCACCGCTGACCTCCGAGCCGTCAGAAGACGCCGCCCACGGTGGCCGCGGCGCTGAAGGCGTTGCCGCCGCCGGACAGCTCGTCGCCGAACAACAGGTGGTACGTACCCCGCACGCCCGCCGTCACCGGGCCCGCGTCGAACTGCACGCCCGCCATCAGCGGCACCTCGCCGATCAAATCGCTGCCCAGGATGTCGTCCGGCGCGAACGCCGCCTCGGCCGCGTTGTTGGGGTTCAACAGGCTGGCGCCGAAGCCCGCGCCCACGTACGGGTCGATGCCCTCGCCCGCGGGCGACACGCGCACCGCGCCCTGCACGCCGTTGCTCCAGATGGCGCCGCCCAACGTCGTGGGGACGCGAGAGCCGACGTACGCCAGCTCCCAATCCACCATCTCGTTGCGCGTGATGTCCGCCTGCACCGCCCAGCTGGGCCCGACGCCGGTCACCGCTCCCAGCCCGCCGGTGAACGTCGCCACGCCGGCGCGCAGGCCGACCTCGGCCTCGGCGGTCTCGTCGACGTCCTCCTCGGGCTCGCCGATCGCCTGGGCCATGGCCGCCACCGGGGCCAACGCCAGTAGCCCGGCGAGCCACCCCAACCTTCGGAACTTCGCCATTGCTCCACCTCCGAAATGTGCCCAGTCAACGGTGGCCTTCGTCCAAAGACCGACAAGGGGGCCGGGGGCCGGTGGCCAGCGGCCCGGGCATGGCACGCGGCGCGTCCACGTGTGCTGGGGCCTTTGCCGCGGCTCGGGGCCCGGCAGGGCGAGGTGGTGGGTGCTCGTTACTCGAGGCGGCCCGGCGGAGCGTTCGCCCCGTGCTCCTCCTGGTTCTGCTTGGGGTTGGTGTGCCAGCCGAAATCCGCAGGCACCTTCCCGCCCCCACGCTTGCCCGACGTCCACTCCTTCAAGTGGTGCTCGATGTCGGGCTTCGCCTTCGCGGGCGGCTGGGGCACGGCGAGATTCTTGTTCGTGCTCATCGCGCTCTTTTTGACCGGCGAGGGGGAGATTGGGAATCCGCGTCACTGTCGAAGCTGCAGCTGCGCCTCCAGCTTCTGACGCACCTCCGGCGGCAATTGCTCGAGGCCCTTGATCGAGCCGACGTTGGGCGGCGGCGCCGGCTTGCGGAACAGCTCGTGCCCGGTCGCCAGCCGGTCGCGAATCCACGGGTCGATCGCGTAGATGTGGCCGTCGATCGAGCCCTTCACGTACAGCTCCTTCGAGCCGCTCGCACCGGCCCGCTCCGCGCCGAAAACGAGCCGCTGCACCGGGCTACCTTCCACCGCAATCTCCACCGTCGCGCTCGGCTTCGCCACGTGCTGAGGCTTCGCCTCCGGTGCCAGGCGCGACGCCCGCAGGTTCCGCAACGTGTCGAGCTGCGCGACCACCTGCACCGGGTCGAGCTCGTAACCCGAGGGCACGGCCTTGGGCTCCAAGAGCTTCCAGCTCTCGCCCTCCCGCGCCACCACCGTCCGCTTCCCCGACGCCACGATCGTCAGCTTCGTCGCCTTCGCCGTGTCGAACGAGAGCAGCGACATGTCACGCATGTCGTCGAGCCGCTTCTTCAGCCCGGCCGCCGCATACGAGGGCACGAGGTAGATCTGCGCGTCGCCCTCCAGCTTCGCCGGCACCACGCCGGCCGTCCGCACCACCGCCGCCAGATCGTTCGCGCTCACCGCGTCGTCCTTCGGGCTCGCGGCGAAGAGGCCCACGTCGAAACGGGTGAAGAGCATTGCGTCTTCCGACAGCTTCTTCGCCGCGCGCTTCACCTCCTCGCTCTTCGACGCGTCGGAGGCAATCTTCGCCAGCTCTTCCTTCGTCAGCTTGCCGTCCTTCGTCCACGCGGCATCGAGCGCGTCGAACTGGCCCTGCAGCGCGGTGGCCAGCACGGACGCGTCGGGCTCTGCGCCGCGGCCGAGGTGCAGCTTCAGCGTGCGCCCGTCCTTCGTCGCCGCCTCGACGACGGCGTGCGGGCCGGTCAGCCCCAAAAGCTCTTCCGATGCCGAAGGCTCCGCGAAATCCTGCGCCGACAGCGACGCGAGCTGCTGCGCGAGCCTTTGCGCCGCCGACGCGTCGAACCGGAAGTCGGACGGGGGCTTCATCGTCTCGTCCAGCTTCCACGCGCCGTCCTTCTGCACCAGCGCCAGCGTCGAGCCATCGTCGAGCGTCACCGAAAGGCGCGTCACGTCCTCGACCTTTGCGTTCACGAACGCCCGCTTGCGCCAGCCGGCGACGTCCTTGCGCATCTGCCACGGCAGCGGGCTCTGCGTCACCCACACCGCGTTGCCCTTCGGCTGACGCACGTAGACGCCGCCGCTCTTCGCCGATTTGCCGAAGACGAGCTCGAAGAGCTGCCCGCCCTCGGCCGCCACCTTCACCTTCAGGCCCTTCGCGTCGTCGACCTCGAGCTCGGCGTGGCGCTCGGCCTTCTCGGTCACCAGCTCGCCCGCGCGGAAGTCGGCGATGGCGTCCAGCGCCGAGTCGACCTGGAGCTGCTCGGCCGCGTGCTTCTGCTCGGGGCGCTTGGGGTCCACCACCACCCAGCCGCTCCCCTCGCGCAAGAGCTTCGCCGCCGAGGCCCCGCTCACCTCGATCGACGTCACCTTCGCCTTCTCCAGCCGCGGCAGCTCGAGCTTCGCCACCCCGACGTTCACCTGCTCCTCGCGCGTGAGCAGCACCGCCACCAACAGCACCGCGAAGATGCCCAGCGCGATCAGCGTCCTCTTCATGGGCGTTTCCTCGGATCCGCTCCGCCACGGGAGCGCGTCAAACCGTCACCTTGCTCCGCCGCGCCTCGCGCATCCGCCACCGCACCAGGCCGAAGCCCACCAGCAGCACGGGAATGCCGAGCGCGTTGCCGAACTTCACCGCGTTGCGCGTGCCGTCGCTGATCTCGGCCTTCAGCGGCGTACCCGCCACGCCCCGGTTCCTCACCGCGAGCAGCGCCGGGTCCAGCACCAGCCAGTCGGCGATGTTCGCCGCGAGCACCTGGTTCTGCCGCGTCGAGAACTCGTCCCACAGCCACGACGAGCTGCCCACCACCACCAGGCGCGACTCGCCCTGGCTCTCGGCGAGCAGCCCGCCGCTCGCGTTCGACGCGCTCGCCTCCGCGGCGAAGTGGCTCTTCAGCTTGCCGCTGACCTGCACGATGAGGTCGTAGGGCCCGCCCAGCTTCTCCTTCGCGATGTGCCACTCGCGCCGGGGGTCGATGTCATACGGCTTCTCCTCGAGCCAGCTGCCGCGGCACCCGAACGCCCCGCAGATGGTCGGGCTCGACCGCGCGAGCACCTGCACCTGTCGGCCGTCGCCCGGCGTCGCCTTCACCGTGGTGGTGAACGGCAGCGAGATGCCGCCCAGCCCCTTCGAGATCGGGCTGTCGCCCTCGAGCTGCGCCACCAGCGGGATGAACGCGTACGGCACCTGCGTGGTGAGAATCATGAAGCCGCGGCGCTCCTGGATGTTGATCGCCGCCGCCGCCGCGTCGCCCACCAGCTTGTCGCCCAGCTCGACGCCGTACGTCTTGAGCAGCGCCGACAGGCCGTGGTCGGCGTCCGCCCGCTGGAAGTCCTTCAGGTCGACCTGCACCGCGTCGAGGAAGAACGCCGCGCTCTTGCCCCGCATCAGGAACTGGTCGATCGCCCGCACCTCGTTGGGCGACAGCGCGCTCTTCGGGCCGATCACGAACAGCGCGTCGACGTCGTCGTCGATCTTGTCCTTGCCGGTGAGGTCGACCGGCCGCACCGAGTAGGTCTGCGACAGCACCGCCTGCAGCCTCGACAGCTTGCCGTCGAGCGTCGGCGCGTCGTGCCCCTGGAGCACGCCGATCACCGGCTGCTTGGGCCGCGTCATCTTCCGGATGAGCGACGTCACGTAGTATTCGAGCCCGTCGACCCGCTGCACCACCGGGATGACCTCTTTCTTCTCCTGGTGGCGGATGACGAGCCCCATGTACGCGCGCATCACCTGCTGCTTGTCGTCCTCGATGTGCGGCACGTCGACCGGCTGAATGCCCAGAGACAACAGCTCGCGCTCGACCGACGTCGCCTCGCGGAAGGCCCGGCCGAAGATGTCGCGCTTGATCTCCTTCTTCGTCTCCTTGTCCTCTTCCGTCTCCTGCTTGCGCGGGTCGATGAGCTCGAAGGCCAGCTTGCCCTTCGACGCCGCCCGGTACTCTTCGAGCAGATCTCGCACGTAGCGCGCGTTCGACGAGAACGGCGGCGGCAGATCCTCGGTGAAGTAGGCGGTGACGGTGACGGTGTCCTCGAGCTGCTCCATCGTCTGCCGCGACGCCTCCGACAACGTGTAGCGCCGGTCGTGCGTCACGTCGAAGCGCGCGAACAGCCGCAGGGCGACGATGTTCAGCAGCACCAGGCTGCCCAGCACCGCGCCGACGAACAGGGTCTGGTTGGCGAGCTTTCCCTTCATGGCCGCCTCAGTTGCGCAGAGCCGACAGCGAGCGGGTGGTCAACAGCAGCCCCGCCGCGGTCAAAGACGCGTAGAAGAGGAGATCGCGCGTGTCGAGCACGCCGCGCGCGATGTTCTCGAAGTGGTAGTCCACCGAGAGGTACTCGAGCACCTCGCCGAGCCACTCGGGCAACAGCACCGCGAACTTGTCCACGAAATAGAAGGCGAAGCAGAGCAACAGCCCGATGATGAAGCCGACGATCTGGTTGCGGCTCATCGCGCTGGCCCACAGCCCCAGCGCGAGGAAGCTCGAGGCCATGAGCAGAAGCCCCAGGTAGCCGGCCAGCACCGTGCCCCACTCGAAGGTGGCGTTCGGCGCACTGAGCGCCGCCACCGAGAAGGCGTAGGGAATGGTCCACAGAAGCCCGGTGGCCACCATGCCCAGCGCCGCCAGGAACTTCCCCGCCACCACCTCCCAGTCGCGCAGCGGCATGGTCAGGAGCAGCTCGATGGTGCCGCTCTTCCGCTCCTCGGCGACGGAACGCATCGTCACCGCCGGGGCGAACACCACGAAGAGCATCGGCGCCAGGGCGAAGAAGCCCCTCAGCGTCGCCTGCCCACCGAGAAACAGCGTGCCGAAGAACAGCCACCCGGCGATGAGCAGAAACCCGCAGAGCACGATGTAGGCGATCGGCGAGTTGAAGAACGTCTGGAACTCCCGTCGTGCGACGGCAATCGCGGTCGTCATCGGTCACCTCACGCGCCGGCCTCGGGCCGCTGTTCGCTCGGTTTCTCGAGCGCTGGCGCAGCGACGCCGTTGCCGGTCTGGCCGGCGGTGAGCCGGCGGAAGGTCTCCTCGAGGCTGACGTGCTGGCGGCGGAGCTCGAGCAACGCCAGCTCGTGCCTGAGCACCGCCTCGAACAGCGCCCGCCGCGGATCCTCGTCGGCGTAGCGCAACGTGAAGCCCACCGTGTCGCCGCCCTCGCCCGGCGCCCTGTCGACGCGGGTGACGCCGGGTACCAGGGCCAGCGCCTGGTGCACCTTCTCGGCGTCGACCGGGCCGCCATGCCGCGACGCCAGCACCACGTGCAGCGTGCCGCCCTCCTTCGTCGACAGCCGCTCGGGAGCGTCGTCCGCCACCAGCTTGCCGTCGTTGATGATCAGCACCCGCGAGCAGGTGCTCTGCACCTCGGAAAGAATGTGTGTCGAGAGAATGACCGTCTTCTGCTGCCCCAGCTCGCGAATGAGGTTGCGGATCTCGACGATCTGGTTCGGGTCGAGCCCCGAGGTCGGCTCGTCGAGGATGAGCAGATCCGGATCGTGCAGAATCGCCTGGGCCAGACCCACGCGCTGCCGGAAGCCCTTCGAGAGCTGGCCGATGTCCTTGCCCAGAACCGACTGGAGGCCGCACCGCTCGACCGCGCTCTTGATGCGCTCGGCGCGAATCGACTTCGGCACCTGCCGCACCTCGGCCACGAAGTCGAGAAACTCGGCCACCATCATCTCTTCGTACAGCGGGTTGTTCTCGGGCAGATACCCGATCATCCGCCGCGTGCGGACGGGGTCTGCGGCCACGTCGACGCCGCCCACGAAGGCCCGGCCCGACGTCGGCAAGAGATAGCCCGCCAGAATCTTCATCGTGGTGGACTTGCCGGCGCCGTTCGGGCCGAGAAAGCCCACCACCTGCCCTTTGGGGACCTCGAAGCTGACGCCGCGCAACGCCTGCGTCGCGCCGTAGCTCTTCGTCAACCCCTCGATGCGAATCATCGGTTGGCTCACGGTGCACCCGCTTGTCAATGAAGCGCCCGACCGGCCGGTGACCAGAGGGGCGCGAGAACTTAGGCTCCGATCCGCCCCTGTCAAACCACTCGGCCCGCCGCGCCCCGCAAACCGTTCGATTCCGGCCTTATTTCCGAGACTTCTCGCGCCTGCTCGGGCTCTCGGGAGTATGACGCAGCGTGTTGAGCCCCGCGCCGTAGAATGGAGCGTGAAAGATGGCCGATGACTCTCCGACGCGTCGTTCGCGCTGCGCCAGGTATTCCTGGGCGAGCTCCGACTGGCCGCCGCCGACGAGTCCGCGTTGAAGGTGATGGTGGTCGACGACGACGCGCTCGCGGCCAACCTGGCGGCGTCGTGCCTGCGCGAGGCCGGGTTCAAGGTGGCCGTGTGCACCGAGCCCGAGCGGGCGGCGGAGGCGGTTCGCGCCGAGCTGCCGGATTGCTCATCCTCGACGTGCTGATGCCGGGCATCGACGGGTTCGAGCTCTGTCGAAGGCTCAGGGCGCAGGCGGCCCTGTCCTTGACGCCCATTCTCTTCCTCACGCGCAAGGACGATGTCGAAGAGCGCGTGCGCGGGCTCGAGGCCGGCGGCGACGACTACCTCGCCAAGCCGTTCGCTCCCGCCGAGCTGGTGGCGCGGGTGCGGTCGCACCTGCAGCGGTTGTCGGTCTTGCGCGAGATGCCCACGCGCGACAGCCTCACCCGGTGCTTCAACCAGCGCTACTTCAAGCTGCGGCTCGAGCAGGAGATCGCCCGCGCCCGGAGGTATCGCACCGAGCTGGCGCTGGGGCTGTTCGACATCGACCACTTCAAACAGGTCAACGACACCCACGGGTACCCCGTGGGCGACTGGGTGCTGGCCCACCTGGCGGACCTGGTTTACCTCGTCCTTGCGCTCGACGGACCTGGTGGCGCGGTACGGGGGCGAGGAGTTCGGGCTGTTGCTCGTGCACGCCGGCGGGCAGGAGGCGACCGTCATCACCGAGCGCATCCGCGAGCGCATCGCGCACCACCCCTTCACCGTGCCTTCGGTCGGAGCTCGAGGCCTCGAACGGCAAGACCGCGCTGACGATGGCGCACCAGGTGCCCATCGCCGCGGTCATCGGCGACGTCCGCGCGCCGGGCATGGACGGGCTCGAGCTCGTCCAGGCGCTGAGGGCAGATCCGCTGCCCCAGGTGCGCGCATTGCCCGTCATTCTCCTCACCGGCGAGAAGGACGAGGCCGCGCGCGTGCGGGCGCTCGCGGCCGGCGCCAACGCGTACATCGCCAAGCCGGTGTCGTCAGGAAGGCTCAAGGAGCTGGTCGCGCAGTTCGTACAGGAGTGAATACTCACACCGCCTGAAGGCGGTGGCTTCGGCCGGGCTTCGCCCGGCCTTGTACGACTGGAAGTCGGTTGTTCCGGCT
>FWPU01012718.1_pt1 | contig 11003 bp, 10 predicted proteins | sample 2228361 | NCBI WGS metagenome assembly FWPU01 (sample SAMEA103939777, study PRJEB20133) | metagenome | reverse complement strand
AACAAGTTAGTCGGCAACGGAAAATCCTTACCAGCACCGTACAGGGTTTCGGCTGTTTCCTGGTCAAAGCCCCAATCCTCGCCATCGAATAAAATTAAATCTACACCTACGTTTGGAGGAGGAGGACCCTGGGCCAGGGTTCGGGCTATTTCCAATAATACGGCTGTGCCACTGCCACCATCGTTGGCACCATCGAAATAAGCGCGGGGATTTTGCGGGTCTTTATCGGCAAATGGGCGCGTATCCCAGTGTGCGGCAAGCAATATGCGCTTTTGCCTGTCAGGGAAAAACGAAGCGATAATGTTGCGCAGCTGTAATTTCCGATTGTCGTAGGTGGTAGCGACAAAATCCTGCACAACGACATCTGCACCGCGTTTTTTAAACTCGTTAACAAAAAATTCCGAAGCCTGCCGGTGAGCAGCTGTGTTGGGAATGCGCGGCCCGAATGCCACCTGCTTTTGAACAAATAAATAAGCCGAATCGGCTTGAAAAGCCGGCATGGCAAGGGGCTTTATCGGCTCTTCTTTTACTATTTCTTCCTTGCGGCGGCGGTCTGTACAGGATGCAACCAGCAGAACAACAATAAAAAGCAGGCGTACGGGCATGTAATTATGAATTAAAGGCTAAAAATAACATAGAATTCATTCCTTAACCGTGAAGGTGTTTGCAAGGGTGGCAGAAATCAGTTACTTTTGCACCGTATTTGGAACTTCCGAAAGAGGGGACACACAGTCCCCTCTTTGTTTTGGTGGTTATGGATTTATCGGCACACATCAGGCAATTGGCAGAGGCACAGCTCACCAACCCGGCCCATTTTGTAGTTGAGGTGATCTTGTCGCTGCGCAGAACCCCGAAAAAAATTACCGTGGTACTGGATGGCGACCAGGGCATTAGTGTGGAAGACTGTGCCGAACTGAACCGTACCCTGTCGGTAGCCCTCGACAACGAGGAGATCATGGAAGACTCTTACCTGCTGGAGGTTACCTCGCCCGGTTTAGACCAGCCCCTTAAACTGCTACGGCAGTACCGCAAAAACATCGGAAGAAAGGTGCGGGTAAAAAAAACCACAGGCACAGCAGAAGGTATTTTGCGCCAGGTTACTGACCACGGCATTGTGCTCGAAACAGGCAAGGCAGCAAAAACAGACATGCTCGAAATACCTTTTACCGAAATTGAGAAAACAATCGTGATGGTATCATTTAATTAACGGTTATGGCTACGCTTAGTAATGCAACCCTCATTGAATCGTTTGCCGACTTTGCCAAACAAAAAAACATCGACCGGCCAACGATGATTCGCATCCTGGAGGATGTGCTGCGCAATATGATACGCAAAAAATACGGCACCGACAGCAACTTCGACATCATCATCAATGCCGATAAGGGCGATTTGGAAATCTGGCGCTTCCGCGAGATTGTGGATGATGATTCGGAAGACATCTGGGACCACGACAAAATTGCCCTGTCGGAAGCCCGGAAGATAGAACCCGACTTTGAAGTAGGCGAAGAAGTAGCCGAACAGGTATACCTGGAAGACTTCGGCCGCCGGGCGGTAACCATGGCCCGGCAAACCCTGATACAAAAAGTAAAAGACCTGGAAAAAGACATCCTTTTCCAGAAATACAAGGACCTGGTGGGCGAGATCATTACAGGCGAAGTTTACCAGGTGCTGAGCAAAGAAGTGCTGCTCATCGATGCCGAGGGCAATGAAATATCCATTCCCCGCAGTGAACAAATACCAAAAGACCGTTACCGCAAAGGCGAAACCGTGCGAGCCATTGTGCACAAGGTTGAAATGGTAAATGGCAACCCGAAAATCATCCTGTCGCGTACCTCGCCGGTATTTCTGGAAAGGCTGTTTGAACAGGAAGTGCCCGAGGTGTTCGATGGACTGATTACTATTAAAAAGGTAGTGCGCGAACCGGGCGAACGCGCTAAGGTGGCCGTTGAATCGTTCGATGACCGCATTGACCCCGTAGGCGCCTGCGTAGGCATGAAGGGCTCGCGTATTCACGCCATTGTACGCGAACTGCAAAACGAAAACATTGATGTAATTAATTACACCGATAACCTGGAACTCTATGCCCAGCGGGCGCTTAGTCCGGCTAAGATTTCTTCTATGAAAATAGACAAGGACAACAAGCGCATAGCCGTGTACCTTAAACCCGATCAGGTAAGCCTGGCCATTGGCAAAGGCGGTCTAAACATCAGGCTCGCCAGCCGGCTGCTGGGCTACGAAATCGATGTGTTCCGCGAAATTGAGGGGCAGGTTGAAGAAGACGTGGATCTTGACGAATTTGCTGATGAAATTGAAGGCTGGATTATTGATGAACTGAAACGCATAGGCCTGGATACCGCCAAAAGCGTACTTAACCTGGGCCGCGAAGAACTGATTCGCAGAACAGACCTGGAGGAAGAAACCATTGATGAAGTGCTTAACATCCTGCAAAAGGAATTTGAATAATTAAACCCAACAAAGCGAAAAAATTTTTAATCGCTTAAAAAAGGAGCAACTTTGAGCATGGCAGACGATAAAACGATAAGGCTCAGCAAAGCCGCCCGCGAACTGAACGTGGGCGTCCACACCGTGGTGGAATTCCTGGCCAAAAAGGGTTTTTCTATTGAAGAAAACCCCAACACCCGGCTTACGGCCGAACAGTTTGCCCTGCTTTCGAAAGAATTTGCCGCTTCCGCTTCCGAAAAGATAGAGGCCTCGCATCTTACCATTGGCGTTAGTCATGGCGAAAATATTACCATAGAGTCAGAAAAAGAGGCCAGCAGAAAGCGAAAGGAAGAGGAGGAGCAGATTCTGATAAAAAACCTCGCCTCGAAAGAACTGCCTATAAAAGAAGAAGTAAAACCTCAAAAAGTAGAGCGCGAAAAGCCCAAACTGGAAGGGCCTAAAGTGGTGGGCAAAATAAACCTTGACGAGAAAAAGAAAACCGAACCTCCGGTTATAACCGAATCTCCGAAAACAGAAACAAAAACCCAGCCGGCCGAACCTGCTACTGAAAAGGAAAAGGAGGTAATTAAAGCAAAAGCTGAACAGTTGCGTGGGCTTAAAGTGGTAGACCGTGTAGAGTTGCCCGTTGAAAAAAAGGAAAAAGATAAAGAAGCCGGTGAACGAAAAGGCAAACGCCCCCGCAAGCGCATTGCCCCGACCGAAGGCAACCGTACTGCAGGCAGTAAAACATCCAGGCCGGTTCGCGAAGAGCCCTCCGAACGCGAGATCCAGGAACAAATTCGCAAAACCCTTGCCGACCTGACCGGCGCAAAAACAAAACCTTCAAGAGAAAAATACCGAAAAGAAAAACGCCAGCGCGCTACCGAGGCACTGGAAGAACAAACGCGCCAGGAACAGGAGTCATCCAAAATTTTGCGCGTAACGGAATTTATCTCTGCCAACGACCTGGCCGCCCTCATGAACGTTTCGGTAAACGACGTGATCTCTACCTGCCTTAACCTGGGCATGTTCGTATCTATTAACCAACGCCTCGATGCCGAGGCCATAACCGTTATTGCCGATGAATTTGGCTATGATGTGCAGTTTATAACGGCCGATGAAGAAACCGAAACGGTAAAGGAGGAGCCCGACCGCGAAGAAGATTTAAAGCCGCGCCCGCCTATTGTTACCATTATGGGCCACGTTGACCACGGTAAAACCTCGTTGCTGGACTACATTCGCCAGACAAAAGTTACCGCTTCGGAAGCCGGAGGAATTACACAGCACATCGGGGCCTACTCGGTTACCACCAAAAACGGTCAAAAAATTGCTTTTCTCGATACACCCGGCCATGAGGCCTTTACCGCCATGCGGGCCCGCGGTGCGCGCATTACCGATATTGCCATTATTGTGGTGGCTGCCGATGACGACGTAATGCCCCAAACCAAAGAAGCCATTAACCATGCCCAGATTGCAGGCGTGCCCATAGTTATTGCCATCAACAAAATTGATAAGCCTACCGCCAATCCGGATAAAATTCGCGAGTCGTTGTCTAAAATCAACATCCTGGTAGAGGAATGGGGAGGTAAATATCAAAGCCAGGAGATATCGGCAAAAACCGGACAGGGTGTGGATGATTTGTTGGAAAAAGTATTGATCGAAGCCGAGTTGCTGAACCTCAGAGCCAACCCCAACAAGCCGGCATCGGGCACGGTAGTGGAGGCTTCGCTTGACAAAGGCCGCGGATACGTAGCAACGGTAATGGTACAGAATGGCACGCTGCGGGTTGGCGATATTATGCTGGCCGGAGCACATTACGGAAGAGTAAAAGCCATGTTCGACAGCACCGGAGCACGTGTTAAAGAGGCCGGACCCTCAACGCCGGTACAGGTGCTGGGTCTGGATGGGGCTCCGCAAGCAGGCGAGCGTTTTCAGGTGATGGAGTCTGACCGCGAAGCACGCGAACTGGCCACCAAACGCGCGCAACTGCTCCGCGAGCAAAGCCTGCGCACCCGCAAACACATTACCCTGGATGAAATAGGGCGGAGGCTGGCCATTGGCAACTTCAAGCAGCTTAACATTATCGTTAAAGGCGATGTGGATGGCTCGGTAGAGGCCTTGTCGGATGCCTTGCTTAAACTTTCTACCAAAGAAATTCAGGTGGCTATCATCCACCGGGGTGTGGGTCAGATTTCAGAGTCGGATGTGCTGCTTGCTTCGGCTTCCGATGCCATCATTGTGGGCTTCCAGGTACGGCCTTCGTCTTCGGCACGCAAGCTGGCCGAAAGCGAACAGATTGAAATACGGCTCTATTCCATTATTTACGATGCCATTAACGATGTGAAGGCCGCCATGGAAGGCATGCTTGCCCCTGAACAGGAAGAAGTAATTGTGGGCAATGCCGAAGTACGCGACATCTTTAAAATATCCAAAGTAGGCACCGTGGCCGGCTGCATGGTTACCGACGGATACATTAAGCGCACCAACCCCATCCGCCTTATCCGCGAGGGCATTGTGGTTTATACCGGTAAGCTTGCTTCGCTCAAGCGCCTGAAAGATGACGTGGGCGAAGTAAAAGCAGGTTACGAGTGCGGTATGGCAATAGAAAACTTCAACGACATAAAAGTAGGCGATGTGATTGAGAGCTACGAGTTGCGCGAAGTAAAACGCACGTTGTAGCAATAAGGCATCGTACGGTACCGCATAAAAAAACGGCCGCTCTTTCAGGCGGCCGTTTGCTTTGATTCTTTTAACTGAATACTAAAATTTAACTTCCGGTGCGCGCTCTGCCCCCTGGGCGGCCTCGAAATACCCTTTCCGTTCAAAACCGGCCAGGCGGGCAACCACAACACCCGGAAACCTGCGGATGGCCGCATTGTAAGCATTGGCTTTTTCATTAAAGCGTTGGCGCTCTACGGCTATGCGGTTCTCGGTGCCTTCCAGCTGGGCCTGCAGGTCCAGAAAGTTTTGATTGGCTTTCAGGTCGGGATAGCGTTCAATAACCACCAGCAGGCGCGAGAGGGCGGAACTCAGGCCATCCTGTGCCTGCTGAAACCGCGCTATCTGGTCGGGGGTAAGGTTTGACGGGTCGATTTTTACTGCAGTAGCATTTGAACGTGCTTCGATTACCCGGGTAAGGGTTTCCTGCTCAAAGTCGGCATACCCTTTTACCGTGTTTACCAGGTTAGGTATCAGGTCCATTCGGCGTTGGTACTGGCTCTCAACGTTGGCCCACTGGCTGTTTACTGTTTCTTCCAGGTCAACCAACCGGTTGTACGAACTGAAAATCCAAAGCAACAGCAAAACAACAACGCCTAAGCCTATCCATTTTTTCATAAGCAATACATTTTGGTTCTGTTACGGATTCGATGATGGTTTGAGAATATAAAAGTAAAAATAAGGCTTTTTTAAGTTAAGCTGTGCCTTCGGCCATTTTTTCGGTTGTATCGGCTATGCGCAATTGTTCAATAAAGTCGTCCAGGTCGCCATCTAACACAGCAGGCAGGTTGTAAACCGTAAAGCCTATGCGGTGGTCGGTTACGCGGCTTTGCGGAAAGTTGTAGGTGCGTATTTTTTCCGAACGGTCGCCACTGCGAACCAGCGACCTTCGTGTTGCGCCCATCTGGTTTTGCTGCTTTTCCATTTCCAGCTCGTAGAGCCGTGCTTTAAGCATTTGCATGGCGCGTTCGCGGTTGCCGTGTTGGCTGCGTTCAACCTGGCAGGTAATAACAATGCCGGTAGGCTTGTGGGTAAGCTGCACCTTGGTTTCTACCTTGTTTACGTTTTGCCCGCCGGCACCGCTGGAGCGGGCGGTTTGTATTTCGATGTCAGCCGGGTTAATATCAATTTGTACGTCTTCAGCTTCGGGCAGCACAATTACCGAGGCGGCCGAGGTGTGCACGCGCCCCTGTTGTTCGGTGGCAGGCACGCGCTGTACCCGGTGCACACCCGATTCGTACTTGAGCAAGCCATAGGCCTGGTCGCCCGTTATGCTGCTGATGATTTCTTTATACCCGCCGGCAGGCCCTTCGGTAAAATCTACCACTTCCAGTTTAAGGCCTTTGCGGTCGCAAAAGCGGTGATACATACGGAACAAATCGCCGGCAAACAGGGCGGCCTCATCTCCGCCGGTTCCGGCCCTTATTTCAAGTATGCAGTTTTTATCGTCGTTCGGGTCTTTGGGAGTAAGCAGCTCCTTCAGTATTTTTTCGGTCTGCTTCAAACGCGGCTCCAGTTCCTCCAGCTCCATCTTGGCCAGTTCGCGCAGGTCAGGGTCTTTTTCTTTGTGCAATATTTCACGGGCATGTTGTTGCCGGGCCAGCAGGCCCTGCCACTCGCGGTAGGGGTTAACTATTTTCTCCAGATTGCGATATTCCTTACTGAGTTGGGAAAATTTCTTAGGGTCGCTAATGACTTCGGACTGCACCAGCAACTGCCCCACTTCTTCAAAACGCTTATGGATTTCTTCCAGCTTTTCAGTCATATCAAAAGCAGGGCAAAGGTAGCAATTCCGAAAGAGTTTTGCGGCTGGCCTCTTGCTGTGTCAGCGTAGTTATCACTACATTTGGCTTAACGGCAGTTTGAAGTATGAAAGTGAACGAAAGCGCTAATGCTACAGGCAGGAAATGGGCATCACTAAAGAAGGCGGTATGGGTTGGGGAGGTGTGTATGCTGCTGGTTCAGAACGCATGCAACACCCGGCTAAACGACGAACAGCGTAGGCAACTGAGCGAAGCCCGCAAACAAATTGAAATCAGGCAGGTGCCCGAGGCCGAATTGCTTTCGGAGGCTTTTTTGCTGGGGCAGCAGATAGCTCAAAACCTGCCCGACAGTTTTGCCAAACCTGTGGTTAAGCGGCTTTCTGATGAATATCAGGTTAGTATTAAATGGTACGATGCAGATGTTCAGCCTCGGCCCGGGGTGATTAAAGACCTGATGAATGCCTTTGCCTTTACCCTTGCCAACGACCAAAAACCCGAAAGCCATGTCCAGCGACATGGAACGGACTCGGTGTTATTTGTAAAGCCGGCTATACGCGGCAGCAAAGCCAAACCGGAACTGGGCGGAGCATGGGTGGTTGCAATACCGGTTAGAAAAATCGTGCTCGGGCTGCCGGGGCCCTAAACCTACAATCTTCTTAATACGGTAACTTCTTTAAAATATCCATTTCTTATCAGCTCCAGCAGTTGGCGCGGCTCGGGTTCCATAATGTACACATTCGTCCCGTTTAGTTCGGTTTGAGTAACAGGAGCAAATTTTCGCAACTCTTCAAGGTAGGTGCGCCTTCTCTCATCGCTCTCTGGTACCTGGGGCAGTTCCATCAGCACCAGGTTACCATTTTTATGACGTTGAACTACCCGTAAAATCCATCCCGCCTCATTGCGCATATTTACAAAATAATAACCTCGATAATGCTTTATAACCAGGCTGTCGCTAAGCACATACTCTTCGAAAGATTCCGGTTCATCTTCCTTTTCAATCCGGTAGGAGTGGGCTTCTACTATTATTTTCGATGAAGCCTTGTCTTCCCCTTGATAAGTGCCGCGCAGCTTCCGGGGTATGGTGGTAAGATGCTTAACCCCCACAGGCTGCGGTTCTTTAAACGTTACCTCGGTACAGGCAACCGTTAGCAAAGCACACGCTGCCATAGCCAATAGTCTGCGCCAAAACTTATTAACTTGCATTTTATATATTCACCAGGTTATTACCGACTTGAAAGATAATTAGTTTATTGTGCATTATGAAAAGGCGGGTGATTATACTGATGATAGTAAGCGCAGCCTGTTCATTGCGCGATGAAACTTATACCACGGTTTTTTGGATTTCATTTCCCTTTTCGGAAGACCCCATGGGCTGGACCGGCGATTTTGCCGATTATCCGGACGGTGACTCTGTTTTTTATGAGTTGATGTTTAAACACGATACGCTTCCCCTTAACCTGAATGCAACCGGAAACCGTAAGGCATTATTGCTGTCGGGCAATAACCACAGCGATGACCTGTTTATGTTTATAAAAAGGAAAATAGATGGACTAAAACCCAATACCCGATATCACATTTTATTTAATATTCAAATGGCATCTAACGCTCCTACCGGAGCAGTAGGAATTGGAGGCCCTCCGGGAGAGGGTGTTGTGATTAAAGCCGGCATGACACTGCCTGAACCAGTCAAGATTTTGGATAGCACGGGCTATTTCCGCATGAATATTGACAAGGGCAATCAGCAGGAAGGGGGAGCTGATATGATGACGTTGGGTCATATAGGGGTGGCACCAAACACTACCCAATACACGGTTATTTACCGCAATAACTCTTACGCAAATCCTTTTACCTTGCAAACCGATGCCTCCGGTGAAGCCTGGGTAATTATCGGCACCGACTCAGGCTTTGAGGGTAAAACCACCGTTTACTTTTTGGCCATAGATATTTTCTTCAATGAACTGCCTCAATAAACGAAAAAAGATTACATTTGAAGGCCCGCCCGAAAAGGACCCCTTATGAAATGCACCTCTGTTTTGATTGCCTGTTTGCTTATTCAATTCCTTGCCTTATCGCAGGGCATAATCAACCGGATGAAGCAAAAAGCCATCGAGGCCGGCGAGCGGGCTATTGAAAAGCCCTCCGGTAACACCTCGGGAAGACCGGCCAACACCACGGTCGGAGGGTTGGTAACCACCCCGCCGGATGTACGGCAAAATATTGCCGATGCCGAAACCGCTTACCGGAACGGCAACTATTCAGAGGCACGTTATGCTGTTCGGCAGGCTATGCTGGGGGTTGAAATGGAAATCGGGAACAAAGTATTGAAGTCGCTGCCCGAAGTGGTTCAGGGTCTTAAGGTCGTATCAAGCGAAGACCGTGTTACCAGTACCGGATTCGGCTGGGTGGGGCTTACCATCCATCGCGCATACGAGCAAGCTAACAAATATCTTACAATTGATATTGCCAACAATGCCGCGCTATTAGTTGGAGTTAATGCCTATTTAACATCCGGGGCTTATGCGCAGCAGTCTTCTGACCAGCAAAACTGGAAGCAAACCAAAGTAAAAGGATACCGCGCAGTAATTGAGTATGACGAGAGCAGCGGATATAAAATAAGCATCCCCATCGGGCAAACCTCTATCGTCATCATAGAAGGCAGTAACTTTACATCCGAACAGGAGATTACGAATGCAGCCCAGGCATTTGATCTGGATGGGATAAAAGCGAAACTCGGTGAAAAATAAATGTAGGCTAACCATTCATCATTAATGAGAAAAATACTAACCCTGCTCATGGCGGCATACGCCCTTACGCTGCAGGCCCAACAGGCCGATAAGCACCTGGCCGAAGCCCGCGCAGCTTACAACGCCGGCAATCTGGATGACGCACGCCTGAGCCTTGAAAATGCCTTGCGCGAAATAGACATGGCCATAGGCAAGGAAATACTCAAAGCATTGCCCGCAACATTAGGCGGTATGATTGCGATTTCCGAGCAGGACAACGTAACCGGTACCTCGGCAGCGGTAATCGGGGGTTTGTATGTGCACCGCAGGTACGGTAAAGCGGAAGAAAAAAATATTACGCTCGACATTGTAAGCGATTCGCTCCTTATGGGAGCAGTAAATGCCATATTGTCGATGCCTTTTGCCATGAATGCTGGCGATGGCAGCCAGAAAGTAATAAAAGTGCACGGCTATAAAACCCTGCTCACCAAACGCACAGATGAGAACGGAAAAACAACAGGTTACGATGTGCAGACACCATTTGGAAACAGCCTGTTAACCCTAAACTGCAATGGCATAACCACCGAAGCCGAAGCCACGCAAATAGCCAATGCCCTGCCCCTGGAGCAAATAATTAAACTGGCGCAGTAACGCTATACCATTAACCAATTAAAAGGCCCGTTGTAACGGGCTTTTTACTTTACATTTGAGCAGATATGAAGTACTATCGTTTTCAGGCCCTGCTCCAGTCGAGGCAATGGGTAAGTCCGGCTTATGTAGGTATTGACCAGCAGGGTCGTATAACCTATCTGAGCAACAACCCTCCGCCAGAGCCGGTGGCTACCGAAGTGATAAACGGCTGGGTGCTTCCGGGCTTTACTAATGCCCACAGCCATGCCTTTCAATATGCCATGGCCGGCTACGCAGAAACCCATCGGCCGGGTACACACGATGACTTCTGGACGTGGCGGCAGCAAATGTACCAATGCGCCTTAAGCATTACACCTGACCAAATGGAAAAAATTGCCAGGCAATGCTATGCCCGCATGCTGGAAAACGGCTACACCCATGTAGCCGAATTCCATTATCTGCATCACGACCCAAACGGAAAACCTTACCCTAATCGTGCCGAAATGGGCGAGCGCCTGATAGCCGCCGCTGCAGCCTGCGGCATACGCATAACCCTTATTCCCATATTTTACCAACAGGGTGGTTTTGGCCGCGAGCCTTTGCTCGAACAACGCCGGTTTATCAGCCCGACAACCGATGCCTATTTCAGGTTGCTGGAAGACACAAAAAGCATTTTAAAAAATTATGCACATGCCTCGCTGGCATGCGGTGTGCAGTCTTTACGGGC
>FWPU01012713.1_pt1 | contig 11004 bp, 13 predicted proteins | sample 2228361 | NCBI WGS metagenome assembly FWPU01 (sample SAMEA103939777, study PRJEB20133) | metagenome | reverse complement strand
CATCATCCTCGCCGCCACCTACCGCCTGGGGCGGGCAGCGCTGAAGGAGCGGCGCTTCCTGGCTCTGGGCATCCTCTGCCTGGCGGCGGCGCTGCTGGACGCCAACGAGGTGCTGATCCTGCTGGCCGCCGGCGTGGCCGGCATGGCCATGAGCGTCGTCGAGCGGAATTGGCCCTGGCGGGCGGCAGCCCTGCTGGGCTGGGGCCCGCTGGCGGGGGCGCTCTCCGCGCCTGCTGCCTGGCTCGACGGTCGCCTCGTGCGGCTGGGGCTCTTTTTCCTCAAGGTTGGGGCGCTGCTCTTTGGCAGCGGCATGGTGCTCTTTGCCTTTATCCAGCGCGACGTGGTCGGACGCTACGGCTGGTTGACGCAGCAGCAACTGCTGGATGCCATCGCCGTGGGGCAGATGACGCCGGGGCCGGTGCTCTCCTCGGCCACCTTCATCGGCTATCTTGTGGAAGGCCTGCCTGGTGCCGTGGTGGCAACCGTGGCAGTCTTCCTGCCCTCGTTCCTCATCGTCGCCCTGGTCGGGCCGTGGATCCCGCGCCTGCGCCGCTCTCCCTGGGTGCAGGCCTTCCTGCGCGGGGTGAACGCGGCGGTGGTCGCCCTCATCCTGGCCGTGGCGGTGTCGCTGTTCCGCGCTGCGGTGGTGGACATCTGGACCGTAGCCATCCTCCTGGCCAGCCTGCTGGCCTTGCTCCACTTCCGGCTCGATACCCTGTGGCTGGTGCTGGGTGGAGCGGCTTGCGGCCTGGCTCACTATCTGGCGGCGCAGGCGTGGTGAAGGAATAGTTGATGTCTAATCTCGCCCCCGCCCTATTGGCCGTCTTTGCCCACCCAGACGACGAGACGTTTCGCTGTGGCGGGACGTTGGCCCTGCTGGCGCGACGCGGGACGCGCGTGCAGGTGCTCACCGCCACGCGAGGAGAGGCCGGTCTGTGCGGCGACCCGCCATTGTGCTCGCGCGAGGAACTGCCCGGCGTGCGTGAAGAGGAGCTGCGCTGCGCCTGCTCTGCGCTGGGCATTGAGCCCCCGCGCCTGCTCGACTACCGTGACGGGACGCTGACGGGTGTGGACGAGGAAGAGGCCGTGGCCCGGGTCATGGGAATCGTGCGGGAGGTGCGGCCCCAGGTGCTGCTCACCTGGCCGCCCGATGGCCTTTCCGGCCACCCGGACCACATGGTCGTGAGCCGGTGGGCAACGCTGGCCTTTGAGCAGTCAGGGACACTTGGGCTGGCCGCCCCCGCTGCCCTCTATTACCTGGCCGTGCCGCACTCGGTGGCTGAGGCCCTGGGCTTGGCCCAGCTTCACGCCATTGCCGACGACGATGTAACCCTGGCGATAGATGTGATGGACGTCTGGGCGCAAAAGATGGCCGCTATCCGGTGCCACCGCACGCAGGCTGCCGGGTCGCCCATCCTGGAGGCGCCGGAGGCCCGACAACGGCTGTTCCTGGGCCGCGAGCATTTCCGACGGGCCGCAGCGCGGGCAGGGCACGACCTGATGCTGGAACTGCAGGAGGAGAGATGACCAACGCCATCGAGGTGGAGAACCTCACCAAGGTCTACGGCCGGACCGGATCGGGTCTGCTGGCCGTGGACCACATCGGCTTCCAGGTGGATCAGGGAGAAATATTCGGATTCCTGGGGCCCAACGGCGCCGGCAAGACGACCACGCAGCGGATGCTGACCACACTCCTGGAGCCGACTGAAGGGCGGATCCGTGTCTTCGGCCACGACCTGGCCCGCGATGCCTACCCGGCCAAACGGCAGATGGGCATGGTGCCGGAAGAGTCAAACGTCTACACCGAGCTGACCGCCTGGGATAACCTGATGTTCACTGCTCAGCTCTACCGGGTGCCACGCGCCGACCGGGCTAAGCGAGCACAAGAGCTATTAGAAACCTTTGGCCTGGGAGAAAAGCGAGACGTCAAGGCCGAGAGCTTTTCCAGGGGCATGCGCCGCCGCCTGAGCATTGCCATGGCCCTGATCCACCGGCCATCGCTCCTGTTCCTCGATGAGCCGACGCCGGGCCTCGACGCACAGAGCACCCGCGCCATCCGCGACCTCGTCCGGCAAATGAACGCCGAGGGGACTACAATCTTCTTGACGACCCACCAGATCGAAGAGGCCAACCTGCTGTGTGACCGGGTGGCCATCATCAACCACGGCCGGATCGCGGCCATCGACAGCCCCGAGCGCCTCAAGGCGACCTTTCGGCGGGTGCAGTCGGTGGAGGTGGCCCTGGAGCCGGACGGCGCCGCTCACGGAACGGCTCTGGGGGCGATGCCGGGAGTCACCACCGCGGTCAAGATGGGCGACAAGTGGCGGCTGTACACCGACGATCCCTCGGCGCTGCTGCCCCAGGTGATGGACTATGCCCGCAGTCAGGATCTGCGCGTGGTCAGCCTGAACACCCTCGGTCCCAGCCTGGAGGACGTGTTCCTGGAGATCACCGGCCAACAGGTGGGCACGGTGCGCCACGACACACAGGGAGCAGGTGACATGCGGCAAGGGATGAAAGGCAAACGAGGAGGCGGGCGATGAAAAGCGGCTGGGTGCCAAGGTTGAAGGACGAGGTGGCCCAGGCGGTGGCGGTGGCCGTCAAGGACACGCGCATCTACTACCTGCAGCCGCCGATGATCATGTTTGGACTGCTGCTGCCCTTTTTTCTCTTTTTCTCCTTTTCGGTGAAGCGCGAGATCGGGGCCGAGGTGGGGTTGGCCCGGCTGCTGGCCCTGACCACTTTTTTCACGGCCTCGTCGGCGGGGCCGGTGATCATCCCCCTGGAGCGGCGCAGCGGCACCTACGACCGGCTCCTGGCCGCGCCCATGTCGTTGGCCACCCTGCTCCTGGGCAAGACGCTGGTGGGGGCCCTGTTTGCCATCGTGGTCTCGCTGGTGCCACTGCTGGTGGCGGTGGTGGCCCTCCATGTGACGGTGAGCAACGCCGGCCTGCTGCTGGTCGGGGTGGTGCTGGCCAGCCTGACCTTTTCAGCCTTTGGCCTGCTCTTTGCCTCGTTCCCCACGCAGAATGTGGGCAACATCATGATGCCCAGCACGCTGATCCGCTGGCCGCTGCTGTTCATCAGCGGCATCTTTGTTCCCCTGGCCGAGATGGCAACCTGGACGCGGGCGCTGGCCTACGTTTCGCCCCTCACATATGCCCAGGACCTGCTGAACCACGCCGTACTGGGGAGCGGTTACCTGTCGGCCTGGCTGGACGTGGCACTCCTGCCGGTGTTGCTGGTGGGGCTGCTCGTCCTGGCCGCCCGGCTGCACCGTCGCAGCAAGGTACTGGGAAACTGACCCGGCCGCGGTGGTCCCAGCGTCTGATCGCAGGATGCAACACCGCCCCCGCGATTTGACAAGGCCAGCGCCGACGGGTATAATATGTTCAAAATATTGAATATTCAAAAGGGTCTATAGATAGATGAAAGATGCCGGCGCGTACAAGAAACAATCTCAGCTTTTCCAGGCGCTCTCGCACCCGGTGCGGCTGCGCATCCTGGATATTCTAGCGCAGCAGGAGGCGTGCGTCTGCCATCTGACGGCGATCCTGGGTCAGCGGCAGCCCTACGTCTCGCAGCAATTGGCGGCCCTGCGACAGGCAGGCCTGGTGGCCGACCGCCGCGAAGGGACGTTGATCTACTACCGGCTCGCCGATGACCAGATTGCGCGCTTGCTGGATGGCAGTAAGGCGTTGGCCCAGGCCCTTCATGGCCAGAGTCTGGCCTTTCCACCGGTTCCAGACAGCCCCCTGGACAACTGCCCCTGCCCGCGCTGCCAGGCGTCCTGACTCTTTTTGGATTCTAAAACATGCAACGACACGCATATAAGGTCACTTGTATGAACGAAGGGAGACCCATATGGATATCATCTCTTTCTTGACCAGGCTGCTGCAGGGCGGCCTGGGGAACCTGGCTGCCTACCTGGCGGCCCACGTATTGCTCTGCCTGCTGCCGGCATTCTTTATCGCCGGGGCTCTGGCGGCGTTGATCCCCAAGGAAGCCATCACCCGCTTCCTGGGCCGGACGGCGCCCAAGTATGTTTCGTACCCGGCTGCGGCGGCGGCCGGATCTATCCTGGCTGTGTGCTCGTGCACCATCGTGCCCCTGTTTGCCGGCATCTATAAAAAGGGCGCCGGGCTGGGGCCGGCCATCACCTTCCTGTTCTTCGCCCCGGCGGCCAATGTCCTGGCCCTGGCCTACACCGGGGTGGCCATCGGCATGGACCTGGCCATCGCCCGGCTGCTCTTGTCGCTGACCTTTGGCATCGGCATCGGGCTGATCATGGCCCTCATCTTCCGCAAGGAGGATGCCCGCCACGACGAGGCGACCAACGACCCCTTTGCCGTTAAGGGCAGGGTGCCCACCCAGAACTGGGTCTTTGTCCTGCTGCTGGTGGCGCTGCTCCTGTTCGGCACGCTCAAGCTGCCGGTGCTGCTCAACACCTATGCCCAGGTTACGCTGCCGGTCGGCGGTGCCGACGATTTGCAGGGCTTTCTCAACCGACTGGTGCCCTTTGACGCCAGCAAGGGCGAGGAGGGGGTCAGTGTCCAAGGGATCATCCTCATCGGGCTGCTGATCCTGATCGGCACCGGCGCCTGGTTCGGGTTGAACCACGTGGACGAAAAGTTCAACCGCTGGACGTGGGTGACGTTGGGGGTGATCGCCCTGACCCTGCTCGTTGCCGCGACCGGGATGCAGGCCACCACTGCCGGGCTTGAGGTGCGGTTCCCCGGCAAGTTCTTTGCCGTGGCCGGGGCGCTGCTGACCCTGGGCTACGTGGCGTGGCGCCACCTGGAGGCGCACCAGATTCAGGAATGGCTGTGGGAGTCGTGGCGCTTTGTGAAGCAGATCTTTCCGCTGCTCGTCGTCGGCGTCTTTGGCGTGGGCATCATCCGCCAGCTCATCAAGCCGGAGTGGATCGAGGCGCTGGCAGGGAGGAACACGGTGCTGGGGGCACTGGCGGGGGTGGCCTTTGGCGTGTTCATGTACTTCCCAACGCTGGTCGAGGTGCCCATCGCCAACATGTTCCTCAGCCTGGGCATGCACCCCGGGCCGCTGCTGGCCTACCTGATGGCCGACCCAGAGCTGAGCCTGCAGAGCATCCTGATGATCTCGGTCATCATCGGCCGGCTCAAGGCGTGGGTGTACGTCTTCTGGGTGGCGCTGTTCAGCACCATCGCCGGGCTGCTGTACGGGCTGTGGAAGGACGGGACGAGTCTCTGGTTGATTGCGCTCTACCTGGCCGGCTTTGTCGGCCTGCTGGCCCTGGGCCTGGCGTTGGTAGAGCGGCGCACTCGGCGGGTGGTGGTCCACGCCGAGGCCCATGGCGGAGAATGATCGGTATCAGGCTGCTGCTGGCCGGTCATCATAGATTCTAAATTTTACATAAGGAGGCTTTTGCAATGGACATCAAAGTATTGGGACCGGGCTGTCCGAACTGTCAACGGTTGGAGCGGATCGTGCGTGAGGCGATCCTGGAGATGGGTGTAGAGGCCACGATCAGCAAGGTGACCGACATGCGACAAATCATGTCCTATGATATTGTGGGCACACCCGGACTGGTGATCAACGGCAAGGTGGTCAGCTCTGGGCGCATTCCGACCAAGGCCGAGGTGACGACCTGGCTGGCCAACGCGGCTATGGCCGAAAGCTAGCGGACATGAAAGGGTGAGGCCGGTCTGGACCGGGTGATCCAGGCCGGCCAGACTCTGGGCAGAGGTATTGTCGCTCCGTTCAGCTACCTGGTCGGCTGCGATGCCTGCGCCAGGGTGTGTAAGTGTGGGGCGATCCGCTTTCCACCTCGGGAAACGCTGGCCCGGATGGATAGATAAGGAGTCTTTATGATTCTGGCCAAGGCCAAATCGGATTGGCTCAAGCAATATCTGCAGGAACAAGGTGGCGCAATCACCATCGAGTTCCGGCTAATGGTCGTCGACTGATGAAATGCGGGTGAGGTCCCATCCGGTCGGGTGGGCAGGCCTGACAACCCAGACGACTATGTGGCCGTCCAAGTGGGAGAGTGGGGACGGCGTTACGGGACGGTGTACGTACCGAGGGACCTGTGGGGACGGGTGCCGCCCGTCAAGCGCGAGTTCTGGTTCTACATCCAGGATCATGGTCGGGCTACGCTAGAGTTCGACCTGCCCATCGGCCGGCTCGAGGTGTGATTGCTGCGCCCAGGCCGGCGTGATTGCCTGTGGGCGCAGGGGATCATCCGTTGCCCGTAGGAGTCACACCCGTTCCGACCAACATGTCGGCCCCGCTAAAGTTCACCCGGTACGGCTCGGACTTCCTACGAGATTCATTATATTATGTCGAATACGACTTGAAAGTTCAACCGTTCTTGCCCTGCGACAGGGAATGTGATAGAATATAGCCAAGATCCTGGTAGAGGTTGCGGAAAATGGACTATCGAGTTCCAGCCGTATACGAAAAGGGTGTCCTTCGCCTGCTTGAGCCACTCGACCTGCCGGAGCACACCAAACTCACGGTCATGGTCAGGGTGTCGAAAACGTGTGAGAGGATGGCTTTTCCCCGACCGCGTGCGCAGTACCCAACGCGGCCCCAACCCCTGTCTTCGCTCAAGCCCTTGATAGGCGCCATGCCAGCGGGTGGCGACGCCCTGAATGGGGCCAGGCATAGCCGCCGTCGCTGGGTGAGACACAAACCAAATGTCTGAAGTAGACGATGATCAATTATCCTGAATTGGAAAAGACAATCGAAGCTTTGCCTCCTCCTGCCCAGAAAGAACTGGCCGATTTCATTGGCTACCTCCAGTACAAGCACCGCCTCGATCCATCCGGTCAAGTCGTGAAACTGGGTGGGCTGTGGGCCGACATTGACTTTGACGTGACAGACGAGGATATCCGCGCCCTGCGTCAACAGGTGACCCGCCAACCGGCCAACAAAGTGTAACCTTATGGGCTACCTGGCCGACACCGCCGCTATCGTGCGTCACCTGCGTCAGCATCCCACCCTGGGACGCCAGGCAGCCGACATCCTTCACGAAGCAGATCTTGGTTTGCACAGAATCTGCGTCTCGGCCATCACCTTGATGGAAGTACTATATCTGGTGGAGGCCGAACGAATTGACCTCCCTTTGGACGAACTTGTAGCCACCGTATCCCATAGCAGTAACTACAAGGCCGTCCCGGTGGATGCCGACGTTGTCCTGGCCGCCGTTGGGATTGACGATGTGCCCGAACTGCACGACCGGATCATTGTGGCCACGGCCCGATACTATGGGACCCAGAAATCTGAAAGACATCTCCCCAGCGGTTAAGTTGTTGCCGATTCCAGGTAGAGCACCTCATCGTTGTCATCGTAGGCCAGCAGCTCAGCGTAGCGGCCCCAGCGGATGGCTGTCTCTAGCTGCCGTTCGGCCTCCTCAGCCGGGAACTCGAGCTCCAGGGCTGTGCGGACGACCTCCGACTTGAGGCGCTGCCCCTCGGCGGCCCGCACCAGGGCCGTCATCCAGCGAAAGAGCGGCAGTCGTCGGAGGCGCGTGGCAAAGATCTCCTTGCGGGCCAGGATGCTGGCTTCGGCAAAGGTCTCGCCCAGGGGCGTGAGGGTGATGTCGCCCTCAGCGACGGTGGCAAACCCCAAGAGCTCGGCTGCATCGGTCAGGCGTAGCACGTGGTCCGAATCAACGCCCAGCTCATCCACCAGGCGGTAGATGTCGTGACGGCGGCCAGGCGCCTCGTTCAGGTGCTCCAACAAGCCGGTCAGATCGTTGATGCTGATGTGGGGCAGCGCCCGGGTGCGCCCCGGCTCGCCAGGGGCGGAGCCGAATTCCAGGTGTTCCGGCTGGGTTTGGCCGGTCAGGGTGGCATATACCCGATCCACCACCGCCAGGAACTCGGGGGATTTGCGCTGGCGGGGATGGGGCAGCGGCACCGTGAGTTCGGCCACCACACGGCCTGGGTCGCGGTCCATGACCACAATCCGATCGGCCATAAAGACCGCCTCTTCGATGTTGTGGGTGACCATGAGGATGGCCTGGGTGGGGATGTTGCCGCCTGTCCACAGTTCCAGCAGCTCGCCGCGTAACGCCTCGGCGCTGAGCACGTCCAGGGCCGAGAAGGGCTCGTCAAGGCAGAGCAGCTCCGGCTCCACGGCCATGGCTCGGGCAAAGCCCACCTTCTGGCGCATGCCGCCCGACAACTCGCGGGGGTAGGCCGTCTCAAAGCCGTCCAACCCCACCATGTCCAGCAGCTTCAGGGCGCGGGCCGTGCGCGACGCGGGGGGCAGGCCGCGGGCCTTGAGGGCGACCTCCACGTTCTCCTGCACGGTCAGCCAGGGAAAGAGGGCAAAGGTTTGGAAGACGATGGTCGCGTGGGGGTTGACCCCGCGCAAGCGCGCCCCCCGATAGAGCACCTGGCCTTCGCTCGGCGGTTGCAGGCCGGCGATGATACGCAGCAGGGTGCTTTTGCCACAGCCCGACGGCCCCAACAGGCATACAAACTCGCCGGTAGCCAGCTTCAGGTTTACGTCCTGCACGGCCGTGAAGGTTCGCTGGCCGCTGCGATAAAGTTGTTGGACATGGCGCAATTCCAGCAGATAGCCGTTCCTGTTCATGGCTCACTCCATTCGATAACGTTCCTCGGCCAGGCGGTACAGTCGCCGCCAGATCAGGCGGTTGATCAGAACCACGGCAAGCACCATGGTCAGCGTGGCAGCCAGGAGGAGGGGGTAGTCGCCGCTGGCCGTGGCCTGGGCGATGAGGGCGCCAATGCCCACCGTGTGCAGCGTCTGCCCGCCGAACTCGACATATTCGGCCACGATGCTGGCATTCCACGCCCCGCCGCTGGCGGTGATGGCCCCGGTCACGATGTAGGGGAATAGGGCGGGCAAGATGAGCGTCCGCCAGCGTTCCCAGCGGCTCATTTGCAGCAGGGCAGTGGTGTACTTGAGGTCCTGGGGGATGGCCGATGCCCCGGCGATGACGTTAAACAGCAGGTACCACTGCGTGCCGGTGAGCATCAGGAGCACTGCCGCCAGATTGAGTCCGCCGGGCAGGCCAACGAGCAGCAGCAAAAAGACGGGAAAGAGGGCCGTGGCCGGTACCGAGGCGGTGACCTGCACCACGGGCTGTAGCCAGGTGGCCAGGCGCCGGTTGGTGCCGATGGCCACCCCCAGCGGCACGGTCCAGGCCAGAGCGATGGTCAGGGCAACGAGCACGCGCAATAGCGTAGCGCCGGCCCCCAGGCCGATCTCGACCCATTGCTCCGGTGGCACCCCCAGGAGCATTTGCCCGGCGCGCAAGGCGCCATAGGCCAAGCCAAGGCTCCCAGCTCCAGCCAACAGATAGGCCGGCCAGGGGCGGCGAGCGCCGCCCCCTGCATCTGGACCCTGCGGTGGAAAGCGGCGCAGCAGCCAGGCGTCCAGCCGCTCACCGAGCGGCTTTGCCCGGCAGGACAGCCAATCCACCAGATGGGAATCGCGCAGCAGGTCGTAAAACCAGGAGGTGGGTGGGTTATCGCCCTCGACCGTCTCCAGTTTGAAGCGATCGGCCCAGGCCAGCAGCGGTCGCCAAACCAGTTGGTCCAGGGCGACAATGACCAACACCAAGGTGCCGATGCCCCACAGAATAGCCTGCACGTCGCCCTGGCTGGCTGCCTCGTGCAGATAGGCCCCCAACCCCGGCAACCGAAAGTCGCGCTCTCCCACGACAAAGATCTCGGCGGCCATCAAAAAGAACCACCCCCCGGCCCAGCTCATCATGCTGTTCCACAGCAAAGAGAGCGCCGCAAAGGGCGCCTCCAGCACCTTGAAGCGCAGCCAGCTATTGAAGCGAAAGGTGGCGCTGGCCTCGCGCAGCTCCTTGGGCACCGTGGTCAACGATTGGTACCAGGCAAAGGTCAGGTTCCAGGCCTGGCTGGTAAAGATAAGGACCACCGAGGCCAGCTCGGCAGCGACGCTTTCGGGCAAGATGGCGCTCAAGCTGAGCAGCACCACGGGCAAGAAAGAGAGGATGGGCACGCTCTGCAGCACGTCCAGCAACGGCATCAGCACCAATTCGGCGCGGCGGTGGTAGGCGGCCAGATAGCCGTAGACCAGGGTGAAGAGCATAGATAGGGCGTAGGCCGCCGTCATACGGCTCACCGATAGCAGAGCGTACCAGGGTAGGGCACGGGGGGTGAGGGAGATCTCGGGACCCTCGACCACAGCCGGGGCGGCGACCGCCAGCCGGGCCCCGGCGTAGAGCAGGGCGGCCAGGGTGACCAGGACAAGGGTATCTCCCAAAGTCACGGTGCGACGGGCGGGTTGTCCAACCTGAAAAATGCGGCGCATGATCATAATGGCTTGTTCCAAGTTGCCGGAAAGAGCCGGGTCATCAGCGATATTCAGCCGAGTTGGCCGGGTTCAGCTCCGGTGGGATCACGACCTGCACGTGATCCTCCATCTCGGCGAAAAAGTCGGCCTGGCCGGGCGGGCACAGCGTCTCAAAGAGGGCGGCCGCGCCGGCCAGAATGTTGTCCAGGGTGAATGCTTCCATGACACACCTCCGGGAATGATTTCCCCCGGAAGTGTGCTATGCGAGGTAGATACCTGCCTTCCGGGGGCTAGGTTATTCGGTTGGCAGGGTGAAGACGGGACAGATGTCCCTTCCTACTCGGAGGAGGCCCGTCTTCGGCGTCAATCTCGTACATCATCTCCAATTGCAGTTGGTCGGCTGGGCTCCTTCAGGGGCTGGCCATCATGTCTGGCCAACGCCTGCCAGGAGCCAATCGCAGCATAGTATACTCCTGTTGATGCGCCAAGTCAATTTGCTGATGTGTGATGGATGCCCGTCACTTTTTTGCGCACGCCCTGCCCTGGGCAGCCACCTTGTAGCGCAACTCCTGCGGAGTTGCGCTACTCACGCAAAAGGTCGCGTCTCAAGAGCCGTTGGTCAGACGCCCTCCTGCAAGGACGCCCCAACCGACCACAAAAAGTTTTCCCCTCTCCCGGATTCGGAAGAGGGGAAAAGGGGGAAGATCGCAGCCAGGCGGGGAA
>FWPU01012709.1_pt1 | contig 11006 bp, 10 predicted proteins | sample 2228361 | NCBI WGS metagenome assembly FWPU01 (sample SAMEA103939777, study PRJEB20133) | metagenome | reverse complement strand
CGAGCCCGAATTTGGGATTGCATCTTCAAAAAGCCGATTTATGCACCAAAGCCATGTGGACTTACAAATCGTACCGCCAGGCTATGCCAAGTGCCACCTGTGCCATGAAATGGTACGAAGTGGTAAAGTGCCACGAAGGTAAAGCGCCACGAAGCGGTGTGGCAAGGCCGACCCCAGGGCGGCGGTACATTTTTGCCCTTTGCAAAGTTGTGAATCAATGGTTAACGCGCCAAATCGATCGGGCGGCAGTTCAACTGCCGCCCGAACTCAAGGGTAGGCAGTTACGTTGAATATCCTTTTCACCAGGCTCGATACCTGCAAAGCGCTGTCTGGTAGGTAGTTACGCCATTTATAGTATTGCTCGGCTTTGGTGCATAAATCGGCTTTTTGAAGATGCAATCCCAAATTCGGGCTCGTTCTCGGCGATTTCACAGTGCTTTGTGGGAGAAACTAGTCAAAATTTCACCGAAAATTGGCTCTGAATGGGAAGAAAATTATTCATGCACCAAAGCCGTATTGCTCTACAAAATCTATCACAACCGCGAAGATTCTATAACATGCTTGTTGTACCGCCAGGCTTTGCCTGGTATAACCGACCAAAGGTCGACGGTACATTTGGTTGTGGCTTGCCGCGCTATGGATTTCTCCAATCGCCACTGACAATTTGTGCGTGCACACCTACGAAAGTTTCATCTCCTGAGACTGACTCAACTCTGGTACACTTGAAGAGAGGCCATTCCTTCGGTATGAAAGCCAACAAATTCCCCTACCTGATTTTCCTGGTTGGCCTGCTCTTGCGGCTCATCGCCGTCCTGCTGACACGCAGTTTGGGCATTGGCCTGGACGACATGTTCCAGTATGACATGCTGGCGCGCAGCCTGGCAAGCGGTAATGGCTATCGCTGGTATGCCTACGAAGACCGGCGTATGTTAGAGCCGTATGTTCACTTCGACCTCTCCACCGCGAACTACGACCCCGAACGCGGCGTGCCGACCTCCTTCCGCGCGCCGCTCTATCCTGCCTTTCTTGCGTTGATCTATCTGCTCACCGGCGGCGGGGCGGGACGCTTCTTTGCTGTCCGGCTGGCTCAGGCTGGACTTGGCGCCTTGCTGGCGCCGTTGACGTATGCCGTCTCGCGCCGCCTCTTTCCCGACCGGGAGCCGGCCGCCGCTATCTCGGCCTGGATCGTGGCCTGTTACCCCCTCTTGCTCATCTACCCTCTTGGCCTGGCCACCGAAAACCTGTTCTTTCTGCTCGTTTTGCTTTCTTTCCTCTTCCTTCTTGGGCTGGCTGATGTCTCCCTTCAGGAACGCGCCCTCCTTCCCTCTTCCAATTACGCCTCACGCATTACGCTTTACGCTCTCCTCTCCGGTTTCTTTCTCTCCCTTGCTGCGCTCACCCGCTCTGTCATCCTGCCGTTTGCGGGCCTGGCTGTGTGGTGGGTCTGGTTCGTCTTGAAGCAGAGGCGCGCTGCTATCTTGATGGTGTTGACCATGCTGGTCGTCCTTACGCCCTGGGTGGTGCGCAACTCGCTGCTGCATCACAAATGGAGCGGCATCGAATCATCGCTAGGGTATAACCTGTATGTGGGCTACCATCCGCAGAGCAACGGCTCGTTCACCTTTGGCGTCTCGCTCGATTTGATTCCCATCCTCGACGACGCCGAGCGCGATCGGATGGGGACACAGCAGGCGCTGGCTTTCATCCGCGCCCAGCCAGGCCGTTTCTTGCCGCTGGCGCTCAACCGTCTGAGCTTTTTCTTCGGCCTCGAAAAGCGCGTTCTGATGTACTTCTACTCCAACGACCTGTTGGGTTATCTGCCGCCGCCGCTCTTGTTGGGCTTGGCCGCCATCCTGCTCTTGCCGTTCGTGCTGCTGGCGCCCTCTGCGGCCCTGGGCTTGGGGATGACTCGCATGACTCCGCGCATCTTACTGCTCTATTTTTTACTGCTAGCCTATCTCTTGCCGCACGTCTTCATCTTGGCTGAAGATCGCTTTCATCTGGCGCTCATCCCTTACCTGGCAATACTGGCCGCGCGGGCCTGGACGGGCGGCATCCCTGCTCTGGCTGAACGTTGGCGGCAATCGTGGAGCGGCAAAGCGGCCCTGACGTTGGCGCTGCTGGCCGTGCTGCTTCTGTTCGTCAATTGGGGCCTGGAATTGGCGCGCGATGCCGATAAAATAGCCGCTCTCCTTGGCCCGGACGGCAATCACACCTATTTCCCCTATTGAACATGAAAGAAACTTCTCCTCTCGCCTCTTTCTTTGAAGATAAACTTGCTTTCGATTGGCGGATCGTTTCCATCACCATCGCCAGCACGCTGTTGCTCATGATAGACCATTACCATCATCTGACCTCCGTCAAATATTGGGATCGTGTCTTTCTTTACCTGGTCGTTCCGTTGCTTTTCATCTTGCTTGTCTTTCGCGAGAATCCGCGTGCATACGGGTTCACGCTTGGCGATTGGCGTGCCGGGCTACTCATCACGGCGCTGGGCATCCTGCTGATGGCGCCTGTCATCTGGTACCTGGGACGTGACCCGACCATGACCAACTACTACAAACCTTACGTGCAGGGTTTACCCTGGACCACCTTCCTGGATTTGATTGGCTGGGAATTCTTCTTCCGCGGCTGGATTTTGTTTGGCTATGCTCGCAAGTTCGGGCCCGAGGCGCTCTGGCTGCAAGCTGTCCCGTTTGCGTTGGCGCACATCGGTAAGCCTGAAGTGGAAACGCTTTCCACCATCTTCGGCGGTTTTGCCTTTGGGTGGGTAGCCTGGCGCACCCGTTCCTTCCTCTACCCCTTCCTCATCCACTGGTTCATTTCCACTTTCGTCATCCTGGTTGCGGCGGGAATCGTGTGAGTCTCTTTTCCATTCCACCTCACGCCTTACGCCAAAATGCTATCGAGGAACCCTCTGGACGCTAAAGTTGGATTAGAATAAACCGTATGAAATCCGTTCTTCAAATCGTCATAGGCATATTGATTGGCTTGCTGATTGCGGGCGGTATCTGGCTGGCGGCGCGCGGCCCGCAAGGTCAGAGTGTGGAATTGCGCCCCCCGCCCACGCCAGAACCCATTCAAGTGCATGTGACCGGCGCGGTGGTGCGGCCGGGCGTCTACGACCTGCCGGAAGGGGCGCGCGTGCGGGATGCCGTAGAGGCGGCCGGCGGCTTCGTGGCCGAGGCCGACAAGAACTCCCTCAACCTGGCCGCTCGCGTGGAAGATGGCGCGCGGCTCGATATCCCCTATGTGGCGGGTTTCATTCCCGATGAGGAAAGTGGCTTCGACGTCATCTCCGAAGGTACTCCTGCCTCGATAACCGCTGACCAGGTGAACATCAACATCGCTTCTGTGGAAGAATTGGATCAATTGCCCGACATCGGCCCCACCATCGCTCAACGCATTGTGGCCTATCGTGAACAATACGGCCCCTTTGCCAGCATCGAGGATATCGTCAACGTCTCTGGCATTGGCCAGGCTACCTACAACCAAATCAAAGACCTGATCACAGTAGGTGAGTGATGCCCTTCGACCATTTCGATTTTATTGCCCCTGTCTTTGCGCGCGTGGGCTATTCCAGTTTGGACACGCTGCTCAGCCTGGCCGCCCTGCCGGTGCGTGGTCGCCTGTTGGACGTTGGCGGCGGCACGGGACGAGTAGCGGCTTTGTTGCGGGACTATGCGGGGGACGTGACCATTGCCGATCCCTCCTTGGGGATGCTGCGTCAGGCGGATCGCTCTACGCTCGGGCTTGCTTGCGCTTACTCCGAGTCGCTCCCCTTCCCCGACGACACCTTCGAGCGCATCATCATGGTGGACGCCCTGCATCACGTCATTCACCAGGCACAGACGGCGCGGGAAATGTACCGCGTCCTCCAGCCCGGCGGCCGCATCGTCATCGAAGAGCCGGACATTCGCCTTTTTGGCGTCAAGTTGATCGCTTTGGCAGAAAAGTTACTCTTGATGCGCAGTCATTTTTTGTCCCCGCCGCGCATTGCGGCTCTATTCTCGTTCGATTCGGCTCACACCCGCGTCCATAGCATGGATGCTAATGCCTGGATCATCATCGAGAAGCCTCTCCCCTAACCTGCGTACCTGCCTCCCCAAAAGCCACCGAAGGGATTCGAACCCTTGGCCGGGCGATTACGAATCGCCTGCTCTACCGGCTGAGCTACGGTGGCACGTATGACGAAATTTCCCTCTATCCCTGTAGGACGAGATTTATCTCGTCGTCCCGAACGAGTTGACGCTGGTCGAGTAGTTAGTGCTTTTCTGGCATATCAAGACCCGCTGGGTCGAGCCGCCGGGTCGAGCCTGTCGAGACCCGCCGGGTCGAGCCTGTCGAGACCCGCACACCGCTCGCTTTCGATACGCGCGGAAGAACATCGCCCTACTCGATCAGCGCTCCCACTCGATGAAACGCACCCGATCTCGCTTCACAGTGGCGGGATTATACAGGATTACCGCCAATTCTGCAAGTTTCGACCCATGTTCCACATTGCCATGCTTTCCTACCATACCTGCCCGCTGGCAACCCTGGGCGGCAAGGACACCGGCGGCATGAACGTCTATGTGCGTGACCTGACGCGCGAACTAGGGCGTTTGGGCATCCACGTGGATGTCTTTACTCGCTCCCAAGACGAACACGTTCCCCATGTTCTCCACGATTTGGGTTACGGCAACCGCGTCGTCCATGTGCCGGCGGGGCCTGAGGTGCCGCTTCCGAAGCAGGAACTGGCGGCTTACCTCCCGCAATTTGCACACGGCGTTGAACAATTTGCTGCCGAAAAGGACATCCGCTATGATTTGATCCACAGCCATTACTGGATGTCTGGGTTGGCGGCCGAGAGTTTGGCGCGCGCCTGGGGGACGCCGGTCGTTCACATGTTCCATACCCTGGGCGAAATGAAGAATCGCATTGCCCGTTCGGAGGCTGAGCGAGAGGGTGGCTACCGCATCGAAGGCGAGAAGCGTGTCCTGGCGTTTGCCGATCGTATTATCGCTGCCACCCTCGCCGAGCAAACTCAACTACAATTTCTATACAAGGCCGACCGGCGCAAAATCACCATCATCCCGCCGGGCGTGGACCTCAGCCGCTTCTATCCCATCCCAGCGGACGAGGCCCGTCAGTTCATCGGCTTGCAGACCAGCGATCAAATTGTACTCTTCGTGGGGCGCATCGAACCGCTCAAAGGCGTAGACACGCTCATCGAGGCCATGGCTTGTCAGCGCGGACGTTCCCTGGGGCAGGTGACGCTGGTCATCATCGGCGGCGACCCCGACGCCGATCCGCAAGATATGTCGGCTGAAATGGCGCGTTTGCAGCGACTTTGCAACGACCTGTGCATGGATCACATGGTATTGTTCCTCGGCAAGCGCGCCCAAGACACCCTGCCATATTATTACTCCGCTGCCGACGTGTTGGTGATGCCCTCGCACTATGAATCGTTTGGTATGGTGGCGCTGGAGGCCATGGCCTGCGGCACGCCGGTCATTGCCTCGCAGGTGGGCGGATTGGCCTACCTCATCAAAGACGGCGAGACCGGCTATCATGTGCCAGACCAGGACGCCGATGCGTTATGCGAAAGACTGACCTTGCTCTTGGGCGATGCGCATCTGCGCCAGACGATGGGCTTGCGGGCCACCCAATATGCGCGCGACTACGCTTGGGAGAAAATCGCTGCCCAAATCGTGGAAGTGTATAATGGTTTGGTTGGGGGAAAAGCCTATTCTTTCATCCGCACGTAGAACAATGTCGAACCGTCAATTTCCTGCGTGCGCATCTCGAAAGCCTCTTTCAAACTACCGACCAGGCGAGAGAGTTGCTTGTGGCCATAGGTGCGCGGGTCGAAGCCCGGATCCAGTTGATACAAATTGCTGCCCATCACGTCCAGGCGTGCCCAGCCATCTTCCTGGACGGCCATGTCGAAGGCCTGTTCTAGCAAAAGCATGGGGTCCGATTCGGGACGTGGTTTTTCTTTGACCGCTTTCCTCCCTCCTTCGTGCGCCTTGCTTTCTTTCTTTTCAGGCGCCAGGTTTTCGGTGTAGACGAACACGTCACAAGCGTTGACGAAGGCTTTAGGAGTCTTCTTCTCGCCAATGCCCATCACGAAGATGCCCGTCTCGCGGATGCGCGTTGCCAGGCGAGTATAATCGCTGTCGCTGGAGACCAGGCAAAAGCCATCCACGACGTTGGAATGCAGGATGTCCATCGCGTCTATGATCATGGCGCTGTCGGTGGCATTTTTCCCGATGGTGTAACGGAATTGTTGGATAGGCTGGAAAGCGTGAAAGTTCAAGATGTCTTTCCAGGAGTTCATGCTGTTGGTCGTCCAATCGCCGTAGATGCGGCGCACGGTCACCTGCCCATATTTGGCGGCCTCCATCAGCATTTTAGGCAACAAGGCTGCCTGGGCGTTGTCGCCGTCAATCAACATGGCAATCTTGTGACGTGGTAAGGAAATCAATTGTTCATCAGTGGTCATATTTCGATTATACAACTTCTTTATGAAAACTTTATCTTTCCTTGCATAGAATTTTGCGCATGAGCCTTATACTAGCCGCTGGCATTGCGCCCTTTTCCCTCATACCTCTTCGGGGCATTTTCCTTGCTCTTCCCTCATCGAGAGAAGGGGTCAGAATCGGATGATTTCAAGAGTCCCCTTCCCATCGGCTGAGGGCCGAGGATGGAGGCTGAATAGTTTGACAATGTCGCATTAAACATTTGTTCTATAAAACTCTATGCTTTCTGTCACTGCGAGCGATGGTCGAGCGCTGCATCGAGATTGCGAGATGTAGGCGGCGGGTCTCGATACACCACTTCGTGGCTACTCGACCATCGCCGCCGTATCGAGACCAGAGCGAAGCCTTGGCCTGACGCCAGGACAGGCAGTCTCCTGGTTTGCGAGGGGGTTGCTTCCCTTCGACTAGGGTCTCGACAAGCTCGACCCAGCGGGTCTCGACAAGCTCGACCCAGCGGGTCTCGACGAGCTCGACCCAGCGGGGCTACCCGACCTGCGCTTGCAATGACAACTACACGAAAATATGACATTGTCAAAATAGTTACGCCATGGCGAAGATTCTGTAATGTGCTGGTCATATCGCCAGGCGGGGCCTGGCGCCGACCTTAGGTTGGCAATACGTTTGGCTGCGGCTCGCAGCGCTCGGTAAGAGTCAGGTAAAATCGAGACAGGTGAATCCTATGCCCAATGCAAAGATTTTAGTCGTTGACGACGAACCCAGCATCATCAACCTGGTGACGGCTTACCTCAAGCCGGAAGGCTACGAGGTCTATACAGCCGCCGATGGAGAGGCCGGGCTGAAAGCGGCGCGCGCATTCAAGCCTGACCTGGTCATTCTGGATGTGATGTTGCCCGGCATGGATGGCATCGAATTGCTCACTCGCCTGCGGCGTGAGTCGGACGTCTATGTCATCCTGTTGACCGCTCGTACCGAGGAGACCGACAAAATCGTCGGCCTGTCGGTAGGAGCAGATGATTACGTCACCAAGCCGTTCAGCCCGCGTGAGTTGACGGCGCGCGTCAAGGCGGCGTTGCGGCGCATTCCAACGGGAGCAGGCCGAGGCGTAGAAGGAGGCGTGCTGAATTTCCGTCGTGTGCGTATAGACATTGGCGCCCGGCAGGTCACGGTAGAGGATCGCCCGGTCGAACTGACCGCTATCGAATTCGAGCTGCTGCGCGCGCTGGCCGAAAATCGCGGGCGCGTGTTGAGCCGTGAACAGTTGCTCGATAAAGTGTGGGGCGGGACCTATTATGGCGAAATGCGCGTGGTGGATGTACACTTAGGACACGTGCGCCAAAAACTCGGCCTGCCCGATTTGATCGCCACCGTGCGCGGGGTGGGCTATCGCTTCGAGGATGAGCCGTTATGAATGCTATTCGTTCCCGGCTGGGGTGGAAACTCTTCCTGGCGTTCCTGACTGTTATCCTGATTGGCATGGCAGTCATTTTTCTCAGTACGCTCTTGACCATGCCGCGCGCCTTTGCGCGTCATCTGGCTCTCATGGAAGCGCAGATGAGCGGCATGGGGCCAGGAATGGGCATGGGGCCAGGTCAAGGGCAGTGGCAGGGCTTTGGGCCTGGCGGCGGAAAGACAATGCCTGGCTTTTACCAGAGTTTCCAGGACTCCTTCTATGAGTCTCTGCTTATTGCTGTGGTGATTGCGTCTGCGGTGGCCATCGCTGCCAGTTGGCTGCTCAGTCGAAGCATCGTGGCGCCTTTGCAGGCCATGATGCTTGCCAGTCAGCGCATTGCCGAGGGGCACTATGACGAGCGCGTGCAAGCCGCTGGCGCCGACGAGTTAGGGCAACTGGCGCGGCATTTCAATCAGATGGCAGAAAAACTGGAGCAGGTCGAGTCCATGCGCCGCCGCTTGATCGGCGACGTGAGTCACGAGTTGCGCACTCCCCTCACCGCTATCAAAGGCTCGATGGAAGGTTTGATAGACGGCGTGCTGCCCGCTACCGAGGAGACGTATCAGCAGATTTATCAGGAGGCTGACCGCCTCAATCGGCTGGTGGACGATTTGCAGGAACTCAGCCGTGTGGAGGCCGGCGCGTATTCCTTGGATGTACGGCCGCTGGACATTTCTGCGCTGGCGAGGACGGTTGCCAAGCGGCTTGGTCCGCAATTCGAAGACAAACGCCTCACTCTCAGCCTCGACTTGCCAGCCGACCTGCCGCGAGTCCTGGCTGACGAGGATCGCGCCATTCAGGTATTGACTAATCTGGTGGGCAACGCTTTGCAATATACGCCAAATGGTGGTAAAGTGACGATTGGCGCCGAACGACGGGGTGGCCAGGTGCAAATCATGGTGCGCGATACTGGCGTGGGCATTGCGCCCGAACATCTGCCGCACATCTTCGACCGTTTCTACCGCGTGGACAAGTCTCGCTCGCGCATGACAGGCAGCGGCGCGCGCGCCGCGGGCAGTGGCATTGGCCTGACCATTGCCAAACACCTGGTCGAGGCGCATGGCGGGCAGATATGGGCCGAGAGTGAAGGGCCGGGCAAGGGCAGCCTGTTCGCTTTTACCTTGCCTTTGACGTGAATTTCGTTGCATAAGGAAACTCGGTGATGTCTGAAGCAATCTTCGATACGTTGACAGACCGGCGCGCCTCCAATTCCTTGAAGTGGAGGCGCTACGATCCCGATGTCTTGCCGCTGTGGGTGGCCGACATGGATTTCCCCGTCCCGCCGCCTGTGCTGGAGGCTTTGCACCAGGCAGTGGAGCATGGCATCTTCGGCTATGCTGTTCCGACCCGCGAACTGGTCGAGGCGGTGGCCGGGCGTTTGCAAGGATTGTATGGCTGGCAAGTGACGCCCGACATGGTCGTAGCCACGCCGGGAGTCGTTTCCGCCTTTGCTGCCGCGGCGCGGGCGGTCTGTCAGCCGGGGCATGGGATTCTGATTCAGCCTCCGGTCTATCCGCCATTCTTGAGCGTCCACGCGGCGGCTGGGTTGGTGCGTCAGGATGCGCCGCTCGTGCGGGTTTCGCGTGGCCGGTACGTTGAGTACGAAATCGATTGGCAAAGCTTCGAAGGCGCTTTTCACGCCGGCGGCGCCTCGACCGGCATGTTTCTGCTCTGCAATCCGCACAATCCCACCGGCCAGATTTACAGCCGGGCAGACCTAGCTCGCATGGCCGATCTGTGTTTGCGCCACGGCGCAGTGATTTGCTCGGACGAAATTCACTCCGAACTTCTGCTGGGCGGCGCCACGCATGTCCCGATTGCCGCCCTCGACCCGGCCATCGCCGCCCGCACCATCACGCTGATTGCCCCGAGCAAAACGTTCAACATCGCTGGCCTGTTTTGTGGATTCGCCGTCATCCCCGATGAAGCCCTGCGCGTCCGTTACCGCAAAACGCTCGAGGCGATGACCCTGCACGTCAACAGCCTGGGCCTGGTCGCCGCGCAGGCGGCTTTCTCTGGCGCCTGCGATGACTGGCTGGCGGCGCTCAATCGCTACCTGACGGCCAATCGCGATTTCCTGGCCGGCTTCGTCGAGCGCAACTTGCCCGGAGTCCGCACAACTTTGCCGGCCGCCACCTATCTGGCCTGGCTGGACTGTACGGAATTGGTTCGATCTGGCCGCATTCAGGGGACGCCGCATCAGTTTTTCTTGCAGCAGGCGCGCGTCGCCCTCAATGACGGCGCCGAATTCGGCCCCGGCGGCGAAAACTTTGTCCGCCTGAACTTTGGCTGTCCGCGTGCCACGCTGACCGAGGCGCTCGAACGCATGGCGCGTGCAGTGGCCGCGGCAGGATGATCGTTGGATTCGTGTAACTGCTCAGGTCAAGACCCTAAAGGTCTCCTGTGCAATCGAAAATGGGTTTCAAGCCTGACCTTCCCGTGAATTCAGCCTTTCGATGTGCGGAAAAAACCTTTAGGGTCTGTATTTAGGGCGTTTTCAAAAGTGGCTGAGTAGTTACTGAAACATGTCTCATGCCGGCTGCGGCCGGCTTTTTGTTTTGTAAGGATGGCGTAAACTCCGTTCGGGCTTTTCTGGGGCATAATTTTTGTGTACGACAGAAGGAGATCGAAATACCATGCTCATCGTCCGCCTGCTGCATGTCACCTTTGCATTGGAAAGAGGCGCATAAAAAGGCGGATGGAGTTACCCATCCGCCAACTTGCTGGTTATGTGAGAGGAAAGGGGAGCCCTTGCTCTCGCGTCGCGTAGAACGTCTGGACTCGAGCCGGGGCTTTTGCCAGGTTAACGGACCCCGTTCTTTCCTCCGATGTAATGTGCATTGGTTTCGATACGCACCTCCTTTCTGATAGGGAAGCGGCTATCTACAAGTTCATCATACGACAAATGGATGAGTTTTGCATTAAAAAGTATTGACAGTTTTGTAAAGGTTTTTTGGCTGTTGGGCAGGGCTTTTCAAAGTTTTAATATGGACTGGCTTTGGTGCATGAATAGTTGACGAAGAGGGCGTGATCGTGTAACTTTGGTTTATGATCAAACACAAAAGCACACG
>FWPU01012708.1_pt1 | contig 11006 bp, 8 predicted proteins | sample 2228361 | NCBI WGS metagenome assembly FWPU01 (sample SAMEA103939777, study PRJEB20133) | metagenome | reverse complement strand
GTTGCAGGGCGGGAAGGGAGGCAAAAGACGTGCGGAAGGGAGGCATCAGGGAAGGGCAAGGTGGGAAGCGTCGGGAGGGAGGCGTCGGGAAATACGGGACGGGAAAACAGAAGGGAGGAAAAAGGGCGGGTGGGAAATGGAACAGGAGGGCGGGGAAAGATGGGAGATCCTGGGGCCGGCCGGAAAGGAGGTGAAGACAGACCGGCCCGGCCGGATGAATGTGGGGGCAACCCCGGTGGTTGTCCTGTGGGTAGCCCTTGTGGCTGCCTCTACGGGTGACCTCGTGGTTGCCCCTACGGGCAATCGGCAACCCCGGCCGGGTTTGACAGAGGAAGCGATTGGGGTATAATGCCTTCATTCTGAAAGTCGGAGAAGTCGGTGTTCTCCCTACCCGAAGGATACGGTAATGCGGTAGGAAAACAGCGGAAAGAGATGGACGGGCGAGGAAAGGGAAAAAAAACCGGGAGGAACAGGACATGGGAAAAGCACAAGGACAGGTTCTGGTCATCTTTGCCGTCTTTATCCCGGTGGCGGTGCTTCTCCTGGCGCTTTCGTATTTCCTCGTCATCGCTCCGGTAATACTTCTCATCCTGGGGATTGTGCACGGCTACTTTTTTCCGGTCCTATACCGCGTGGGGGATGCAGCCGAGGTTGGGGGCAGCGATAGCGGCCCTCTTCGGGCGAGATAGCCCGGAGGTAGCAGAAGCCATCGAGGTGAACCTGCGGGGGAATGTGGTGAGACTTTCTCATACCTACGCGGTGTACATCTACGGTGAAGCCTCCCCTTGCGCCTATGGGGCGATCGGGTTGTGGTGAAAGTGTCCTACACCGAACCGCCGCGCTTTTTCCTCGACGTTACCCCGAAGCCGCAGCGGGCGATCCGCCTCGCGGGGCGGGACTGCGAGTGGTAGGAAAGGGGAAAAGAGGAGATGGACGAAAAATACTGCTTGGCCCATGGCCTTTTTACCCTACACCTGCAGACGGAGGAAGGGCGAAAGGCTTTTCCGGCCGTCTTTTTCGAGCAGTCTGTAGGCAGGGATGCCCTGGTGCGGGCCGGCCCCAGGGTGCAGCGGGTGGCCCGGTGGGATGCCGAAGGCTGGACGATATGGTGGGAACTCCTGGCCCGGGTGGCCGGAGGCCACCCGGCCCTGGTCGCTCTGCCACCCGTGGAAGGAGACGCGGAAATTCCGACCTCCTTCCCTTCCGCCCACCTCGTCCCGCCCGTCGTCGCCGTCTGCGCCGCCGGTTCGCTCCCGGAAGGCACCGCCCTTTACCTAGGCGCGTTTGCCTGGGAGGTGGCCGCCTTCGGGCCGGACGGGATGGCCGAACCGCGCTCTTTTCCGCCAGGGCTGGACCCGCTCTATCGCCAGATCGTCGCCGAGGCCTTTCGCCGGGAGCGCCGCGTCCTCCTGCCGGTGCAGGTGCCGGACCTGCTGGCGGAGAACTGGGCGGCCGATATATCCCTTCTTCTGAGGGGCATCACGCTACACCTGAAGGGGCCGGCCGTGCTGGGTGGGGAGAATGAAGCCGTTGTGGCCGCGGTGGTCGAAGCGCTGCGCCGACAGGGGCATGAGGTCGTCGTGGTGGATCCGCTCCTCGGGCTGGAACGCCTGCTGCGGGCGGCCGGCGGAGGGCTACCATGAAGGCGCTCACCCATCTGGCGGCCGGCGGCGCGGCCGGAGCCGGGATAGCCCTGGTGGTAGGCCTGCCACTCGGTTGGGAAACGGCCCTCTTCGCCGGGGCTGTGGGCGCCGCCGTCCCCGAACTGGAGTACGGCTTCGCCCATCTATCCCGGGAGATGCGCGCCCGTGGGTACGATGGCACCTTCCTGGCCGGCGCTTCTGCCCTGGCTCAGGAACGTGGCCCCTGGCACGGGCTGGAAATCTTCTTTGTCCTGGGGGGACTGGTAGGCCTGGTGGGATGGGTGGGAGGCATCGGTGCCTTCCTCCTGCTCTATATCGCCTTTCTGGGAGGATGGATTTCCCACCTCCTTCTGGACCTTTGCAACGGCGGCATCCGCCCTCTGGCCATCCTGCACCCCTACCGCTGGGCCTATTTCCCTCCCTGGGGACCTCGCCGTGTCGTCCGAGGTGGCCTCTTCGAAGGCCTGATCCTCCTGGGGACCGGCTGGGTCTGGGTGTGGCGGCTGACGGAACGTTTGCTTCCGCTCGTAGAAGGGTGGTTATGGAGATGACGCGACGGTTGCCGCTCGTAGAAGGGTGGTTATGGAGATGACGCGACGGGACGATCGGCGGCGGATGGCGAAAGGATGATTTTCTGCGTAGAAGGGTGGTTATGGAGATGACGCGACGGGACGACCTGCTCGGCTCCACCATGCTTCTGTGGAGCGGAGCGGCTCTGCTGGCCCTGTACCTACTCTGCAACCCGACGGCGGCCACGCTGCAAGAGCCGTTCGACCCGACGCGCCTCTGGGGAGCTGTCCTGGGGCTTGTCTTCCTGGGGGCGGCGCTGCCGGCCCATGGCCTCCTTCCCTGGCTCCTTTTCCTCGGCACCTTGCCGCTCCTCCTTCTTCCGACACCGCTGAACCGGCGTCTTGGCCCGGCCGCTTTCCTGGGCACATCGGCCCTGGGGGCACTCCTCCTGGCCGGCCGTTGCCTGCACAGGCGGAAAGGGGCCCGTCCCGTCCCGGGGAGAGCCAAGCGAGTGGCCCGGCGCAAGAGGAAAGGAGCGGCCAGTAGGCTACTCCGCCGGCCGGGGCACTTCCGTCCACGCCCCAGGACGGAACGTGACCTTGAAATGCCCCAAGAGGAGGTGAAGGAAGGCGAATGAGGGCTCGCCCCCCGACCGACGGCAGGAATATATGGTTACGAGCGGAGGAAAAAAACCGATGTGTGAAGGAAAGCGCAGCAGATATGGTTGCAGACATGTGCGGATCGGTCCTGTGCTTCTGCTTCTGCTTATCTTCGCCTCCTTCCCGGCCGCAGGAGCGAGGAGCGAACCGGCGGTTCTTCCCTCGATATGGAATGCCGCATCCGGAACAAAGGGCGCGGTGCACGCGCACAGGTGGGCCATCGAGACGACAGACCCCTCTACAGGAGTCGGCGGGTATGCTTCCCTTCGCCTCTTCCCTTCCGACCGTCAGGCGGCCATCGCCTACTACGACGCCGCACAGGGAGACCTCAAGTACGCCTACCACAACGGGGAAGTGTGGCAGGTGGAAAGCGTGGACCTTTCCGGAGATGTAGGGCAGTATGCATCCCTGGCGCTGGACGCCCAGGGCCGCCCGCGCGTCGCCTACTACGACGCAACAGACGGCAACCTCAAGTATGCCTTCTGGACGGGTTCCTCCTGGGCTGTTACCACGGTGGACGCCGAAGGCGATGTGGGAGGATACGCTTCCTTGGCCCTGTACGATTCCTTATGGCCCCGTATCGCCTACTACGATGCAACCGAGGGCGACCTCAAGTACGCTTGGAATGATGGGGTCATCTGGAATGAGGAGACGGTGGATCCGTTCAGCAATGTGGGACAGTACGCATCTCTCGCGCTGGATGCTTCCGGTCTTCCCCACATCGCCTACTACGATGCCGCCGCGGGAAACCTCCGATATGCTTGGAAGACGACCACCTGGCAATGGACACCGGTAGATACGACGGGAGATGTGGGAAGTCATGCATCTCTCGCGCTGGATGCTTCCGGTCTTCCCCACATCGCCTATTACGATGCCACAAACGGCGACCTCAAGTACGCCCACTACGACGGGGGCACCTGGCAGATCGAGACGGTAGATGGTACGGGGAACGTCGGCCGGTACGCATCTCTAGCGCTGGATGCCCAGGGTCTCCCCCACATCGCCTACTACGATGCCACAAACGGCGACCTCAAGTACGCCCACTACAACGGCGCGCTCTGGCAGTTCCAGACGGTTTATGCTTCCGGCATTGTCGGGCTGTATGCCTCCCTGGCCCTGGATACCCGCACCCGGCCCTATATCGCCTTCCGCGACAACACCGCGTCCAACCTGAAGTGGGCCTATTCCTGCTGGACACCGGATGCCTCCTTTGAGGTCTCTTCTGCTCCGTACTGTGCAGGAAACACCATCGCCCTGACCAACACCACGGTGAGTACCTGGACCGTCTCCTACCTCTGGAGTTTCGGCGACGGCGTGACCTCGACCCTGAAGAACCCCACCCACGTCTATACCGGGGCAGGGCTTTACCCCGTCGTCCTCACCGCGATAACCGGCTGTGGGGAAGATGTCTTCTCTCGGACGCTTCCGGTGTGGGACGTTCCCCACGCCTCCTTTGAGCACTCCGCGCCGGCCTGCGTGGGCCTTCCCGTCTTCTTCACCAGTACCTCCCAACTTAGCGGGACGACCTTCTACACCTGGGAATTCGGCGACAAGACCGGGGTCGTCACCGGAACGTCCTATCCCACCCATGTCTATACCGCCGCCGGCACCTACCCGGTCATGCTTTTGGTGCAGAACGAGTGCGGCATTGACCCGGCAACCGAGTACCTTGCCGTATACGATGTCCCCTCCGCCTCCTTTGAACACGGCCCCAACCCTTCCTGTGGGACGGTAACTTTCACCAATACCAGTTCCGCTGCGTCGGCCTTCCTCTGGGATTTCGGGGACGGCTCTACCTCAACGAGTACGAACCCGGTGCATACCTACACTTCCGGCGGCCTCTATACCGTTACCCTGAGTGCCTGGGGCGAAGGCGGATGCATGGATGTGACCACGTCCACGCAGGAGGTCTGGACGGGCGTTTACAGTGTAGAATTGGGCATCTCTCCGCCCCTTCCTGCGCCGGGGGAAGTGGTGACCTTCACCGCCCGGGCACAGGGGACGCCACCCATCTCCTTCACCTGGGACTTGGACGGAAGGAGCGGCTTCGGCCCAACGGTCACCCACACCTACGCGATGACGGGCACTTATACGGTGGCCCTGACGGCGGCGAATGGCTGTGGCATGTCCTGGACTCAGGCCGAGGTGGAGGTAGCCCTTTGCGTCGCTCCGGCCGGTCTTGTGCTCACCTATGCTCCTCAGCCCTTGATAGAGGGGCAGGTAGGAACCTTCACGGCCAGCCTGTCCGCCGGGAGTGCGCCGCTCCACTTCCTCTGGTCCTTCGGCGACGGCCCCCCGCCGGTGGAAGGGCCGATAGTACAGCACATCTATGGAGCGGCCGGCCATTACACGGCTACCCTATCCGTCGAGAACGACTGTGGTTCGCTCCATGGGATGCTCTCTGTAGAAGTGCTTTCTCCGCATTTCCAACTTTACCTGCCGCTGGTCGCCCGGAACCTCTACACCGGAGACATGTACGAGCCGGATAACACACCGCAGCAGGCCGGGTTGCTCTCCCTGGGCCAACCTCAACGGCATTCCTTTGGTCCGCCGGGCGATATAGACTGGGTTTACCTTAACCTCACCGCCGGCACGACCTATTACATCGAGACCCGCGGTCTGGCCGGGGGGGCCGATCCTATCCTGGACCTGTATGTGCCGGGATACTACGATAGCCCCCTGGTTCACAGCGACGACGACTGCGACGGCTACGCCGCCTGCTTCGAGTTCGTTCCGCCCATTTCGGGGCGCTTTGAACTGCGGATTACCAACTTTCCGGGTGGAGCACAATGGGGGCCGGAGGTGCAATACACCCTGGAGGCAGTGGCTCGTTAGGCCGGCCCGGGCAGGGAAAGAAGAATGGGAAAGCCGATCATCCTGGTGCTGGTGTTGGCCTTCTGGGTACTTTCGACCGCCGGCCTAGCCTGGGTCGGCCCGTTCGAGGACGCACGGCCCTCCGCCCGGGCGTCTCCACTCTCTACCCCCTGGCCGACTAAAACGCCCCGGCCTACGGCGACGGAGACACCCTGGCCGACCAAGGTGCCCCGGCCTACGGCGACGGAGACACCCTGGCCGACCGAAACGCCGATGCCCACCGAGTCTCTACCTCCAGAAACGCCCCTGCCTGCCTTTACACCTCATCCTACCCACCCGCCAACCGAAACGCCCCCCCCCACCGAAACGGCCACGCCCTCCCCGTCCCCTTCACCCGCCGAGACACCCCCGTTACGTCCCACAGTCACCCGTCTGCCTTCTCCCTCGGCCGTTGTCACCGCTGCCCCCACCACACCTTCACCGCTTCCCACCTCTTCCCCTATCCCGACAACGGTTCGGCCGACGACGACACGGCCTGCTTCCTTCTCACCTTCGGCGGTCCCATCTCCCACGGCGACGGCGAGGCCGGCCTGGCCCACCGCCACACCATCGCCACGGGAGACGGCCTGGCCGGGCGGCGCGATGGCCGGTGGGGGTGCCGCTCGGGGGGAAACGATGTTGCTTTTGCTCCTGGCTTCGGTCGGTCTCCTGGTTCTGGCCCTGGGCCTTGTCTTCTTCCTGGTCCGGAGAAAAAAGCCGGCCGAGCGGGCCGGGCCGGCCGGAACAACCGTGCCGGAGATCGCGCCCACCGAAGGTGTTGCCCAGACTAAGGGGAGCTCCAAGGATGAGGAAAGGACTCGCCTCCTTACCCTGTGGCAGCAGTTCGCCCGGAGGCTCAGGTGAGACCCGGAAAGCGGGGGACGGATGCAACCCGTTGCGCCTAGCCAGGGACAGGCCGGGGGCAAGTGAAAACGGCGGTCCCGTCACGAGGTACGGGTGTAACCCGTTGCGTCCGTACAGCAATCCCGCGGCTAGAAACATAAGTGGTCGGTAAGGCTTGACACGAAAGGGTTATTGTGCTATAATAAAAATATATCCCGGCCATAGGGGAATTCTCCCAATAGCGTCGTGAAAAGGAGGTGATGAACAGGACGGTTCGGCTGTAGTTTCTTCCGGCTTGCTGTGCAGCGCAAAAGAAAGGAGACAGCCGTGAAGCGAACGCTGACACTCGCAGGTATTCTGGTCCTCGTGGCCTCCTTGCTTCTCCCCCTCTCTGCTGGGGCAGATCGCTTGAGGCCACAAAGCGCCGAAGTGGCCCCGGCCGCTCCTCCGGCGCAACCTCCCCACCCCTACGCCGGCCAGGTGACTACCGCTACCGACCGGGCTCTGGTCAAAATCCATCCGAACCTGCGCGAAACGGCCCGGGCCGGCGGCGATTCCCTCGTCTCCGTCAACGTCTTTCTCCGCCCCGGAGCCGACGTTCAGGGGCTTGTCGCCCTCTTTGACCGCCCCGTCGTCCGTACCATCCTAGGCACCACCTCCATCATCGGCCAGGTGCCGGCCCGTAACCTCCTGAAACTGGCGGCGAGTGCGGGCGTAGATGTGGTCCTGGATCCCATGCCTTATGTCCCGCCGCCCCGCACCCCCGACCCCGATATGCCTCAGCGCATCGCCCGCGCTCAGGAAAAGATCCGCGCCCGACCGGAAGTCACCGTCTCCCACCCCACCGAGCGAGCCGGCACCGAGGGCTGGTGGGATGTCGGCGAGGGACATCGCTCTTCTTACGCTTGGGCCAACGGCTATACCGGCGATGGCGTGAAGGTGGCCGTCATTGACACTGGCGTGGACTTTGCCCACCCCGACCTCCAGGGCACCTGGGCCGTTTACCCGCTCACCAGCACAACCATTCCGCCCACCTACACCCAGGCCTACGGCGGTTGGCCCATCGCCTTCGATGACCTCTCGATGTACTCCTATGCCCTGGCTGGCGGTCCCGCCCCGGGCACCTGGTACGCCGACACCTCCTACACCGTCTCGGTCACGCCCACCGTCACCACCACCATCATCTTTGACGGCAAGACCTTCACCGTGGCCGGCAGCCTGAGTGGCATCTACCACATCGGCTACCACCCGGATACTTCCCTGGTCGCCTGGTGGTATGGCGAACCGGTCGCCGTCCTGGTCGTGGATGAGGACACCTCCGGCACCTACGGTACGGTCTACGTGGACCTGGACGACGACTATGACTTTACCAACGAAAAGCCGGTCACCCGCGACGACCCCGTTGCCTGGAAGGACCTCTCAGATGATGGCTATGCCGACATCTCCGGCGGCCTGGTCTACTTTATTGCCGACGGCCAGCACCACCCGCCCGGCTTCGACTGGCTCTTGGAGCCGTTCATCCCACCCTTTGATCCGCCTGCGGCGGGCGATATGGTGGCCTTTATGCTCAACAACGCCCTGCTGGCCGGTGGCGATCATGGCACCCTCTGCGCTTCCAATGTGGCCGGCCAGGGGGTCATTGACGGTGGGGCTCCTCCCTATAAGCCGATCGGCGTCGGCGGGATGGTCCAGGGCGGTGGCCGCCGAGCCAAGGTCTGGGCTATGGGCTGCTTCTACTGCGGTGGCTTCGAGACCGACTACTACTATATGACCGCCCTGGGTTATGATGGAATCCCCGGCACCGGCGATGAGGCCGAGATCGTCAGCATGTCCTACGGCTCCACCGCCACCGATAATGATGGCTGGGACTGGACCAGCCGCCTCCTGACCTGGCTCAACCTGTACGTTGCTCCCCATACCTCCTACGTGGGCTCCTCCGGCAACGGTGCCCCGGCCTACGGCACCGTCAACTCGCCCAACCCGGTTACGGGGGTGAGCGTGGGCGCCTCCACGCAGTACGATTCCTGCGGCGCTGTATTCGATCCGATCACCTCCACCGATCAAATCCTCTGGGGCGACCTCCAGTCCTGGTCGGACGTCGGTCCGGGAGCCGATGGCAGCGTCGGCGTCTCCGTCCTGGCCAACGGGGCCTGGGGGACCGGCGATCTGGCGTTGAACGAGTGGTTGGGAGATGGCTGGACGGCCTGGGCGTGCTGGGGTGGCACCAGCCGCTCGGCTCCGGTGGCCGCCGGCAACCTGGCCCTGATCTACGATGCCTACTACCAGGCCCACGGCGAGTACCCCACCTGGGACGTGGCCCGGGCCATCCTGATGTCGGGAGCCAACGACGCCCTGCATGACCCGCTGCGCCAGGGGGCCGGTACCGTCAACGCCGAGCGTGCCACCTGGGTGGCCGGCGGCGACTATGGCTTTTACGTCCTCCCCGACTCCTGGAGCGCCGGCGACTATCGTGGCGAAAACTTTCTCTCCTTCGCCAACATCGTCCATCCGGGCGATTCCTCCTCCCAGGTCTTTACCCTGGTCAACGATTCCGCCTATCCCATCACCGTTACCCTGAGCGACGGCTACTTCATCCTAGAGGGGGAGGAAGAATGGACCTTTACCACGAATAATGCCCTCGAGGAACGCTTCTGGGCCAAGCCCGACTACCTCTTCACCGCCACCCAGTGGGTGGAAAGCGGCGGCCCTTACGAGGGTGCCGACCTCATGATCGCCAAACTGGTCTTCCCCTACCGGCAGTTCAGCCTAGATGACCCGGCAACGCCGCCGCAGATCTATAACAGCCGCTGGCGCGTGCTCATCTACGACTGGACCGACCTGAACGGCGACGGCAATCTCTGGACCGACCTGAACGGCGACGGTGTGGTCCAAAGCGGCGAAATCGACGCCTACGAATACAACCGCTACGGCTACGGCTACAGCAGCGGAACCACGATGCAGCAGTCGGCCCACGACCCCTCGAACCGTTACCACGACGGCCTTTATATCGGCGTGGAGCACCGCACGGCCAGCGGCCTGATTCCGACCACGACGATCGAACTCCGCGTCTCCTTCTACAAGCGGGTGGACTGGCCGTGGCTGGAGACGAACGCCTCCTCGGTGCTGATTCCGGCCGGTGACACCGCCTCCTTCACCGCGACGTTGACCGTGCCGGTAACGGCACCTTTGGGCCTCTACCAGGGCGAAATCCTGGTGCAGGACCCGGGCTACATGACCTATACGGCCCATACTGCGGTAGTTCCGGTGGTGGTCAGCGTGGCGGCGGATGGGCCAAACTTTTCCTTCGGCGACATAGACCAGGACCTGCCCTATGACAACGGCACCGTCGGCGGCTTCTTCGATTGGGCCTGGCGGGCCGAAAGCGGCGATTGGCGCTTCTTCTTCGCCGACATCCCCGACGACCACGGCCTGCCGGCAGGTACCAACTTCCTGGTGCACACCGTCTGGAGCAACTACCCGACCGACTTGGATACCCTGGTCTTTGGACCGACCTGGGATGAATTCTCCAACGACATGCCCGGCACCTTCGGCCCCTATGCCCTCTACAAGGTCGGCGGAAGCGAGAACACCTACCAGGGCAGCGGCCGGTGGCTCTTCCGCACCAACACCGGTACGACCGAGGAGTGGGTTACGGCACCGTTACAGGCCGGATTGCACCTCTTTGCCCTCCATAACGTCCTCTTCAACCCAGAGGACGAGGCCGGGAAACTCGTCAAGGACATCCCCTTCAGCGGCACCGTCGGCACGCTTTCGGTCAGCCCCAGTCCGGTGGAAGTCTGGACCTCCTCCTTCACCGGCAACGTACCGATGGAAGCACTCTCCTCGATGTCCCTGCCCGGCATCACGGCGACAGCCTACGGCCTGAGCCAGCCGCTCTTCTGGACCTATGAGCCGATCACCCCGGCCGCCGGCCTGTGCGACTGGTCCTACGAATTCACCGTCACGAACGCCGCCTACATCGAGGCCTGGACCTCCAGCCCCGATGTGAGCGACAACGACCTCTACCTCTACTGGTGGGACGGGGCCTCCTGGGTGCAGATCGCCGCCTCGACCGGCCCGACGGCCGAGGAGTACATCCGCGTGCTCCTGCCTCCAGATGGCCAGTACCGCCTCTGCCTGGACGACTGGGCCGGAATCCCAGGCCACTTTGACCTCCTGCTCTTTGTCCCGGCCGGAACGGACCTCTGGGTCACCGACGTGCCCACCGGGACGCTCGAACCCGGCGTGCCGGTCCAGTTCACCCTGAACTATAGCGCCACCATGACGCCGGGCGACTGGTACGGCGTCATCCTGGTCGGTCCGCCGGTCGCTCCCACGGCCATCCTCGTCCCGGTCATCGTCCATTACGCCCAGTGCTGGCCGATCGAGTCGGCCGACTTCACCCGGGAGCCGCTCACGCCGACGGTGGGGCAGATGGTGCTCTTTACGGCGACGGTCGCTCCGCCCACGGCGACGACCCCGATCACCTACACCAGAT
>FWPU01010512.1_pt1 | contig 11007 bp, 8 predicted proteins | sample 2228361 | NCBI WGS metagenome assembly FWPU01 (sample SAMEA103939777, study PRJEB20133) | metagenome | reverse complement strand
GTCCCTTGGTGCGGCGGGGGATTCCGCTTTTTCTCCGATGCTCGGTTATCACGCCCCCGCTTCTCTTTGCGGATGGCCGGCTGGGAGTTTATAGAAAGGGGATATCCCGCCGATGCTTGCGGCGCAATCTGCCTTTCCTTCCCGGCCCTGGGCAAGCTTTCTTCAAGAATTTGGGCAACTAATTTGGAGAAGAACCATCTATCTTAATTTAAAAAGACCAGAATCCTGCCATATCTTTTAAGCCTTGGAGGAGGGGTCATGAAGTGCTTAGTAATTAAAATAATGGTCTTCTCCTTAATAAACTTAATTTTCTTTTCCATCGCCTCGGCGCAAGAATGTGTAGAGTGCCATAAAAAGATAAATCCCGGAATTGTAAATGATTTCCTTCTTAGTAAGCATAATAAAGCCAAACTCACTTGTGCCGAATGCCATGGAGATCAACATAAAACGGCCCAAGATGTAGCTAAAGCCAAGATTCCAACTCCGGATACTTGTTCTCTATGTCATGGAGATAGGGTAAAGCAGTTTAAGAGCGGTAAGCATGCTTTAGCCTGGGCAGCGATGAAGGCCATGCCCACAGCTCATTGGCAGCCTATGGCTTTAATGGAAGGAATGAAGGGATGCGGTGGTTGTCATAAAATAGGCCTTAAATCCGATGCAGAAATTAAGGAGTTAAAGAAAGGAGGCTCAGGGTTTGGATTAGCTTCCTGCGATGCTTGCCATACTCGCCATACTTTTTCGACTGTGGAAGCCAAGCAGCCCCAGGCCTGTCAAACTTGCCATATGGGCTTTGACCATCCCCAATGGGAAATGTACTCAGGGTCTAAGCATGGGGTAAGGAACTCTTTAAAGCAAAAGAAAATCCTTCCTCGAGCCACTGCCGCTCCTACCTGTCAAGCCTGTCATATGCCTGGTGGAAATCATGAGGTTCGCACAGCCTGGGGTTTTCTTGCTGTGCGTTTGCCCTTGCCAGAAGATAAACAGTGGGCTGAAGATCGGGTAACTATTCTTAAAGCTCTTGGGGTTCTTGATCCTGAAGGAAAACCAACGGCCAGATTAGATGTGGTAAAAGCAGCCGATGTAGCCAGGCTTACTCAAGAAGCATGGCAGAAAGAGCGAGATAAAATGATCAAGATTTGTCAACGCTGTCATTCTGTTAATTTTGCCAAAGTCGAACTTGGTAAAGGTGACCAGATGATAAAAGAAGCGGATCGTTTAATGGCCGAAGCTATTCGCCTTGTGGCAGATTTATATAAAGATGGTATTCTTCCCCAACCTAAAAACTACAGTTATCCCTTCCCCGACCTTTTAACTTTTCATGACGCTCCCACTTCCATAGAGCAGAAGCTTTTTGTAATGTTCTTAGAACACCGCATGAGAGCCTTTCAAGGGACATTCCATGCCAATCCAGATTATGCCTTATGGTATGGTTGGAGCGAAATGCAAAGAAGCTTGACGGAAATTAAAGAGATGGCCGCTGAATTGCGTGAAAAGCACAAGAGAAAGTAAAAGTCTGCATTTACGATCATTTGATGAATAGTCGGAAACACTTTAAGTTGCCAAAATATTTTCGATAAATTCAGGTCTTATAAAATGGTTTAATATAAAATTTCCAGGATTTATCTGCTCTTTAAATAAGGGGAATAAAATGAATACTCCTCTTAATCGAAAAGAAGTTTATCAAAATCGCCTAAAGAAATGTACTAAATTAATGAAAGAAGAAAGTCTTAATGTGCTTTTGCTTGCCAAGCCGGCTAATATGTTTTATCTCACTGGTGATGGACGTTTATGCGCCTACGCCATGATTACCGAACAAGGGAAAGTGGCCTTGGGAGTACCGAAGACTGATGTGGAAGATGCCAAATCTCTCGCGCTTTACGATCACCTCATTGGTTTTGAAGACGAAATCCAAATGATCCATTCTATCGCTCATTTTTTTGAACAATTTGGGATTAAAGAAGGAGTAATGGGTTTAGAGTATAATTATCTTACCCAATCTATGATGAGCATGTTCACCCATTCTCATGCTAAGCCTGAAGAAGTAAAAGTTAAAGATTGCGCTGCTATTCTCTCGGTCTTACGGATAGTCAAGGAGTTAGAAGAAGTTTTTCATAAATTACTGAGAGAGACTGGATATAGCACCAATACATTTGGCCCTCCTATTCAAGGAGTAGGCATTTATTTCTTTATTAATGAATGACCGATTCCACTGGAACTTTGGTAGGATACGTTCCAATAAGGGTTGGAAGACCAACGGGCTCCTTCGGTTTCCAGCTTATCTCACTAAAATAAGCTTTAACCTCCTTTTTATAGACCAGAGGGATATCTGCCTCCCTCCGGACAAAGAGATGAAGGTCTTCCGGAAGCCCTCCTCCCATGAATTTCTTATAAAGCGAGATATAATGATTCAGCTTAATAGCCCTTCCCTGAGGGGTATCATTCTTGCGGATGCATAGTTTAGGAATGGTTACCATAACTTTTTCCTTGGTCTCACAAACATAAGCAAGGTGTTCAGGTGAAGGTTCATTGGTTTCCACCACCTGTTTTTTCCTGGCATCCATCACTTTCCATTCGTCCTCTTCCTTTCGGGAGAGATAAAGCCTCCGATACTTGGAAGAGTGGGGGCCAAGAATAACGGGAACTCCTAATCTATTAAAGCCCGTGGCTATAGCTTCCGCCTTCTGGGAATAGACACCCCAAGCGATTCCAACGGCGCCAACTCGATTGAGCACATAGTCCGCAATGACCTCATAATTTCCTCGCAAAGGTAAAGTTCCAAATAGACTTGCAATCTTTATCGCCGCGCCAGAAATATGGCTATTTGCTACGCAGGCACCCACATTGACTACTCCTCCAGCCTCAAAAACCGGAGGATACTTTTCGTAAATTGTTTTTCCCTCACTATCCTTCCACATCCCCACCGCCATGGAGGTGCAACCCGAAACTAAAACAATATATTTTCTTCTGGCAAATTCGTCGGCGATTTCCGCAAGGTCACGGATATCGGGATAACTTGAACAACCCACAAGGGCAATCACTCCTGGAATGGTTCCTAGCGTAATTGGGGCTCCTACAGTTCTTATCTCTGTATCCATAATGGGACCACGACCTGCTCTAATCTTATACGTTTCCTTACTTGCTCCGATTTGCATCAGTTTAAGTATGGGGATCTTTCGTGGACATTCCTCCTCACATTTCCCACAGCCGATGCAATAATTAAATTGATCCTTTATCACCTCATAGTTTCCTTTGGCCACCTCACTGATTCCATGTCCAATTTGGAAGAGATTTGGGCAAGCGGTTTCACACATTCCACAGAGGTTACATTTCTTAGCCAGCTCCTTTGCTTCCGCATCCAATATCCATTGTTTCCTCCTGGTGGGAGCAATGGCGATGGCGACCTTTACGGCCACCTCGGCGGCCTTTTTCGGATCAAGGATGGCAAAATGTTTCTTCTTTTCCACCATTTCTTTTATGATTTCGTCATTGGACTTCCCCGTCGCATCCTCAAGGCCATACATAACCCTATCGAGGGTCGCGATGAGGGCCGAGCCAGCCTTGGTCGCTTCTTGGGCCATATCCGTCCTCATACACTGTTCATCCGTGATAATGACATCGGCAATTCCGCTGCGTATGTAAAAAAGCTGACGTGAAAATGGACCTATCACCTTCATCCTGGAAGAATATCTGCTGGTTTCCAGAGCAGTACAGCAAATTCCACATAGCTCAACCTTATCATAGAGATTATTCTCGCGAAGGTAATCAACCACAACAGTTGAGGTCGCGGGATTATGCCCTACAAAACAGATGACCGGTTTGGTTTTATCCACTGCAGCCCACCCAAGATCAACTAAGGGGGTATCCGCCATAGAAGTGGGATAGTTAAACCCAACAATCTGGGCAATTTCGGCAACTTCCATTCCCAAATGGTCGAGCATGCCAGCATGGAGCGCTTTTGATTCATAGTCCAATGGATCTCCCTCTTGGCCAAAGGCCGTTGTGTCGAGCAGATGGGTAATCTCTTTATAGATATATTCAATCACTATCCTTAAATCGCCAAGGGTTTCTGGCTTCAGTCCCAGGACGGTTCTAATATGGGGTGCTTCTAAATCAACAAAACTTCCCAGATCAATTTTTTTGTTCGGCCCATGCTTTTTGATCAACACCTCCAGAATATGAGCCGCATGAGAGGTATGGGCTGAAGCACCCATGATACAGAAGAGAAGCGTCCATCTTCCCTGCTGGGTGGCCATATCTATTCCGCAAGCCCCCCTTCTATTTTCAGTAAGATCACATTTCCCGTAGGTACAAAAGCAACAGAGATCGCAGAAAGGAGCATACCAAGGTTTATAAGTTTGTAAAAGTCTCCTATCCCAATTTCGGAGATCAGAGATTTCAGGCATCGGGGTATGACCAATAGGTTCCCATGGTATATCTGCCTTTATCTTCTGGTAGATCTCTTCTAATCTTTGATTTATCTCGTTTAACTCCCCCATATATTTCTCCCCCTGCTGCTACCGCCAAAATGAACACCTTTTCAGCATGCACTTTTGGCGTTTTATCTAAGATCAAAAGCCGTAAAGATTTTTATAGCCACTCTTCAGAAAGAATCTCTCCTTGTATCCCCACAACAATGGCCTTCAATGGAACTTTTCTCTTTGAATTTCCTAAGGCTTCCCTGGCTAAGTTCAGCAATCCCTTACAGCAGGGAACCTGCATGATCAGTACAGTCAAAGTATTGATCTTGGCCTCTTCAAGCCAGCCCTTTATTTTTTCAACATAGATATCCTGATTCTCATCAAGTTTCGGACAGGCGATCGCCATCGATTTTCCTTTTAAATAATCCGAGTGGAAACTGCCTAAGGCATAACCCGCACAGTCAGCCGTTAGCAGGACGTCCGCACCCTGATAATAAGGGGCCGTGGGCGGGATCAAGTGCAGTTGGATGGGCCATTGCCGAAGTTCAGATTTGACCTTCGCCACCGAGGACTCCGCTTTCATTGTTTCCTCCCTCAAATCCATCATTCTTGAACCAGGGCAACCTTCAAAGATGCGCATTTTTTACCTCCTTTTAGTTTTTTAGCAATTTTTCTTCTAAATCGAAGATAAACTTTGCGTATTTTTCGGTTACATCGTTTCCCTTTTTTTCTTCCACCTCCTTAAATTTTGCATAAAGATGCCCTATTTGATTCACCGACAAATTTCTATCCATCCAGGGATAAAGGACCTCATCCTCTTTCTTGATATGCTCGGTAAGAAGTTCACGATAGGCAAGAAGCTGTTCAAAAATTCCGGCCTTATCCTTCCGTTCAGCCGATTTGATCAAGCCGCCCACATGACTTCGTCCTGTTTCATGGTCTTTTAACATAGTCTTGATAATATCTAAGTTCTCATCAAAATGTTCGAAGAGAATATCCTCTTCCTTGGCATGATGGAATTTATCTGCATAAGACTGAATAAAATCAATTCCTTCATAAATAACTTTGAGATTCCCATCTAAATCAATTTCCAGATTGGCAAGAATATGCGGAATCAGGTTGATCCACCTTTTTATTAAAGCATGTTCCTTCACTAACAACCTCATCGGCGGAGAATATTTAATTTCTTCAAGTCCAAGTTCTTTTTCTCCTTCCATATTAGGAATAGATATTATCAGATCTGGGTGGATCGTCTTAGATATCTTAGCTATTATCTGTTCTTGTTCATTTCTTGATAAATTATGAATCTCGATAATATCTTTTAAAAGGCAGGATCCAACTTGGCAAGAAATACAAGCGATCCCATATTTCTCCAGAATATTTCCTAATTCGGGATAGGCTGAAATTAATTCTTTAATAGGTTTATTAAGATAGTTCTGCATTTCTTCTCCTTTTAAACTTCTTCATGAAAAGGGCTAACCATAAATGCAAATTTTTCTAAATAATCCAATTTGGCTCTGACTGATCTTCTTATTTATCTCCCATAAAATTTTTCTATTTAACTTTCCTCCTTTATTAAATAAATAACACCATGATCAAATAAATTCTTTGACTTAAGTCAAGATAATTGTACGATCTTGAAAGAACATGGAAATTCTATCTTTGCTTTTAAAGTTTCATAAGTGCGACCCTAAGAAAGTGGATAGATTGAAAGTGTACAAGTAGAATCCCTTTAGAAGAGGAAAAAACCTTAAGCTGGAAGTGGAGATAATGAAAATGAGGAAATGAACAGCCGGTGAGGAGAGCCAGAGGAATTAGCCACTGTGATTGATCGTCTTAAGAAAAAGAGCTCTTCGGAAAAGATTTTTCTTTACCTCCGGCTGTTGGGCAAATTTAGGGCAGTTAACGTGGGGCTATTCGGGATAGGTATCTTTTAGATGGGATTGGGCAAGTTTTTATCTATTCTGCCTGGGCGTTGCACGCAGAAAGGCGATAATCGTAAAGTTAATGTAAAGTACGGCAAAAAACTATAACAATTAAAATAAAAAGGGGTTACGAAAAATATCGTAACCCCTTTCTGTCTTTGGTAGCGGGGCCTGGATTTGAACCAGGGACCTTCGGGTTATGAGCCCGACGAGCTACCAGGCTGCTCCACCCCGCGGCAATTTAATTTTATATTAAATCAATAGATGCCAAGTGTCAATACCATTTTCCGCTTGCCCACCTGCACTTCTCAAAAACAATAATGATTTTGAAAGATTAATTTCCAGAACTTTATAAAGAGGCCATGGGGTAAATGAAGGAGCATCGGCGGGATAAGAAGTAGTAGAAACTGAAAACCAAAGTATGCACTTTTAAAATGAAAATCTACTAAAAACTGTGCACTTTTTAAGTTTAAATGGCACCCAGTTTAAAAAATGTTGACATTTCTTTATGCATTAAGTATTTTATCATTAAAGAAGCTGGGGGATCGTTCAACGGTAGGACAACGGACTCTGACTCCGTGAATCAAGGTTCGAATCCTTGTCCCCCAGCCAAAATCACACGCAGAAGCTCAGAGAAAAAATATTCTTTAAAGAAATGAGCGATTAATTTGCAAGAGCAGCATTATTCACGCCGGGTTGATAATATAAGACTTCCTCGTAAATAAGCTTTCAGACCGGGTAATTCCTTCCAGCTTGGGGCAATGCAGTAGGGCAAGGGCTTGTCCCTTGCCGGCATCGGCAAGCCGCAAGGGCTTGCCCTACGAATTGATGGGAATATTTATCTTGCTTAATCTTTGCGCAAATTCGGTGGCGATCTTTATCAATCTTATTCTTCCGCCGGCGCTTCCTCATTCAGGCCTGCCTTTGACCCTCTTCCCTAATTGAAGCACACTCTCGCTAAGTAGATAGTTTGCTAAATACTTTTCTTACTCAATATAATCCACCCTAAATTTTTTCAATTGTCCTCGAAAAATTAAAGATTTATTTGGCTTTGTTTTTTATTTTGGCCCAGGAATCTTTTAGGGTAACAGTACGGTTGAAGACTAACCTTCCCGCCGCAAACTCTACAGGATCGACGCAAAAATATCCCAGCCTTTCAAACTGATAGTGAGCACCAGGCGCGGCCTGAGCCAAAGTTGGCTCTACAAAACCTTGAATAATTTCCAATGATTGGGGATTTAAATATTTTATAAACTCCTCCTTCCCTGCTGGATTAGGAATTAGAAATAAGCGGTCATAAAGACGCATTTCTGCAGGAACTGCATGAGATGCTGACACCCAATGGATTATTCCTTCAACTTTACGTCCATCTTTTGGTGGTCCATCTTTAGTCTCTGGATCATACGTACAATGAATCTCTTTTATCTCTCCGGTTTGTTCATCTTTAACCAAGTCGGTGCATTTAATTATATAAGCATAACGTAAACGTACCTCTTTCCCGGGAGCGAGCCGATAATATTTTTTAGGGGGGCTTTCAAGAAAATCATCTTTCTCAATATAAAGCTCTCCGGAAAAAGGAACTTTCCGCGTACCCATTTCCGGCTTTTGCGGATGACGTGGACAAACTAATTCTTCCATTTGATTCTTAGGGTAATTATCGATGATCAGCTTAAGGGGGCGAAGCACGGCCATGGCCCGGGAGGCTTTTTCATTTAGGTCATCGCGCACACAATGTTCAAGTAAACCAATATCCACCAAACTATCATTTTTAGCCACCCCGATCAGTTCACAGAAGTTGCGAATTGCTTGCGGCGTATATCCTCTCCGGCGCATCCCGGCAATGGTGGGCAGGCGGGGATCATCCCAGCCCGAGACATATTTTTTTTCTACTAATTCGATTAACCGGCGTTTACTTAAAATGGTATAACTGAGGTTAAGGCGGGCAAATTCTATTTGCTGCGGATGCCATTCTACTTCCAACTCATCCAGAATCCAATCGTAGAGAGCGCGATTATTCTCAAATTCCAAGGTGCAGATGGAATGAGTGATCCGCTCAATCGAATCCGAAAGGCAATGAGCAAAATCGTACATGGGATAGATTACCCATCTATTGCCCGTGCGGTAATGTGGCTCACGCTTAATTCGGTAGAGGACTGGATCCCGCATTACCATATTGAGGGAAGCCATATTTATCTTGGCCCTTAGGACATGCGCTCCATCCGGAAACTCACCCGCGCGCATGCGGGCAAATAAATCCAGATTTTCTTCAATTGTCCGCTGGCGATAAGGGCTCTCCTTTCCTGGTTCAGTCAAAGTCCCTCTATACGCCTTTATCTCTTCCGGATTTAAGCTACATACATAGGCCTTCCCTTTCTTGATCAACTGCACTGCATATTGATAAAGCTGTTCGTAATAATCGGAGGCGAAAAACAAGCGATCCTGCCAATCAAATCCCAACCATCTTACATCGCGGATGATCGCTTCCACATACTCCTGACCTTCGCCGCTGGGGTCTGTATCATCCATGCGCAGGTTACAAGTGCCCCCATATTCTTCGGCAATACCAAAATTAAGGCAGATGGATTTAGCATGGCCAATGTGCAAATATCCATTAGGTTCTGGAGGGAACCTGGTTGCTACACGTCCGCCGTATTTATTATGGCGTAAATCTCTATCTATTATCTCGCGAATAAAATCTTTGGCCGAAGGCTTTGCTCCCTCTTCCATAAAAATCCCTTACCGCTAATCTATTCGTCTCGAGCATATACCGCGCGAGCCAGCCCAGGAATAACTTTGTTAATTCATTATATGGCTAATCTTTCCTGAGCAAAAGCGCGTATAAATCACAGTCCCAAATCTTCTCCTACAATAAAAACAGAAAAGTCAGTTCTTCTAGGCCTCTTGGCTAAAATTACATAAGCATTACATATTCTCTCCGGAGAAGCACAGTCTGAACATACTCCTGTCTGAGCACAGGGAGTTTTATAACCTAAGCGCTTGGCATTCATAGGCGCCGTTACTTCTTGAACCTTGCGCTGGGCTTCAGCAATATCTTTGACGATCTTATTTACGCCACAGACTAAGATAACCTTCTTGGGACCGAATATCATAGCCCCTACCCTATTGCCGGTAGCATCTATGTTGAAAAGCTTTCCATCTTCGGTTATGGCATTGCTGCTAGTTAAGAAAAAATCGACCATAAAGATCTCGCGCCGGATCTTTTCCGCTTCTTCGGCCGCGAGTCCTTTCGCGAAAGGATTCAGGAATTTAATCGGCCTTCTCTGCGCCTCTTCAACGAATCCGATTTGGTTCAGAGTAAGCGATCCGCCATAGCCGACAGTGGCTCCCTCAGGAATCATCTTCCAAATCTCTTCTACGGCCTCCGTAGCTTTGGCAAAGAAACGCGCCTCGAAGTTATTCTTTTTAAGGGCATTTATCGTCCTTTCTACTTGCATTTGTTGGTACCACTCATGATATTTGGTCATTCTAAAAACCTCCTTTTTTTATTTACCGCTTTTATTCACCGCCGAGACCGCTGAGGACGCAGAGAAAAATCCATAAAATATTATTTTTAAATTCTAAATTTTTCTTTGCACTCTTGGCGTGCTCGGCGGTTAAATATCAATAAACCGATCTTCCACCACTTATATCGTAGCATTGCCCGGTTACAAAGGAAGCTTCTTCGGAGGCTAAAAATTTGACCACCGCCGCCACTTCTTCTGGCCTACCCAATCGGCCCATGGGTATCTTAGAGGTAAGTAAAGCTCGCTGCTCGGGAGTCATACTTTGCGTCATCTCTGTTTCCAGTAAGGCAGGAGAGACAGCATTTACCCGAATATTCCAAGTAGCCAATTCTTTCCCCAGAGTTTTAGTGAGGGTAATAATTGCTCCTTTAGAGGCCGAATAAGGCGCCATGTTGATATTGCCTTCTTTACCTGCCACCGAGGCAATATTCACGATGCTTCCCTTTTTCTGCTTCTTCATTATGGGAATTACTGCCTTGCAACAAAGAAACGTTCCTTTCAAATTTACGGAGATAACCTGATCCCATAATTCTTCGGGATACTCTTCGACAGGAAAATATGGACCGAGGATCCCCGCATTGTTTACCAGGATATCAAGGCGCTCAAATTTTTCTAAAGCTTGCTCCACCATTTGCTTTACTTCGTTCGTTTTGCTCACATCTACTTTAATGGGTAGTGCTTCTCGGCCAATTTTTTCCAAAAGCAAAGCTTTCTCTTGCGCACTTTCCCAGTTTATTTCGGCAATGACTAAGCGAGCTCCATCATCAGCTAAACGTTTAGCTATAGCCCAACCCAACCCTCTTCCCGCGCCTGTAACAATGGCAACTTTTCCTTCCAAATCCATTTTTTCTCTCTCCTAAAATATTAATTTATATTGCCTTAAAATTATACATTCTTTGGAATAATTAATTCAATCAAAGAAATATTTGACCATGACGAGGCATTTATTGGGAATCATGAGGCGGTGGTTCCTCAGGAGAACGAGGGGAAGTTATAATCTTAATTAATGAGAACAAATTATAGCTTACTTCGTATTGTATCTTCTCAGAAATATATTAAATATGTTTTAAGTTCGGTTCTTAACGACAAATAAAATTTTTCGCCCCCTCACCCTATCCCTGGTTTGTTTTTGTCAAGTTT
>FWPU01012707.1_pt1 | contig 11009 bp, 8 predicted proteins | sample 2228361 | NCBI WGS metagenome assembly FWPU01 (sample SAMEA103939777, study PRJEB20133) | metagenome | reverse complement strand
AAATGAAATTCTTTTTCAGGTTAATAGCCATAGCTTTAATTGTTTCTATCAATTTTTTGATGATGCCTGACGTTGAAGCAGCGGCCAGATTGACTAATGTTTCTGACACCTTGAGCAGATTGAAAATCAGCACGGCTGCTAACCATTCAGTAGTTTTTAGAATCACTACCGCTCTTCAAGGTGGCGGTGGTGGAGTTGGTGGTACTTTGGGTGACAAAATTGTCATTGACTGGGATATTGGCGGATTTACAGTAGCTGCTTTAACAGGTGGAGCGAATGGAGACATTGAGCTTTATCGGGGGGGTACGGGTAGTAGTCCTGTTTGGGGCTCTGCCATTTATCCAGTTGCCACCAGATCAGCGGCCAACGAAGATATTTTTTCTGTTTCAACCAATGTTTTGACAATAACAATTGGTAATGGAACAGGCGCCCTTGGTGAGACTGAGTTAATTTCCAATACCTGGGTGAAAGTGGTAGTTAAAAATACTAAAATTACTAACCCTGGCACAACCGGTCTAAAGAAAATTTATATCAAAACTACTGAAAATGACGGAACGGTTAATGACGACGCCTATATTGCTGCCTATATTTTATCTGATGACCAAGTGGTTTTGCAGGCAACTGTTGAATCTCTTTTTAGTTTTGAAATTTTGGGCGGAATGGAATCAGGCACTCAACCAAATGCTATTGATTTTGGGACCTTGGAGCCCGCTGCTTATCACAAATTATTAGGTGCTAGAACAGCTTATGCCGGAATTAAATTTGTTGCCAATCCAACCAACAATGAAACAGTAACTGTTCGCAGTCAAGTCTATACATTTAAATCCAATCAATACGAAGCCGATGACGAGACCTATTATGTTTTTATTGGTACCACTCCATCCGATACGGCCGCCAATCTTTCTCGGGCAATAAATAATACTGATAGCGCTTATGTCAAATCCAATATCGATCCAGGTGATGACACTCAGGTTTGGATTGTGGCTGTAACTGCTGGCAATAGTGGTAATACTTATACAATTTCAGATGGCACTGGCGGTGATGTTACTTTAACTCAAGATGCTGGTACCTTTATCGATGGTCAGAATGGTTCAAATTACAAAGACACTAATTTGGGTTATGGTGAAATTGATGGAATTGATATGGGTAATGAAGCTTGGGGAACTCATTTGAGAATTTCGACCAATGCTGCCTATGGTTATACAATTACCGTTCAGGATACTGGTTTTTTTTCCGGGACCAATGAGATTGCTGATTGGTCAGGTCAATATGGTTGGGGACTTTGGGCAAAGTGTCGAAGCCCGAGATATGGAGAATGCGACCCAGCAGCTAATGAAATTATTGCTGATGCCTTTGATGTTGATATTGATGCTACCCCTGGCGCTCTTTCAACTTCAGCTGCTACTTTGGCTTCTTATTCTGGGCCATCGTCTGGTGATAACATTAGTATTGAATATAATGTCAGGATTGATGTTGACCAACCAGCGGGCCAATATACCAATACCCTGACTTATATTGCTACATCGACATTTTAACATTTTAACAATTTAGCCAATAAATAAAATGGAATCTAAAACATTCATTCTTTCCCTTTTGGCAGTAATCACTATCGGAGCTTTGATAGCCGGTTTTCCAAAAAATGTTTTGGCTTTGACTATTTCTCCGCCCCTGAAAGAATTTACCGCTGATCCTGGAACTGAATTTTCAGATATTATCAAATTGATTAATGATGAAGGAGAGGAAAAAACATTTTTTGCCACAATAGAAGGCTTTCGAGCCAGGAGCGAGAAAGGAGAACCCGAATTTTTTCAGACCACTGATGAGACCCAATTGGCAACCTGGATAAATTTAGAAGAAAATTCAGTAACTTTGAAGCCCAGAGAGAAAAAAGAAATAAAATACACAGTCAAAGTTCCAGAAAAAGCTTCAACCGGCGGTCATTATGCCGCAATCTTCTGGAGTTCCCAAATACCAGAAGCTACCGGGATTGCTGGTATTGGAGTAGTGACAAAGGTTGGTTCTCTTTTATTGGTTAGAGTTTCTGGCGAGATAAAAGAAGAGATGCAAGTGATTGAATTTTCTACACCCCAAAAATTCTACCATCGCCTACCAGTCAAATTTGATATTGTTTTTGGAAATACTGGTAATGTCCATTTAAAGCCAAGCGGAGATATCAAAATTCAACCGATAGTTTTAGGAATTGGAAAAGGAGAAGTAACGATAAATGAGGGTGGAGGAAATGTTTTGCCAAATAGTATCAGACAATTTGAGTCAACCTGGCAAAAAGCAATCATAGAAAAAAGCCGAGCCGAAAATATGGTTGCCAAATTTTTTGAAGAACTCCAAAATGAATGGAAAAACTTTGCTTTAGGTTATTTTCGGGCAAATTTATTCACCCTCTTTGGTCGGGAATCTCCTCAGGTCGTTCAAAAATCCATCTATTTTCTGGTCTTTCCCTGGCGAGTAATTTTAATCGCTTTAATAATCGCTCTGATAATAATCGGGATTTTAATTAAGGGAATAAGAGCTTACAACCGCTGGATTATAAAAAAAGCAATGAAAGCATCTTAACAATTAAGCAAGCAAACAAATAAGCAGGCAAACAAATTAGTGAATTGTTATAACATGCTAAATTAGAATAGTTCGGTTTCAAGAACACCTTCTCTTTACCATTAGAGTTTATGCTTCATCAGGTGAAGCATAAACCTAGAAGGGATTAGGATATTTATAACAAAAAAAGTGTTCTTGAGACACCCCTTTTAGTTTTGAAAATGAATTTTAATGAATTCCAAAAATTTTCCAAAAAAATTTCCAAAAATTTCGAAAATAGTTCGCTCTTTTATAATTTTAGTGGTCTTTTTTGGGCTAATCTTCCCTGATCTCCTGATTTTTGCTGAAACCCGGACCAGTTCCGGTACAGTTAATCTTTTTGCCCTGATTGAAGAGATAATTCCACCAGCTCCGCCCATAGGTCCAGCTCTGGAAATCTTTGATATTAAAGTTTTAGAAATCACCGATTCTTCAGCCTTGATTATTTGGAAAACTAACCTGACCGCCACCTCCCAGGTTAAATACGGAAAAACCAAAGAATTGGAAATTGGTAGAGTTTCTGATTCCTCTTTTGTTAAAGAACACAAAATTAGTTTAATCGGTTTGGAGGCCAACACTGAATATTACATCCAAATTGAAAGCATGGCTAAATATGGCGGTAAGAAAAAATCGGCAATTTTACAATTTAAAACCAAACCCGATACCACTCCGCCAGCCAATGTCTCAGATTTTGTTGCTACTCCCGGAGATTATCAAATTGAGCTTTCCTGGAAAAATCCGCCAGATAAAGATTTTGCCGGAGTAAAGATTATGAGATCAACAAAATATTATCCTTTGTCGCCAGAAGACGGAAATCTCATTTACGATGGTCCTGCAGAAAAATATCTGGACGAGAACCTTGAACCATGTGTCAGATATTATTACACCGCCTTTGCCTATGATATCAGTGGAAACTTTGCTTCCGGAGCCATAGCTTCAGCAGTTCCCCAACCCTGTGTTGCGCCACCGGCCATACCGCTTCCGCCTGTAGAAATTGAGGTTTTGACAATTACTGATTTCCGCTTCCAGATTGCCCAGAAAACAATTAACGTTTTTCCTGATCCCCTCTATATTTTCCACTTTTTACCCGGAACTATTCTCCATATTTCCCTTGAAACCGAGAAACTACCAAAAGTTTTAAAAACAATAATAGTTGTTGTTGGCGAAAGATCTTATTTGTTGAGAGTCGATGAAAAAGAAAAATTCTACCAAACCAGCTTGGTTTTACCGCTTCAAATCGGTCTTCAACCAATCTATATTTTAGTTCTTAACTTTCAAGAAGGAACAATTGATAAGGTTGAAGGGAAAATTTTGATTGAATCCTTCGGGAAAATAAAAGAAGAGCCACCTTTAGGGAATAAGTACGAGGCCCGGGCAGAAGAGGAGGCAAAACCCGTTTATTTGGCTAAAGTTACCCTCTATCAATATGATGAGGTTTCCAGACAATGGCAGGAATTTCAGGCTTTAAAATATAGCCAGAGAAATCCAATTTATTCAAACCCCGACGGCCAATATGGATTTTTAGTTCCTAGAGGAAAATATTTTATCCAGGCTGAGAAAGAAGGTTTTCAAAAAGGAAGAACAGAGGAAATTAAAGCAGAAAAAAACTTTATTAACCGAGAAGTTATTCTAAAAAGACTGCCTAAAGCCGGTCTTTTTGAAAGGTTTCCCTGGCTAAAATTTGCCCTAATTTCCCTAATTATAATTCTCCTCTCCGCCGCAATCATCTTTTATTGGCAAAAGAAATTTAAAAGTAAAAAAACTTAATAATCAATAACATGACTTGTGTTTCATCAGGTAAAGCACAATCTCTATAGGTAAAGAGGTATGAGTTATAATAACCCTTCAATAATAATATATAATAAATGTATAACGATATTAATTACCCTGATTTTGCTGGTTGGTTTTCACTTTGACACAAGGGCGGCGATTAATGAAGAGCTTATTTTTCAGGGCAAACTTCAGAATTCAGATGGCACTAATGTGTCAGATGGCGCTTATGATATGATTTTCAAAATTTATACTACAGCTGAAGGAGGGACAGCAATTTACACTGAAACCTGGAATAATACAACCCCAACCACTTTTTCCTCAACTATTAACGATACCACTCCGCCCCTGACCAGCGACAATTATCCTTTAGCTTTCACTTATACTGACCACGCCTCGGAATCCACTCTCAAAGTTGGTCAAACTCTCTACAACCTTACTCAAAAAGATCGGGTAGAAATTACTGCCTTTGATACTACTGCCAATACCATTACCATCACCAAGGTTGGAGTCAACTGGGCAAATGGCGATTCAATCACCACTCGGCCAATGATCAAAGATGGAATATTTTCAGTCAGAATTGGCTCACTTAACCCAGACACCAATAATCTTTTAACTGCCATTGCCAGTTATCTCAATCAGGATTTGTGGCTGGGCGTTCAAGTTGGCACAGATTCGGAAATGCGACCAAGAAAAAAATTAGGTTCAGTTCCCTGGGCATTAGCCACTGCTAAATTAGCTGGTCAATACGGAGAAACAATTGATAATGCCACAGACGATTTAATCAGAATTATTGGTTCTGGTGGAACAACCGATACTGATTTATATATTAACCTCGATGGAGCTTACCCCACCCTTTATTCTCAAACCCACACCCAAATTGGCTTTGACGATGATTTAGTTTTTGTTGGTCCCCAGACCATTTCCACCAGTTCTGACGTCCTAACTATCCAGACTGGAGCTTCGGCTGGAGCAGATGATATTATCTTCCAATTAGCTGGAGCTGAGAAGATGAGAATTTTAGAAAATGGTAATCTCTTTTTTGAAAAAGGAACCTATGATACAACCCTGGCAATAACCACTCCCACAGCTAACAGAACCATTACCTTTCCAGATGCAGAAGGAACAATAGCCCTTGGTACAGGAACTGCCAACTATGCGGCTTATTGGTCAGCAACTAATACTTTGGCTGCTGAACAATATCTCTCAGTATCAAGAGGAGGAACCGGGTCCGGAACTTTCACCCAATATGGAGTTTTATATGGTAATGCTACCTCAGCTCTGGGAGTGACTGCTGCTGGCGCAACTAACCAAGTTTTAATAGGCAATACTGGTGCCGCTCCTTCCTGGGGAACAATTGGAGCAGGCCATGTTACACCTGATTCCTTGGACTTTACTGAATTTAAAGATGCCCTAACCCTTGATGCTAATTTAACTATTTCTGCCTCAGCTTCTAATTACTCAATCGATATTGATTCAGGAACTTTATTTGTTGATACTGCCAATAACAGCGTCGGCATTGGGACAACTAATCCAGGATCCTGGAAGTTAAATGTGGCAGGTGGAATTTATGCCAGTACCGGGATTCAGACCGGCTGGTTTCAGGGAAATTCCAATGCCGTGGTTACCTATCCTTATTCTTATACTTCAAGCGATGCTTTAATTGTTTATGGCAATACTGGTTCTGCCTGGGCAGAGAGAATGAGAGTAACAGCGGCTGGCGACGTCGGCATCGGGACGACGGCGCCACAAGGTAAATTGCAAGTTGGCGCTGATACAGGAGACAATACAAATACGGTATTTTTAAGCGGAGACGTGCGGATTACGTCTTATGAGTCAGATGTTGCGTATTTACAAGCAAGAGAAACAGGAGCAACAAACGTTTCTCTGCAGCTTAGAACTCAAAACGCAGGTTCGGTCGTTAATGTAATGAGATTAACAAATACCGGCGACGTCGGCATCGGGACGACGAGCCCGGGGGCGAAGTTGGATGTTAGAGGACATGTGTTTTTAGGTGGGTCAGATTCGAATCGACAGCTTAAAATTACCGATGGTTGGACTAGCTATCCTGATGGAACCGATGGTGCAGAAATTTCAGTTGATGCAGGAAGTTTTAAAGCTCTTATGATAGTGGGTAGCGATCAAGATAATACTGATGGAAGATGTGATAATCTCCGTTGTATCAGAATGTGGGACCGTGTAACCGTTGAAGGTGAATTATATAGCACGGGCAACGTCGGCATCGGGACGACGAGCCCGGGGGCGAAACTAACCGTTCATGGAGATAGTTCTGGTCAATCTTTAGCATTTTTCAGGTCTGATGCGGATACGGCAGATTTAACTATCACTACAAGTGCTACTTGGCAAGCCCCAATTTTAAAATCAGGTGGTGGAGACGCATTAGGGTTAAATGTAAATGGCAGTTCAACACCAAGTGTTTTTATAAATTCATCCGGCGACGTCGGCATCGGGACGACGGGACCTGGAGCGAGATTGGACGTGAGAGGTTCAGCTGATGTTGCTGACTTTTATGATTCCGGAGCGAACTTGGTTTTGGAAATCAATGAAGCTTCCAGCCCGATTTATTGGGAACAGAGCTTGGCTAGCCAATTCCAAGAAGGGATTCTTTCTCAAACTGATTTGGACTGGCAAAATGACCATATTCTTTTGGCGAAGAATTCAAGCGGAAATTATTACTCAACCGGAACCTATACCACGGTTATTCATGACACCAAAGGGATTTCTGAAATAGATAACCTACGGGTTATCAGCATCATTCCTGAATCAACCAGCATTATCGCCCATCTTGAGGTTTCCGATGATAATTTCGCTACAATAAAAGATTCTGTCAGTTTTGAACTCCAGGGAACAAGAGGAATTGAAGAATTTGATCCTAACTCTTTGGCAATTGCCAGATATATCAGGGTTAGATTTGATTTTAGAACTAACAACCCTTCTGTTTCACCTCGTCTTAGTTTTATAGATGTTTGGTATTATGTTCTGGAATCTATAGGATCTCTAACTTTTTTTAATGATAGCGTATCGTTATCCGATCTTGCTACAAACAATCTTGTTACAAATTCCAATTTCAATTCCTCACCCCTAAGAGTGATTGAAACTTCTGATGCATCAGCCAATTATATCCCCAAAATGCTTGACGACCACCTTATTACCAATTCAATTATTTATGAATTAAACGGAATGGTGGGAATTGAGGGGATAGTTTCTGTCTCCGGAGATTTAAATATTGGCAGCAGACTCTGTCTCAACAATACCTGTCTCACTGAAGAACAGCTTGCAACCATAGTGCAAAGTTTAAATCCCGACGGCACAGCCGGTCCCGAAGTAAGCGTTGAACAATCATGGGATATAAACTTTTTGGAAAATCTCGCTGCTGGCCTGGAAAAACTCGGCTTGGTGATTAAAGACGGCATTGCAAAAGCAAAAGAACTGATTGCCGAAAAAATCGCCGCCAAGAAACTATGCCTGGAAGACGAAACTGGAGAAACGGTCTGCATTGATAAATCCCAACTCCAGTCTTTGCTACAAGGCGCGAATCAAACGCAAGAACCCAACGCTGACCCGACTCAACAAATCACAACGGCCGCGCCTCTCCCCTCTTCAGAATCACTTCAAACAACCATAAACATCTCCAATATTTCTGTGTCAGAAATCAGCCATAATTCCGTAAAAATTACCTGGCAAACTGACGAAGAAAGCAATAGTGTGGTAGAATACGGACTGCAGGCCGGACCCCCATACGACATCACCATTTCCGGCGATGCAGTCGCTGAAGGCGATGTATTTCTTCATACTGTTTGGTTGACTGAATTAGAATCAAATACGCTTTATCATTTCAGGGTTGATTCTGCGAGCGCAGACCAAACATTTACCACCCTGCCTCCGCCTCAACCGTTGCCTGCTCCCGAGCCGGTTGTTGAACAACCCGCGGAGGAAACACCGGCCACCGCTTCCGAACCATTGGCTTCCGACACTACAATCTAAATTTGCTGCTTTAGCCGAATGTGTTAAATTTAGCCAATAAAAATGAATTTTTAGAAAAAAGCGGTTTCACAGAAAAATTATATAAGGCGTGCAAAAATTATCGCGGATATTAACAAACCAATATGTCAATATTAAATGAATCACAGCAGTTTGGCAAAAAGATTTTAAGCTGGCTATGGATTTTTATAACGGTTTTTGTGTTTTTCTTCGGTTTTGGCATTAAAAATGGCATCCCCAGGCCGAGTTATGATTCTACTTCTGCTTTGTTTTTCAAAAAAATCCAACAAGATCTGTTAATCAAAGAAATAGAATTAATCACGATCAATCCTCTTGACGCTTTGTGGGCGCAAATAGGAATTTCTTTGTTTTTAGCCTTTATTATTACTTTTCCAATTCTTTTTTATAAAATTGCCAGCTTTTTTTCATCGGCGCTTCGCCCCAAAGAAAAAAGAGCAATATTAAAAGCCTTTATTCCCTCAGTTATTTTATTTATCTTTGGCTGTGTCTTTGCTTACTACTTTCTAATTCCGGCAATTTTTAAATTTCTTTATCATTACGTTTTAGCAATAGGGGCAAAGCCATTTTTCGAAATTAGTCAATTTGTTTCCCTCGTATTGACTTTAACTTTAGTAGTAGGAATACTTTTTCTCATACCTGTCTTTATGGTCCTTTTAACCAGATTGGGTATAGTTGGGTCCGATATCTGGAAAAATAATTGGCACTACGCAATTTTAATTTTTCTGATTTTGGCAGCAATAATCACACCGGATGGAACGGGAATTACTATGATATTATTAGCATTACCACTCATAACACTCTATGGAATAGGATATTTGGGAAGCAGAAAATTAAATAATCCAAATAACTCGAACATATCCGAACATCACGAATACTTAAAGTTTGGCGATAAATTCGTGGTTTAAGATTATTTTAATGAACAATATAGTTAAACCAACAAATCCAAATATCTCTGATTACAACCCTCGAAGAAGGCAGTTTTTGAAATTTTTGTTGGTTGGAACCGGGGCATTTCTATTAGGATGGTTAAGTAAATCTTTAGATTTGTTGCGTCTGTTTTCAAAAACAAAAGAAATTAAAATTTCGTCAGGTCTTAAATCAGAAATCCAACCAGAAACCGATTTCGGGAATTGGAAAATCATAAAACAAAATAACCACGTGGTATTTATTGATAAGAAAACAAAAGAAGAAGTTTTAATTCTTGATTGAATTCTAAAATTTAAGTAAGATTTATTTAAAAGGTCACAATAATTAAGAATATAGCGCTTGGGATTAATTGCTAACTTCCAATCGCTAAACTCTCATAATTGATGTTGGGCGCAACTGAAATAATCATAATTGTCTTGGTGGTTATAATTTTTCTTTTCGGCGGAAAGAAAATTTTGGAATTTGCCAGAAATCTGGGCAAGGCGAAAAGCGAGTTTGAAAAAGGAAAAAAGGAAGGAGAAGAAGAGCTGAGTAAATATAAATAAAATAGCGTTTTTAGGAACCAATTTCTAAACGCTAATCATTCAACGCTAATAGTTATGCTAGGTGCTACTGAGATAATCATAATTTTGGTCGTTGGAGGGCTAATTCTTTTTGGCAAAAAGAACCGAATCAGCGAAATAGCTCGGGCTATGGGAAAATTTAGCAGTGAGTTCAAAAAGGGCAAAATGGAGGCGGAAAAAGAAATAGAAGAAATTCGAAAACCATCTAACTACTAACTGCTAATTTTTAGCGCCCCTCAAATGTTTAATGGTTAACACATTTAGAGTTGGAAATTTTATCAGGAATCAGAGATATTAGAAATTTATAAAACTATGCGGGATTTTGTCACAAATTTTGTCAGAATAATGCCCAAACAAGGCTATGAAAAATGGATGATTGATTTATACAAAATGAACCGGCTAGCGGATGAATCGGAATATCAGATGGTGAAACAGGGATATAGATTGGCTGCCACGATTAACATTAATCAAGATAACCTTCAACAAGAACTGGAAAGATTTAACAAAGACGGCTTGATTTTTACGCCTCTGCGAAAAAGCGGTTATTACGAAGGTTTTAGCCACAAACATAAGGAGGTCGGGCCCGGAGAGCCGTTTTATTGGTATGGTTGTTTAACCCAGACCTATGAAGACGCCCAAAAATTTAAAAAAGCTGACGCGGGAGATGGCAGACAGTCTGACCACATGACTATTGGCTCGATGTTAGGCTTTCCAAAGTGTTGTACGGAATATTTCACTAAAACATTTCTCAAAATTAATTATGACCCGGTTTGGATTGATAAAGAGGGTAAAATTAATGGTTATCCGGAATGTAATGTCCTGCTGCGGTATTTCGGAGCAAGAATAGTTCATCATTTCACCTGTTCTCCGACTTGCAAAGCAAGCAAAAAAGTAGGGCAAGTATGGTTAAAGCTAATGCGAGAAATTGATAAGAATTTGACCGAAAAACTTTACGATTTACTGGCTGGCCCTACAATCTGGAATAGCTATCATGGAGTGGTTCAGGTGGAAACGCCTTATTTTGTAGGATTAACTCATACTTTTCCCTATATCGAAAAACCAAGAGTTATTAAATGGAAAGGAAGGAAATAATCTTAAAAATTTTTAATTTATAAATTTTTCTATTTTTTTAAAAAT